>ERZ772770.4-NODE-4-length-59941-cov-3.60635_pt1 | contig 59941 bp, 47 predicted proteins | sample MGYA00511361_ERZ772770 | MGnify/ENA primary metagenome ERZ772770 (study PRJEB29015, sample SAMEA2738026) | human oral metagenome | biome: human oral; feature: human-associated habitat; material: saliva | place: China | collected 2251 ... | reverse complement strand
GCCTGAGTTCGTTGACGGCGTCGTCGACGTCGCCCAACGTGGCCGTTCGCTGGGACTGCACCTAATCATGGCCACCCAGCGCCCCGCCGGCGTCATTAAAGACAACCTGCGCGCTAACACTAACTTGCGTGTGGCGCTGCGTATGGCCGACGAGTCTGACTCCCAAGACGTGCTGGGGGAGAAAATCGCCGCCCACTTCCCGCCGGAAATCCCTGGACGCGGTGCGGCTAAGACCGGGCCGGGGCGTATTACCCCGTTCCAGTCGGCCTACCCGGGGGCGCGTACCAGTGCGCAGGCTACCGGTGCTTCGGTGAGCGTCGATGAGATGACTTTTGGGGCGCTTAACCCCTGGCAGGTGGCTAAGGTGCAAACCAGCGGGCGTAGTATCGATAAGGATATTGACCGCGTGGTGGCTACGGTGGGGCAGGCGGCGCGCATTGCGGGCCTGCCGGTGCCGCGTAAACCGTGGCTTGATGAGTTGGCTAGCGCCTATGACCTTAACCGTCTGCCGCAGCGGCGCGACACCAAACTGGTGTTGGGCGTGGTGGATGATCCGGTGCATCAAAGCCAGGTGCCCGCTTACTTCTTACCTGAGAAAGACTCCAATATTTGTTTCTTTGGGGCTGCCGGTAGCGGCAAGTCGACGGCGCTGCGTAGTTTGGCTTTGGCGGCCTCCATTACTCCGCGCTCGGGTGCGGTGGATATTTACGGCATGGACTTTGCCGGGGCCTCTTTGAAGGTGCTGGAGAAGCTGCCCAGTGTGGGCACGATTGTTTCTGGCGATGACTCTGAAGGTGTGGAGCGTTTGCTGCGTAAGCTCAGCTCCATTATTGATGAGCGCACCGACCGGTTTACGGCGGCCAGTGCGGCCACGCTCAGCGACTATCAGCGCATTAGTGGTCACACCAATGATCACCGGATTTTGCTGCTGCTTGATGGTTTGGGGGCGATGCGTAGTGAATATGAGAAGACTGTTTACGGCGCCGCTAACCTGGATATTTTGCAGCGTATTTTGACTGATGGGCGCAGTGTGGGTGTGCACGTGGCGGCTACCTGTGACTGGACTACGCCCTATCGCGGCAATGTTTTGTCTGCTTTCTTGATGAAGGTGGTGCTGCGTCAATCCAATATGGATGACTACATCAACTTTGGTGTGGCCAAGGATGTGCTCAGCCCCGCTAGCCCGCCTGGGCGTGCCATGATTATGGGTGACGGGCGTGAAATGCAGTTGGCAATTATGGGTGACTCTTCTAATGAGATGGCCCAGGCCCAGCTCATTGAGGCTTTCGGTAAGTACCTGAGCCGTCAGGGTCGCGTCAAGCCGGAGGCTATCGCTAACCTGCCCACTGAGCTTAGCGAAGCTGACTTGCCTAAGGTTTACCAGGGCTGGCCGGTGCTGGGTATGGCTTCGCAGGATCTGGATCCAGCCACGTTTGTGCCTACTGGGGCCATGATGGTGGCGGGTCCGCCTCAGGCGGCGACGACGTCGGCGCTGCTTTGGTTGGCTGGCTCACTAAAGCAGTGGGATCCCAAGGTGCGCCGAGTGTTTATTTCTCCGCGCCGCTCGGCTTTGGCCGATGTGGCTGGGCTGTGGGATTTGACCATGGTGGGCGACGAGCAGATCAAGGAAGGCCTGGAGAAAATCAAGGATTACGTTGCCATGCAGGCCCCCGACAACCACCCGCTGCTGGTGTTGGTAGTGGAGCACTACCCCGAAGTTGTGGGCACGCCGGTTGAAAAGGACCTGTTGGCTGCGGTTAAGCAGGCTAAGCGTAGCGGTCACTTGGTGATTGCTGAGGGTGAGACTTCCGGCTGGTCTGGTTACTCGCCGATGCTGGCAGAGATTAAGAATTCGCGTACTGGTTTGCTGATTCAGCCTGATACGGGCGACGGCGAAACCCTGCTGCGCACCCCCACTCCGCGCATCCAGCGTGGGGAAATGGTGCCGGGACGCGGCTACTGGATCAGTGCTGCCAAGGCTGTCAAGGTGCAAATTGTGGCTAGTTAAAGCCCAGATAGTGGCGGTTTTGCAAGCAAAAGCTAGTTAACCCGGGTGGCAGGGGGATTGGTCCCCATTGTTGGGTGTGGCGATAGGTTGCATTATTTTCTTGTCGAAAGGTTCCGGCTTGAAGCGCGGAACTTAGCTACTACATGAAAGGAAATACCATGGCATTCCTAGGTATGGACATTGAGGGCGTACGGGCACTTGCGCAGCAGTTCGGTGAGAAGGCTCAGACCGTCGAGGACGTAATCTCCACCATCTCCGGCCAGGTCCAGTCCGTTGACTGGAAGGGTACCGACGCCGACCAGTTCAAGAGCGAGTGGGAAGGCACCCTGTCCTCCCAGCTGCGCAACGTTGCTGACGCCCTACGTCAGGCTCAGACCACCGCTAACAACAACGCTGACGAGCAGGAGCAGGCTTCTGGTCACTGATCGCAGCAGCCTTGATTGGCTTCTAGCGTGTTAAAAGTGGGGCCGAGGTGCTTTAAGCGCCTCGGCCCTAACTTTCGCTTAAGATTTTTTAAAAGAACTTTTCTAACACTACCGTTTGAGGGGTTTCTATGGCGCTTTATGGGGCAGACGTTGAGAGTCTGCGGCAACTGGCACAGACTTTCAACAACAAATCTCAGGTACTGGATAACGACGTCAACTTGGCTTTAAAAGCCTTGGTTTCTGCTACAGATTGGCAGGGCAGCGACGGCGATAAGTTCAAGGATGACTGGGATAGTGTTTTGGCCCCGCAACTGCGCAATGCGGCGCAGGCCTTGGCGCAAGCTGGCTGGGATCTAAACCGTAACGCTGATGAGCAGGAGCAGGCTTCCGGTGGTGGCGCCGCTGGTGGCGTCGTCGGGAGTAGCTATGGAGGCGGAGGTATAAGCGGTTCGAGCAGTAGTTTTGGTGGCGGCGGTGGCAGTGGCAGCGCCGGCGTAACCGGCTCAACTGGCAGTTTTAAGGATGCCGGTATAAGTGGTTCGAGCGGTAGCTTCGCAGATGCCGGTATAAGTGGTTCGAGCGGTAGTTTTGGTGGTGCCGGCGTAACTGGCTCAAGTGGCAGTTTTAAGGATGCCGGTATAAGTGGTTCGAGTGGCAGTTTTGCGGTCAGCGGGATCGGCGCGAGCGGCAAGTTTGGGCAGCAGGGCGTGCATGTTTTTGGTGATGGCGCTAGCCCCATCAATTACCTGCCTGAACTGCCCCAGCTGAGCACCCAATATCCCACCGATTTTGTGGAGATTCCTGAGCGCTCGGTAGAAAGCTAAAACCCTGCTTTTAGTGGATCTGAGTTGAGTCACTAATGGGGTTTTGCTCCCATAGGCTCGCTTAAACAGGGTAATTTGGGTGCAGTTGTTATTGCGTTGCCTCAGTGGCGCGCAGTGAAATTTGTTTAGGAAGGGTTGCTCGTGGCTAGTGTTGGTGCTGATGTTGAGCAGTTACGTGCTTTAGCGCAGTTGTTTGGTGACAAGGCGACTTCACTTGAAGACGTTGTTAGCTCAATTAATGGGCAGCTACACAGCGCTGGCTGGGTGGGCGAAGACGCCGACACCTTTAAAGCTGATTGGGATTCAAACCTGACCGCTTTGGTGCGTAATGTTGTGGACTCTCTACGTGAGCGCAACACTAACCTTAACCAGCAGGCTGATGAGCAGGAGAAAGCCTCCGCTGTTAATGGCTCTGCGAGTACAGCTGGGGCAGGTTCAGCTGCTAAAGCTGCAAATGGTTCTTCTGGTTCGGATCCTTACAACGGCAAACCGCGCGAGGGTGAAGAGGGACGCGACGCAGACTATGCGCGTCTAGCTCAGGCTGCCTATGAAGAAGGTGACCCTATCCCTGATGGTTGGCGCAAGGTTGATGCTGATGAGCTGAAGAAGCTAGGGATTGACCCGTCTGAGTTAGACACTGCAAACGGTATGCAGGCCACTATCTACCAGAATGCTGATGGTAAGTATGTGCTGGCTTTCCGTGGCACTGAGCCTAGCCGACAACCAGCTTTGGACATTGCCAATGATATTGCGGGCGGTGTCTCTACATCGCCTCAGGTGGTGGATGCAATAAATTTGTCTACCAAATTGGCTAAAGCAGTGGGCCGTGAAAACGTTGACTTTACCGGCCACTCGCTGGGTGGTGAACTGGCCTCAGCTGGTGCATTGGCCACCGGTGGAAAGGCGGTAACCTTTAACGCTGCGGGGCTCTCAGTTACCAGTGAAACGATCGCGCGAGCTAACTGCATAAACAACTTTGGTTTTAATGCGCAGGCCCCCATGGATGGCTCTAATGTTAAAGCCTATTGCTATGCCTATGACCCACTTAATGGGGGGCAAGATTTCGCACATGATTCGGGGCTACTTGGCAAGATGGACTTGATTGCTCCGCGTGCATACGGTGAACGCCATATTATTCCTGCCAGTGAAGGCGCAGATCCTCGTGATTTTGGCTATAACCATGAGATGGCACGCCTGTATGGGGCTCTAGACTCTCAATACGAAAACCCCAGCGCGAACCATATTGCCGCCTCCGGTAGGCCCACCACCACTGTAGCTATTGGAAATGTGGGTACGGGAATCGTTAACGGTATTGGCGAGGTAGGTAACGGCATCGCCAATGGTGTCAATGACGTAGGCTCTGGCTTTAACGACGCCGGGCAGCACTTTAACTCCGGTCTTGACCGCGCCGGCCAAGCCTGGAACCGTGGCGACTATGTAGGTGCCGCCACGGAAACCGCTGCAGGTACTGCACAAGCTGTGGGTGACGTTGCGGTTGGTGCGGTTAAGGGCGCCGGCGATGTGGTGGTTGGTACGGTCAAGGGCGCCGGGGAAGCTATACACGGATTCAAGAAAGCTATTCTTGGCGGCGAGTAGGCGCAAGAAAGTTAGCAACCCTACTTTCAAAGTGCTCTTGGCCTGGGGACTAGTGGGGTTTTGTCCCCATAGGGCTACCTAACACTAACAGGGTAATTTGAGGGCAGATGTAAGTGCGCTGTGGCAACAGTGCATCGTGAATTTGTTTAGGAAGGGTTGCTCATGGCTAGTGTTGGTGCTGATGTTGAGCAGTTACGTGCTTTAGCGCAGTTGTTTGGTGACAAGGCGACTTCACTTGAAGACGTTGTTAACTCGATTAATGGGCAGCTACACAGCGCTGGCTGGGTAGGTGAAGACGCTGATGCGTTCAAGTCTGACTGGGATTCCAACTTAACTGTGTTGGTGCGTAATGTGGTGGACTCTCTGCGTGAGCGTAACACCAGTTTGAACCAGCAGGCTGATGAGCAGGAGAAAGCCTCCGCAGTTAATGGTGCATTTGGTGCTACTGCGGCGATGACGGCTAATGCTGTCCCGGCTGCGGCTGGTGTTGGCAAAGCTGCAAATGCTGCAGCGCCTGACCCCTATAATGGCAAGCCGCGCGAGGGTGAAGAGGGACGCGACGCGGACTATGCGCGTCTGGCTCAGGCGGCTTATGAAAATGGTGATCCGATTCCTGATGGTTGGCGTAAAATTTCTGATGATGAACTGGCTGAGCTGGGGATTGATCCGTCTGATCTAGACCACACCATTACCGGTATGCAGGCCACTATCTACCAAAATGCTGACGGTAAGTATGTGCTGGCTTTCCGTGGTACGGAGCTCGGCTTTACTCTTGATGGAGCTGAAGACGTCGCCAACGACATTATGGGTGGTACGACTACGACTACATCGCTTCAAGTGTTGAATGCAATAAGTTTGTCTACTAAGTTGGCTAAAGCGGTAGGTCCGGAAAACGTTGACTTTACTGGTCACTCACTGGGTGGCGAGCTAGCTTCAGTTGCGGCCATAGCAACCGGCGGACAAGCGGTAACCTTCAACGCTGCGGGTGTATCACTTACTAGCGAGACGCTTGCGCGAGGTAGCTGCTTAACTAACTTTGGAACACAGTCACCCTCGGATGGCTCTAACGTTAAGGCCTACAGCTATGCGCTAGATCCGTTGAATAATGTCCAAGATGGTCTGAATGGCACAGACATTGTTGAGCTTGTTGCGCCGCGCGCCTACGGGGAGCGTCATATTATCCCCCCCAATGAAGGTGCAAGCCTCTTTGATGATAACCACAGTGTGGAGCGTATGTATGGGCCTCTAGACGCCCAATACGAAAACCCTAGCGCTAACCATATTGCTGCCTCTGGTAAGCCTACTGCCACTGTAGCTCTCGGATATGTGGCTGATGGCTACGCTAATGGCTTTGGCGAAGTAGGTAATGGTTTCGGTAATGCTGGCTCAGATATCAAATCTGGCTTTAATGACGCCGGGCAGCACATTAGCTCGGGGTTTGATCGTGCCGGTCAGGCCTGGAACCAAGGCGACTATGTAGGTGCTGCAACAGAAACCGCTACGGGCGCTGCGCAAGCTGCGGGCGACGTTGCTGTTGGCGCGGCTAAGGGCGCCGGCGATGTACTAGTTGGTGCGGTCAAGGGTGGCGGAGAAGTAGCACACGGAGTTAAGAAGGCCCTTGTTGGTGGCGAGTAGGCTTAGCTGCCGGTTATTAAGGCTTTGACGCGCAGGTAGGCGCGCAAAACATGGAGGATTACTCATGAAAGTTAGTTACATTGTCCCGGGCAACTGGGCTGATATTGATCTGAACGGCGATCTAGTTGAGCAGACCCGTCAGGTTGGTGACCGCTTCATGACCCACCTGGGGCAAAGCGGTAAGACGGAGCAGGTACGCGACCTAATCGACCGTCAATTCCGCTCCCAGGCTGAGGCCCTCAAGCAGGCGGGCGCCACCAACTTCCTGGTGGAAGTTGAGCCTACCGCAGGGGTGCTCACCGGTGCCTCCATGTTCGTGGTGCCGCTACCGCTCACCGACGACGTCGCCCCCATGGACGCCATGCTCGCCATCGGCCGCGACAACGGCCAAGCCGAGGTGATCGAGGACGGACACAGTGTCGTCATGCGCACCATGTCCCTACGTGACGGCGAGGACCTACTGCGCTCCACTGCTGAGGCCGTAAACCAGGAGCTCAACGTGCAGCTGCCCGAGGTGCCGCAGGTGGTATCGCGGCAGATCACCTACTTCCTGGCCAACCCCGACGTCACCGAAGCGATCGTGACCCTAACCGGTTACATCAACCTGCCCTCAAGCCCCGAGCACGACCAGCTGGCCACCTCGCTGCTGCACCTGTACGACGCCGTCGCCCGCAGCCTGAGGATGCAACCATGAACTGGAGCGCCCAAACTGACGGCAACTGGGTTTATGTAGAGCCCGGCTGGGTGGACCAGCTCCAGGCCGCCCCCGTCTATGCCGATGCTGGGGTACAGCAGGCGTTTATGGAGATGGTGGCCCGTATTGACCGTCTGCCTGCCGACGAGGAGGCCTTCGCGCGTTTCCTGTACCTGCCCTCGCAGCTGCTGGCGCCGGCTGTACTGGATCTGTACGCCTACCCGTCTAAAGGTGATGAAGCCCAGGCCTTGACTGAGCTGATCACCGTGGGGGAGGGGCAGCAGGGGCCAGTTCGGGCTGAGGAGCATAAACTGGCTAGCGGGAAGGTGGTTTACCGCTCGCTGGGGGCGTTTTCTGATGGCGACGACGTCGGTCACCACAGCCTGCGCCTAACTGGTTTCTACGCTTGGCGCCAGCACGGCAATGACCTGTGTGCGCGGGTGCTGTTTACTAGCTCAGCGCAGGTGGCCGAGGTGATGGGGGCACTGGAAGCTTTGGTGGATAACTTAGAGTTGGAAGTTTCTGAATTGGAGGCGGCGCAATCAATGTTTGCGGCCTTCCCCAGCCAGCTTGGGTAAAAAGCTTGCAAAAGCTATGCATAATTGTGCGACTGCGGTAATTTAATTACGGCGGTCGCACTTGCTTATACATTCGAATACAGGCAATGTCCATGAAATGCCAGGCAAATGCCTAGAAACTTTTCAGTGAACTGTAATAGAACCGTGATTGAATTTTCAGCCAATGGAGGCGTTTCTGAAGTAATATTGCTATACGTCGGTTTTAACTAGCAAGAATTAAATTTTTTAGAATTTAGCAAGCTTTAAACTCTGTATTACTGTTACGTTCCATAGTTGGTTTTATCTAATCCGCAGTAGTGTGTGCGTCAAGGTGCTGCCGTGATAGCGCTGCAATACTGCCTGGGTTATGTCGCGCTAGTATCGTATTGGCACGCAGTTTGGAGGGAAGCTGGTGGCTAATCTATATGTGCCATCTCGGCAATCTGAGCGCTATAGCATCGCTATCATTGGTGACTGCGAAGTATTACGTTTAGGTCTGTACGCGGCCTTAGCTAAAGTGGCGCAAACTAATCAGATTATTTATCTCAACGATATTGCGCAGCTAGGTTTAAATCAGCGTCGCATAAATGTGGCGGTCGTTGATTTAGATGCGCAGCGCACCAATAAAGTTATTGAGCAAGTAGAACAGCTTGCAAAAGCTAAAGTGCCAGTAGTGGCATATCAAAGCTCAGAGCAGCCCTATTTACTGCGTAGCGTATGTGAATTAGGCGTGCAGGCCGTGCTTACTCGGTGTGTGTCGGGCTCTGAGCTGCGTCGCGCGGTGCTGGAAGTGGCCACTGGCAGGCGTTTAAGCCCGGTCTCGTGGGTGCAGGTGCGCCCCTACATCGACTATGTCATCACCGATAACCTGCAGGGACGCCGCCGTGACGTGCTGCTTTCCTATGCGCAGGGACACACCGCCAAGGAAACCTCTAACGCACTGGGCCTGACTGTGGCCACAGTGAATAGGTATACATCGCTAGGGCGTCAAACCTGCGCCAACAACGGCATGGAAGAAACCAGCCGCCCGGCTCTGCTAACCCAGGCCCAGCGCGAAGGTTTACTGTGCTAAACACCTAAACATTAGGCAAACTACTAGCAAAGCAATAAAGAAGCTTTGGGTATGTAGTAAAGAAACCAAAGTGTAACTGGGGGGTCGAAGCAAAGCTTCGACCCCCCAGTGGTTTAAGAAGTGTGACGTTGGCCAGCAAAACAGGTGATTCGCTGGCCAACGTCTAGTGGTGTGCTGTAATGCGCCTTTAGTGCTGGTTTTGACACCGCGCTAGGGTGGCACTAGTGCTGGGCCAATGACATGGGTCAGCTCAGGCGCGGCGGCGTGAGCGCAGCATAAAGGCGCCAGCGCCGATCAATGCCAGTGCAGCCAGGCCCACAATGCTGCTTGCGCCAGTCTTAGCCAGGCTCGGGCGGCCGCCCTCAGCCTGGTTAGCGGCGCCCTTGGGTTGCAGCGGAGCACCAGTGTCCTTACCTGGCAGCGGGGTAATGGTTACCGGCGCAGTTGCTGAGGCGCTGGGCTTAGCCGGGCTAGTAGGAGCCGGTGAGGCCGGGGCGCTCGGCTTAGCGGTGGGGCTAGCGGGGGCGGTGGGCACCGGAGCCGCAGTTGGCGCAGCCGTGGGGCTGCTAGTGGGCGCGGGCACCGGGGTGGTCGGCATCGGGGTAGCCCCCTTGCGGGCAATGCGGAAAATCTGGTTGTTGCTAGCGGCCTTATCCACTACATTCACGCTGCCGTCAGGGTTAACCGACAGGTGGTTGGGGTTAGTGCCAGCGGGCAAAATAGCCTCAACCTTCAAGCTGGAAGCGTTAATTGCGCTAACTGTGCCGGCGGTGCGGTTAACCACGTAGACATAGCCGTTAGAGTAGATAGCGCCCAGGGACTGGCTGCCGGTAGGAATATCGGCAATAACCTTGCCAGTGCCCAGGTCTAGAACCACCGCATTGTTAGAGCTCTGGCTGGCCACAAACAAACGGTTGTTGGCCGGGTCGTAGGCCACGCCCGAGGCACCATTAGCGCCAGGCAGGTCATAGCTGGTGACCTGGTTGGAGTTCTTGGTGTCAATCACGTAAGCCTTGTTCAGGTTCATATCTACCGTGAACAGGCGACCACTGGCGCTATCCACATCAAAGTCCATCGGCACGGCGCCCTCAGGCAAGTCGATGGTGGTGGGAGCGGCGTCAAGCTGCTTAGCGTTGAAAACCTTAATGCCGCCGCCCTTGCCGCGAGCAGCTTCAGTTACGTAGACACTGTCACCAATTACTCGCATAGAGCGGGCGTGGGTGACGGCGTTAGCCGGGTACTGCTTAACCAGCGACAGGTCAGACTGCTTGTAAACAGCCACCGTGTTTTGGCGAGTGTTGCTAACCCACACGTAACCGTTAGCGTCGTCCATGGCCACGCCGTAAACCCCGTTAACACCCTTACCATCTGCGGCTGCGGCAGGAGTGATCTGCTTGTCGATCACAAACTTGCCAGAGGCGTCATAGTGTCCCTTAACCAGGGTGGATTCCTTAATCGGGGGGCGGCCTACGGAGGCGGTAATGAACACCTCGCCCTTAGAGTTGGCGGTGCTTTGGTAGTTGCCGTTAGGCACCGTGGTGCTGGTGACCTGGTAGGCCTCAGTGTTTAGCGGGGTGGCTGAAGGGGTGGTGACAGCGGCGGTGGCCTGAGTGGTTTCCTTACCATCAATTACGTAGGTGACGCTGATGGGCTCACCCACCTTGGTGGAAGCAGGAATCTGCAGGTCCTTAATGGTGACCTGGTTGCCACTGGTGACGGTTACAGGGGAGGCCAGCCAGTTAGCACCGTCTACGCCCACGCCCTTAACGACGGCGCCGGTGGGCAGGTTCGAAATGGTGCCTTCTACCTTGGAACCTACTGCGCCAGTGCCGAAGGAAGCACCCACTCCCACCTCTACCTGGGCGGTGGCCTTTTCACCGGCGGAGCTAGTGAAAACTAGCTCATGGCTACCAGCCAGGGCCTTACCGGCGGCAATAGAAACCGAGCCAGAAACAGTGCCGTCAGCTTCAACCTTGACAGAGCTAACTGCCGGGCCGCGTCCAGCAGCAAAACCAGCCGGCTGACCATCAACAGTCACCGAAATGGTAGAGCCGGCGGTAAAAGCCTTGGCCGAGAAGGGTACAGAAACTGCGCCATTGGTGGCTACGGAAGCCTTAGTAGCCTCCACAGTGGGGCTGGTGGCTACCGGAGCCTTGGAGTCAACCTTGAACTTAACGGTTACAGCCACGCGCGGCTTAGGGTCAGAGCCTAGTGAGCCGCCCAGCAGGGAGACGGTGTGCTCGCCGTCGGCCAGGTTAGGCAGGTTTACCTTGGCTGAGAAGGAGCCGTCAGCGTTGGGTACGCCCGAAATCGCAATATAGCCGGGGGTTACAGTTACTCCTTCAGGCTGGTTTTGTGGCCAAGCCGCAGCGCCGCCGTCGAGCTTGAGAGCAATGGCTGCGTCGGCTGCACGCGGGGCAAAGTCGGTGCCGTTAATGGTGATGGTGGCGCCAGGACGTACCACATTAGGGGTGACGGTTACTTGGTTGGTGTAGTTTTGCTCGGCGCTGGCCACGCTTAGCGTGGGGGTAGGGGCGCTGGTGGCGCTAGCGACGGCGCCTGCCGGCATGGCGGCCATGGCTAGTACTGCTAGGGCTGAGAGTGTGCGTGAGCTGGCGCGCGATGCAATGGAGAAATGTGCCATGCGTGCTCCTTATGCGGTTTAGGGGCTTGCAGTAGCCCGGTCAATTGTTTGCTCAAAGAAGGGATTATGTTAGGACCCCCTAAGTGAGGCTAGGCTAATAAAAACCTTTGAGGCAAGTATGAAAATTGCAAAAAACTGCGCGAATAGTGCTAATTGTGACGTAAAACTCTATTTTTACTGCGTAAAGTCGTGAAAAATATCTATGGTTGAGCTTACCTTTACTAAGGCTTAGCTACCTGACAAAATTCAGCTGACGCCAGTCGGTAACTACTCAGTGAGGCAAAAATGAAAGAACTATCGCGCCGTTCCATCCTGACCGCCGTGGGCTTAGGGGGAGCTGCTGCCCTTAGCGGCTGCGGGCTAGCCAATTCTTCACGCCCGGCAGCTACCGCCACTGCCACCAGCCGCAGCGTAAAAAACGTGGACGGGTCTGTAGTTAACGTGCCCACCAACCCCAAACGGGTAGTAACCCTGTCAGAGCCCACCACCGACGCCATCTTGGCGCTGGGACTAAAACCGATCGGCGTCGTCGCCGGCCGGGGCCAAAAAACCGTACCTAACTACCTAAGCGAAAAAGCTAAAAACATCCCGATCCTGGGGGCCATTGGCCAACCCAACTTTGAGGCAATTGGCGCCCAAAAACCTGACTTGATTCTGGTAGACGGTACCGGGCTAAACAACAACGCCAAAGCCCTGGCCACCTTGCGGGCCATCGCCCCCACCGTATACACCGGCAATGCTGGCGGCGACTGGCGGCGCAACTTCACCAATATCGCCGCTGCCCTAAACCAGGAGCAAAAAGGCAAGCAGGTACTGGCCGCCTACGACAAGCGGATCAAAGAAATGGCTAGCGCCCTGGCGCCCAAATACTCCGGTAAAACTTTCTCTATCATCCGCTGGCAGGGCACCGCAGCAGCGCTGATCCTCAAAGAGCTACCCGCCGGCGTGGCCCTAAACGATCTAGGGTTAAAACGCCCAGCCAGCCAAGACCGCAAAGGACACGGACACAGCGAACCGGTTTCCCTAGAGAACATCTCCCAGATTGATGCCGACTACATGTTCTTTGGCTTCCTTGGTGGCTCCTCAGTGTCCAACCCCAAGGCTGGCGGCAGTGCCGACACCTCCGCTTCCTCCAAAGCCTTACAGCAGGCCGCGCAGGTGCCCGGGTTTGCGCAGCTAGAGGCCTATAAAGCTGGGCATGTCTACCCGGTTGACGGCTCCGTTTGGACTTCTACCGGCTCAGCGATTTTGATGAACTCCATTCTCGACGACGTCAAGCGCTACCTGCTCAGCTAGACACAGGTGCCTTTAAAAACGGGCATGCGCCTTAAAAACTGCGGCCCACAGAAGAAATAGACTCATGAAACTACGTAAATTTACGCTCCTCCTGGCGCTACTAGCGTTAGGTTTTGGCACTATGCCGGCCTTCGCCTACCCAGTAGCCCAAACTGCTGGGGTGGCAGGCTCAGCTGCCAGGTATGTGTCTGCCCAAGGTGCCAAGGCAGCCGCCCAGGACTCTGGGCATGTGAGCGCCCAGGTCTATGCGGCTAGCTCTATCCCCACCAACACCGCTGGTGAGGGTACCTTAACTGTGGAGCCGCAAACGGTTAAGTCCGGTTCAGTTATCACCGTCAAAGGCACCGGTTTTGCACCCCGCGCTGAGGGTGGGTTTGTGGCCCTCAAACTAGACGATGGCAAGGGCGCAGATTCCAAACTGCCCGCCCAGGATTCTGGCCTGGAGCTAAGCGCAGATCAAACCACTATTACTGTGCCCACCACCGGCGGTGACTTCAGCGTGCAGGTAAACCTGCCGCAATTCACCACCCAAGGCACCCACTGGATTCGTCTGCTTGGTGGCAATGATGGCTCTGAGCGGGTATCTAAAGTGGCCGGGTTTGAGGTTAACGACGCCGTCGAGCCTGAGCCCGGCCCTAGCCCGCAGCCCACCAGTGAACCTACTGCGCAGCCCAGTCCGCAGCCCACTGCGCAGCCAGTCCCGGAGCCCACCAGTGAGCCCAGCCCGGCTCCTACGGCCCAGCCCACCGCTGCGCCGGAGCCCACCAGCGCTCCGCAGCCCACCAGTGAGCCTAGCCCTGCACCAACTGCGAGCCCCACCGCCGCGCCCACCCCGGCGCCGTCGTCGAGCCCGCAGCCAACCGCTGCCCCCACCACCAGCCCACAAAAATGCCAGGCCAGCGCCACAGCCCACCTGGTTTACCCGGCAGGACAAACTAAAGACGCCACCACCGGGCCGCGCTACAACTACGGCGACAAACTCATTTTGGCTGGTAGCGGCTGGTGCCATCCCACTCAAGGTGGCTCAAAAATCGCCGTCAAACTTGACGAAGGCGGCTACTCCCACCGCCCCGGTGAAACCGTGGCCCCCAACGCCACCATTTGGGCCGTTTTCGAAGCCGACGCTAACGGTAACTTCCAGGTAGAAATCCCCCTACCCACTGCCGGCGAAACTAAGGGCGGCACCAGCCCCGCCTTCAAAACCGGCGCCCACAGTCTGCGCCTACTGAGCGGATCCATCAAAGCCGGCGACAAAGGCCGCACCCTACTGGTTAAGCCCTTCACCGTAGGTGACTACACCCCCAGCGGCGTGCCCGCACCTATCAGCCCCAGTGAGGATCTAAACGCCGCCAACTCCGGCTCAATGCAAGCCTCCCTGAGCGCTGCGGCCATTAACGTGAAACTGCCACAAGCCAAAGTCGGCAGCTGGGTGTACCTATCCACCTACCTGCCTGACGGCTCGCGGCGTATCCCCTGGCAAGGCCAGTGGTACCAAGTGGGCTTAGACCACGGCGTAAGCCTGGAGCGGCCAGCGGATCTGCCCGGCGGCAAAGTGACCCTGGTGGCCCAAAACCCAACCGGCACAGTGATCGGCTGGAGCAGCCTGCAACTGCCGGCCAAAATCAAAATTATTTCCCCCGCCCATCACGGCGTAGCCCAAACAGGCACGGCGCTAACTGGTCAGCGGGCCGTCACTCAGCGAACAGTCACCCAGCTAAACCCATTTACCGCCAGCTTTAGCCGCGCCAACACCACCAGGCTAGGCGCAGTTAGCACACGCCGTGGCTATGCGGCAGTGAGCCTGCGCCCCGCAGCCCGCGCCCTAGCCAACACGCAAGCCAAGGCCCTTAAACCCATGCCCGCCGCCATGCCCAACTCGGTGGCACGCGATCTAAAAGCGCTAGCCAAGAGTCCCACTCAGGGCTTTAAAGTCGCCGCTAAAGGCAAAGAAATCACGGTAAGCGTACCCGCCAGCATCGAAACTGGACAGTGGCTATTTATGTACCTCTACGACCCGGCCACCCCGGTGGGTTGGGTGCAGGTTGACGACACCCATCAGATCAAGCTGGAAATCAGTGGCTTAAGCGGCGGCAACTATGCGCTCGCGGCCATTGGTGAAGACGGCAAGCAGCTAGGTTGGTCCAGTTTTGTGCTGGCTGGGGGCGCCCCGGCTGCGGCTGAGGCGGCCCCCGCGCAAAACGTCAGTCAAGTAGTGGTGCTTAAACGCGCCCAAAAGGCTGGCTGGCTCAGCCCCGACGACGTCTGGCTGCTAGCTGCCGCCGGAGTCATTTTGGCTTCCAGCGCCACCGTGGCCCTGCTGCTGCGCCGCAAAGCCTAACGCCCCGAATTTAAGGAAACTAAATGCGTAGAGTGACCAAGGTTTTTAAGACCCTAGCCAGTGCTGTCATGGTTTCTGGCGCCGCCCTGGCCCTGGTGCTGCCTAGCGCTGCAGCTTTGCCGCCAGGGGGTGCAGACGACTCCACTGAAGGTACCAGCTCAACTGTCACCGGCTCGGTGGAGGCGGGCGGTACCCTCAGCTTCAGCCTCAGCGGCTTTCCTGCTGGTGAGACGGTAAGTATCAAAATTGACGACGGCGCCCTGGATGGCTCAGACAATTCAGTAAGCGGCACCGGCGTGGTGCATCAGCAAAAAATTGGTGCCAACGGCTCAGTTTCTGGCTCGTTTGTGCTGCCCAGCTACGTTAAGCCCGGCACTCACTGGCTACGCTTCCTAGCCAGCCAAGAAATCCCTGAATCTCAAGGTGGGGGCACTAAAGGTTTCAGTAACCGCTCCCCGCAATTTACCGTAACCGGCTCAGCCAGTGACTCTGGCGGTCAAGGGAGCTCAGGCGGTGCAGCCGCTGGCTCTGGCAGTGGCGCTTCTGGCGCTGGTGGCTCTAGCAATGCTGGCGGCTCTGGCGGCGGCTCTGGCAGTGATTCAGGGGCGGGCGCTAATGGTGGGGTTGGCGCAGCAGGCGTTGCTGGTAGCCAGGCCACTGCCAACGCGGGCGCCTCGGCTAAGCCCACCTCAGGGACCTTGAAAGTGACCGCCTCACCTAGCGCTAAAAAGAAGGCCCAGCCGGCGGCCACCACCGTGACCACTATTGTGGCCATGGAACAGAGCCCTAAATCAGCTTTCCCGGTGCTCGGCGTTAGCGTATTTAGTGCTGCGCTGCTTATTGGTGCGGTTGCTATCGGCGCGGTGCTGCTGCGTAACCGCCGTCGAGCTGGCGCTGCCGCTGGGGCAGGCCTTGCTGGCGCTGCCGGGGCTGGCGCCGGAAAGTCAGCCGGAGCGGGCGGCGTCGGCAATTCCCCGGGGCCTGCAGCCTAAAGATGCGCCTAGCTAAACCAATATTTTTTACGCTGGCGCTGCTAGCCTTGGCCGGGGCCATAGTTTTGAGCCTATTTGTGGGTTCTAAAGTTTTGGACCCGACCTTGGTGTGGCAGGTTTTGCGGCTCGGGCCAGACGCTGTCAACTTACCGGCCCAGGGTGTGCAGTCTGAGCAGCATTCGCAGCTAGCTAGCGCCGCCACGGTGGTGTGGCAGCTGCGAGTGCCACGCACCTTAATTGGTCTTAGCGTGGGGGCGGCGCTGGGCCTGGCCGGGGCGCTGATGCAGTGCCTTACCCGCAACCCTTTGGCTGATCCGGGCATTTTGGGGGTTAACTCGGGTGCGGCTTTGGCGGTGGTGCTCAGTGTGGCCCTGTTTGGCTTAAGTGGCGTTAACACCTATATGTGGGCGGCTTTTATGGGGGCTGGCGCAGCGGCGGTGGCCGTATATCTGCTGGGCGCCACTGGGCGAGCCGGGGCTAACCCGGGGCGTTTAGCCTTGGCGGGAGTAGCGGTTTCAGCGGCCCTGGGCGCGCTTACCCAAACGGTTATTTTGGCCGATCAGGAGGCTTTTAACGAGTTTCGCTATTGGGTGGCTGGCTCGCTAGAAGGGCGCGGCATGGATATTGCTATGGCGACGACGCCGCTAATCGCCTTGGGGGCGGCGCTGGGCTTGGTACTTTCACCTAGCTTGAACGCACTGGCCCTGGGGGAGGAGGCCGCTAAAGGTTTAGGGGTGCGCGTGGAGGCTACCCGCACACTTACCGCCCTGGCAGTGACACTGTTAGCTGGCACGGCTACGGCCGCCGCTGGACCAATTTCTTTTGTGGGCTTAGCTGTTCCGGTGGCGGCGCGTACAGCGCTTGGCCCTGATCAGCGCTGGGTGGCTTTAGCTAGCCTGCTACTAGGCCCGGTGTGGGTGCTGGGCGCCGATGTTTTAGCTCGCGTAATTATTGCCCCCCAAGAGCTACAAGTTGGGGTGGTGGCGGCTTTAGCTGGCGCTCCCTGCTTTATCGCTATGGTGCGCACTAAAAAGGTGGCGGCGCTATGAAAAACCTAAACCAGAGCAGGCTTGCGGCGCAGCAGCCACCGGCTGTAAACCAGCCTGTCCCGGCCAAGCTGACTAAAGCAGTAGCTAAAGTGGCCTGCCAAGCGGCGCCCGGATCTCGCCGGCACATCCTACTGCGTCTGGGCCCCTACCGGCTGCTGCTGGGTAGGCGTTCACTGGTGGTGGGTTTCACGCTGCTGGTGGTTTTAACCGTGGTGGCGGTAGCCAGCGTAAGTACCGGTGCCTACCCTGTCAGCCCAGCCCAGGTCAGTGCCGCCATCTTTGGCTACGGGCAGGAAGATAGCTACGCACGCTACTTTGTAACCCAAGTGCGCGCCCCACGAATTGCCACCGCCATGTTGGTTGGAGCTGCCTTGGGCCTGTCCGGTGCCCTGTTCCAGGCAGTATCAGGTAACCCGCTGGGTAGCCCCGACATTATTGGTTTCACCACTGGCTCTGCCACTGGCGCCCTGGTAGCCATCATTTTGGTAGGGGCCTCCCCACTAGGGGTATCGCTAGGAGCCATTGCGGGCGGCGTCGGTGCTGCGACCCTGGTATACGTACTGGCCTGGAAAAACGGCATCACTGGCAACCGCCTGGTGCTGGTGGGTATAGGCCTGGCCGCCGTAGAACACGCTCTTAACGAGCTGCTGATCGTGCGTGCCCCACTAGCTAATGCCCAGCAGGCCGCCCAATGGCAGGCGGGCAGTCTTAACGACGCTAACTGGGCTTGGCTAGCTTGGCTGGCCCTGGCCCTGGCGGCGCTAACCCCAGCACTGGCCTGTCTGACGCGGCCCCTGAGCACCCTGGCTTTAGGTGATGAGCTCGCCCATGGTCTGGGCACGCGCGTGCAAGCTACCCGTTCAGGGGCCTTGGCGGTGGGGGTGACCCTGGTGGCTTTGGCGACGGCGGTAACCGGCCCGATTGCTTTCGTGGCGTTGGCAGCCCCGCACTTAGCGCGCCGAGCTAGCGGCGCGGCGGGCGTGAATCTAACCAACAGCGCCCTGATGGGAGCCACTTTGGTGGTGGTAGCCGATTTTGTGGCCCAGCGCGCCCTAGCCCCCACCCAACTAGCGGTAGGGGTGGTGACGGCCACGTTAGGCGGGCTGTATCTAGTGTTGTTCTTGGTGTTGCAGTGGAGGAAAGGCATATGAGCGGGCAAGTCAGTTTAGCCGGCAAAGGCCTGGTGGTGGGTTATGGGGGCGCTCCGGTGCTCGACGGCGTCGATTTCGCGGCCCCCAGCGGCCAGTTCACCGTGATTGTGGGCCCTAACGCCTGCGGCAAATCCACCCTGCTTAAAACCCTATCTCGCGTGCTGCGTCCCAGCAGTGGCCAGGTGGAGCTGGGTGGGCGCCCAATCAGCTCCTATAGCCCCAAACAGGTGGCCAGGCAGGTGGCTTTGCTACCCCAGTCGCCCCAGGCCCCCGAGGGGATCAGTGTGGCTGACCTGGTGGCGCGTGGGCGCCACCCACACCAAAGCCTGCTGCGTCAATGGTCCCCAGCCGATGAACGCGCCGTGCAAGACGCCCTAGAGCGTGCCGGGGTGGCTAGCCTAGCTAGCCGCCGGGTTGAGGAACTCTCCGGTGGACAGCGTCAACGCGTATGGATCGCCATGGCCCTAGCCCAAGACACGCCCGTGCTGCTGCTAGATGAACCCACCACCTACCTAGACATCAGCCACCAGGTTGAGGTTTTAGAGCTAGCCGCCGCCTTGCAGCGCCAAGGCCGCACAGTGGTAGCCGTGCTGCATGAGCTAGCCCTGGCTTTCCGCTACGCCACCCACCTGGTGGTGATGCAGCAAGGCGCCATCGTGGCCCAGGGTAGCCCGCGTGAAATAGTCACCGAACAGCTGATTGAAAAAGTATTTGACCTACCCTGTCAGCTTTTACATGATCCCCAAACCGGCACCCCACTAGTACTGCCGCGCCCCAGAAAGCAGGCCCTATGACGGCGTCGACCAGGCCCACCCCACCGAAACTACCGCGCCCCCAGCGCGCCCCGCTGGCCACCAGCCCCACCCTGGAGGCTATGCACCAGCACCTACTTGAGCGCCCGCAACTGGCCAGCCAGCTGCAAGCACAGCTGTGGCAGCAGGTAACTTCCACGCCCCTGCTGGAAGCAGACCCCACCCAGGAAGGCAAATACCTGGTTACTTTCCTGTGGCGCGGCGCGGCACAGCGCGTGTTGCTGTTCGTTAACCGGCTTACGGACGAGAAAAACCTAGCCGACTCCTATATGCGGCGACTGCCCGGTACGGATACTTTGTACCTGACCTACCGCATGGATGCTGATTGGCGTGCCTCCTACTGTTTCCTGCCGGCCCTCAGTGCCGCCCAGGCGCCTTGGTTACAGGGCAGCCAGGTGCGTTTGCGTCAGGCTTTAGACGGCGGCCTGCCTGACCCCCACAACCCGGTCACCTGCACTAATCGGCGTGGTTTTGTGCAGTCTGTGGTGTCGCTGCCCCTGGCGCCGGCCTGGCCGCTAGGGGAATGGCCTGTCTTTAGTGACGCCGCCGCCGGCGCGGGCAGCTTAGATGCGGGCAGGCTCGACGCCGTCGCCGACTTAGACACCCTGGGGCGCCAAATTTGGGTTTACACCCCCGCCCCGATTAGCCGCGCCCAAAGTTGCCCGGTGCTGCTGGTACTTGACGGCGAAGTCTGGCTTAAACGCCACCACCTACACCTGGCCCTAGCGCAGCTCATGGACGCGGGCCTGATCGCCCCGGCCTATATCGTGTTCATTGATTCAGGTGGCACCGAGCAGCGCTGGCAGGAGTTGGGGGAGAGCAATTTTGGCCGCTACTTAACTGGGCCGCTACTTAACTGGCTCAAAACTCACTACGCCATCAGCCCTAAGCCTGCTGAGCGGGTAGTTATTGGACAGAGTCTAGGGGCGCTAACTGTGCTGCGTACCCTAGTGGCCTACCCGCAGCTAATCGGGGCGGGCATAAGCCAGTCGGCCTCACTGTGGCAAGACGTACTCTTTAGCGAACTAAACGCGCTAGATGCCACGCAAACGCCCCTAGCAGGCACCCGGGCCTGGATAGAGGTAGGTAGTCAGGAATGGATTTTGGCGCCTTTGCAACCCAAAGCAGTCTGCCAGCTACGTAAGGCCGGGATGCAGGTTAAAGACATGGTTTACAACGGCGGGCATGACTATGCCTGCTGGCGCATCAACCTAGCCAGTGCGCTAATGCAGCTACTGCCTGGGCCAAATGCCCTGCCTGGGCCGGGCGCATACCCGGCCGGAAATCTTTCCTGAGCTGAAAGCGGCCAGGGATCTTTTTAAAAATGCGGCAGGTAGAAATCCAGCCAGCCCGAACAGGCGGCAAAAGTGTACAAACATACCGCCAGCAGCATCAGCAGCGAGTAAGGGGCAATCTTACGCAGAACAGTGGCTTCAATGCCCGGCGCCTCAACCGCAGTGGCGGCCACCGCCAAGTTCTGGGGCGAAACCAGCTTACCGATACCCCCAGCCACAGTGTTAGAAGCAAGCAAAGTGGCGGCGTCAGTGCCAACCGCGTGGGCTGCGCTAGCCTCCATAGAGCCAAACAAAGCCCCAGAACTGGTAGTAGAGCCACCCACGGCTGTGCCCAGCCAACCCAAAATCGGGGCAAACAGGGTGAAAGCATGACCAGTTGAAGCCAGTGCCGCGCCAATAGCCGTGGTTTGCCCCGAAAAGTTCATCACATAAGCCAAAGCCATAACCGCCGCAATGGTTAGCAGCGTGTAACGCAAACCATAAACGGTGTGCCACAGGGCCACCAGGGAACGCAGCACTGGCAGTGCAAAGCGGGTTTTGCGACCATACCAGGCATACAGGCCAGTAACCACAATGGCAGTAAAAATGATTGGGGTACCCGGGTTAGACAGCAGTGGCAGTTGGTAGATCGCGGTGGTGTTTACGCTGCCGTCGGCGCTATGTAGGTGCCCATACAGGCCCGGCCAGGGAATATTGATGTCGGTGGATTTAAGTAGTGCATCTAAATCCACCCCCCACTTCCATAGTTTGGTGGTGGCAATCAGGGTTACCACCAGTAGGTAGGGGGTAAGGGCCAGCACTACGCGGCTAATGCTTAGACCCTCAACAGAAGCTTTAGAGTGCTGCTCGGGCGGCGTCGTCGGAGTCCAAAACAGCAAGAAAATATAGGTGGCTGCCAGGGTAAAAAGCGCCGTGGCAACGCCGGTAAGTTCAAAAGAAACCAGCGGCATAAAAAGATGCCCTAGTGCGGAAGTAACACCGGTAACCAGTGCTAGTGGCCAGAGCTGACGCACACCTCGGCGCCCATCAAGCATAAGCAGCAGTAAAAATGGGACCACCAGTGCCAAGGGGGCAATCAGGCGTCCCATAAGTAGAGAAATGTGGGCAGGATCCACGCCGCCCATACGACCGGCGGTCAGCACCGGCGTGGCCATGGCGCCGTAAGCCAAATAAACCAGGTTACCCAGCAAACACAGCAGCACAGCCCTAATCTTGGGTAGCCCCAGCGTAGCCAGCATGGCACAGGTAATGGCTACCGGCGCCCCAAAACCGGCTAAACCCTCCAGCAAGTTACAAAATGTGTAGGCCACAATCAGGGCCTGAATACGGATGTCCGCCTTACCGATACTGGAGAAAACTGCACGCAAATCCTGTGAGCGGTTAGAAAACTCGGTTAGGTTATACAGCCATACGGCCCCCACCACGATAAAAATCATGGGCATAACCGCAAAGGCCAGCCCCTGTGAGGCCGACAGTAGCGTCATAGACACCGGCATTTTAAAGACCGTTATAGCCAGTACAACTGCCAGGGCTAAAGCCAGCAGAGCACAACGGTGAGTTTTAACCTTAAACCCACCCAGTAGCGCAAAAAAAGCGATCAGTGGGGAGGCTCCCAGCAGGGCGGACAGGTACACGTTGCCAGCCACTGCGGTGGTTGAGGGGGTAAATGTAAGCGGCAGACTAGCGGCGACAGTGGCGTTTGTAGCCCCGTGCGCAGCTGCCAGTGCAGCGACACTAAACGGCATGAAGGACCCTGGCTAAATACAACAATTTACTTCAGTGATCATAACAAGTTTTAGACGGTTACTTACACAGGCTAAGGGCGCTACCCAAACAGGTAGCGCCCTTAGCCAGTATTAGCTAAATCAGACCTGGCCTAGGCCGTCCAGGTGAGCGGCTGCGGCGGCGTCCTCAGTCTCCTTCTCGGCCTGCGCCAGGGCGGTGCAGCGGCGAGCGTAGGCGGCGATCTCAGCGGCGACGTCGTCCTTGGACCAGCCCAGCAGCGGGGCGGCGATCTCAGCAATCTCGTCAGCAGCAGCCAGACCGTGGTCGCGGTGCTCCAGGTCTAGGCGCACGCGGTGAACGATGATGTCGTCCAGGTGCAGGGCGCCCTCGTGGGTGACGGCCCAAGCAACCTCAGCCTTCAAGAAGGCGGGTGCGGACTTTAGCGGCTGGCCGTATTCAGGCTTAGTGTCGATCAGCTCAAGCAGGTCCTGGGTCTCAGCGCCGTAGCGCGAAAGCAGGTGGTCAACGCGGGCCAGGGTCCAGCCGTGGGCGCGGGCAATCTCGCCGGAGCGGGCGGTGACCTCGTCCAGGCCTGCAGCACCCACCAGAGCCAGGCGCTCGGTGCAGGTGGGGTGTACCTTGGTCTGCTCCACACCGAGGGCGAAGTCGACGGCGTCGGCAGCCATCACGCGGTAGGTGGTCAGCTTACCGCCGGCGATGGAGGTTAGCCCCGGGGCTACCTCGGTGACAGTGTGCTCGCGTGAAACCTTGGTGGAGGCGGTCTCGCCACTCTCACCTTCCTTCACGCCAGGCTGCAGCAGTGGACGCAGACCGGCGTAGACGCCGATGATGTCCTTACGGCTAATGGGCTTTTCTAGCACCGCGTTGGCGTGCTCCAACACATAGTCGATGTCGGCGCTGGTGGCCACCGGGTGATCGATGTTCTCGTGCCAAGCGGTGTCGGTGGTGCCGATAACCCAGTAGCGCGGCCATGGGATGATGAACAGCACGGACTTCTCAGTGCGCAGGAAGATACCGGTCTCAGCCTCAATAGCCTCCTTGGGAACCACAATGTGGATACCCTTACTGGCCAGCACCTTCAAACCGTTGGTGACGCCAGCTAGCTCCTGAGTCTGCTCAGTCCACACACCGGTGGCGTTGATGACGCGACGCGAGTAGATGTCGCGTACAACCTTCTTGCCGGCCTTGGCGCTGGCCTCAAGGTCCTCCACTCGGGCACCGATAACGCGGCCATGGTCGTTCTTTAGGTACTCCACAACCTTGGTGCGGGTGGCAGCCAGGGCACCGTTCTCGACGGCGGTACGCACCAGGGAGATGACCAGGCGGGAGTCATCCACGCGGGCGTCATAGAACTTGATAGCGCCAGCCAGGCCAGAGGTGTCTAGCGAGGGGGCTAGACGCTTGGTGCCCTTGGCGGTCAGGTGGTGCTGCACCGGCACAGTGGCCTTACCGCGTGCACCTAGCAGCGCCAAGGCGTCGTACATACCCACACCCACGGCCGAGTAGGCGCGCTCAACCTCGTGCTTTAGCGGCCATAGGAAAGGCTGGGCCTTAACTAGGTGCGGGGCGGTCTCAGTAAGTAGGCGGCCACGCTCTGCTAGAGCCTCAGCCACCAGCGGGAAGTCAAGCTGGTAGAGGTAGCGCAGACCACCGTGCACTAGCTTGGAAGACCAGGAGGAAGTACCTGCCGCCCAGTCACCCATTTCCACGATACCGGTGCGCAGCCCACGGCTGGCGGCATCCACAGCGATACCTGCACCAGTGACGCCACCGCCGACAACTAAGATGTCTAGACCTTCAGCGTCAGTCATTGCATCAAGTGCCGCCTGGCGCTTTTCGGCATTGAGAGCGCTAGATGGCAAAGAAGTGTTTGCGGACATCTCTATCCTCCAAAATTAAGGAACTGTTCAAACAGGTAACAGTTTGGTTCATGTAGGTGGGCCTGCCAATAGTCGTGAACGTGCGTGCAGTGAGCTAACAGACCCTCCAAAATATGCCCAGTTAAGCCGATAAATTGCGCTTTTATATGGCCATAAAACCCATTAAAGCGCTATAAACACATAAGGGCGGGTCCGCATTAGACCCACCCTTATGTATTGTGTTTCTAACCGTAGGGGATGACGGTTAGAAAGCCCTAAATTAGCCTGGCTTATATGCGGCTAAGCCCGGCCTAAAAGGGACGAATCACTCCAGCTCAGCATCGACGTCGGCGTCGACCCAGTCCAGGGTCTTGGTTACGGCCTTCTTCCACAGACGGTACAGGCGCTCGCGGTGCTCCTGCTCCATGGCGGGCTCCCAGCGGGCACCCTCAGCCCAGTTGTCCACCACGTCCTGCGTGCCGGACCAGAAGCCGACGGCGATACCGGCCGCGTAGGCAGCGCCTAGAGCGGTGGTCTCAATGACCTTGGGGCGAACTACGGGTACGCCGGCTACGTCAGCCTGGAACTGCATCAGCAGGCGGTCGTTGGTCATGCCGCCGTCAACCTTGATTTCGGTTAGCGGCACGCCAGAGTCGGCGTTCATGGCCTGCAGTACGTCCAGGGTCTGGTAGGCGGTGGATTCCTCGACGGCGCGAGCAATGTGGGCCTTGTTGACGTAGCGGGTTAGACCCACCAGGGCACCACGGGCGTCGGGACGCCAGTAGGGGGCGAACAGGCCAGAGAAAGCGGGCACGAAGTAGGCGCCACCGTTGTCCTCAACTGAAGCGGCTAGCTCCTCAATGTCGCGGGAGTTGGTGATCAGGCCCAAGTTGTCGCGCATCCACTGCACCAGCGAGCCGGCCACGGCAATGGAGCCTTCCAGGGCGTATACCGCCGGCTGGTCACCGATCTGGTAGCACACGGTGGTCAACAGGCCGTTCTTGGAGGGGACCGGGGTGGTGCCGGTGTTCATGAGCATGAAGCAGCCGGTGCCGTAGGTGTTCTTAGCCTGGCCCTTGTTGAAGCAGGCCTGACCGAAGGTGGCGGCTTGCTGGTCGCCGAGGATACCGGCGATGGGGGTGTCAACTAGTAGGCCGTTCTTGCGTCCGTAACCGAAGATGCCTGAGGAGGGCTTAATTTCGGGCAGCATAGACATGGGGATGCCCATGTCGGCGGCAATTTCCTCGTTCCAGGACAGGGTGTCCAGGTTCATCAGCATGGTGCGCGAGGCGTTGGTGACGTCAGTGGCGTGCACGCCGCCGTCGACGCCGCCGGTGATGTTCCACAGTACCCAGGTGTCGGTTTTACCAAAGAGCAGGTCGCCAGCTTCAGCCTTTTCGCGGGCGCCGGGGACGTTTTCCAAAATCCAGGCGATCTTGGGCCCGGAGAAGTAGGTGGCTAGGGGTAGACCCACCTTGTCCTTGTAACGGTCGGTGCCTAGCTCGCTGCCGGCGGCTAGACGGTCGCAGATCTTCTGGGTACGGGTGTCCTGCCAGACGATGGCGTTGTAGATCGGCTTACCGGTGGTCTTGTCCCACACCACGGCGGTTTCACGCTGGTTGGTGATACCGATGGCGGCCACCTCGTGGCGGTTGGTTTCAGCCTCAGCTAGCACTCCACCCACTACGGAGCGCACGTTGGCCCAGATTTCTTCCGGGTCGTGCTCAACCCAGCCGGGCTTGGGGGTGTAGTTGGTGTGCTCTAGCTGGTTCATGGCCACGATAGAGCCGTCGTGATCGAACAGGATTGCCCGTGAGGAAGTAGTGCCCTGGTCAATGGCGATTACATATTTCTTCTCGGTCATAATTCATCCCTTCCACTTCGTTGTGACGCACAAAGATTCTCCAAGGCGATTTGTTTGGCTTGGCGAACCCTGGCGCTGTCGGACCTCTAAGTCCGCGTTAATGCTTGGACCTAACCTAACCTCCCAGCTAGGCCCACAGACCTCTTTTTTCCCGAAAGCGGTAAAAGGGGCCAAGCAGTAGTGTAATGCGCGATACAATCGTTCAAGAATTTCCATGCATGGCCCGACGCGGCGCTAGCTTGGGGCAAACTTTACTAAACCGAAGAAGGCAGCTTAGATGGTTGAACGCGATGACATGGCCTTCCAGGCCGCAATGATGTATTACCTGCAGTCTGAAACTATGGATGGCGTTGCTCGTCACCTGGGGGGATCGCGTTCAACTGTTTCACGTCTGCTGTCGCACGCCCGTGAGGCGGGTTTGGTGCGTATTAGCCTCAATGAGCCTAGTCGCCCTGACGCGCTGGCGTCGCAGATGAAGAAGGCTTTTAAAGTGCATGCCCGTGTGGTGCCGGTGCGTGAGGGGGCCACGGAGATTAACCGTCTCTCCCAGGTGTCTGCGGTGGCTGCCGAGATGATCAGCCAGAAGGTAGAAAACGGCACTATCATGGGTGTGGCCTGGGGTAACACGGTGGCTGAGATAGCTCAGTCGTTGCCTCCACGTGAGTTGCAGCGGGTGCTGGTGGTGCAGCTAAACGGCGCTGCTAACTCTTCACAGACCGGTTTGCCTTATGCGGATGCAATTTTGAGTCAGTTTGCCTTTGCTTTTCGGGGCCGCACAGTGCATTTCCCGGTGCCGGCGTTGTTTGACTATGCCTCTACCCGTGAGGCTATGTGGCGTGAGCGTTCAGTGCAGCGAGTGTTAGCGATTCAAGAACGTGTTGACTTGGCTGTGTTTGGGGTGGGGTCGCTACGCAGCCCGGTGCCTAGCCAGGTTTATGCTGGTGGTTACCTAAATGAGGAAGATCGCCGCGCACTGGATGCTGAGGGTGTAGTGGCTGATGTGTGCACTGTGTTTTTGCGTGCCGATGGTTCTTATCGTGATATTTCGCTAAATGCGCGTGCTTCTGGGCCTACTCCGGCACAGTTGAGTCGTATTAAGACCCGTGTGATGGTGGCTTCGTCGGCTGCTAAAGCTCCGGCTATTTTGGCGGCTTTGCGGGCTAGAGTGGCTACTGACGTGGTTTTGGATGTGGCTGCGGCTCAGGCGGTGCTGGCTTTAGCGGGACGTAACCGCATGGGCATTGGGCTAGGTAGCCATAAGCCGGTAGAGTCTTAGGTATGGCCAGAGGTGACAACAACAACAACCGTACTGGCGGTGGGCGTAAGTCACCTTTCCCGCCGTTAAGGCTGGTTCAAGATCTACCTGATAGCGACGACGTCGCCCCGCGTAGCTCTAGTGGCGCTGGGGGGCGTGCGTCTGCTGCCCGCTCTGGCTCACGTGGCGGCGACGGCGCAGCTAAAGCCTCCCGTGCTAGTGGCGTTGGTAAGGGCACTGGTAGCGCGCGCCCCACAGGGGGGCGTAGTACTGGCTCAGCTCGCGCTAGCTCTCATGGGCAGCAGGTGCGCGGCGCTAAAGCCCGCACTAATGAGCTGCGCGTAGAACACTCTGGTGAGCGTGCGCAGGCTAGCTCTACTCAAGCTCGTAAGGCTCGCCCAGCCTCCGGGGTAGGCCAGGGGGTAGCGGCGTCGAGAAATACGCAGCCGCGCCCCTCCACAAAGGGCGCTACCCAGAAGGCTGCTGGGCAAAAAGCAACTGGTCAAAGGGGCTCTAGCCAAAATGCCTCGACGCGAGGGGCTCAGCGCGGCACCAGTCGAGGCGGCCAAAGCGCTCAGGTGCGTAGCTCTCAGGGGCGTAGTGCTCAAGCTGGCTCCGGCCAGGGCCGTAGTGGGCAAGCTAGTAATGCTCAGGGACGCGCTCAGGGGCGGCCGGCTGCTCGTGCAGGCCAAGCCGGTAATGCTCAGCGCGGCACCAGTCGAGGCGGCCAAAACGCGGGCCGGGCGCGTAGTTCTCAGGGACGCACCGGCCAAGCTCGCACTAGTCAGGGCCGTAGTGCTCAGGGCCGTGATGGGCAAGGGGGCGCTACGCGCACCGGCACCGCTAGCACGGCCCGGCGCGGAGCGGCTGCTGGTCAGCGCCAAAATCCGCGTAAGCAGACGCAAGGCGCCCCCGGCAAACGCCGCGTTAATACGCCTGGTGCGCGTCCCTCGCGCCCGCAATCGCAGGCACCCGAACGGCGTCGTCCACCCGCTAATCGCCCTAAGAAGCCGCCGCGCCAGCCAATGGACCCGGCACTTAAAGCCTCCTTGATGCGGCTGGGACGTAACGTATTTTTGGTAGTGCTTACAGTGGTGCTGGTGGTGTGGGGCTTTAACTACGTCACTGAGACTGTGCGCGTGCAAAACTTGCAGGCGGCGCGCCAAAACCAGGGCAGTGGTATGCCCACCCCGTTGGCTTGTGACACTAAGAATCTGGATGTCACGGTTACTTTGCCGGCCCAGGTGGCGCGCGGCCAGGCTTTAACTGTCAACTTGAAGGTGGCTAATAAAGCCAATATTCCCTGCATATTTGATGTGGGTTCTGAGCATCTGCAAATGCGGATCACCTCCGGCACAGACACTGTCTACGACGCCGACACCTGCAAGGCTGAACCAGCCAGCCGCAAAATGCTACTGGCGCCGCTGACAGCTAAGGCTGCGGGGGAAGCAGCTTATGTATCGGCTAACCCTACCCCTGACTCTTTCACTACTTCAGTTAGCTGGAATGGGCAGCGTTATAAGGCTGACTGTTCTTCAGCGGGCCCTTCCCAGCCGGGCACATACGTGTTGCGTTTGAACCTGGACGGTAAAGAGCTCGTCGGCCAGCAAGTTTTTATCGTTAAGTAGGTAGATAGATGAACAGTGTTTTTAAAGTTTTGGCGATTATTTCTTTTGTGATCGCTGCGCTTGGCTTAGCGGCAGGAATCTGGTCTGGCTACAACCTGTTTACGCTCAGTAAAGACGCTAGCCAGAACCGGGTGATTACCTGGCATGACAACTCTGGCCCTTTCAACGAGACGTTTACAGACAGTAAAAACGTGCTGTGGGCGCGCCTGGCCGATGGAGTGCAGGTTGATCAGGTGGCTAAGCCAGTTTGCAGCGTGACCACCGCTGATGGCTCGCAGCTAGAGGTGAAGCTGGAAAACTCCAAGTACCGCCTGGAAGAGGATGACACGGTGATTGTTGGTCACGTGTTTCCTACTAGCACCACTAATGCCACCGTAAAATGCGACACCAGCGCTGTGGCGCAGGTGGGGATCAGCCATGTTAAAGATGGCTCAGTGGCCACCTTCTTTGCAATTATTTTTATCCCCGCAGGTATCGCCCTGGTGGTGGGGCTGATGGCGGGCGTGCTGTTCCTAATTATTGGCGCAATTACAGGCAAGAAAGCTGTGCGTCGCTACTGATCTAGTGGCGTTAGCGCGGCACCTACCGCCTGGGCTAGGTGAGCTACCGGTAGCACCTTCATGCCTTTAATGGGGCGCAGCTCAGCGGATCCAGCCAAAGGCACAATTGCGCAGTCAAAACCAAGCCGGGCAGCTTCAGCTAAACGTCGCTGCACCCCCACCGTGGCGCGCAGCTCTCCGGTTAAGCCCACTTCACCAAAAGCCACCAGGCCTGGGGGAGTGGGTAAATTACGGGCCGCAGACACCACCGCAATAGCTAGGGCTAGGTCGGCAGCTGGTTCAATGGCTTTAGCCCCACCCACGGTGGAAACATAGACATCACTTGAGGAGGTATCCACCTTCATGCGGGCCTGCAATACCGCCAAAGCCATGGCGGTGCGTGAATAATCCAGGCCTGAGGTGGTGCGGCGCGGTGAGCCGGCATGGGTGGAAGCCACCAAAGCCTGAATCTCAATAGCCATAGGCCGGCGCCCCTCCAAAGTGACGGTAGCACAGGTGCCAGGAACCTCAGAACGGGCCTGAGACAAAAACAGCCCAGACGGATCAGCCAGCTCTACAATGCCGCGTTCACCCAGTTCAAAGCAGCCCACCTCATCGGTAGGCCCATAGCGGTTTTTAACTGCCCGCAGCAGACGCAAACGGGCGTGACGCTCACCTTCAAACTGGCACACCACATCCACTAGGTGCTCAAGCACGCGCGGACCGGCAATGCCACCGTCCTTGGTTACGTGCCCTACCAGCAACACCGGAATATTGCGTTCTTTAGCTAGGGCAATGATTGCCGCCGCCACCGCCCGCACCTGGCTGGTACCACCAGCTGAGCCTTCAACATCAGCTGAGGCAATGGTTTGCACAGAGTCCACTATCAGTAGTGCCGGATTAGCCTGTTCCACTTGGCCAAGCACCGCTCCTAGCTCAGTTTCTGCAGCTAGCAGCAGGTTGTCAGCTAAAGCATCAATACGCGCCGCGCGCAGACGCACCTGGGAGGCGGACTCCTCACCAGTTATATATAGGACGCTGCCAGCGCCAGTTAGCTCAGCTTGCCTGGCCGCATTGGCGGCCACGGTCAGCAGCAGGGTGGATTTGCCGACGCCGGGCTCGCCCGCCAGCAAAATTACGGCCCCTGGTACGATCCCTCCACCCAGCACCCGGTCAAGCTCGCCCACCCCGCTGGGGCGGGCCTGGGCTGACTCGGCACTAACTTGAGCGATGGGCTGAGCAGCCTGAATCGGGGTGCGTACAGCGGTTTTAGCTAGGCCAGCACTGGCGCCAACTTCTGCCAGGGTGCCCCAAGCCTGACATTGGCGGCACTGTCCCTGCCATTTCGCGCTGAGCCAGCCACATTCACTACAGCGATAGCTTTCCTTTTTTGCCACGATCTCACTCTAACGCGCCTATACCACGGCGCTAGTGGCGCAATTTGCAAGTTGCCAAAGCCCCAAATTTACTGAGATAAACCTAACCTTGCTAGCTTTGGAGCTCTAGGACACACTCTTAGGGGTAGAACCATTTAAAAGGGGATAAAAATGATGCTTTCACGTCGCCACCTACTGGGCGCCAGCGCCGTCGTCGCTATTGGGGCAGGGTTAAGCGCCTGCGGCACCAAAACCACCGACAGCCAGGGCGCCGCCGCCAGCAAGGCCACAGACAAATTCCCGGTAAACGTAGCCCACGTCTACGGCACCACCACCATCAAAGCTGAACCCAAGCGGGTAGTATCCATCTCTTCAGGCAATGAAGAAGCCATTATTGCCTTGGGGGTCGTGCCCGTAGCCATGCCCGCAAACACCTGGGGCGGCAACAAATACAAGTCCCTGCCCTGGAAAGACGAGGCGCTAACTAAGCTCGGTGCCGCCCCTGGCAGTGCCAACTACCCCAAGCAGTTCACCTCCACCGACTCCCTGCCCATCCAGGAAATCGCCGGTTACAAGCCGGATCTGATTGTGGCGGCCCTTAGCGGCATCAGCAAAGAAGAATACGAGCAGCTGAGCAAAATCGCCCCCACCATCGCCTACTCCAAGACTGGCGGGGCCTGGACCACCCCCTGGAATGAAGTAACCACTATGGTGGGCCAAGCTCTAGGCCGCAGCGCCAAAGCCAAGGAAGTAGTAGACGCTGTCAACGCCCAGTTTGCGGCAGTAGCCAAGCAGCACCCCAAGTTCAAGGGCGCCACCTTCATCACCGGCGCTATCGGCAGTGCAGACCACTCCATCGCCCTATACATGCACGGCGACAACCGTTCACGTTTCTTCCAAGCCCTGGGTCTAGTGCAGGCCCCGGTGGTGGCAGCCATCGACGCCAAGAGCCAAACCTTCTACGCCGACTACTCCGCTGAGCAGGCAGACAAGCTGGTGGCTGACGTTTTCCACGCCTGGGTTGATGACGAAAAGGCCGCCGCTGCCATCAAGGCTGACCCGCTGCTAAGCAAGATCCCAGCCGTCGCTAACGCCAGCGCCATCTTGGATTACAACAAGACCGACGCCATGAGCATCTCAGCTTTCAGCGCCCTCAGCGCCAGCTATGCGCTCAAATCCTACGTGCCGCGTGTAGCTAAAGTCCTTGAGAAGTAGCCTTGTCGCTAGCTAAAAAACGCCTATTTATTGCGGCGGCGCTGATTATTGGTTTGGCCCTGGCCTGCGCGGCTTCCTTCATGTTTGGGGCCCGCGCAATTAGCTGGCAGGTGGTTAGCGCCTGGATTGACGATCAGCCAGTAAAAGCTATCGACGCCGCCGTGCTTGAGGCTCGCCTGGCCCGCACTGCAGTGGCTTTAGTGGCCGGCTCGGGGCTGGCTTGCGCCGGCGCCGCCATGCAGGCCATCACCCGCAACCCGCTGGCCGACCCGGGGTTAATTGGAGTTAACGCCGGGGCGGCCCTGGCCGTGGTGGTTTTTACAGTGCTAATTGGTTACGCCACGCCTGCCTCATACCTTTTCAGTGCCATGGTGGGGGCGGTTATCGCGGCCGCGCTGGTGTGGAGCGTGACTATCACCGCCTCCTCGGGGGCTGACCCCATCACGTTGGTGTTGGCGGGTGCGGCCACCAGCGCGGGCGTGGCCAGCGTGACGCAGCTGTTTATCCTCACGCGTGGCCAGGATATGGATTCTTTTCGCCGCTGGACCTTGGGCGTGGTTAGTGGCCGCAGCTGGGAGCTGATTTGGCCGGCTGCCTGCCTGGTAGGGGTCGGGATTTGCTTGCTTTTGCTGCAAAATCGCGCCTTGGATGGGCTTTCTATGGGCGACGACGTCGCTACCGGGCTGGGTATTAACCTGCTGCGGGCCCGCTCACTGGGGGCTTTAGGGGCCGTGTGCTGCTGCGCTGGCGCTACCGCTTTGGCTGGTCCGCTGGGGTTTGTGGGCATTATTGTGCCCCACCTGCTGCGGGCAGTGGGGGGACCGGCAATGGGCTGGGTGCTGAGCTCTAGCCTGTTAGCTGGCCCCATACTGGTGATCGCCGCCGACACGGTGGGGCGCCTAATTTGGCCGCCGGCGGAGGTGCCCGCCGGGGTACTGGTGGCCCTAATTGGGGTGCCGGTGCTGGTGGCGCTGGTGCGACGCCGACAGGTGGTGTCGCTATGAAAGTCCGCTTCAAGAACGTAAGCGTGGCCGCAATTTTACTGGCCCTAGCGGTGAGCGGCGCGCTTATTTCCCTACTGCTGGTAAACCCCCAGCTGGGCTTTGGGGATTTATGGCTGGCGGTAACTGACCCCGATTCCACAGCCGCCTTAATTGTGTGGGAGTTTCGCGCCGCCCGCATAGTGCTAGGTGTGCTGGTGGGGGTGTGTTTTGGGCTGGGCGGCTCGCTGCTGCAACGGCTTATGCGTAACCCCCTGGCCAGCCCCGACGTGCTGGGGGTGAGTGCAGGCGCCTCGCTGTGCGCCATGGTAGCGATGGTGATTTTTGGGCTGCGTGGCCTGCCAGTGTCTGGGGCGGCCTTTGTGGGCGCTATTGCCATTGTGGCCATTGTGGGTTTCCTGGCCGGTGGGCGCGGCGGTATTTCTGGCCGCTTTGTGCTGATCGGGGTGGGGGTAGGGGCCGCCGTCAACTCCTTGATCATCATGGTCACCACCTTTGCTAACACCTACCAGGTGCGCGAAGCCATGGTGTGGCTGTCTGGTTCACTAGCCTCAGCCACCTGGCAGCGGGTAAGCCTGCTGGCCGCGCTAATGGTGGTGCTAGTGCCCCTAGTGGCGCTGCGTCGTCGTAATTTGGAGGTGCTGGAGGTAGGTGACGATCTGGCCGCAGGTTTAGGGGCCCGCCCGGTGCGCGACACCATGATCATTGTGGCCCTGGTGGTGGCGCTAATTGCTAGTGCGACGGCGGCTGCCGGGCCGATTGCTTTTGTATCTTTTGTCTCCGGCCCTTTGGCACTGCGCCTAACTGGCCGCTGGAGTTTGACCTTAAGTGCGCTTACCGGCGTGGTGATTGTGTTGCTAGCTGATGCGGTGGGACAAATCTTGCCTTCCGGCCCTTACCCGGTGGGGTTGATAACTGGTGCTTTGGGGGCGCCGGTGCTGCTAAGCGTGTTGCTGCGTAAAGGAAATTAACAGATGACGAATAAACCACCGTCCCCCGGCTCACAGGCGGTTGCCGAGCAGCCGGACGCGGCCAGACAAGGCCAGCAGGAGGCTACCAGCCAGCTAAGCGCTGACCAGCCGGGACAGCAGGGCGCGGCAAGTCAGACCCAGCCGGGCACGGCCAACCAGGGCCAGCTAAGCGCCCAGGGGGTGCAGCTAGGCTACGGCGGCCAGCCAATCGTTAAAGGTGTCAGCCTTACCCCTCCACCTGCCCAGCTAACTGTGCTGGCTGGGCCTAACGGCTGCGGTAAATCCACCCTGCTGCGCGGCCTAGCCAGGCTACTTAAACCCAGCCAAGGCCAAGTGATCCTCAACGGGGCTGATATTGCCTCACGCCCCGCCCGCGCCGTCGCCAAAGAACTAGGCCTACTGCCCCAGGGGCCTCAAGCCCCGGCCGGACTAACCGTACGCGAACTAGTGGCGCGTGGACGCTACCCGCACCGCTCTCTGCTACGCAGCTGGTCGCGCGAGGACGAGCAGGCGCTTACCCAAGCCCTAGCCGACACTCACACCACCGAGCTAGCCCACCGCCAGGTAGATTCCCTCTCCGGCGGTCAACGCCAGCGCGTGTGGATCGCCATGGTGCTGGCCCAGCGCACCGGCGTGCTGCTACTAGATGAACCCACCACCTACCTGGATCTAACCCACCAAATTGAGGTGCTGGATCTGTTGCGTGAGCTAAACCGGCGCCACCAAACCACCATTGTGGTGGTGCTACACGAGCTAGCCTTAGCTGCTCGCTACGCCGACTACCTGGTGTTTATGCGTGCGGGGCAAATCCTGGCAGCTGGCGAGCCCGCGCAAGTGGTCACCACTCAAAACCTGGCGGCCGCTTTTGAGCTAGAGGCGCGGGTAGTGCCTGACCCGGTCTCGGGCACGCCCCTGGTGGTGCCGGTGCGCTCACTAAGAGGGCAGAGCAAGTGAGTTACGGGGCGCTGGCACTAAAAGTTGTGCAGGTTGAAAACCCCCTGGCTGGATACGCCCGCATTTGGTTAAGCGGGCCGCAGCTGCATTTAGTTGACGACGGCGGCCTCGGTGGGCTGCGTGATACCCGCATCAAACTAATTGTGGGGGCAGCTAGCGACGATGCCGGCTTGGCTTTAGGCCAGTTAGATGGCGGCTGGTACCACCAATGGTTGGATCTACCGGTAAGTCAGCGCGGCTATATGCGCACTTATACGGTGGCCTGCCAGCGCCACGACCAGGCCGGCAAGCTCACCCAAATCGCTATTGACATCCTAATTGGTGGCGTTGAACCTGGTGTCACTGGGATGCCAGCAGAGCATGAAGGGCCGGGCGTGAACTGGGCGCGGCAAGCTAAAACAGGCACTAAGTGCGTAATGTTGGCGCCCTGGCGCGGCTATGACGCATCCGGCAAGCGCCTGCCCTCTACTTTGGGCCAGCGCGGCAGTGGGCTGGAATACCGGCCCGGGGCGGCTAAACAAGTAGTGCTATTAGGCGACGCCACCGCCCTGCCCGCAATTAACGCCTGCCTGCACTACGAAGCCCAACAGAAAACAGGCCGCCACTTCACCGTGGTGCTCAGTGGCCCGCCAACTTGGAGTGACTACCTTAAACAGGCCGGGGTAGGACCAGACCATTTGCAGGTAACCGCCGTAAACCAGGGCTGGGTAGAGCAGGCAGCCCGCGCCGCCGCCCAAGTATGGCAAGAGTGGCTAGCTGAAGTGGCAGCAAATCAGGCTGGATTAGTTAAGGCAGGCGCAGGCAGCGCAAAGAAGGGGGCTTTACTAGGCGGTGTCGGCAGACAAGAGTTACCCAAGCTCGACGTCGATGCCGACATACTGTGGGAAACCACCACCGAAACCCAAGCTGACCTTGGCCAAGACCAATCGCTGACACAAGCCCCCTACTTTTGGGTGGCTGGCGAACGCAGCCAAGTAGCCGCTATCCGCCGCGCCTTAGTGTGCCAATGGGGGGTAGACAGACGTCAAGTGTCCTTTATGGGCTACTGGCGCGCGGGCCAAGCTGAATCGTGACGCTAAGCATTAAGAAATATCGCTAAGGCCGTGGCCAGCGTTGCACAGATGTGCCCAATATCCCAATTTGACTGGTTTTTAGTGGCTCTAACAAGGCAAACTGTGTCAGGGGCTAAGTAAGCCTTTGGATGCTGTATACAAAGCAGTAACCGCAATCATTACTACTAGCTATACCTGTGGTATGCGACAAGGAGGTTGTAAATATGGGATTCAAAGTAGTTGTCGGCGCTGATATCGCCGGATATGAATACAAGGAACGTCTAAAGGCAGATCTGCAAGCAGACCCGCGTGTTGACGAAGTAATAGACGTAGGTGTTGATGCGGGACAAGACATTGATTACCCGCACATCGGGGTGGCAGTTGCCCGCAAAATTGCTGCCGGTGAAGGCGATCGTGGCTTAATTGTGTGCGGTACGGGCATGGGTATGGCGATGGCTGCCAACACTGTGCCGGGAATCCGTGCCTCAGTGGCTCACGATTCATTCTCTGTTGAGCGTTTAGTGCTTTCCAACAACGCGCAGGTACTAACCCTAGGCCAGCGCGTAATCGGAATTGAACTGGCTCGTCGGCTGGTTAAAGAGTGGCTGGGATACGTATTTGACGAAACCTCCCACTCGGCCCCCAAAGTTGCGGCCCTAAACGACTACAGTCTAAACCGGGAATGACCCGCACTTCACACTCGAAGTAACCTACCTCCCAGAAATTGCAATAAGGAGCGCAGATTAAATGGATCTCGACCTCGCGGTCGCCGGTATCTCCGTGTACTGGATTATCGCCGCTATCGCAGGTGGCTTTATCGGTGCCTGCATCGGCGGTAACTACGCATTCGTATTTACCGGAGTATCGGCCCTATTTGGCCTAGGCTACATGGTGGCCACTAAGGACAGTTACGTCCTAGACTACATTGCCTTTGGTCCCGTCTTTGGCCCTCACGTATGTTTTGCTGGTGGCGCGGCAGCCTCAGCATATGCAGCTAAGCGCGGCTATATTGAAGATGGCAAAGACATTGTTACCCCGCTTAGTGGCCTAGGTAAGCCGGATGTATGGCTGGTTGGTTCCGCCTTCGGTGTATTCGGTGCTATTTTGCAGAAGCTAGTACTGATGATCCCGTGGTTTGGCCACCACACCGACTCGGTTGCCTTCACCGTGTTCATCTCCGCTATCGTGGCTCGCCTGATGTTTGGTGACTCCATCTTCGGCTCCAAGCCGGCCCTACAGGGCTTCAAGCCCCGCGAAGGCGCTCGTTGGCTCGAATGGCAGGAAAAGCCCTCACAGTTCATCACCCTGGGTGTCATGTGGGGTATGGCTTTCGGTGGTGCCGCCCTGGTACTCAGCCACCACTTCCCGGTTCTGGCTGAAGCCAAGAACGCTCAGGTATTCGGTTTCGCTATCTCCGCCCTGTGCATCTTGATCCTAAACCTGGGTCACAACATGCCCGTAACCCACCACATGACCATCACCGGTGGTCTGGCCGTAACCCAGTTCATCCCGGTGTTGGGTCTCAACCCAGGTCACGGCGTAGGCCTGATTTACCTGGTGCTCGGTGCCCTGGGTGGTCTAACCGGCGCTGTTATCGGTGAAGTTGCGGCTCGTGTCTTCTACGACCGTGGTAACACCCACATTGACCCCCCGGCCATCGCTATTTGGACCACTACCACCATCTTCATGGCGGCGGCCCAGATCGCTGGAGCCTAAGGTTTAAACCGCCATGGACGACGTCGTTAAAACCCCCACGGACTTTTACGCCGCCTACATCTTTGACATGGATGGCACTATCTACCTAGGAGACCACCTCCTGCCCGGTGCCAAACGGATGATCGAGCAGCTGCACGAGCGCAATATTCCCGTGCGCTACTTATCCAACAATCCCACCAAAGACCCGGCCGAGTATGCGCAAAAGTTGGCGCGACTGGGACTACCGACGCCGGTTGAAGAAATCGTCAACACGGTGGTTACCACGGTACGTTGGCTGCAAGCTAACCACCCCGACGCCGTCGTCTATCCAATCAGTGAAGAGCCGCTTAAGCGAGCCCTGATCGAAGCCGGTTTTAAGATCAGCGAAGACCCCAGCGAAATTGATGTGGTTATCGCCTCCTACGACCGCACCTTCGAATACCGCAAGCTACAGATCGCCTTCGACGCCATCTGGTTTCACAAGCGCGCCATTCTGATTGCTACCAACCCAGACCGTTTCTGTCCCTTCCCGGGCGGACACGGCCAGCCGGATGCAGCCTCGATTATCGCTGCCATCGAGGCTTGCACCGGCACCAAATGCGTCGCCAACCTTGGCAAACCCAACCCGGTGATGCTCACCGCCTCACTCGCAGGTCTAGATGTAGATCCAGCCAACTGCGTAATGGTGGGTGACCGGCTACAAACCGACATCCAGATGGCCCTAGACACCGGCATGGCCAGCGCCATGACCCTCACCGGTGAAGCCACCCTCGATGACGTGCGTGCACGTGCACAAAACCAGCGCCCACGCTACATACTCGATCGCATCGACAAACTTATCCCGCTACAGTACTGGCCCCAGCTAGGCTGGAGTGAAGACGACTAGCGCTTAACCGCGCCGGTTCTTACAGCCCGGTGGCTTCCTTGCTAAATAGCTAAGTCACTGGGCTGACTATTAACCAGGGACACGGTAGTCCCGCAAGCAATTGCATTTTCGTCAGTGCAATTACTAAACGCAAAGGAGCAAATGATGGCATTTGTAAACATTAACGGCCCATTTGTAATGGGTATTGATTTCGGTACCGAATCGTGTCGTGTGGCTATCTTTGACCTAGAAGGTCATCCGATTTCATTCGCGGCCACGCCTTACAAGACCCACTACCCCCGCCCGGGCTGGGCTGAGCAGTCACCTGACGACTGGTGGAACGCACTGATGGCCTCCACCCGCAAAGCCATGGACAACGCCTACATTCCGCCCCAGTCCATTGGTGGCATCTCCTATGACGCCACCACCATGACCGTGGTGCCCATGGACAAAAACGGTAACGCCCTACGTAACGCCATCATGTGGATGGATGTGCGCGCCGCTGAGCAGGCAGAGCGGGCGCTGACCTCAGACTCCTGGGCGCGCCTATATAACGGTGGCGGAACCATGCCGGCAACCGCCGAATGGTACCCCTTCAAGGCCGCCTGGCTGCGTGAAAACGAGCGCGACATTTACGACGCCGCCTACCGCCTAGTTGACGCCCCTGACTGGCTCACCTACCGCCTGACCGGTAACTGGTCTGTCAACATCAACTCCGCTGCCCTGCGCATGTACTACAACCGTGACCACGGCGGCTGGCCGGAAGACTTCTACGCCCACGTGGGCGCCGGCGACGTCTTTGACAAGCTCCCTGAAACCGTAAATGACCTGGGTGTACTAGTGGGCGAACTGTCCACCGTCGCCGCCCGTGACCTAGGCCTAGTGCCGGGCACGCCAGTAGCTCAGGGTCTGCCCGACGCCTGGGCCGGCCAGATCGGTTTGGGTGTGGTCAGCCCCGGCAAGCTAGCCCTGATCACCGGCTCTTCCCACGTAATCACCGGTCAAAGCGCGGTGGCCGGCTACGGTGAGGGCTTCTTCGGCTCCTACACCGACGGCGTTATCCGGGGCCAGTACACCGTTGAAGGCGGTATCTCCTCCTCCGGCTCGGTACTCAAGTGGTTCAAGGAAAACTTCGGCGGGGCCGTTGCCGCTGAGGCTGAAGCTACCGGCATGAGCCCCTACTACCTGTGGGACCGCAAGGCTGACGAGCTACCCATTGGTTGCGACGGCCTCATCGTCAACGAGTACTTCCAGGGCAACCGCACCCCCTACACCGACTCCAAGGCGCGCGGTATCTTCTCCGGCCTGTCCCTGGGTCACACTGCCGCCCACCTCTACCGTGCCATTGAGGAGGGCGTGTGCTACGACGTCGCCCACAACCTACTAAAGCTGCGTCAAGCCGGCATTGAAACCAAGGAGCTGGTGGCCTGCGGTGGGGCAACCAAATCGCGCCAGTGGATGCAGATGCATGCAGACGTGACCGGGGTGCCCATCACCCTGACCGAAGTGGGCGACGCCGTCGTGCTGGGCTCTTGCATGCTGGCTGCGGTAGGTAGCGAGTTCTACTCTTCAATTGAGGACGCCGCCGCGAACATGGTGCACGTAACCGAAACCATCGAGCCCAACCCCGAGGCCCACGAGGAGTACCAGTTCTACTTCCAAACCTACATGGAACGTTACCCGGCACTACGCGAGCAAATCCACTCAACGGTAGACCACCTCAACGCCAACGCCAAGAACTAAACCAGAGTAAGCTTATAGGGTGCTATAAAGCCCGTAGCTTGCCAGGATAATAAGAAAGGCACTTTTGAATGACTAAATCGTTTAGCTGGAATGAGCTAGATGAGCGTGCAGTGGCGTTTGGCAAGGCACTGGCGGCAGACGCCGTGGAGAAGGTTGGCTCCGGACACCCGGGCGCTGCTATCTCCCTGACGGCGGCGGCCTACCTGCTCTACCAAAAGGAGATGCGAGTAGACCCGGCTTGCCCCGCTTGGCTCGGACGCGACCGTTTTATCCTCAGTGCCGGGCACGCCTCGGTGATGCAGTACGTGCAGCTGGTGCTAGCCGGCTACGGGCTGGAGGTTAGCGATCTGGAGCAGCTGCGTCGGCGTGGCTCGCTCACCCCTGCACACCCCGAATATGGTCACACTCCGGGTGTGGAGGCCACTACTGGTCCGCTCGGTTCCGGTTTTGCTGCTGCGGTGGGTATGGCCGCTGCTGCTCGCCGTGAGCATGGCCTCTACGACGCCGCCACCCCTGCCGGCGAGTCAATCTTTGACCACAACATCTACGTGATCGCCGGTGACGGGTGTATGCAAGAAGGCGTAACCATTGAGGCCGCCTCCTTCGCCGGCACCCAGGAGCTAGGCAACCTGATCGTTATCTGGGATGACAACGCCATCACCATTGAAGGTGATGCCAGTTTGGCCTTCCGTGACGACGTTGAGGCCCGTTTTGCCGCCCAGGGCTGGCACACCGCGCACGTGGATTGGCGTAGTGCTGGCAGTGACGGCGGCTACTACGAGGACGTAAAGGCCCTGCACGAGGCCCTAGAAGCTGCCCGTGCAGAAACCAAGCGTCCTTCACTGATCCGCCTGAGCACCATCATTGCCTGGCCGTGCCCCACCAAGCAGGGCAGTGCCTCCTCCCACGGCGCCAAGCTGGGTGAAAGTGAGGTGGCTGGTCTCAAGCAGAACCTTGGCCTAGACCCCAACGAGCGTTTTGCTCTGCCTGCTCAGGTGCTGGAATACACTCGCGCCCAGGCTGGCCAGCGTGGCGCCGAGCTGCACGCCGCTTGGGATAAGCGCTTTGAGGCTTGGGGGCAGGCTAACCCACAGGCTCTGGAGCTGCTAGAGCGGGTACGTGCTGGCCTGCTGCCGGCTGAGCTCGACGACGTCCTGCCGGTTTTCGAGCCGGGCTCTAGCTTGTCTACCCGCGCGGCCAGCGGCAAGACCCTGTCGGCCATTGCCTCCACACTGCCTGAACTATGGGGTGGCTCCGCTGACCTGGGCGGCTCCAACATGACCAACATTGCTGGTGCTAGTGAGTTCCTGCCCGAGGGCTCACTAAACCCTGAGGAAAATGGCCCCTACGGGCGCATTATCCACTTCGGGGTGCGTGAGCACGCCATGGGTAACATGCTCAACGGTATTGTGCAGTCGGGGCTGACCCGCGCCTACGGCGGTACCTTCCTGGTATTTTCTGACTACATGCGCCCGGCTATGCGCCTGGCTGCTTTGCAGAAGTTGCCCACCGTTTTTGTCTGGAGCCACGACTCTATCGGCGTGGGTGAGGATGGCCCCACCCACCAGCCCATTGAGCACATCGCTTCGCTGCGAGTTATGCCTGGCCTAAGCGTGGTTCGCCCCGCTGACGCCAATGAGACTGCGCAGGCTTGGCTCGGCGCCTTGGCTCACCGCGATAGCCCCACCGGCTTGGTGCTGTCGCGGCAAAACCTGCCGGTCTTTGACCGCAGCGAGGGCGGCTTTGCTCCCGCTGAAGGCACTTTGCGTGGCGCCTACACCCTGGTTGAGGCCAGCAACTCCAAACCGCAGGTGCTGCTGCTAGCTACCGGTAGTGAGGTGGCTTTGGCGGTTGAGGCGCGCCAGGCTCTGGAAGCTGAAGGTATCCCCACCCGCGTGGTGTCTGTGCCCTGTTGGGAATGGTTCCACGCGCAGGACGCCGAATACCGCGAATCGGTGCTGCCCAGTCAGGTAAAGGCCCGCGTGGCCCTGGAAGCTGCCTCTTCCATGGGGTGGCGCGAATGGGTTGGCGACGCCGGCGAGATCATTGCCATTGATGAGTACGGCGAGTCGGCCACGCCCGCCGAGCTGTTTGAGCACTTTGGTTTCACCGTGGACAACGTGGTGGCTAAGGCTAAGCAGTCATTGGCACGTGCCTAAGCACGCACCTAAACACACCTAACAGGTTTGATGCGCAGCCAAATGCGCTGAACTTTAAACCTGAATACTAAGCAGGTGGAGATTGAATGCATCGTTAGATTCAATCTCCACCTGCTGGTTTTTTATAAGAAGGTGTATTAAAGCTTGTCTACCTGGCAATATTACGTCTCATTTGCGTGTTGGTCCCTGGTTATAATCTTTGCACTGCCATAGGCTTGGCACATGAGATTTGGCGTCGATTTTGGAACTACCCACACTACCGTCGCTTATGCGGACCGTGGCAACTACCCAGTTGTCAGTTTTGGCAATGAAGCAGGCGACTGGATCGATTACATTCCGTCCTTAGTGGCCTGGGATGGAGCCAAACTTGTCTACGGTTTTGAAGCTGAAGCCGTAGCCCTGACTGGCGGCGATTTCCTGCGTTCAATTAAACGCCTGCTGTCTGATGTTGACGTCACCCCCAACACCCAGGTGAGCCTAGGGGAGCGCAGCTACCCCATTATGGAGCTAGTTAGCGGCTTTTTGGCTTATGTGGCTCAGCAGGTGCGTGAGTCCTCCACTATCAGCCCACTGCGTGAAAATGAGCCGCTAGAAGCGGTAATTGGTATTCCCGCCCACGCTTTTAGCGGTCAGCGCCTAATGACTATTGAGGCTTTTGAACGTGGCGGCTGGCAGGTGCTGTCCATGATTAATGAGCCCAGTGCTGCCGGTTTTGAATACACCCAGCGTTACGCCTCCACCATTAACTCCAAGCGCACCCGCGTACTGGTTTATGACCTCGGTGGTGGCACTTTTGACGCCTCCCTGGTTTCTTGCGAGGGTAAGCGCCACGAGGTGATTGATTCTTATGGTCACAACCAGCTTGGTGGTGATGACTTTGACTCTGTTCTAGCTGACCTGGTTTTGGCCAAGCTAGGCCGCGAGCGCGCCCAGCTAAGCTCGCGTGAGCTGAACCTGCTGCTGCATGAATGCCGTATCGCTAAGGAGTCTTTGAACCCCAACTCGCGTTCGGTGGCGGTTGAGGCTCTGGGTAAGAGCGTGAGCGTGCCGGTTAAGGCTTTCTATGAGGCTATTGATGAGCTGATTGAGCGTACTTTTGCCGCCATGGAGCCGTTGGTGCATGTTAATGCGCGCGGTAAGTTTGCGCTCACCACTGAGACTGCGGGCCTGTATGTGGTTGGTGGCGCCGCCCACCTGCCGGCTATTACTCGTGCCCTTAAGCAGCGTTATGGCTACCGTGTGCACCGTTCTAGCTACACGGCTGACCCTGACTCTGGTTACGCCCTGTATGACAAGCTTTCGCGTGGCGTGGGTGTGTTCCGTGAGATGCGTGGCGGCCAGGAGGTTAGCTTTGACCCGCTGCTGGGTGCTGACTTGTCGCTGGCGCCTAGCGGGGATGTGAGCTTGGTGCGTACCTACCAGGCTGCCCACAATGTGGGTCACTTCCGGTTTGTGGAGTACACCGAGACGGATGCTTATGGTGTGCCCGTAGGGGAGGTTTCCCCGGCTGGCACGGTGCTGTTCCCCTTCACTCGTCAGCTGCAGGAGGATCCTGGGGTTGATTTGAGTGAGGTTGCGGTGGAGCGTATCGATAACGGTCCGCTGATTGAGGAGCGTTACGTGGTTTCGGCTGCATCCACGGTGCAGGTGACTATTACGGATCTTTCTACTGGTTTCGCTATTACCTGTGATCTGGGCGCCTGAGCGGGGCGCCGGTGCCGCTAGCCCTAGGCGAGATAGGCTTGGCTTGTGAGTGAAGTAGCCCCGCGTCGTCCACGTCGTCCTTTGGCTATGCGCCGCTCTGTGGCTCAGCCTGTGCCGGAAGATTTAACTAAGGTGGTGGCTGAGCCGGAGCCGAGCCCGGAACCTACGGCTAAGTCTGCAGCTAGCCGGCTTGAGGCTGGTAAGTGGGCTGAGGTGGTGCGCCTGCGTACTTTGCCGGCTGCTTTAGCGCCGGTGCTGGCTGGTTCGGGGGTGGCTGGTGCTTTGGGTAGGTTCGACGCCGTCGCGGCCCTGCTGGCTGCCTTGGTGGCGTTGGCTTTGCAGATTGGCTGCAACCTGGCTAATGACTACTCTGACGGGATTCGTGGTACAGACGACGAGCGCACTGGCCCGGCCCGCCTGACCGCCTCTGGGCTGGTGGAGCCGGTTAAGGTTAAGCACGCCGCATTTGGTTGCTTTGGCGCCGGGGCCCTGTTTGGGTTGGCTTTGGTGGCTTTGAGTGGCACCTGGTGGCTGATTGCGGTGGGTGTGGCGGCTGTGGCGGCGGCTTGGTTTTACACGGGCGGCGCTAAACCCTATGGCTACTTGGGCTTGGGTGAAGTGTTTGTGTTCGTGTTTTTTGGGCTGGTGGCTACTGCCGGCACTACCTATACGCAGGCTCACGCGGTGCCCTGGTGGGGTTGGTTGACCGCAGTGGGGGTGGGCTTGATTGCCTGCTCGCTGCTGATGGTTAACAACCTGCGTGATATTGAAACTGACCCGGCCCATGGTAAGCGTACTTTGGCGGTACGTTTGGGCTATGAGCGCGCTAGCCGCCTCTACCAGGTGATGCTGTTTGCACCCCTGATTTTGGGTTTGGTCGCCTTGTGGGGTGGGGGCGAGCCCGGTGGTTCACTGGGTGTGTTGTCCGCCGTGTCTGTGGTGGCGACTGTGCTGTGGGGGCAGTTGGCGTTGCTGGCTTGGCGTCCGGTGGCCGCTAAGGCTAAGGGCCGTGAACTGATTGGCGCCCTGAAAATGGCCGGCATCTATGAGCTGGTTTATGGCCTGGGCTTGGGCCTGGCTCTGCTGGCGGTCTAAGGCACAGTTAAACTGTGGCCATGAGCGCGCAGTACCCACTTCCTAAGCAGGTTTCTGAAATTTTTGATCCCACTAAGTGGCGTGACATCGCCGGTTTTGAGGATCTAACTGACGTCACCTATCACCGGGCAGTTAGCCGCGACGAAAACGGTAACTGCACTGATAAGCCCATTGTGCGCGTGGCTATTAACCGTCCTGAGCTGCGTAATGCTTTTCGCCCTCACACTGTGGACGAGCTTTACCGTACCCTTGACCATGCCCGCATGAGTGGGGATGTGGGTACGGTTATTCTCACTGGTAACGGTCCCTCAGCGCGCGACGGCGGCTGGGCTTTTTGTTCTGGCGGCGATCAGCGTATCCGTGGTCGCGACGGCTACCGCTACGAAGTTGAGCCCGCCCAGGCCCCAGAGCCGGCGTCGTCGTCGGCACAAAAAACCGCAGAAAGTGGGCCGCAAGGGGCGCCGGTGCCAGACCCCAGCGGGCAGCTGGCCTCCGCCACCGCCAGGCGCGAACGCATCGACGCCGCCCGCGCTGGGAGGCTGCATATTTTGGAAGTTCAGCGCCTAATTCGCACCATGCCTAAAGTGGTTATTGCGGCCGTGCCCGGGTGGGCGGCAGGCGGCGGTCACAGTCTAAACGTGGTGTGTGACCTGTCTATTGCTTCACGTCAGCACGCGCTTTTTAAACAAACCGACGCCAATGTGGGTTCTTTCGACGCCGGCTACGGCTCGGCCCTGCTAGCGCGCCAGGTGGGCGATAAGCGTGCCCGTGAAATTTTCTTCCTGGCCCGCACCTATGACGCGCAAACCGCTGAGCGCTGGGGGGTAGTCAACGAGGTGGTAGACCACGGAGAGCTAGAAAATAAAGCTATTGAATACGGCGAGATTGTGGCCACCAAATCTCCCCAGGCCATCCGTATGCTTAAGTTTGCTTTCAACTTGGCCGACGACGGTTTAGCTGGTCAGCAGGTCTTTGCTGGTGAAGCTACGCGCCTGGCCTATATGACCGATGAGGCTGTGGAGGGGCGTGACTCTTTCGTCAACAAGCGCCCGGCAGACTGGTCTTCCTTCCCGTACTACTTCTAGATTGTCACTAAACCGCTGCCTATCAGGTGCTTTTTAGCCACCTCTACCAAAGGTCATGGAGTTTTAGTTTCAGTTTAAACTCATCTATGCGTACGTTTGGGTGCTTTTAGCTGATCAGCTTCGCCATTGCATTTGCGTTGCTGTACTGCATTGCTGCTGAGTACTTCCCTAAGATCAAACTGTGGCAGGGCGCTGCCTTTGGTCTGCTGGTGTGGATCGGTGCGCACGTAGTGTTCATGCCGCTGCTGGGTTGGGTGCCCAGCCCCTTCCCGTGGGTTGAGGGCGGCCAGACCTGGTCTGAGCACTTTTCTGAAGCCCTAGGTCACGTAGTGTGGCTGTGGTCGATTGAAATTGTGCGTCGCGACCTGCGTAATCGCATCACCCACCAGCCCGCCCCGGAAGTTCCCTTGGAGCAGCCCTATCGCTGATAGCGGCTTTAAGCTGCAATCAGCTTTTATCAGTTGCCAAGACCGTCTTTAAGGCGGTCTTGGTTGCGTTTAGGGCCCGCTAACGGCGACGGCGTTCTGTCGCCTTTACTACGCGCTAGGCGGTGCCTACTGCGGCGCGGCAGCGTTATGTCGCCCACCCCGGTGCGCGGGGAGGCGACGGCGTGCGGGGCTGGCAGGGCGGCGTCGTCGCTAAGGAATAATGGGGGCCATGCTTGAAACAATCCGTAAGCAATGCCCCCCGCCAGCCGCTGCGCTGTGGGAAAGCATTGACCGGGTAGAGGTTTTCTCAATCGCCATACGGGTGCGCTTTCGCGGTATCACCGTGCGCGACGGCGTCCTAGTGCATGGCCCCGCCGGGTGGGCAGAGTGCGCCCCATTTTGGAACCATTCTGATAGCCACAGTGCTAAATGGCTGGCCAGCGCCCTGAGCCAAGCCACGAAAACGCTAGCTGACCAAGGCGTCCCTGAGCCTAAACGCCACCAAATCCCGGTTAACACCACTATCGCCGCCCTGGGGCCTAGGGAAGCTGAGGCGCGCGCGCTCGCGGCAGTAGGTTCGGGCATAAACACCGCCAAGGTGAAGGTGGCTGACAAACCTGATTGTTTGAGCGAAGATCTACAGCGCCTAGAGGCGGTGCGCGGCGCTATGGGGCCTAGGGCAGCGCTGCGTATTGATGTAAATGCTGCCTGGGATTTGGATCAAGCCCTAAAACTACTGCCCCTATATGACCGTGCCGCCGGCGGGCTCGAATACGCTGAGCAGCCCTGCAGGGACACCGCCGATCTGGCGGTTTTGCGCCGCAAACTCCAGGTGCCAATCGCCGCCGATGAATCCTTGCGTCTAGATGCCAACCCCATGATGGTGCGTCAGCTAGAAGCAGCGGATGTGGCCGTACTAAAAGTGGCCCCACTAGGTGGTATAAGCGCTGCTTATGAAATCTATAAGCGGTTAGAAATGCCAGCGGTGGTTTCTTCAGCCCTAGACACTTCGGTGGGGATTTACGCCGGTCTGCGCCTAGCTGGAACTCTAGATGAGCTGCCCTATGCTTGCGGCCTGGCCACCGGCTCACTGCTGCAAGAAGACGTGATTGAGGCGCCGTTTAGGCCGGTAAATGGGCATTTGCTGCTTGGACAGCCGGTGTCCGTTGAGCGTATCCCGGCTGCTAGTGAGCCCTTACGTGAGCGCTGGTGCCAGCGCCTAGTGTGCCTGAGCACTCTGCTAGCTAGCTAAACTTAAAACCACATCTGGCGCCTTGGCGCGCTAGAAACCCAACTAGTTAGGCCAGTTGTGACCCCCCAAGAAGCATCCGCTCCCAGCGGCCCCGCCTTAGAAAACCCTGCCACCTTACTTGCCCGCGCCGTGGTGGCATCCCTAGTTGAAGCCGGGGTTAAGCGGGTGGTGATCAGCCCAGGTTCACGTAACGCTCCGCTGACCTACGCCCTGGCCGACGCCGCGCAGGCCGGATACCTGCAGTTGCGCGTGGTGGTTGATGAGCGCAGCGCCGCCTTTGTGGCTTTAGGCGCCTCCCGCTCCGACTGGCTGCATGAAGGCCTAGCTCGCCCCGCCGTGGCGGTTATGACCTCCGGTAGCGCGGTAGCTAACGCGCACCCTGCCGTGGTGGAGGCCGACGCCGCCGGGGTGCCGCTAATAATTTTGAGTGCCGACCGCCCCCATGCCCTGGTCAACACTGGCGCCAGCCAAACCACGGTGCAAACCGGGATTTTTGGCGCCGCCACCCGCTACCAGGCGGACCTGGGCGACACTAACGCAAGCGGCGCCGTCGCCAATCAAGTACGCCGAGCGGTAGCTGCAGCTTCAGGGTGCCTAAGCCTAGACCCCGGCCCGGTGCATCTAAACGTGCGCCTAGCCCCGCCGCTGGCCCCCGCCGCCCCCTGGCAAGTGCCGCATTTGGAACCCAAAACCCACTGGCTGCGTGCGCGCAAGCCCCTAGAGGAGCAGCTAAATGGGGTTACAGTCAGCCAGGTAGGGTGCCGCTTAGGTTTAGATCCCGCCCGGCGTGGGGTGATTGTGGTGGGGGACAACGACGACGCCGAGTTAGCCCACTATGCCGCCGCCCTGGCCCACGCTTGGGATTGGCCGCTACTGGCTGAACCCACCTCGCTAGTGCGCACCAACGCCAACGCGGTGGCTGCCTACAGTGCGCTTTTAGCTGGTGGCGACGGCTCAGTTGGTGGCGACGGCGCTCAGCTTTCTCAAGAGATCGAGCAGTTGCTGGTAGTCGGGCACCCCACCCTCACCCGCCCCATCAGTGCACTATTGGCGCGGGAGGATATTTACCAGGTGGTGCTGACCAACCGGGCGCGCTGGAGTGACGTCAGTGGGCAAGCCGCCTACGTAACCACTCTGGAACAGGCTCTGAGCAGCCTAAATACCCCGGGTGCTGGTGCGGGGGTGGGCACTGGTGCCGGTGTGGGCGCTGGTGCGGGCGCAGACGCAGATGCAGGTGGAGATGCCAGCGCGAGTGCAGATGCGGGGGCGAGCGCCGGCGTCGGCAAAAACGCTCCGCTGCCACTGTGGCTCAGGCGCTGGCTACAAGCCGGCCAACACCAACTAAACGCCACCAGCGTAACTAAAGCCGCACAAATGGCTTTAACTACCTGGCAAGCCACTTCACAATACGAATTTCATAACCAATCAACAGCAATTCACAGCGACGGCCTAGAAAACAGCGTTACTTTAATGGCAGCTTCTTCGATGACCATCCGCTATCTCGATGCCGGATTACCTGCGGGTAAGCAACTGAAAAAGATGCCCGGCCCAGTAGTGGCTAATCGTGGATTAGCCGGTATTGACGGGACTATTTCCACTGCCGTGGGCCTAGCCTGGGCCAGTGGCCAGCCAGTGCGGGTAATTATTGGGGATTTAGCGGCAGCACACGACTTAACCGGACTGGTTAAGGCAGTTACAGAAACCGAGGTGGACTTGCAAGTAATCGTGTTAGACGATCATGGCGGAAAAATATTTAGCAGCCTTGAATATGGCGCCAGTGAGCTAAGTAATTATTTCCCACGCTTTTTTACTACCGCACAGCAAGTTGATTTCGCGCAAGCAGCAGCCGCATTTGGTGCCCACGTAAGCGTAATTGACGACGTCGATGGGCTGCAATCCCTATTGTCTAAGACAATTGAGGGCCGTAGCCTGGTGCATGTCAAACTTGTTTAAGGGTTGCTGCTAACTTCACCAAATGACCACGTCACTATGATTAGCGTCCATAAGGTAGCCATTACTGGCTACCGCTAAGCCTTTAGGAACTATTGATGAGCGATAACTACCAGCCCCGTAACCCCTACGCCCCCAACTATGGCAATAGGTCGGCCGGAAACTATGGCGCCGCCCCCTATGGCCAGGCCCCCTATGCTCCCTCTAGCGCCCCCGCAGCTCCCTCCGCTCCTGCTAGCGGCTACCCCGGCGGCTACAACAATGGTGCCAACTACACCTCTAACAGCAGCAACAACAAGAAGAGCTCCCCAGGTTGGGGTGGGGTGATGGCTCTATCGCTGACCACCGCCCTGGTGGCGTCAGGTATCACCGCCGGCGGCATGTACTATGCCGGCGCCACAGATGAAGCTCAGCCTTCCATCACCTCCACCTCCACCGTTTCAGCCAACAACCAAGGTAACACCAAACTGGTAACCAGCCAGGGTCAAACCCCTGACTGGCAAAAGGTAGCCGAAAACGTCTCTAGCTCCGTGGTTTACATCCAGGCCAAGCTCTCTGAGGGCGGCGCCACCGGCTCCGGTGTGGTTATCGACAAGCAAGGCCACATCATCACCAACAACCACGTTGTAGCCGGGGCTAGTGCGCTATACGCCCAGCTCAAAGACGGGCGTATCTACGAGCTGGAACTAACCGGCACTGATCCCGCCAATGACCTGGCGGTAGTCAAAATCAAGAACGCCCCCTCAGACCTGACCGTAGCCCAAATCGGCTCCTCCAAGGATCTAAAGGTAGGCCAGGGCGTAATGGCTATCGGTGCCCCGCTGGGACTTTCCTCCACCGCCACCACCGGTATTATCTCGGCCCTAGACCGCCCGGTAGTCACTAAGGGCGAGTCCAGTGACAGCTCTTCTAGTTCCTCAGCCAGCCAGCGTGTTTACACCAACGCCATTCAGGTTGACGCCGCCATTAACCCCGGTAACTCTGGGGGCCCGCTATTCGACTCACAGGGACGAGTTATCGGCATTAACTCCTCCATTGCCACCCTGGGGTCTTCCTCCTCCAGCGGCACGCGTAGCGGAAACATTGGTATCGGCTTCGCTATCCCCATTGACCTGGCCAATAAAGTGGCCCAGCAGCTTATCAAGAATGGCAAAGCCACCCACGCTTACCTAGGTGTTTCGCTTGAGGACGGCGGCGCCACGGTTAATGGTGAAACCCGCGCTGGAGCTAAGATCACTAAGGTTGGCTCAGGTTCCCCCGCCGCCAATGCGGGCCTGCGTGAAGGCGACGTAATCTTGGCTGTTGACGGTCACGCAGTAGGCGAATCAGTGGCCCTGATGGGTTATGTGCGCCAGTTCAGCGCCGGCGACCAGGTCAAGTTCACCGTTGCGCGCGGCTCAAACAAGATGGATGTTACCGTCAAACTGGTTGAGCGCCCCGACGACAAGTAAAACCTCGGGTGGTAAACCCAGCCTCAGGCCGCGCGCCCAGCCTCGGGCGGTAAACCCAGTCTCGGGCCGCGCGCCCAGCCTCAGGCCGGCACGCCCAACCTCGGGCGGTAACCCCGGCCTCGGGCCGGCACGCCCGGCCTCGGGCTACAAACCCAAAGCGGCGCGCATAGGCGCCATTTTGGCGTTAGTTTCCGCCAGTTCATCGGCGGCAACTGAATCCGGCATAATGCCTGCGCCCGCAAAAATCCGCACCGCACCCACCGGCTGGTTACCCATCGGGTAGCTAGCCGGACCGCCCTGCGTACCAGCTAGCTGCGGCGTCGAAGCCAGAACCTGCCCACTACGCAAAGCAATGCACCACTGACCCTCACCGCGCCAATCCACCCAGCCCACCGGCCCGGCATAGCGCTCGCGGTCCATGCCCTCAAGCTCGTCGATCAGCTGCGCGGCCGCCGCTGTGGGGGTGCCGCATACTGCCGCCGTCGGATGCAGCGCCTCCACCAGCGCTAACGCTCCCGTGTCACCGGCTACCTGGCCGTAAATATCGGTGGCTAGGTGAATCACGTTAGGCAGGGTCAGCGCAAAAGGCTCGCTGACTCGCAACTGCTCAGTGATGGGGGTAAGCGCCTTAACCGCTGAGGCCGCCGCCAACTGGTGTTCGCGAGAGTTTTTAGGCGAGTGGCGTAGCCAATCAGCTAGCTGCTCTAGTTCGCTTTGGTCCATATTGGCTCGGCGCCGGGCTGTGCCCGCCAGGACGCGTGAAAACACTTCCCGTTCACGCAGCTGCAACAGCATCTCGGGGCTGGCTCCAATCATCCCGTCCACGCTAAAAGTCCAGGTGGTGGCAAAGCGCGTGGCCAGGTGCTCTAGTGCGGCGCCTAACGTGAGCGAGCTTTTTAGGTAGCTGTCGCGCGCCAGCACCACTTTGATGGCCCGATTTTGCTTCAGCGCCTGCGTAGCGAGCTCAACGGCCTCGGTCCACTGAGAGTCGCTAAGTGTGCTGCTTTGGCTGGTTTTGGTGGGCTCGACGGCGGGCGCGTTTGTTTGTCCGACGACGCCCAGGCTGCTCGCGCCAGGGGCGGCGCTTGCTTGGGCCTTTGCACCTGCAGGGCTGGTTTTGGGGGCCGAAGCATTAGAGCCCTGGGCGCAGACAAAATCCAAAATATCTGCCAAACCAGCGTTTTCAGCTGCGTTTTCAGCCACAGTGCGTACAAAACTCAGCTGAGGGGTATAGGGCTGGCCCCTAAAAACCTCGCCGCGCGGCGTCGTCGTGGTGGGGGACAGTTCAAAGCGAGTCAGCCACCAACCCTGACGGTCGCGCCCCACCAAAACCTGGGGCACTGTCAGCACCGAACTAGCCTGGGAAGTGGCGCTAAAAGTAATAGCTCCCAGCGCTAGCGGCCCACTGCCAGGGCGACGCACCTGGTCAACCCAACTGGCCTGACCCACCTCGTGGCGCCAAGCCTGACGCAGCTGCTCAATGCGCCTAGCCTCAGGTGCCGGCGGGGCGCTTAAAGTGAGCAGGCGCCCCAAACCCACTAAGCCATAACCCTCATGCAACCAGCAGCTGACCGACGTCGGCGCATGCAAAAAATCAGTCAGGCTGACGCCGGGGCTAACCGACAGTGGGGTAGTGGTGCAAAACAGCTGACCGCTCATGCGCTGGGCTTAACCGCCTGATGCAGCGCCACAATGCCGCCAGAGAGGTTCTTATAAGCCACCTGACGCCAACCGGCCTCAAGCAGCAGCTGCGCCAACTCCTCCTGGTTAGGCCAAGACAAAATCGACTCAGCCAAATAGTCATAAGACTCAACGTTAGAAGAAAACACACGGGCCGCTGGGGGCATTACGTGACCCAAAAACCACTTGTAGCTCTCACGCACCACCGGGGTAGTGGGGGTGGAAAACTCCGCAATCACAATCCGCCCCCCGGGTTTAGTAACCCTATACATTTGGCGTAAAGCCGCCAAAGTGTCGTTCACATTGCGCAGGCCGTAAGAGATAGTGACCACGTCAAAAGCGTCGTCGGCAAAAGGCAAAGCGGTGGCATCCCCGGCCACAAACTGCAGCTCAGGGTAGCGGCGCTTACCTTCCTGCATCATGCCAATGGAGAAGTCACAGGCCACCACCTGGGCGCCGGCAAGGGCGTAGTCGTTAGTGGATGTGCCCGTGCCCGCAGCCAGGTCCAAAACCTTCATGCCGGGGCCGGCGCCTACAGCGGCACGGGTAACTGCTCGCCAGGCGCGCACTTGGAAACCGCTCATGATGTCATTGGTTAAATCGTAGCGGCGGGCGACAGTGTCGAACATGCCCGCTACTTCGCGCGGGTCCTTATTTAGGCTGGCTCGTGACATGGTGTAATCATCTCAGGTTTTAGAGTTTATGAGCGCAGATTTAAGCAAGCTAAACCGCGCGTAATAAAGCATTTTACTTAGGTGTGACAATCCGTCGTAAAAATGAACTTTTGGCGTAATATGGGCAAAAGCTAGAGGTTAAACGCGTCGTGTGCGCAACCCCTGGCACCTAGCCACTACAGTTTAAAGGTCAATCTCTGTGCGTAAAAGGATGGTGTTCTCGCCGTGAATCCCTATGTCTCCTTACTGGTGATGGGGGCAGTTGCGCTACTTATCGCCATTGGTGGTCTGGCAATGTCTGCCATTATCAGCCCCAACCGGCGCAACTCCACCAAGGTGCGTAACTATGAGTGCGGTGTGGATCCAACTCCTGCCAACAACGCTCACGGGCGCTTCCCAGTCAAGTTCTACCTGGTAGGTATGACCTTCATTATCTTCGACATTGAGGTCGTGTTCCTCTACCCCTGGGCCAGCTCTTTCGCAAAGCTCGGTATGTTCGGGCTGGTGGCAGCGCTTATTTTCATCGCCCTAATCACCGTTCCCTACGTCCTTGAATGGCGTCGTGGCGGCCTGGATTGGGATTGATAAGGGGATAAAGCATGAGCCAAGAAAACCAAGCCGGTAACCCCGGATTTCTGCTAACCAGCGTTGAGACCGTGGCCGGCCTAGCCCAGTCACGTTCGCTATGGCCCGTCACCATGGGTCTAGCCTGCTGCGCCATCGAAATGATGGCCACCGCCGGCCCCCGTTTCGACCTGGCCCGCTTCGGTTGGGAGGTGTTCCGTGCCTCGCCGCGTCACGCAGACGTAATGATCGTCTCCGGGCGTGTAAGCCACAAAATGGCTCCCATCGTACGTAACGTCTACGACTCGATGCCTGAGCCCAAGTGGGTTATCTCCATGGGTGCCTGCGCCTCCACCGGCGGTATGTTCAACAACTACGCCGTAGTGCAGGGCGCCGACCATATTGTGCCGGTAGACATCTACCTGCCCGGCTGCCCCCCGCGCCCCGAAATGCTGATCAACGCCATGCTGGAGCTGACCAAGCAGATCTCTAAGCGCCCGCTGCTGGGCCACCGCAAAGAGATCGCCCGCGCCGTCGAGGCTGCCGCCCTGGCCGCCACCCCCACCCACGCACAGAAAGGCCTGCTGGCATGAGTGAAGAGCTAAGCCAGACAACCGAGGCGCCCGTAGCCCAGATTGACGGCGTCGCCGTGCGCCCGCAGCTAGCCCTGGAAGTTATCGGCAGCGAACACGGCCTATTTGGGGCCAAAGACGCCGGTGACACCACCGGTTTTGACGGCCTCAGCCAGGTAATCACCCTAGCCCCCGCAGCGGTGCGCCCCTACGGTGGCTGGTTCGACGCCGTCGTCGACGACCTAATCGAAGACCTAGACAAGGGCGGGCTGGAACCCTCCCAGGTAATCGAGAAGGTAGTTGTAGAAAACGGCGAGCTAACCATTTTTGTGGTACGCGAGCACCTGGTGGCCGTAATGCAGTACCTGCGTGACGACCCCGACCTGCGCTTTGAGCTGTGCATTGGGGTCTCGGGCGTTAACTACCCCGGCGACAAAGACCGCGAACTGCACGCCTGCTACCAGCTGATGAGCCTGACCCACGGCAGCCGTCAGCTGCGCATTGAGGTAGCTGTTCCCGACGCCGACCCGCACGTGCCTTCAGTAGTTAGCGTTTACCCCGGTAACGACTGGCACGAGCGCGAAACCTGGGACCTGATGGGCATCGTTTTTGACGCGCACCCCGGCCTCACCCGCACGGCCATGCCCGATGACTGGGTAGGCCACCCCCAACGCAAGGATTACCCGCTAGGTGGTATCCCGGTCGAATACAAGGGCGCATCTACGCCCCCCGCTGACACTCGGAGGTCTTACCGCTGATGAGCATTCACGCAACCGGTGCAGCACTAGACTCTCTGGCCGCTGACGCTCCCCAGTTTCAAACCAACGGTGGCGACTGGGATGAAGTACTAGCCCAGATTGCTGCCCGCGACGAAGAAGAACGCATGCGCGATGACCGCATCGTGCTGAACATGGGTCCTGTCCACCCCTCCACTCACGGCGTGCTGCGCCTGGTGCTAGAGGTGGAAGGTGAACATGTCACCAATGTGCGCGTAGGCACCGGATACCTACACACAGGTATCGAAAAGAACATGGAGTTCCGCACCTTCACCCAAGGCGCCACCTTCGTAACCCGCATGGATTACGTGGCCCCCTTCTTCCAGGAAGTGGCTTGGGCCCTGGCGGTGGAAAAGGCCCTGGGTATTACTGACCAGGTGCCCGAGAAGGCCTCGGTAGTGCGCGTGCTGCTCATGGAGCTAAACCGCATCGCCTCCCACCTGATCGCAGTGGGAACCGGTGGTAACGAGCTGGGTGGTACCACCTTGCTGACCATCGCCTTCCGTGGCCGCGAAAACATTTTGCGCGCCTACGAAATGATCACCGGCCTGCGCATGAACCACGCCTTTGTGCGTCCCGGCGGCCTAGCCCAAGACATTCCCGCTGGCGCGGTAGAGTTCATCCGCTCCACCCTGCCCAACATCAAGCGCGACCTGGGCGAGCTGGAAAAGCTGTGCATGGGTAACCCGATTTTGCGCGGCCGTATGATCGGCGTGGGCGAGATTGACCTGGCTGGGGCCATGGCCCTGAGCTTGACCGGCCCCTGCCTGCGCGCCACCGGCTACCCGATGGACCTGCGTAAGAGCGCCCCCTACTGCGGGTATGAAACCTACGACTTTGACGTGCCGGTTTACGACCGCTCTGACTGCTTCAACCGTATGCGCGTGCGTATGGATGAATGCTTCCAGTCCCTCAAGATTGTCTCCCAGTGCCTTGAGCGCCTAGAGCAGCTAGAGGGCGAGCCCACCATGGTGGATGACCCGGCTATCGCTTGGCCGGCCCGCATGAGCCTGGCTGCTGATGGTCAGGGCCAGTCCCTAGAGCACGTGCGTGAAATCATGGGCACCTCCATGGAGTCTCTGATTCACCACTTCAAGCTGGTCACCCAGGGCTTCCACGTGCCCGCAGGGCAGGTTTACCAGACGGTTGAGCACGCTAAGGGTCTGCTGGGTGTGCACCTAGTTTCCGACGGCGGCACTCGCCCCTACCGCGTGCACTTCAGGGATCCTTCCTTCTCTAACCTGCAGTCCATGGCCATTATGGGAGAGGGCGGCATGCTTGCCGACATCGTTCCGACTCTGGCTTCCATCGACCCCGTACTAGGAGGTGTGGACCGCTGATGAGTTATGACGAAGCAACTTTGACGCGTCTACGTCAAGAAAGCGCCCAGATCATGGGGCGTTACCCCAGCGGGCATGAGCGTAGCGCGCTGATCCCGATGCTGCACCTGATTCAGAGTTATGACGGTTACGTCTCGCCTGACGGCATCCGTTTTTGCGCTGAAACCCTGAACCTAACCACCTCCGAGGTTAGCGCCGTAGCCACCTTCTACAGCCAGTTCCGCCGTCACCCCGGCGGCCAGTACCACGTGGGTGTATGCACCAACGCGCTGTGTGCGGTTATGGGGGGCGACGCAGTTTGGGACGCGGTTAGCGAGCACCTGGGTATCGGTAACGACGGCGTCACTGAAGACGGCAGCATTTCGCTAGAACGCATCGAATGCAATGCGGCCTGCGACTATGCGCCGGTAGTGATGGTCAACTGGGAGTTCTTCGACAACCAGACCCCCGCCAAGGCCGTTGACCTGGTAGACAAGCTACGCCAAGGCAAGCCGGTAGGCCCCACCCGTGGCCCCAAGCAGGTGCCCACTTTCAAGCAAAACGAGCACCTACTAGCTGGTTTTGAAGACGGCCTGGTAGATGAGGGCATCAGTGCTGGTGCCCCCAGCCTGCTAGGGCAGACAATCGCCCAGGAAAAGGGCTGGAGCGCACCGAAGGAGGAAACCAAGTGAGTGACACTGCAGTGGCACAGCCCGCTTACAGTGCGCCGGGGACGCTAACGCCCATCTTGACCTCCATGTGGGGTGTGGACCGCTCTTGGACCCTGGACGTTTACCGTCGCCACGGCGGCTACGAGGGCCTAGCTAAGGCCAAGAAAATGCAGGCCAGCGAAATCGTTGAGCTGGTTAAGGCTTCCGGCCTGCGCGGCCGTGGTGGTGCAGGCTTCCCCACCGGTCTGAAGTGGTCATTCCTGCCCGCCCCTGACGGCAAGCCGCGTTACCTGGTGGTTAACGCTGACGAGTCCGAGCCGGGCACCTGCAAGGACATCCCCACCATTATGGGTAACCCGCACGCCCTGATTGAGGGTGTGGCCATCACTTCGCGCGCTATCGGTTGCGACCACGCTTTCGTATACCTGCGCGGTGAGGTTAGCCAGGTTTACCGCCGCCTGCTGGCTGCGGCCCGTGAGGCTATGGAATCTGGCCTGCTAGACACCGGTTTTGGCCTGGATGGCAAGCAGCCGCTAACCATTACTGCCCACGCCGGCGCCGGCGCCTACATCTGTGGTGAAGAAACCGCGCTGCTGGACTCGCTAGAAGGCCGCCGTGGTCACCCGCGTCTAAAGCCGCCCTTCCCGGCTGTGGCCGGTCTATACGCCCGTCCCACCGTTATCAACAACGTTGAGACCATTGCCCAGGTGCCTGGGATTTTGCGTGAAAGCGCCGCCTGGTACTCCGCCATGGGTACTGAAAAGTCCAAGGGGCACGGTATTTTCTCTGTCTCTGGGCACGTGCGTAACCCCGGCCAGTTTGAGGCTCCTTTCGGTATCACTATGCGCGAGCTGATCGACATGTGCGGTGGTATCCGCGAAGGTCACCAGCTCAAGTTCTGGGTGCCAGGTGGTTCCTCCACCCCCATCTTCACCGAAGATGAGCTGGACGTTCCCCTGGACTACGAGTCTGTAGGCGCCGCCGGCTCCATGCTGGGGACCCGCGCGCTACAGGTATTTGACGAGACTGTTTCAGTAGTGCGAGTAGTGACTCGCTGGACCGAGTTCTACCAGCACGAATCTTGCGGTAAGTGCACTCCTTGCCGTGAAGGTACCTACTGGATGCGCCAAATCATGCTGCGCCTAGAGGCCGGTAAGGGCCTGCCGGGTGACGTGGAAAAGCTGGAGTCGATTGCCTCCAACATCGCTGGGCGCTCCTTCTGTGCGCTAGGTGACGCCTCCGCCACCCCGGTGCTAAGCGGCATCAAGCGTTTCCGCTCTGAGTTCGAGGCTGGTTATACCACCCCGGCTTGCGAGCTTTTCCCCTACGCAGCCAGTGCAATCACGGAAAGCGGACGGTGACTTCTATGACCGACCTGGTAAACATCAAGATCGACGGCGCCTCGGTGGCCGTGCCTAAGGGTACGTTGCTCATCCGCGCCGCCGAACAGGTGGGCGTGCGCATCCCGCGTTTTTGCGACCACCCGCTGCTAAAGCCCTCAGCTAACTGCCGCCAGTGCCTGGTGGAAGTAGCTATGCCCGGGCGCGACGGCGTCGTCCGTAAGATGCCCAAGCCCCAGCCCTCCTGCGCCATGACCGCCATGGAAGGCATGGAGATCGAAACCCAGGCAACCAGCGAGGTAGCTGCCAAGGCCCAAAACGGGACCATGGAGTTCTTGCTGATCAACCACCCGCTAGACTGCCCGGTCTGTGACAAGGGTGGCGAATGCCCGCTACAGAACCAGGCGCTTAAAATCATGGAGCAGGGCGGCCAGTCCGTCACCCGCTTCACCGACGTCAAGCGCACCTTCCCCAAGCCGCTGCGGCTAACCAGCCAGATCCTGCTAGACCGCGACCGCTGCATCTTGTGCCAGCGTTGCGTGCGTTTCGCAGACCAGATCGCTGGTGACCGTTTCATTGCCCTGCAAGGACGCGGTGGCGGTCACCCCGCCGGCGAGCACTCGGGTATGTACGGCGAGCAGATTGGCCGCTTTGACGCCACCGTCCTGGACTTCTACGAGCCCGGCGACTATGCGGGCACGCAGGACATTCGCGGCGAGCACCACCTGATTCCCGACCCCACCCTGGCCGGCCCCGGTGGTCAAAGCGGCGTGCAGGACGGTCTAACCGCCGGCGCTGAGGTAGGCAACCAGGATGTAAGCGGACGTCCCTTCGCCTCCTACTTCTCGGGCAACATCATCCAGATCTGCCCCGTAGGTGCCCTCACCAGCGCCAAGTACCGTTTCCGGGCCCGCCCCATGGACCTGGTTTCCACCGACTCGGTAACCGAGCACGACGCCTCCGGCTCCGCCATCCGCGTGGACATGCGTCGCGGTGTGGTGCTGCGCCGCATGGCCGGCAACGACCCCGAGGTCAACGAAGAGTGGATCACCGACAAGGACCGCTTCGCC
>ERZ772770.3-NODE-3-length-68402-cov-4.12914_pt1 | contig 68402 bp, 54 predicted proteins | sample MGYA00511361_ERZ772770 | MGnify/ENA primary metagenome ERZ772770 (study PRJEB29015, sample SAMEA2738026) | human oral metagenome | biome: human oral; feature: human-associated habitat; material: saliva | place: China | collected 2251 ... | reverse complement strand
GTTCCTTCACCGAGTCGATGTGCTTGCCGCAGCCCTTCCAGGTGGTCTTTCCGCATACCTCGCAGGTGGTGGGTCGACACATGATTGTCTCCTTCGTTGTTGCGCCGCGAATTCGTCAGCGGATCCGCGCCATGGTGTTGTGACGTTGCGCCCTCAGTATGACTGCGCCGTCGCATTAGGACAATCTGAGGAACAGTTGCTTGAGTTCTTCGATCGTGATGGTCCCGGTTGTGACTAGAGATTCTACTGCTTCGACATACCCCTGGGGGCATATTGCAGCAATAGAACGCACATGCGCGCATACAAAAACCCCGGGCTTCCAACGGAAGTCCGGGGTTGGGATACGTGGAGCTAAGGGGATTCGAACCCCTGACCTTCTCATTGCGAACGAGACGCGCTACCAACTGCGCCATAGCCCCATGGGCGGGTTCAGCTTAGCACAGCGCACGGCCCGCGTAAATTCTGCGGGCCATGTGCTGGCGGCTTATTCACCCGCTGCGCGACGGCGCTCCAAGACAGCATCAAGATCGATCGGCTTGAAGTCCCCAGCCACAGACTCCACATCCAGCGACACGTTAGCCGGCGCGCTGGAGGGACGTACCGGGTTAACCACGCCGGTTACTTCCTTAGCGGAGTTGAAGTCCGCCTCAGCTTCTACAACCCGGCGACGCGGGCCACGCGCAGCCATGGTGTAGCTAGGGGCGGGTACGTTCACCGGCTCCCACTTGGTGGCGCTAGCGGCCGGCTTAGAGGCCGCCTTGGTGGTCTCGACGGCGTCGCCAGCGCTGTCAGCAGAAGTCGCCTTAGCAGCCGTCGGCCTAGCAGCAACCGAAGCGGCAGGCTCGGCAGGCACAGTGGGGCTAGCGGCCGGCTTAGAGGCCGCCTTAGCGGCGGGCTGCGCCCCAACCACGCTGGGCTTAGCCACAGGCTGCTTGGCCTCAGCTCGCTTAGCTTCAGCCTGCTGGTTTAGGCGCGCCAAGTACTTGGCTTCAGTGGCGGTTTTAGCTTCCCGCACCAGCTGATCCTTAGCCTTAGCTACCTGCTCACGCTGACGCACATCGGTTTCCTCGGCGCTTTCACGCGCCTGACGCTCCTGCTCAGCCAGCTCCTTACGGGCCGCAGCAACCTCCTGCTCACGCAGGCGAGCCGCCTCGCGACGGGCTGCTTCCGCTTTTGCCTTACGGACGGCAATCTCAGCCTCACGCTTAGCTTTAGCTTCCTTGACGCTCTTGGCGGATCGTCCTACACCTTCAAGCTGCTCCTCTAGCTGGCTCACCCGCACAGCCAGGGCAGCATCATTTTTGGAGCTAACGCGACGCACGCGCACGTCACCGGCCGCAGCGGCCGCAAGCAGGACCGCCGTCGGCAAAACCACAAACCAAGGCCAAGTAAAGACCCCAGCTAAAACCCCTAAAAGCACAGTTACGCCGGCTAAAGACCCCATCAGGATACGGCGAGTTTTGGCAGCAGCTAAGGCTTTGGCCTGGTGAGCAGCCTGAGCCTGCTTTGCCTTCGCTAAATCACGCTCCAGGCGCGCGGCACGCACGTTCCTCACGGCAGGTCGATTCATGACCTTCACCTCCGGGCTAAAAATCAGCCTAGCAATATCATTATTATTCGCGTGACCTGGAGATTTACCTGCCACCATAGCTGTATTTAACACACGCAGGTGGGGCGAGTAGCGATCCTGGTCATGCGAGTAGACTGCTAGCCTATCGCGCCTGCGCAAATGTGGCAGCAAATAGAACGAGATTGCTACCGCCAGCGCAAAACCAAGAACCGCCTGAAACACCATACGACTAAAAGTAAGTGTTTATACAGGAGGCATCCGGAAGTTTCGCGGCGTGTCGTTACTATTGCGTTACATATCTAAAAGTAGGCAATGCAATTGCGTCCCAGCATTAACTTGCGTAACTTCTTCGGGCACCACCGCAATAGCATTTGCATAGGCTAGGCCAGAAATAGTTTGCACGCCTGGAGCCTGCGTGGGGTGGGCCTGATAGCCAGTGCTGGGGGCACCAGCTAGCTGCACCGGCACAAATTCACGCATCCCCGCCGGGCTAGACCAGGATGTAGAAACCGCCGCCGGCAGCGAGGGACGGTGAATATCCTGCCAGCCAGCAATCGAACGCAGCACCGGGCGCACAAACACCTCAAAAGCCATCTGAGCGCTGACCGGGTCACCGGGCAAACAAAACACCGGAATACCGTCACCTAGCGTGCCCACACCCAACTGACGCCCCGGACTCATCGCCACCGTATCAAACCGCACCGTGCCCAGCGGCGAGAGCACTTCTTTCACCGTGTCACCCTGACCCACACTCAAACCACCGGTGGTGATCAGCAGATCAGAGCGCACCAGCTGGTCCTCCAGGGTTTCGGTAAGGGCGTGATACTCGTCGGGGACGGCACTTACCCGGAAAGGCTGCCCGCCGGCGTCGGCCACCGCAGTGGACAGGGCGTGACCGTTAGCGTCATACACGTCCCCCGGCTCAGCGCGCTGACCGGGCTCAATCAGCTCGTCGCCAATAGAAACCACCACCACGCGCGGCACCGGGTGCACCGCCACGCGCTGATGGCCCAGCGAAGCCAGCAACGCCACCTGACGCGCCCCAATTCGGCTGCCCTTGGAAAGCACGGTAGCCCCAGCCTCAACGTCCTCACCCAACATGCGCACCCGCTGACCAGCATTGACCTTGCGGTTAATGGTCACCTGCGCCTCACCCCGGTCAGTGAACTGCCAGGGCACCACGGCGTCGGCCCCAATCGGCATGGGCGCACCAGAGTCAATCAGCACCGCAGTGCCGGGCACCAGGTGAGTGCGGCGCACATCCCCAGCGCGGACGGCGTCGATCACATCCAGAACCACCGGTGTGGCCGGGGAGGCACTTACGCAGTCCTTGGCGCGCACCGCGTAACCATCCAAACCGGCCAGGTTCGCGGGGGGCATATCCACGTCAGAAACGATGTCTGCCGCTAGCACCGTGCCCACGGCGTCGGAAAGCACCACGTCAAGCGGCTCAGCAGCATGGGCAACCTCAAGGCAGGCCGATAAATGTTCAGCGACGGTACGCATTTGAAACTCCTGTGGGGTCAGTGGCGCGACACTTAGGGATACTTTTAGGGTACCCTGGAAGTACGAGAAACCGGATCAAGTGAAGGGAACTCAATGACCGACACCGTAGTCGGATTGGACGTTGACGATCTTAAGGACCACCTGCGTTACAGGCTTCGCCGCACGCGCGCTGCGCACAGTCACCCGTCCCGCCGTCACGACGCTCGTTGTGCGGCTTTGGCCGAAAACGTCTTTCAGGTTTTAAACGGCGCTCAGGCCGTGGCCGCCTATGTGTCTGTAGGAGATGAGCCTTGTACTCGCCTACTTATTGATGAGCTGCACGCCGCTGGTGTGCAGGTGCTCCTACCTGTGCTTGGCCCCCACCTGTCACGCAGCTGGGGCTGGTTCCGTGGTAGCGATGATCTGGCTACCCGCGCTCCCGGCCGTCCCCCCGAGCCTTCTGGCCTGGTGCTAGGACCTGCCGCTATCACGCTGGTGCAAAGCGTATTGGTGCCGGCGCTGGCAGTTGACGCGCACGCCAACCGCCTAGGTCAAGGCGGCGGCTGGTATGACCGTATGCTGCCACTGGTTAACCCTGGTGTGGAGACTTTCGCGCTGCTGCACCCCAACGAATATCTAACTGACACGGTTTTACCCACTGCTGAGTTTGACCGCCCGGTTAGCGGCATTATCACCACGGAAGGCATCACCCGCTTCTAGTGGGCCTTAGTTACTAGCCCTGCGTCGTTACTAGCCCCGCGTCCTTGGAACGTAAGTTCTTGGGCGCGGGGTGTTTTTTGCCGACGACGGCGTAGGGGCCTGCCTGCGCACTGCACTGCGGCTTTGGGCGCCGCTACTGGCGGCTAGGGCGCTTTGGTTAAGGCCACTTTAGGGTGCCCGGTGCCGGCTAGGGCGCTTTGGTACAGGCAGCACTTTGATGCTGGGGTACCGGGCGGTTTTGCGCGCCTGTGGATAAAAAACTTCCCCCAATGCCACCTATCCACACCCGTCCGGCAGGGGCTGGACTAAATACTCAACACTTGAGCTATGCAACGCAAAACCAGCTCTGCCGCTCACCGCCAGGGACGCAACCAGGAACTCGATGAGCCCCAGCGCAACTTTAGCCTGCGCTTTAACTCAGGGCACACTTCAGGGCGCTGCGGAAACAGTTCAGGCAGGTGTGCGCCACCCAGTTGGGTTGATGACCAATTCCCCCAGCCCACATCCGGGCAAACCAACCAGAGGCTCAGCCAATTATCTAGGCTCTCTTGGCGCGGCCAATTGTGGCTGCACCGGCGGCTAATCACCGCCTTAGCTGTGCTTTTATGTGTGCTGCTGGCAGCTCAGGCGCTAACTAACCCCAGCCAGACAAAGGTATGGGTGCTGCGCACGGACATGTCCTTAGGTCAAGTGATCACCCACGACGACGTCGTCCTAAGCAAGGCGCCCACCTCGCCACCGCAAGCGGTACGCACCTACCCAGTGGGCCGAAAACTAAGCATTGACCTGCCCAAAGGCACTGCGCTGATTGAATCCATGCTCATTCACCCTGCCCTGTCGCATCTAGGTAAACAGCAACGGGTGGTGCAGTTGCAGATACAAACTGGCTCGCAACTGGCGCATATAGGCCAGCAGGTGGACATTGTGGGATCAGTGGGGGGTGCCACTAATAGTGGGACAGTTTCTAGTGACGCCACATACTCCCAGCTGGGGGCGCAAATATTAGCGCGGAAAGTCACAATTGTTGATGTAGAGCCGCCAAGCAAAGCGAATCTCACCCAAACACAAGGGACTATGAGACTAATAACGTTTGCAGTTGAGGAAACTGAGGCTACGCTTTTATGCGGCGCGGCTTCCCAGGGCCCGCTTTCAATAGTGCTCAGACCCTGAAATGGGGTAGGCACACCCACTTCACTAAGACTTCAGGGGGGAAAACCATGCTAAAGGGCTTCCGCGACTTTATTTCTCAGGGCAACGTGATCGACCTAGCCGTCGCCGTTATTATCGGTAACGCTTTCAAGCCGATCGTTGACAAGGTAACCGCTTTCATCATGGGCATCCTGGCTCAGCTAATCGGTTCCCCGAACTTCGACTCCGTACTGCAGTTCAAGATTGACCCCAGCTCCAAGGAATACATCCAGCCCGGCGCCATCCTGACCCAGGGCATCAACTTCCTGCTGGTGGCCGCCGCTGTTTACTTCTGCATCGTGCTGCCCATGAACAAGATGCGCGAGCGCAAGGCTGCCCAGGAAGCCGAAGCTCCGGCCGCTCCCACCGAGACCGAGCTGCTCAGCGAGATCCGCGACCTGCTGGCCAAGCAGAACTGATCTTCTCTTCGCATACACACAAGTACATACAAGTACATACAAAATCGTCCCTCGCCTATAAAAAATTCATGGGGTTTTATAGGCAAGGGACGATTTTTCAGTATTTGTAACCCATCCATCTCATCCATCTAGCCTCCTACACCCTTAACCACTCCCGGCTTCACGCCGCACCCCATCGGCACATGCCACCACCAGCCTGACGCCGTCGACCCACGCAGCCACCCTGCACACAACCAGCTGGTCACCAAGGCGCCGCCGTCAAGCTCCACTACCAAGCTGCGCCCGCACCTAAAATTTTCCGGCCTAAGCAAGTGACACTAAGGCGAGGGTCTGCAAAGATGAAGCTATGGCGTTTCCTAAAAAACATCTATCCTCCGGCGAGTACGTAGTTGACTACATGCGCACCCACCCCAAAGTGTTGGGTTGGCGCATCTTGGGCACCATGCTACTGATCACCGTGGCCATCATCGCCAGCGTAATTGCCCCGCAGTCGTGGCAGCCTTGGGGACTTTACACAATCTGGATCCTGGCGCTTATCGTGGCTTTCCCGCTAATAATCACCCCCTGGCTGGAGTGGCTAAATAAAACCTTCACCATCACCAACCGCCGCATCATCACCCGCAAGGGCATCTTCAACAAAGACGGTCACGACATCCCCCTATCGCGCATCTCTGACATCCGTTACGAGCGCGGCTGGACCGACCGCATTTTCGGTTGCGGCACACTGATTTTGGAAACCAGTGCCGAAAAGCCGGTGCGTCTAGAGGACATCCCCAAGATTGAGACCGTACACGTGCGCCTGGCCAACATGCTCTTTGAGACTGACGCCGACGCCGATGACCGCGCCGCTGGTGGTTACGATCGCCCCGCAGATCCGCAGGCTCCGGCCGGCCCAGGCGCTCGCGTCGAGGGCTGATTACGTAGCAGTAGGCTGGCAGCGTGGGGTCGTGGCGTGGGCTCGACGACGCAGGCCAGGCTCCCCAGGCAGGATAGCCAGACCAGGCTCACTAGCTAACCAGCTCACTAGCAGCCGAGCTGTCAAAACCTGCCTTAACGAGGCTTCCAGCAATCACCCTTTTGGGCCCTTACGGGCGTTCGCTAATGCAGCGGGCGCCCGTCTGTGTTTGTTAACACCTTTTTTGCACTTGATGCAAATATGCATTGGGTGCAAAATTGTTTCCCGTGAAACACTCTGTGAAACAACTTCACTGTCCGGTAGTGCTGGACACCGAAATGCCGCCTCACAAACGGCGTCGCTATAGGGCGATTCGCCAGGCTGCCGCCGAGTTGGTTCGCGAGCGCGGCTATGCGGCCATGACTTACGACGCCGTAGCCGAGCGTGCCGGGGTCTCGCGTCGGACCGTTTTTAACTATTTCCCCACCAAATTCGATCTAATTAAAGTCTGGCCCGCCCTCGATGCTAAAGCCTTCGCTCACATTGCTATCAATAGCGAAAATTTCCTAGCAGATATACGCCAACTGCTGCTTGAACGCGCCAGGCGCCTTGACGGCGACCGGGCAGAATTTTTGTTACTGCGCGAAATTGCCGCAACCGACCCGGAAGTTCACAACCGCATCGACGCAGCAATTCGCAATTCTTTTGAGTCACTGCGCCCAGCCTTAGCTCAGCGCGCCCAGCTCAGCGAAGATGACGCTCGCCTACGAATGGCTATCTACCTGATGTTGGCCGTTGAGCGCGCGGCTTTCGATGAGTGGCTAGAAAACGACGCTTTCAGCTCTGCCACTTTAGAAGAGGCCATTGATCACACCTTGGCTCTGACGCTCTCCCTTGTTGGCTCAGGGACTGGCCTCCCCCCAGCAGCCAAGCCGGCCTCAGCCGCAACCTCCGCAGCCAAGCCGAGCCCCGCCGTCGAGCCTAAAAAGATTAACCAAGCCAAACACAAGGAACAGGGGAAGGAAGGAAAATGAGCACACAAAAGCACACAAGCGCGCCCGCGCAAACGGCTGCGTCCACACAAACAGGCGCAGCAACACAAACTGGTGCGCCCACACAGACCCCGGTACAAACAGGCGCAGCAACACAAGCAGATACCAGCTTTAAGCCAGACCGGCGTTTCTGGGCAGTGTACGTGGCTTTGCTGCTAGTGATGTTCTTGTCCGCCATGGACCAGACCATCGTAGGCACAGCCCTGCCCACAATTGTGGGTGAACTGGGCGGCGCCGAGCACATGTCGTGGATTATCACCGCCTACACTCTGGCAATCACCGTGGTAATGCCCATCTACGGCAAGCTAGGTGACCTGGTGGGCCGCAAGAACCTGTTCTTGGTGGCTATCGGCAGCTTCCTGCTGGGCTCTACCCTGTGTGGTTTTTCTACCGACATGACCCAGCTTATTGTTTTCCGTGCCCTACAGGGCGTGGGTGGCGGCGGCCTGATTATCTCTTCTCAGGCAGTTATGGCTGACCTGATCCCGCCGCGTTACCGTGGCAGCTACGGCGCCCCGATTGGCGCCATGTTCGGTATCGCCTCGGTACTGGGTCCGATCATTGGTGGCTGGCTAACCGACTCGGTGTCTTGGCGTTGGACTTTCTGGATCAACCTACCCCTGGGCGTAATTGCTTTCACCGCCATGGCGCTAACCCTGAAGCTACCTAAGCACAAGCTGACCGCCCCCATTGACTGGCTAGGTTTAGTGCTTATGGATGTTGCGGCGGTGGCGATTGTTTTGGTGGCCACGTGGGGCGGCAGTGAGTACGCCTGGTCTAGCCCGGTGATTATTGGCATGGGCGTGGCGGGCGTGGTCTGCCTGGTGGCTTTTGTGTTCGCAGAGCGGCGCGCGGTTGAACCGATTTTGCCCTATGAGGTGATGACTAACCGCACCTTCGTGCTAGCCACACTAATGTCCATGCTGTACATGGGGGCCATGTTTGGCGCCACCTTGTACCTGCCCACTTACCTGCAAATGGGTTACGGCTATTCGGCCACGGTTTCAGGGCTTTTGCTGGTGCCGATGACGCTGGGCATGTTGGCTACCGGTGTTTTATCCGGCATAGCCATGAGCCGCACCGGGCACTACAAGATCTATTTGATCATTGGCCCAATCATTGCGGCCGCCGGCACTTTGGGGATGTCCCAGCTAAACGTACACAGCTCGGTTTGGCTTATTACCCTGTATGCCACGGTTATAGGTGCGGGCATCGGCTTCTTCTTCCAGCTGATCACCACCCTGGTACAAAATGACGTCAACCCCCGCCACATTGGTACTGCCACCAGCGGTAATAATTTCTTCCGCGAGATTGGTTTGTCTTTGGGTGTGGCCGCGATGGGTACCGCTTTCTCTAGTGGTCTGAAGGATAACTTGGGTGAGAAGATGCGTGCCCTGCTGGCTAACGCCGACCCGGCCACGCTTAAGCAGATGGCGGCTTTCTCTAACGTTGGTGGCGGAAAGGGCGCTTCTGGCCTCACCCCCACCATTGTTAAGACATTGCCGACGCCGTTGCGTAACGTGGTGGTGGAATCTTACGCCGACGCTTTGATTCCGATCTTCGCCTATTTGGTACCCACCATGCTGCTGGCCGCCGTGTTGGGCGCAATGTTCCGCAAGAAGGAGCTGGGTACTAAGGCCGCCTTGCAGCTACTGGAGGAAGAGGAGGCCGCCGCTGGTGAGGTTGCGTCTGCTGGTGACGCTGCGCCTGCCACTTCGGTATCTGCCGACGACGCCGTCTCGGCTAGCCCGGTTGCGGGCGCCGCCTCTGAAAGTGCCGCTCAAGACAGCTCCAACGACGCCCCGCCCGCCCAGAAAGATGCAGCCTCGGCAGCCGACCACTAAACCAGGCAGCCCGACCCTTAAACCGGCAACCCGGGCAGCCCGGCCCTGCACTCGCGAGCGCTAGCAGCGAGCTGCTTGAGATGTGCAAAGGCAGGGAACTAGCGGCCTGTGCCCGCGAGCGCTAGCTGCGAGCGCTAGCAGCTAGCGCAGGGCGGACCTTGGCTCCCCAGCCGGCTTAGCCGGCTGCACCTGCAAAAACTGCCCACACAAAACTGCGCCGCCGCCTTGGTGGCGCAGTTTTTGTAGTTTTACCGCCCGGCGTCACTTAACCCGCTCCACTCACTACTTAACCCACTCCCCTTGGCCGTGACACAATACGCATATGGAGTTCCGCTCAGTTTATGATCAAGGCTTTGCCCGTATCGCGGCCGTAACCGCCCCCGTAGCGCCTGCTAATCCAGCTAAGAATGCGCAAACCACTATCGATTTGCTCCACGAAGCCCAAGCTCAGGGCGTAGCTGTGGCCGTATTCCCGGAACTCAACCTCACCGGTTACGCCATTGATGATCTTTTCCTGCAGGAAGTGCTGCTAGAGCAGACCCTGGCCGCTATCGAGTCGGTGCGTCAGGCCACCAGTGAGCTAACCGTCATGGCGGTGGTGGGTGCCCCGCTACGCCAGGGCAACCGCCTGTATAACTGCGCACTAGCCATCCAGGGTGGTCGCGTTTACGCCGTCGCCCCCAAAACTTTCCTACCCAACTACCGCGAGTTTTACGAAAAGCGCCACTTCGCCTCGGGGGCTAGTGCCAGCGCCACCTCTATCACCCTGCCCGGGGTGGGTGACGACGCCGCCCCGGCGAGCCCGAGCGGCGCCGTCGTGCCTTTTGGTAACAAGCTGCTCCTAGACTTCCCCCACATCCCGGGCATGGTGTTGCACATGGAGGTGTGTGAGGACCTGTGGGTGCCGGTGGCGCCCTCCGCCCAGGCTGCCCTGGCGGGTGCCAATGTGCTGGTGAACCTGTCGGGCTCGCCCATTACTGTGGGGCGCGCCGACGACCGTGAACTGCTGGCCCGCTCAGCCTCGCTGCGCTGCAACGCCGCCTACGTGTATGCCGCCGCCGGTGAGGGCGAGTCCTCCACGGACCTGTCGTGGGATGGGCAAACCATGATCTATGAGCTGGGTGAGAAACTGGCTGAAACTGAGCGTTTCCCGCAGGGTCCGCGTATGGCGGTGGCCGACGTCGATATCCGTACCCTGGCCTCAGAGCGACTACGCCAGGGCAGCTTTGACGATAACCGCATTGAGCAGCAGGGCACTGCCAGCGACTACCGCACCATTTCGGTGCCGCTAGTGCCCACCCGCGCCGACATTGGTTTGCGCCGCCCGCTAGATCGCTTCCCGTTCGTGCCAGACGACCCCGCGCGCCTAGCCCAAGACTGCTACGAGGCCTACTCGATCCAGGTGGCCGGGCTGGAGCAGCGCCTGCGCGCTATCGGCAACCCCAAGCTAGTGATCGGGGTTTCTGGCGGCCTGGACTCCACCCACGCATTGATTGTGGCCGCGCGCGCCATGGACCGCCTGGGCCGCCCGCGCAGCGACATAATCGCCATCACCATGCCCGGTTTTGCCACCACCGCCGGCACTAAACGCAACGCTATCGACCTAGCCACCCGCTTGGGCTGCACCTTTGAAGAAATCGATATTCGCCCCGTGGCCACGCAAATGCTTAAAGACATGGGCCACCCCTTCGGGCGCGGCGAGGAGGTCTACGACGTCACCTTCGAAAACGTCCAGGCCGGCCTGCGCACTGACTTCCTGTTCCGTATTGCCAATGAGCGCGGCGGGATTGTGCTTGGCACTGGTGACCTAAGCGAGTTGGCGCTGGGTTGGTGCACTTTCGGCGTGGGCGACCAGATGGCCCACTATGGCGTCAACGCTGGTATCCCCAAGACCCTGATTCAGCACCTGATCCGTTGGGTGGTGGCGGAAAAGATTTTCGACGACGCCGTGGGTGCCACTTTGCTTTCAGTGCTGGACACTGAGATCAGCCCTGAACTGGTTCCCAGCAAGGAGGGTGAGCCGATCCAGTCCACCCAGGCTAAGATTGGCCCCTACCCGCTGCAGGACTTCACTCTGTTCCAGGTGCTGCGACGTGGGGCGCGCCCCAGCCGTATTGCGTTCCTGGCTGAGAAGGCCTGGCATGACGCCTCCACGGGCCACTGGCCGGTGGGGATTCCCGAAAATGAGCAGGTGGCTTACCAGCTGCCCGAGATTCGCAAGTGGCTGGAGCTGTTCATTAAGCGTTTCTTCGCTAACCAGTTCAAGCGCTCCACTTTGCCTAACGGACCCAAGGTGGTAGCTGGCGGCACCCTGTCGCCGCGCGGCGACTGGCGGATGCCTTCGGATGCTTCTGGGGCGGCTTGGCTATCTGAGCTAGAGCGCAACGTCCCCAAGGAGTAAGCGGTCAAGGAGTAAGCGGTGCAGTTACTGGCAACTGATTTGGATGGCACTTTATTTAGCGCCCCTAACACTGTAGGGGAGCAAAACGCGGCGGCCTGTGCGCGTTGGCGGGCTGCTGGCAACGTGTTGGTGCCCGCCAGTGGGCGCAGTTTGAGCCTGGTTTCGCGCCCGCTGGGGATGCAGCAGCTGGTTTATGACTACACCATTTGCGCTTCTGGCTGCGTGGTTGCCGACGGCGAGGCTAACGTGCTCTATAACCGCACTATTGCTCCAGCTCAGCTGGAGGCGGTGCTGCGGCCATTGTTGGAGCGTGAAGATTGCAGCTTTTACTGCACCACGCCGCAGGCGGACTACATTGTTCACGACGCCACCGGTCACCTGGCTAAATTCAGCACTGACCGGCCCGAAAACGGTTTTGTGCGCTCCAGCCTGGATGAGGTGTTGGAGCGAGGCTTAGAGGTTTCCTCAGTACCGGTTTATATCCCCAACCCGCAAACTGCCGACGCCCTATCTGCCCAAATCAGCCAGGAGTTCGCGGGGCGGTTAGATGCCCCGCGTTCGACCAACTACCTTGATGTGGTCCCACATGGGGTCACTAAAGCCACTGCTTTGCAGTGGCTGGTGCAATACCTGGCCGCCGCAGGCAGGCCGGTGGCCCGCACTGCGGCGGTGGGTGATTCTTGGAATGACTTACAGCTACTAGCTAGCGCCGATACGGCTGCCGCCATGGAAAACTCTGTGGATGGCCTGCGCGAAGCGGCCGGTGGTCACAGCGTGCCTAGCGTAGCAGCCTATATCGATCAGTTGCTGGCGTAGCGGTAAACGTTGGTTTCGCGCAGCTCGAAGCCGCAGCGTCGGTAGAGACGGTTGGCGGCTTCACGGCTGGGACGGCTGGTTAGGTCAACGGTGCGCGCGCCGATCTTCTGGGCGTGTGCCACGGCAGCCTCAACCAGCTGCTGACCTGCACCCATACCGCGCGTGCCGGCGTCGACCACCACGTCCTCAACCCAGGCGCGCACGCCGGTGGGGATAGCGAAGGTGGCCAGGGAGAGCATACCCAGGATGGTGCCTGCCTCAACCTCGTTGCCGTCGGCAGCGATGACGGGCTTATCCGTGCGGAAAACGAACAGGTAGACACTGTCCTGGTCTACCAGGGCCTGGGTCTGCTGGGCGGTGAGGGGCTTGGCGCTGCGGCTTAGCTGCGGGATTAGGCGCTCCATGGCAGCTACTAGCTCAGGGGAAGACTGCTCGATCAGTTCGACGCTCATATTTGCCTTTCAAATTTACTTTGGCTGGCTTTAAGCCTAACGCCTGGCGTAACTAGCGCACTAGCCCACGCCGCCACAACACACTTTTACAGGCCCAGGCGGCTTACAGGCCAGAGCCGCTTACAGGCCCAGGCGGCTTACAGGCCCAGGGCAGCGCGTTCTTCGCTACCCACCCAGTAGCGGGTGTTCTCCAGGGCGCGGAACCAGCGGGCCAGTGCCGGCCAGAAGCTGATTGAGGGTGAGCCTAGCTTTTCACGGGTGGAGTACTCGTAGGACTGGATCTGGGTGAACAGCAAGATGTCAGCAGCGGTGGGCTGGTTGCCGCACAGGTACTGGCCCACGGCGGTCACAGCAGCCAGGTAGGGCATCTCAGAGAAGGTCATGACGTCCTCGCGGGCAGCCTCCATGCCGGTGGCACGCGCCAACAGAGTATCAATCACGTCAAAAGCGGTGAATAGGGTCAGCACCCCGGCGTCAACTAGTTCAGCGTCGCCGTCGGCGTGAATAATCTTGCCCTGAGGGGCGGCTACGTGCTCATCTAGCCAGCGCTGCCAGGCGTCAATGGCCAGGTGGTAGGGCTCAGGGTAGAGCTCAGGGGCACCGGCAATATGGAACGGCTTCCAGGCCGTAGCCAGGTCAAAGAGCAGGTCAGCGGAGGAATCCATAACCACTTCCCCACTGGCCAGTTCAACCAGGGCGGGGATGGTGGGCGGCGGGGTGTAGCCGGGAGTGCTGGCGTAAACCTCAGCCACCGAGGTGGCGTGCAGTACCGGGTCCTCGCCGGGTAGGCCAGAGCCGTCAGTTAGCTGCCAGTAGCCATCCTCACCACGACCGTAGCTCCAGGCCACACGCAGAGCGTTGGTTAGGCCTAGTAGTCGACGGGCAATTAGTACGCGGCGGCAGTAAGGGCAGGCGCCGCTAGCAACCAATCGGTATCGTCCCGGTCCAGGTACAAGTTCAGAACCAAAACGTTTATGGGTGCTAATCGGCATCCCAATCTCCTTAATCCCAAAGGTCAACTTGACCTGACCCAACAGCCATACAGCGCAAGAACGTGGCGCTGCCCACTAAATTAATGTTACGGTGGCAAACCTGTTGTGGCTAGGGCTTAGGCGGCTCGTAAAGCAGTCGCGCACTTAGCGCGGCGCTGAGCCTGAATAATTGGGTCAGGAACTGGTACAGCAGCCACCAGCGCCTGGGTGTAAGGATCACTGGGGGCGGAGAGTACCTTGTTGGTTTTGCCGGCTTCCACCACCTGGCCTTGACGCAGCACCACCACCTGGGAGGCTACCTGCTCCACCACGGCTAGGTCGTGGGAGACAAACAGGCAGGCAAAGCCAAGTTCTTGCTGCAAGCTAGCTAGCAGCTCTAGCACTACAGCCTGCACCGATACGTCCAGGGCACTAGTGGGTTCATCGGCGATCAGCAGCTGCGGCTGCAGTGCCAGGGCGCGTGCGATAGCTACTCGTTGACGCTGTCCACCACTCATTTCATGGGGGTAGCGTTGAGCCATCGACGCCGGCAGGCGCACCGCCTCAAGCAGCTCATTTACCCGCTGGCGCCGCTGGGCGTTAGTCAGGTTGGTGTGTAACTGTAGCGGCTGGCCAATGGAGGCTCCCACTGAGCGGCGCGGGTTTAGCGAGGAGGCCGGGTTTTGGAACACGATGCCGGTTTGGCTGCGCACTCCCCGTAGCTTGCGCCCACTAGCCCCAGCTACTTCCAGGCCATCTACCTGCACTGAGCCGGAGTGGATAGGCACCAGGCCGGTGAGCGTGCCAGCAATGGTGGATTTGCCTGAACCAGATTCACCCACCAGGCCTAGAACTTGGCCGCGCGCAATATCGAAGCTAACCCCGCGCACCGCGTGCACCTGGCGACGCCCATTGCGGTAGACAACGTCTAGATTTTCGATATGCACCAGTGGTTGGGCACTATCGCCCGCCCGGGAGGCAACGCCATCGCCCTCACTAGCGGCGTCGTCGCTGTTAACTGCGGCCACCTTAGCGAGGCCGGCACCAGACACATCAGCACCAGTGTCAGCGCCGCTACCCGCGCCGCCACGCAAGCTATTTAGACGCGGCACCGCAGCTAACAGCTGACGGGTGTAGTCGTGGCCGGGAGAGGCAAAAATAGTGCGTACATCGGCGCGTTCAATGATTCGCCCCTGGCGCATTACCGCCACCGTGTCGGCCACATCGGCCACCACCCCCATGTCGTGGGTGATTAGCAGTACCGCCACGCCTTCACTAGCCAGTTGGCGCAGCAGATCCAAGATCTCGGCCTGCACGGTTACATCCAGGGCGGTGGTGGGCTCGTCAGCGATCAGTACGCTGGGGTGATTGGCGGTGGCCAGGGCAATGCAGGCACGCTGCAGCTGGCCACCGGAAAGCTGGTGCGGGTAGGAGTCAGCAATCCGCTCAGTTTCACGCTGGTCCCCACCCAGCCCGGCGCGGCTAAGGGCGTTAAGCACCTGGGTGCGTACGGCGCGGCGCTGGCGAGCCGTGGTGCGTTTACCTTTACCCTCGCCGTGGATAGCAATGGCTTCGGCGATCTGGTCGCCGATGGTAAACAGCGGGTCCAGGGCAGTGGTGGGTTCTTGGAAGATCACGCCCACGTGTTCGCCGCGTACCTGATCCAAAATTTCACGCGCAGCCCCCACCAGTTCCTGGTTTTGGCGGCAGCAGTCCAGTACGGCACTGCCGCTAACTAGCGCGTTAGCTGAAAGTAGCCCCAACGCCCCCATGGCGGTCACGGATTTACCTGAGCCCGACTCGCCCACCAGCGCCAACACTTGGCCCTTAATTAGGTCCAAGTTGATCTGCTGGCTGGCGACGACGTCCTCGCTGCCTTGGGCGGAGAAGGTTACGCCAAAGTCGCGCAGGTAAAACACCGCTCCGGGGGCCGGCTTTTGCGAGCCGGCGGCGCCCACTTGAGTGGCAGCCTCCTCGGCGCCGTCGCAGACAGTGTCTACAGACGTGTCCTGAGCGTCAGCAGCCTGGCCGTCAGCCTCGCCACCGGGCAGCAGCTCGGCGTCTGCAGCGCCACTAGAGCGTTGGGAACTACTTTCGATGCTCATCTCTATTCGACCCCTAGTACCAGGTAGTTCGGGTATGCCGGGTAGGGCTCCACGTAAAAGCCGGTAACCTTCGAGCCGCGCAGGAAGGAGTTGCGACGGTAGGCCAGCGGCACTGCGGGGGCGTGCTGGGCAATCTGCTTGTCGACGGCGGCCCAGGCAACCTTGGCCTTGGCCGGGTCCAGCTCAGCTGAGGCTGCGTCAATAGCCTTATCGACGGCGTCATCCTTAAAGCGCGAGGCGTTGATGCCACCGTTACCGATCTCGCTGGAGGCAAACAGTGGCTGCAGGTTAGCGGCCGGGCTGGGGTAGTCCGGGTTCCAAGACATTAGCGTCAGGTCATAGGAGGAGCCGTCAGAGTTAGTGGAGCGCTCACTGGCGGTGTCGGTCTCAACCGGGTCAATACGCACCTTGAAACCGGCCTTGGTTAGCGACTGCTGCACTGCCTCAGCCACGGCCACCTGGGCCTGGCCGTTGGGGGTGAGCAGCACCAGTTCAGGCACGTTCTTGCCGGCGATCAGCTGCTTGGCCTTATTCACGTTGTAGGGGTACAGGTCGTATTCCTTACGTCCCTCAATGCCGGGGGTGATGTAGGTGGTGGCCTTGAGGCCACCTAGCTGACCACCCAGGGCCTGCACCACGGCGTCCTTGTTGACCGCGTAGTTGATGGCCTGACGCACAGCCAGGTCCTTTACGCGCTCAGTGTTGATGGCCAGGTACAGCAGCGGGCCAGCGCTGGAGGTAGCCAGGCGGGCCTTAGCCTTGGGGTTGGCGGTGATTTCCGCTAGCTGGGCGGCGGCCACGCGCGAGGAGCTCATGGAGGTGGCAGCCTCACCGGCGTCAGCAATGATGGACTTGTTAGCTACCGATTCATCCTGACCCAGCTTGAACACCACCTTGTCGGGTAGGGCGCTACGCAGCGGGTCGCTCTTGGCCTCCCACTTGGGGTTCCGTTCCAGGGTTACCGAGACGCCCTGCTTATAGTCCGCTACCTGGTAGGGGCCAGAAGCTACCGGCTTGCGAGTGTAGGTAGACGGGTCGTCACCGGTGGGCACAGGCGAGAAGGTGGGGGTGGACACTACCCACGGCCAGTCACCGTAGGGGCGCACTAGCTTGAAGGTAATGGTGTAGTCGTCGGGGGTGCCGATCGAATCCAGGTGCTTGCCGTTGTAAGGGCCCTGGTAGTTCTTACCACCCTCTAGCAGGGTCTTGTGGTAGCCCAGACCACCAGAAAGCGAAGGAGCAAAGGAACGCTCAATACCGTACTTGATCAGCTTGGTGGTGATCTCCTGGCCGTTTTGCATCTTCAGGCCCTTCTTAATGGTGAAGGTCCAGGTCAGGCCATCTTCAGAGACCTTACCGGTGTCGTTGGCTAGATCACCAACAAGTTCAACCGGCTTACCCTCAACCAAGCGCAGGCCCACGAGGCGGCGGTGTACCAGCGGCAGGGAGGTGATGGGCAGGGACTGGCTCTTGGCCGGGTCCCAGTTAATGTCGGTGGAGGAGCTGAGCACCGTGAGGGTGCCGCCCTTCTTAGCAGTTGCCGACGCCGCAGCTCCTACATTTTCGGAATTGGCGCCACATGCGGCTAGCACCAAACCCATAGCGCCCATACCGGATGCGCTTAGCAGACCACGACGAGAAATATTAGCTTTAACCCAAGCCGGAGCCGATAGGTTCTGGGACATTTCGAGTCCTTTCTTATGGTGCTTAAACCTGTAGTTGTTTCTACTAGGTTCTACTCGCTCAGGCGAGAAATCTGTGTGTTATGGAAAGTAGACGGTAGCTGTAGCTGCGCGCCGGTTGTGAAAGTAAGTTCCAGGTTCAGATACGCGGATCAACTAAAGTAGCGACGGCGTCGGCAATTAAGTTCGCAACCACCACGAATGCCGCTGCTACTAGGGTAACTCCCATAATGACCGGGATATCTGTGGTGCCTACGGCATCCATCAGTAAGGCCCCCAGTCCCTGCATGGAAAATACGCGTTCGGTAATCACTGCGCCACCCAACATAGACCCAAAATCCAGAGCGAAGAAGGTAATGATGGGTAGGGCAATATTGCGCATAACGTGGCGGCCAATCACTACCGGCTCAGGTAGGCCCTGGGCGCGTAGGGTACGCACATAGTCTTCTTGTAGGTTATCTAGCATGTCTGAGCGCACCAGGCGCGCATACATGGCGGCAGAGATAATCGCCAGTACGGTCCAGGGTAGTACCAGGTGCCACAGCCAGCCCACGAAGTCCTCAGTTAGCGGCACATACCCGGCCACCGGCACCATATCCAGGGTGAAACCAAAGATTAAGATGCCCAGCAAACCAATCAGGTAGGTGGGGGCGCTGACCCCAAAAACTGTTCCGGCCATGATGAAACGGTCAGTGCGTGAGCCTCGGCGTAGCGCGGAAATAATTCCGGCACCTACCCCAACTACCAGCCAGAGCACGGCGGCACCTACAGCAATAGACACTGTCACCGGCAGGCGACTAGTGATTAGTTCGCTCACTTGGGCGTTGAGACGGAAGGAGTAACCCAAGCAGGGCGCGTTGCAAACAATCATGTCTGCCCCGCTACCGAAAGTGCGGCCAGTGAAAATCCCGGACAGGTACTGCCAAAACTGGACATACCAGGGCTCATCTAGACCCATATAGGCCTGGGCGCGGGCTAGGTTCTCAGCAGTACAGGGCTTGCCACAAACCAGCAGGGCTGGGTTTGAGGGCCACAGTGAGAAAATCGCGAAAGTAATCAGGGTGACGATTACCAGCACCAAGATGGATTGGAAGGTGCGGGAGACTAAGAAACGAGTCCGTCCCATCACTGCTCTCCCGTCTTGGGGTCCAGTGCGTCGCGTAGCGCGTCACCAAACATGTTGAAACCCAGCGTTACCAGGAACAGGGCGGCTCCCGGCCATAGCAGATACCAGGGGTCCGTGTTTACCCAGGCCACTGCCGAGCCGATAGTGCGTCCCCACGACGGCGTCGGCGGACTAACCCCCACCCCCAGGAAGGACAGGGCAGCCTCCGCGCCAATCTTGCCGGGGATAGAAATGGTGGTGAAAACAATCAGGGTGGAGACCAGGTTAGGCATGATCTCGCGGCTAAGGATGCGCCAGTTGCTGGCTCCCATGGCCCGGGCGGCTTGTACGAAGGTACGGTTGCGCAGGCTCAGGGCGTGTGAGCGCAGTACGCGGGCGGTGGAAGTCCACCCCAGGATGCCAATGATGGCAATCATTACGGGCACGCGCGGCACATTGGAGGGGATCAGGGCGGAAACCGCAATCATGAACACCAGGTGCGGGAAGCCCATGGTGACGTCGGTTAAGCGTGAGATGAGCCCATCCCACCAACCGCCTAGGTAACCGGCGCTAACCCCTAAAATAATGGCGATAAGCACCGAAACAATGGTGGCTCCCAGGCCAATAGTGTAGGAGGTGCGTGTCCCTTCCACCACAATGGCTAGCAGGTCGCGCCCAGTTTGGGGCTCAACTCCTAGCGGGTGGGCCAGGCTGACACCGCCCATGAACCCCTTGGGCACGCCAGAATCATCCAGCAGCTGCAGGTGGTATTCGGTAGCGGAAATGCCTAGGGCTTTGGTGATCCATGTGGCGCTCAGGCTTACTAGCGTGGCGACGACGACGATCAGCCCGCCAAATAGGCCCCATTTGTCGCGTTTAAGTCCGCCCCAGACATAGCTGGCACCAAATTGACGTTGCGGTCGGACGGCTTCTTCTGTGTGCACTTGGCACCTCACTTAAAGGTTTTAGGGTTGGAAAATTGACTGCGGCCATCAACGGCAACAGCACATACACATCCCGCAAACCTGGGTCACTAGACCGTCTCCTTTAAGTGGTTAGTCATTAAAAGCTGACTAAGTTGTTGAACTGTTAATAACAGTAGCCCTCCCTAAAACATGCTGACAACCCATCTATTGCTTTTAGTGCCGCTACTCACAGATTAAACCCTGTTATTTACCGGTAAAAATGTGCCCCGCAGGGCTTAGCGGGGCACAACTAGGCTTTATAAACCGCTTTATTCTGGGCCAAACTCACTGTCTAGCCGAGCGCTTTGCTCATCACAGAAATCTAGCGCCGGGTGGTCTCGATATTTGGGACTGTCCAGCATGGCACGGATCTTAGCGATAGCGGCGCGGGCCTGCTCTACATCACCTAGCGCTATGTGACAGCGCACCACCATGGCCATGGCGCGTGGAGCCTGGTACAGATCCTCGTCGCTCATAAAGCTCTCATAGGAGGCCTGGGCATGTTCTAGACACTGACTAATTTCCTCACAGTTCCAGCAGATCACCGCGAAGTCGTAATGCCACGAACCCATTTCGTATTCGGGCAGGTAACGCGGGCTGGCCGGCTGGGCCTGGGCTAGCTTACGGGCGCGCTCCATCAGCTCGGCAGCCCGGTCAAAGTTAGCGCGGCGCTGAGGCAGGGTGGGGCTTTGCACCAGGTCGCCGGCGGCGCGACGTAAGGTGCGTTCACAGTCAATGCACTCGTCAGGGGTTTTTAGCTCATAGCCGTCAACCAGGCGCATCAAAATCCCAAAGGCGCGCGTAAATTCATCGTTTTCTTCGCAGCAGCTGGCCGCATACTCCAAGGCACTCTCCCAGGCTTTGGTGTTTCCTTGGGCGGCTTCAAACTCGGCAGTCTTTTCGAAGTTATCGGCGGCCTCCCCCAGCTCACCCATAGCCATCTGCACCTGGGCTAGGGTGCGCACAAAGTGGTGGCGGATAGCCGGTAGGTCACGCGAATCTAGCAAGTTCAGGCCTGATTCAATGATTTCAGCGCTTTCTAGGTAGCGCCCGTCTTGGCCTAGGGCCTGGGCCAGGAACAGTAGGGAGGTCAGTGCCCGATCCATCTGCCCAAGCGTCAGGCACACGTTAACCATTTCGCGGCACTGGCGCACAGCTTCTTGGTATTCACCCATAGACACACTGGCCCTGGCAATCACCAGGCGAGCGTTTAACACAATGCGCGGCGGGCAGGGGTCGTAGCGGCGCATTAGTTCATCGGCTAGGGCGCAGGCGTCATACACCTTGCCGGTGGCGCGCTGATATTCAGCCAGATCAATATCCAAAATGTCTTTGATCTGCATGACTGCCTGGCCTTGACCCGCCTCCAGGTTTAGTGGGCGCTGGGCAATGGTGCGTCGTAGCTCTAGGCACTTTGCGGCCAGTTCTTTGTCTTCTAGCTGCAAGGATGTGCCAATCAGGCTGCCAGCAATAGAAAACAGGAAACTGTCAAAGTCCTTTTGCCGCTCGCGCTCTTCACAGCCTCGCTCAACCATGTCAGCGGTGAGCTGGTAGAGGCTTTCAAGTTTCTGGCGTTTGGTGCGCTTGTCAACATTGGAGTCTTCATCCCCGCTCATCTGCTCTAGGCTCAGCTCAGAGTCAATGTCGGAGATTTCAAAGGCCACCAGGTAGGACTCGTCAAAAGCTACCCGTCCGGCGCGCTTGTTTTTGAGCTTGGCTAGCAGGCCCCGGCTGGCTTCCTGGGAGTTCAGCCGCTCTAGTACTGCTTCGCGCGCCCGCGCCCGCCAGGTAATGGCTCCCTGGGGATCCAGCAGGGCACTGTGAATACCGGCTAGGGACACGTATTTAGCCACTGGATCAATGTCCATGGCTTCAATGGCTTCAGCGTAACCAGGGGTGATTAGCTGGTCCATTAGGTATTCAAATTCCAGGTCGGTGCCGATATCAAAGAACTGGGCGATGTAGCGCTCCATGGCCTGGTTGACGTCGGTTACCGGCTTGGGTCGGCTCAGGTCTACCGCCGGGTAGGGAGCTAGTTCGTCATCTTTGAGGGGGCTGAGTTTTTGGTTGGGGCGTGCGGGGGCCTCAATGGTTTCCAGTCCGCCTTTTTCACCAAGTGCGACGCCCTCTGGCAGTTCTTCGCCGATCTCTAGCAGGTCTACGCCTAGGGAGGCGAAGCTGTCGTCGGCGTCGCCTAGGTTTTTGAAGGTTTCACGCTCTAGGCGAGTGCGGGTGGTGTCGGTGAAGAAGCTGTTTTGGTTGCGGGCGTCGAATTTTGCGGCTAGATCGTAGGCCCACTGGGTGAGGCCTTCGTAAAGCTGGGCCATGGTGGTTTGGGAGGTAATTTCCATCCCTGGGCACCACATGTTTTTGGTGTCGACGTCGATACTAACTAGCTCCTGTCCTTGCCCGGCTGCCACTGATTCGCGGGCTACCAAAGCTGCGCCAACTAGTAGCTCCCACAGAGCGTAGGCACTGTCTACCGCCTTGATTAGGGGCAGGGTTTCGCGCAGGGCTCGCAGGCCCCGAGGAAGGTGCCCAGATAGGGCCAGGTATTGCAGGTGTAAACCTAGTTTTACAGCGTTGCCAGGGTCGCGGCGCGATACCCGGTAGGAGCGTAGATGTGCATCCCAGGCATCCTTGGGCCGGTTGGTGTACAGCATGGGTAGCAGGGCCCGCGCCTGGGTGGCTTGGGGTTGGTCGGCGCAGCCCACGGTACCGCCTAACACCGGGATGGTGGCGCTGAGGGCTAGCTGCCAGTCTTCGACGGCGGTGGCGTAGTCCACTTGAATTTGCAGGTCACAGGCGGGGCAGTCAGAAAACTCGTCGGTGGGGGTGGCACGCCAGGAGGTTAGCTGCTCATGGGCCAGCTCTAGTTCACCTAGGCTCTGGTACATCCACACCCCAATGCCGTACACCGTGTGGGAGCTAAGCCCCTGCTCATGGTAGAAGTCGCTAAATTGCTTAAATAGCGCTTCTATCTGGGAGCGTTTAATATCGGGGTTTTTACACACCATTTCAATGATCCACTTGTACTGCCAGCGCAGCGTGTCCAAGCGCTCCTCATCGAAATACTCGGGGTGGTTTTTGTACAGCGCCAAGCACCAGGAGAAAGGTGCCATGGCTTTCCAGCGTTCACTGCCTTGCACATAGGCCTCAACTAGTAGCTGATGGGCTTCTAGCTGCAGCGCAGTGTCATCAATGCCCAGTGAGGCATTGGCAGCTTCAGCCGCCGCAGTGATGCGGGCCCGGCCGTAAGCCAGGGCGTAGACATAGTCAAGTTGCTGACGAACGTCGTCGGCAGTAGTCATGGTATTCCTTCCCAGCCTGCTAGTTGGTGTTAGCCCTGCAACGCCATATCTAGCAAAGCCCCCAGGGCTTGCGCCGCCCAGGCACGTTCTTTGGGTCCTAGCGGTTGGCGCCCGGCTAGCAGGCACTGCACATATAGGCCGCGCAGTACTTGGCTAGCAATTTTCTCGTTGGAGCCTACCGCCACTAGGCGCGCCACCAAAGAGTTGGCGCGGTTAAGCACTAGTCGCGGGGGGCGTGAATTAGCAAATGGGTCAGTTACGCCTAGTAGTTCTTGCCAGATACTGTCGGCGTTTTCGCGCGCAGTTTTAGCTACCTGGCGTTCAGCCAGATCCGGGTCTGGCAGGTACAGGGCTGGCATGGTGGCCGGCTCAAAGCGGCGCAGTACCACTTCGCAGTCTGCCGGGTTGATAGCCCGGGCAGCTACCAGCATCAGGTCTAAAGCTTCAGCTTCTTCTGCCGGGGAGGCATTCTGGAAGGCATCTAGCAGGTCACCGGGGTCTACCAGGGAGATGTTCACACTCTTACCAGACACTGTCTGGTTGCGCATGAAGGCACCCAGCACCTCATCCTCATAGGCGTAGCCAGCGTTTACCAGCACCAGTTCCTGGCTAGCGGCCACATCCGCCAGCGCCCGGTACTGATCCACACTGCGGGTGTAGCGCACCGGCTTGTCCATTTCGGCTAGCTCCACCAGCGTGCGCGGGCCCAGCGTGGTCTGGTAGGGCACGTACTTAGACACTAGGTCCAGCATGTAGTCGTCAGTTAGGGCCACTGAGCGCAGGCCTACCGCATGGCCGGCCACAAACTCGTTAAACGTCCCCGGGGCGTGCTTAGCTAGGCGCTCTAGCCAGGTGCGAATACCGGTACCTACCGCATTGGCGGTGTCGTGCAGTAGGTCGTCGTCGGCTAGCTGCTCACGCGAGGCAGTTAGCCGCAGGTAATCGGCGTCGGCCACCACCCGCGCAAAGTAAGCCCACTTGGGGGCCAGCCCCTGAGCGGAGCGCGAAACCAGCATCCGCTTGACGTAGACGGTGTGGCGCGAGTCGTTGGTGCTCACCCCATCAGGGTTAATAGCCACCAGTCCGTGCAGCCCCGAGCCGGGAATCTCAATTTCGAGAATCTCGGAAGGGTTAAAGCCCAGGTTTTCACGGCACCAGCGCACCTGCTGCTCACGCGGCAGTTCCCAGGGGGCCTTGGCGTTGCCGTGGTGGGTGGTGCGCCCCTGGGAGCGCACTTCAATCTCTACCGGCAGTAGTGAGCCAAACTCGTCAATCAGCGAGCGCACCGTGTCGGGCTCCATCCACACTTCGCCAGGCAGGGCGTGCAGGGTGATTACCGTGCCGCTTTGGCGCAGCACCCCCGGGTCGACGGCGTCGAGCACGTCTACGCTGTAGGTGCCGTCAGTGTGTCCCTGCCAGTGCACGGTGGGGGCGTTGGGGTCTTTGGCTGAACGTGAGCGCACATCAATTTCGGGGCTGACCATAAAGCAGGACAGCAGCCCGATACCGAATTGACCCAAAAAGTCTGAGCGGGCCAGGCCCAGCTCGTCGCGTTTAGAGGAGGCACCAATGGTGGATAGGAGCGTGCCCGCCTCCTGCTCGGTTAAGCCAATGCCGGTGTCGGCGCAGGTAAGGGTGTTGCCTTCAATGGTGAAAGAGATGCGGGCGGGAGCCTGCGGGTCTAGTTCGCGGCGTGCAGAGATAGCATCCACGCAGTTTTGTAGCAGTTCGCGCACATACACGCGCGGACCAGAGTAGAGATTGCGCGAAAGCAGATCTACCATGCCGCGCAGGTCTACTTGGAATGTGGACATCAGTCAGCTTCCTGGTTGGGTTCCAACCCTAGGTCGAGGCGGGCTGTGCGCAGGGCGTCTAGGGTGGCGTCGAGCATAGTGTAGATGTAGCTGCTGAGCTGTTTGCCGTTGGCACCACGCCCCACGGGAATTACAAAGTCTGAGCGTATTTGTAGCCCGGTATCGTCAGCCTCACTGTAGAGGGTGGGAAACAGGGCGTTTTCGTTGTAGTAGCAGCACACGGAGTCTAGGCGTGAGCGATTTTCTTCGCTAACGCTCATGTCGACGTCGTACAGGCCGTGCACGCGCAGCAGTCCAGCGCGGGTGATCTCCATAATCACGCCAAAGCCACCGAAACCACTAACCACATACTGGCGTTCGTCGTCGCCGTCTACGCCGTATTTGTAGCCTTGCTGCTCATACCATTCGGTGAGGCGTTCTATCGTTACCGGCGGGGTGTCTTGATCTTCAGGATGTTGCCACCAAGCCATTATTCACTCTCCCCCATCAGGTCTGGATGCTCCATACTTAATTCGCGCAAAGCACCTTCTGTGGCGGCAATTGCCAGGTCCATGAATTCATCCAGCTGCGCGTCACTCATGCCTTCCATGATGATTCCGGCTACTGCCGCCCGCAGCACGGGGGTGTCGGTGTTGCGTCCGTAAATGCCCAGCTGCGGCATGAAACGCTTGGCGTTTAGTTCGTTTATATAGGTTTGCAGCAGCGCGGCGTCGGTGCGGGTTAAGTTAGCTTTCCAAACCGCACGCACCCAGATGAAATTATCGTGTTGTAACCCGATCACTACGGTACACACGGCAAAGTTAACTGAAATAATTCCCGCACTGTCGACGGTGTATTCCAGGCCCGCATTTTCCAGCCAGGTCCTCACTCGCTCCTGGTTGACCTGCGGCTGTGCACTCATGGCCTACCCTCCAAAATCTATTGATGTCCATCATTTCACACTGGGGGCGCTGGCGCGAATTTTTTCGTTATTGGCGCTCAATCCCCATAAACAAAAACGCCAGGGAGATACCCGCAAAAACCGCCAGGGAGATACCCGCAGGTACCTCCCTGGTTGTCTGTAGCCACTAAGCTCAGAATGCCGGAATGTAGATCTCGACGCGGCGGTTGGCTTGACGCCCGGCCGGATTGTCGGAGCCGTCAGCGTTGGTGTTGTCAGCTACCGGCTGGGTTTTGCCATAACCGTGGGTTTCCAGGTTGGCACTGACGCCGTCGGCCTTGAGCTGGGTGGCGACGGCGGAGGCGCGCTTTTCGCTCAGGTCCTGGTTGAAGGCGTCGTCACCGATAGAGTCGGTGTGTCCGTTGATCTGCGCGGCGGGCACCTTAGCCTGGTTAAGCACAGTGGCCAGCTTAGCCAAAGTGGCTTTAGCTTCGGGGCGCAGGTCGTATTTACCGAAGTCAAACAGCACACCGTCTTGCAGGGTGATTACCGTGCCGCAGCTCTTGACAGGTTTGAGGCTTTCAACCTTGGGGAATTTACCTACCTTGGCTACCGGGGGCAGTTTTTCGGCTTTAATTTTTTGCCCGTTTACCAGGGCAGTGCCATCACCATTGTTGATGATGTTTAGCGTGGCAGAGGTGTAAGTTCCGCCGCCGTTACCGTTGTTGTTGTACTTAATGTTGTTTTTGGAGTCCTCGTAGGTGCCTGAACCGTTGGAGGAGATATTGATCTTAACGCCGGTTTCAGAGTTGTCGTAGGTACCTGAGCCGTCCGAGGAAACGTTGATGCTTAGGGTCTTGCTCTTATAGGTGCCTGAGCCGTCGGAGGAAATGTTGATGTTTTCACCGGTTTCAGAGTTGGTGTAAGTACCTGAGCCTTCACCACTATAAGTAATGTTAACTGGACCGTCAGTGATGACGCCGGCGCCGGTACCACTGTTAATTACGGAGCCGCTGTCGCTGCTGGTTACGCCCGCACCAGAGCCACTGAGGATGGTGCTGCCGGAAACCACGCCATTGCCGTCACACTTGGCGGGGCTGACACTAATGCCAGGAACAGTGCTTAGTTCTTTGGTGCTTTCAATTATGGCTTTGTCCGAGTTTTGTGCGAACACGCCAATGGAGGGAATAGAGAAAACCGGTACCGCCGGGATTTCACCGGCCTTGAAGCCGGGCACAGTAGCCGTTGCGCTGGCGCTAGCAGCAGATTTTGCGCTGGCGGTGGCTACCGTGGTGGGTTTGGCGGAACTTTCCGCAGCAGGCTTGGTGTCTGAGCCGCAAGCCCCAAGCGCAAATAGCAAAGCTAATGGTGTGGCAACCAGGGCAAGGCGACGATGAGCGGTGTCTTGGTGTTTCATGTGTTAACCCTACGTGAGCTGTGCGCAAGAGTTAACCCAAAGCATGCAAGCACGCCAAAAACCCATGACTTTAACCGGTAAATGTCAGGATATATCCAGTTTTACATTCAACGCGTGCCCCCGAGACGATTCGAACGTCCGACACCCGCTTTAGGAGAGCGGTGCTCTATCCCCTGAGCTACGAGGGCATTATGGAACCTAGTTTAGCAGCTGCAGACATAGTGGCGTCACCCGCCTTGCGGCGCGTGACGCCGAGTTAAGGTGATGACGACCGCTACCGGCTATCTATGCTATGCACGCGGCCAGGGAGTATTCCCTCGCCGAGCCGGCTCCTCACGCACACGCTGAGGTACTACCAGCACTGGGCAGCTTGCGTGGCTGAGGACGGCTTGAGAGGTGGAGCCGAGCAGGATTCCAGAGAAGCCGCCGCGACCGCGAGAGCCCACCACTATCAGGTCTACCGCAGTAGAGAACTCAGCCATGAGTTCTGCTGCGTTCCCGTCTAGCACGTGCCGGCGCACGCGCACATCCGGGTAATCCTTGGTAACTGCAGCGATCGTGCGATCTAAGCCTGCGCGTAGATCGTTAACAACTTCTTCATGGTCTACAGCGGCCGGTAGCCAGGCCAGTGCGCCTGAGCCAGCCGCGATGGGTACGGCAGCGATGGCGGTGAGCTCTGCATTCCACAGGTGTGAGGCTACCACTGCAGCAGTCAGCGCCTTGCGGGACGAGTCAGAACCGTCAACACCCACCACGATGCGCCTTACCGGCGTGAAGGCCGATCCCTCTTTGTGTTGAGGCACAACCGCCACCGGGCAGTGGGCGTGAGCAGGAAGTGCTGAGGAGACGGCACCTAGTAGGCGGTCAGCAAAGCCGCCGCCACCACGAGTACCTACTACCGCAAGGCTAGCCTCGCGCGATAGTTCCACTAGCACCCCAGTGGGATCACCGGTCTCCAGCGCACTGGTTACCGGCACATTGGCCTCACGCACAATGGCTTCGGCCTCTTCAATAACTTTTTGGGCACCAGCCCGAATTGCACTGTCGTCAATACCGGCATATCCACCATCTAGCGAACCTGCCGTGAACGAAGGCAAAGAATACGCACAAACTAAGTGCACACGAGCACCGGAGTGCGCCGCGTGTTGTACTGCCCACCGCAGAGCTTCCAGCGACTCAAGCGAGCCGTCTACGCCCACGAGGACAACATTGTCTGTGGTCATTGGTCGACACCTTCCTAACTACGGTTCACTTGAAGGCATGAGGACCGACACGCCTCCTAAGTGAGGTATACGACACTGTATCGCAATTATTCGCTATTTGCACCCATGGAGTTTGCATATTTTCAGACGTCTATGCAGATCAAAAGCATTTTGTAGCAGACTTAGTGGCATGTAGCAAGCTTTGTACCACTTGCACTATTGGCAGTATTTACGCGGCTTACACACCAATCAATGGGCAACTAAGTCAGTTGCTCATAACATAGCCTGTCAGCGTTAATGTGTTGACAAACACATTCTTGCGGGTGCCCATTTTTGGTTGCACTTCAGTGTGTCTTTAGTCCTATGGTCGACGTCGCCGCCCACCCTCCAGCGCCGTGACCAGCTCCACAGCGCTACTTACCGGCGCTATTAGCCCAGCGGTATCACCAGCCCCGCCTAACCACTAGAGCCACTAGCTAACTGCAGCGGCGCCGTCGCCCCGATAAACCGCAGCGGCGCCGTCAACCTTATAAGCGACCCCACGGGTAACGCAGACAAACAAGCCCCACAACCAGCGCAGACAAACAAAAAGAGGGCCCGCACATGCGGACCCTCCCTACCTTAGCTAAATTCAGGAAATGCGCAGGTAAGTGGCGCCGGAGTAGACAGCGGCGTACTGCACACCGAGCGATTCGTTGGCAGCATCAACCATCATGCCGTTACCCATGTAGATACCTACGTGGCCAGGCCACCACACAACGTCACCGGGGCGAGCCTCGGATGCGCTGACAACGGTACCGGCAGCGCGGATACCTTCACTCTGGTGGGGCAGGCTTACACCGAACTGGGCGTAAACGTAGGAAACCAGACCGGAGCAGTCAAAGCCGGAGGGGCTAGAGCCACCCCATACGTAGGGAACACCTACATACTGCATGGCCAGGGCGGCCACGGAGGAAGCGCTAGCGCTAGCGGCCGGAGCCGGGGTTTCAGCCTGGGTGGCAGTAGAGCTAGAGGACTCGCTCTCAGATTCATTCTGAGTGGCAGCGGGGGTCTCTTCGGCCTCAGCCTTGTCCTTGGTGGTGTCAGCGGCAGGGGTGGCAGTAGCGGCGGGGGCCGGCTCTGCCTTCTTCTCAACACTTACACCGGCCTGGGCCGAAGAGTCAGCGCTCCACTGGACGTCATCAGAGACATCGAGAGCGGCGTTAGTAGTTACGGCTTCGCGTGCATCAAGAGCCACGGTGGTAACAGAGGCGCTCTTAAGAGTACCTGCACTGTTCGCGGCCTGGGTGCTGGTGCCGGATGCGGCCGCACCGGAAGCAACCACAGTAAGAGCGAGACCCGAGGATGCAGCGACGGCTAGGGAGCGACGCACCATGGGGGAGGCACCGACCAGCGAGTTAAGCGGGCGGGCTGCCTTACGGTGGCGCGCAGAGGACGTCTTAGACATTGGTTTCTCCTGTTTGAGCCTTACGGGGTTACCTTAGCGGAAATTTCCACTAGATGCGCATCAGCGCCTAGGTAACTCCGGTCCCGTTAGCCGGATCTGTGTTCCACTTCGGCCATAACGGGACTTGGCTCTGACCTCCGCGATCGCAAACCGGTATGGTTCGCGACAGGTAAGACTGTAGCCTAAATTCAAGCCGGTTGTCACAGTAAGGTAACACTTCTTGATGTAGCACGAGTCACAAGAGTAAACTTGGTTCCCGTTTTTTCCGCGCCATACCGCCATTTTGTTTCGCACTGTCAGCTTAGAAATTGCTCTTGTGATTTGCCGCCAGTGACCATGATTTATTCAACTTTTGGAACAAAAAGGCGACGACGTAGCCCTACCTACGTCGTCGCCTGACGGTGGCTGAGCTGCGCACTAACGCCCGCTCGGCCCTACTTTGATCAGCTGCGGAAAATAAAGGCGTGACGCGCAATGGCGTCGGTTAGGAAGATACGGGCGCCCGCATCGGTGGTGACAATGACGCCGTGGGCATCAGTGCTGATATTTACTGACACTCCGGGGGCAATACCGGCCTTGTTGATCTCAGTAAAGACCTCTTCACGGGCCTGTACCGGCTCACCTAGGCGCTTGATTACGCCGCGCTGCACTCCCCGACGACGCGCCTCTTCTACGCTCATCTCGTCGGCTGCCGGGGCGGGGCGCTGCTCACCCGCTTCAGGAATGGGGTTACCGAAGGGGTCTACACCCGGGTCATCTAGTACGGCCAGCAGACGCGCCTCGACGTCGTCGCTCATTACGTGCTCCCAGCGGCAAGCCTCCTGATGCACCAGATTGCGGTCCAGGCGGATCACATCTAGTAACAGTCGCTCAGCTAGGCGGTGCTTGCGTACCACCTCGGTAGCGCGGTGACGACCGGCGTCAGTTAGCTCAAGGGAACGGTCGGGGGCCACATGAATTAGGCCGTCGCGCTCCATACGGGCCACAGTCTGGCTAACCGTGGGGCCAGAATGGTCTAGGCGCTCCACAATGCGTGCGCGCAGCGGCGTGACGCCGTCCTCTTCAAGCTCGTAAACCGTCTTGAGGTACATTTCGGTGGTGTCGATTAAGTCGCTCATGGTGTAACGCGGGGACCCTTCGGGATGGTGCAGTTAAGGCAGCGTTATGGCTAAACCTCATCCAACTGAGGTCAGGCTATCACTCCCAGGTTTACTGAGGCACTCCTAACCCGCCTAGCAACGCTTTAACTGGTCATCTTGTGGCGAAATAAGGCCGTTTTCATTGTCGGCCTCACCCTGGCGCAATCGCACTGTTTCCACAAAAGGCGCGTGACGCAAATACCTAAGGCGAATATTCCAGGCTTTAAAAGCCCACAGGCTAACCAGCGCGGCCACCGACATTGAACTAATTCCACCAGCTATCAGGGCGGCGCGCGGCCCAAAAGCGTCCGATAGCCACCCCACCACAGGTGAGCCGATCGGCGTCGCCCCTAGCAGCACCATTACATATAGGCTCATTACCCGCCCCCGCACCACCTCCGGGGTGGTTAGCTGCACACTCTGGTTGGCGGCGGTAAGCAGGCTAAGCACAAAGAAACCTACCGGTATAGAAGCCGCCATAAAGGTGTAATAGTTAGGCATCAAAGCCAAAATACAGGTGGCTACCCCCAGCCCCAGGGCCCCAATAATCACCAGCCTCACCCGCGAGTCACGGCGTCGGGCCGCCACTAGTGCCCCGGTAAGCGAGCCGATAGCAAAAGCACTAGAAACATTGCCGTATGCGTCAGCCTCCATATGGAAGGTGGAACGTACCATTGCAGCTAAGGTGACCGGGAAGTTAAGGGTCATGGCACTAACGACGGCGACCACCACCATAATCACCAAGATGTCGCTGCGTGAACGCAGGTAGGCCACGCCTTCACGGAGCTGTCCAGGTTTGGGTTTAGAGCGCTCCACCTCGCGAAAGTGACGGCGGGGGGTCAAGATCAGCGCCGCCATCGGCATTAAGAAGGTCAGTGCGTTGATACCAAACACCCAACCTTCACCAACCCAGTTAATAACCAAACCAGCAAAAGCGGGGCCAATTAAGCGGGCCGCGTTAAAGCTGGTGGCGTTTAGTCCCACCGCATTAGATAGCGAGTCAACTGGCACCATAGAAGCCACAAAAGTTTGGCGCACCGGGGCGTCATAGGCGGCCACCACCCCAGCCAGTGCCGCCGCCACATACACATGCCACAGCTGCACCTGACCACTGATCACATCTGCTGCCAGCAGGGCACTAATTAAACTCATTAAACCCTGGGTGCATACCAGTAATTTACGTGGATTGACCCGGTCGGCCACCACCCCGGCGTGGGGCGAGAACAGCAGGGAGGGCCCAAATTGCAGGGCGCTAACTACACCCACCGCGTAGGCGGAATCGTTGGTAAGTGTGCGCAGCACCAACCAGTCTTGGGCGATGCGTTGCATCCAGGTGCCGATATTGGCGATCAGGGCACTAAAAAACCAGATGCGATAAGCGGGATATTTCAGGGATGCGAAAGTTTCTCTCACGTAAAAGTTAGCCTCCTTAAGGTTCTAAATTTTCCGCCTGCCCCCGTCCCAGCCGCGCCGCCCCCGCCACGCCGCCACTCGTCCCAGCCGCGCCGCCCCCGCCGCAAGTCAAGTTACGACGACGCCGTCTCGGCCCCTCCCAACGCACCATCAGCCCCCTGAAAGCTGGAGGCAGCAGGCAAAGCCGCGAGCGCCGTCGGCCCTAAAAACCAGGCTCACACGGCAGCAAAAAAAGGGGGGGCGCAGCTAAAAGCCACACCCCCCTTACGGGTTTATAAGGAATCAGCTGACACCCAAAATGGCCTTAATGGGGGCCAGGGTGAAGTAAACCAGGAACAGCACGGCAGTCAGCCACATCAGCGGGTGAATCTGCTTGACCTTTCCGCGAGCCACAGCCAGCACCACATAAGACAAGAAGCCAGCACCAATACCGTTAGTAATGGAGTAGCTGAAGGGCATCATGGCGATGGTCAGGAAGGACGGGATGGCAATTTCCAGGTCAGTCCAGTCAATCTCAGCCACCTGGGTCATCATCAAGAAACCAACGATCACCAGAGCAGGCGTGGCCGCCTCGTAGGGAACCATACCTACCAGCGGGGCAATGAACATCGACAGGAAGAACAGGCAGCCGGTAACCACACTGGCCAAACCAGTACGGGCACCTTCACCAACACCGGTGGCGGACTCAATATAAGAGGTGTTGGAGGAAACGCCACCCATACCACCAGCAACTGCGGCTAGAGAGTCAACTACCAGGATTTCGCGGGTCTTGGGCGGGTTGCCCTCAGAGTCCAGCAGGTCACCTTCAGCACCGACGGCGATCATGGTGCCCATGGTGTCGAAGAAGTCGGCCAGCAACAGGGTGAACACCAGCAGCACTACCGAAACAATGCCTACCTTATCGATAGAACCCAGCAGGGAGAACTTACCTAGGGTTTCGAAGGAAGGCAGGGCGAAAGGTGAGCCGTTTAGGTGCGGCACGGTCAGGGACCAGCCGGTCTTGTTCTTTTCAGCGTCGAAAGCGCCTAGGTTGGCGACAGCTTCAACGATGACGGCTAGCACGGTGGAGGAAAGAATACCGATCAGGATGGCGCCACGAACCTTACGCACCATCAAAATCAGGGTTAGGAATAGGCCAAACATGAACACCAGCGTGGGCCAGCCCTGTAGCGAACCACCCAGGCCAAGCTCTAGCGGGGTGCCACCTTGACGTACCACCTTGGAGTCAATCAGACCAATAAGCGCAATGAAAAGGCCCAGACCAACACTGATAGCAGTCTTGAGCTGAGCGGGAACTGCGCGGAACACAGCTTCACGGAAACCGGTTAGCACTAGCAGGAGGATGACTAGACCCTCGATCACGATTAGACCCATAGCGTCGGCATAGGTCATGCCGTGCATACCAACCAGGGTGTAGGCCACCATGGCGTTGATGCCTAGACCAGCAGCCAAAGCTAGCGGGTAGTTGGCTACTACACCCATCAGGATGGTCATAACACCGGCAATAAATGCGGTACCGGAAGCGATCTGGGCGGAGGTGCCCAGCGGAGCGATTCCGTCGTGGGGAGTGCTAAGGATAAGCGGGTTGAGCACCAAAATGTAGCTCATGGAGAAGAAGGTAACCAGGCCACCACGTACTTCGCGGGCGACGGTGGAACCCCTTTGGGAGATCTTGAAGAACCGATCTAGCGGACTTAGTTGCGCATTAGTAGCGCTTGCAGTACTCACCTAGCCCATTTTGACTTTTACGTCCAGAAAAGGGCAATATCGCCATCAGAGAACTAAATCACAGAAAGTTTTGCCACCTAACCGCTTAGTAGTATGCAGTTAGCGCCTAAGCGCCCCGAACTACCTGGTGACCGGCTTAAGGAGAGGCTATGGGGATCTACGAGCAGCTTGCTGCTGAGCACGCCGAACGTGAGCGTGCGCAGCGTGAGCGCGCGCAGCAGATGGCCGCTATGGCTGCCCGTGAAGCCGCCATGCGTGAAGCCGCCATGCGTGCGCAGGCCCAGCGCGAAGCCGCTCAACGTGAGGCCGTCATGCGGGCCCAGCAAGCTCAAGCCCAGGCGCAGCGCGGCGCTGCCACCAATGCCGCTGGCGCCCAAGCCACTGGCGCCCGTACCGGCCAGTATCCGCGCTACCAAGATCCACGCTACCAGCAGTCCCCTGGCCCTGTTCCCGGACAGAATTTTGCGCCCCAGCAGTCCCCTGGCCCGACGGCGCCCGGCTACAACCCCGCAGCTCCTGCCGCCCCAATGCCCGGCTACCCCGCAACTCCAGCACCTGGTCACCCCGCGCAGTTTGCGCCGCCAGCCCCCCAGTCTGCCGCCCGGGCTCAGTCTGCCCCCAAGGCTGGCCGCCTGCGTAGCAAGCTCTTTGGTGGCAAACGTCGCGAGCGCACAGCCGACGCCAACCAGTTAGCAAACCGCGTCGTCGGCAATGTAGCTAATGGCGCCCAACCACCTTTAATGGCCCCGCCAGCCCCCCAGCAAAGGGCTCCTCAGCCGGCTCTGCCTCAGCCAGCGCCTTCTCGACCTGCGCATTCTCGCCCGCTAAGCCCGACGGCGGCCAATATCCCGGCCCCGGCGCAGACCCAAATTCAGGCTCCAGCCTCAGCGCAGTCCCAGGCCCCGCTTCCGGCAGCCCCGGCAGCCGCAACTGCAGCCCCGACTGACGCTCCGGCGTCGGCTATTAAGCGCTTTAAAGCGCTATCCATTAAGCGCAGCCCTAAACCCAAGGCGCCTATCCCGGCGCCGGCAGATAAAAACACTGAGCACAACCTGGCGCACTATAAGTCCCTGCCCACTGTTGGCCCCGAAAATGTGGACGCGCTGCACCTAATGGCTGTGGGCACCAGCATTTGGGCCCTGGCGGCGGTGGGGCTGTCCATTTTGCTGGGCGCCACGGCTTCACGCTCGGCCGCTTTGGAAATTTGCCTGTGTGGAATTGTTATTGGGGTGATCGGTATGGCTTGGGGTGGCGTGCACGAGTATCGCAAAGCCCTAGGTCGCGGCCCGTTAAGTGAAGATAACAGCACCCCTGTCGACGACGTCGCTGCCGGCGAGGCCCTTAGCCTGCGTTACCGCGATATTTAAGCCGACTCCACCTCTACCGCACCCTCATCCACGATAGGTGCATTGGCGGGCCAAGCTGTTTCTCGCTCGGGCACGTCAGTCTCTGAGTGAGCCCCACAGCCGTGATCCATGGAAACCACCTGGCCGTCGTCGGGAGACCAGGCGTTAGCGCACACCCCAAACAGGCGGCGCATGGGTCCATCAATGCGCATCAGGAAACCGCAGCTAGAGCAGCTGGCGTGAGCGCGACGCACACCGTCGGCAGCGGGGCCGTGATCGCCCTCGTACCAGCGTTGGGCGGCGGCGGCCAGGCCCTGGGGTGAAAGCACCCGGGCGCGACCCAAGTAGAGCTCATCAATGGCCACGGCGTCAGCTACGGCGTCGTCGGTGGCCTGCCAGCCAGGCTGGAGGCGCTCATCTAATTCTCGAAAGGGTAGCCGGTCACCACGGTTCACATCTGAGGGCTGCAAGCGCTGCTCCCAAGGCACCCAGGCCGGAGCTAGCAGCGCATCCTCACCGGGGGCCAGGTCTAGCTCGCAGATGGTGGCCTGGCGGGCTCGCGAAGGGCGCGCCACAGTAACCTGCCAACGCCAGCCGCGATAGCCGGGCAGCTTGCAATCAAACAGGTGGGTGACCATACGCTTGCCGGTGGGGATAGCCCCGCTATAGTCGCCGACGCTAGCCGGGTCGGTAATGTCAGCTAGCGCCATGCGAGCTACCTCAATAACTTGCTCACTACACAGCACTTTGTCTTTGGCGGCGGCCGCAGCCTGAGTGGCGGTGGGTGCCGCCCCTAAACGTTGATCGGTCACATGGTTTAGTCTACGACGCTTTGCAGTACCCGATAGGCGCGGGCCTTGCGCAGTAACATACGTGCAGCTGCGCGACCCATGGCGCAGGTGATGGCGTCAATGCGGCGCCCCTGGGCCAGTACGTCGTCGGCTTGGCGCTTGATAGTGGCCTGATCTAGCCCAGCTTTAGCCCCATCTTCTTTGGCCCACAGGTATAGGCGCTCAGGCACAACTTCAGGGTGCCACTGCAAGCCCAGCACGCTGCCCAGACGCCAGGCCTCAATGGGGCAGTCTTTAGAGCTGGCCAGCAGTTTGGCTTGCGGGGGTAGGGTGACGACGGCGTCGTTGTGGTTTACCGGCACGGGCAGTTGGGTGCCCTCATTGGTGGCTACATCCACGCGGGCACTAGCGGCGTCACCTTGAGCGAACATTTCCGCAATGGCTTCATCTTCCTGGCCTGCTTCGGTGAGGAAGACACTGGCCAGGCCACGCTCGCCTTGTCCGGGGGCGGGGCTAGCTACCTGCCCACCCAGGGCGCGGGCGGAGAGCTGGGAGCCCAGGCAGATACCAAACACCGGCATAGCGTGGGCGTGGGCCTCACGCACCAGCTGACTGAGCGGCTCCATCCAGGGGTAGTCGGCGCCGTCGTTAGCACCCATGGGACCACCCAAAATGATGATGCCGTCGCTGTTTAGCTCACTGTAAGCTGGGACCGGCTGAGCAGCTAAGTCAATAGTGTTGAGGATCGCTCCCTCAGAAGCTAGCCACTGTCCAAACCGGGCAACGCCAACCGTAGATGCGGGCTGGAAAACAGTGAGGACCGGAGTTTTATTAATCGCGTCAGTGATTGAGGAATCCTGGGACATAGTGCCTATAGAAACATGTTGGCGGCTCTAAGGGAAATACTTTCTCATGCATGGCGCGTCTGGTTCGCTCCTGACATAGACTACTGAGGGACGCAGCAAGCAGGAAAGACTTATGGGAACCGCTTTATTTATCTTCATAATTGGGGCTGTGCTAGCCGCCATCGTGGCGCTAAGTACTTCCAATTCGAATATGCGTAAACGCATCGAGGCCGCTCCCACTGCGGGTTTAAGGCCCGGGGTGGATCTAAACCAGCTCGATGCGCAGGCTAACTCTGCACTAATGGCCGCCGACGATTTGGTGCACACCGCCGATCAGGAGCTGGCTTTTGCGCAGGCACAGTTTTCTAGTTCTGAAACGCAAGCTTTTGCTAACGCTATTGATAGTGCCAAGGCGGAGTTGAGCCGGGCTTTTGAGTTGCGCCGTCTACTTGACGACGATCGCCCTGAGACCCCGGTGCAGCGTCACCACATGCTTAATGAGCTGCTTGATCGCTGCCAGCGGGCCACTAACGCAATTAAGTCCCAGGAGCAGCAGTTCGCTTCTAAGCGTGATGTGTTAGCTAATATTCCTGACACCCTCTCGCAGCTAAATATTCAGGTAAACGAGGTGCGTGTCAGTATTGAAAACGCCCGCTCGCTGCTGGTTGCACTATCTGCCACCTACCCGGCTGAATCGCTTGCTTCAGTGGCTGACGCCCCTGAGCGGGCCGCCAAACTACTCAAGGCCGCCCAGGTGACTGCAGCCCAGGCCAAAGAAACCCATGAGGCTGGCAATAGTGTGCTGGCACTAGAGCAGATCCGTTTGGCTACTTCTACCGTCACTCAGGCGGGCGAACTAGCTAACCAGGTGATGGCGACACGCTCCCTGCTGGAAAATGCTGCCGCTAACCTAACTGCGGCTATCACCTCTATTAGCTCTGACATTGAGGACGCTAGGCGCCTAGGCCAGCCTAATGGGCCCGTGCCCGCAGCCGTGCTGGACCCGCTAGTGGCTCGCGCCCAGCGCGCCATTGCGGCCGGCCAGCGAGTGCTGAGCCAAAGCCAGCTAGACCCGGTGGCTCCACTTAATGAACTCACCGCCGCTGAGGCTGCTTTGGATAATGCCCTAGAGCAGGCCCGCAGCCAGGAAGAGGTACGTAACCGTGCCCGCGCCGGCCTTGACCAGCGCTTGGGGCGGCTTAACGCCTCTATTGATGCGGTTACCAACATGATTTCTACGGCCCGTGGCGCGGTAGGGATCGCCGCCCGCACCGACCTAGCTGAAGCTTCACGCCTGGCTTCTGAAGCTAAGCAGAGCCTTAGGAATGATCCGGTGAGGGCCGGACAGGCTATTGGTCAGGCAGAGCAGCTTATCGGCCGCGCCCAGGGCCAGGCCCAACGGGACATTAACCGTTTTAACGCCAATCAGCCGCGTGCTATTGGCTCCAGCGGAATCGATATGGGCACCATGATGCTAGGTGGTATCTTGCTGGGTGACGTAATCGGAAATGTTACCCGTAGTATTGGTAACCATGACTGGGGTGGCGGCCCGGATTTCGGCGATTCCGACATAGACTTCGGCGATTTTTTTTAAAAATTAATCGTCATATCCGTGCTGCCCCGCCAACCTGGCAGACAATAAAACGAAAGGTATAACTCATGGCTGAGAAGCAAACGATTCTGGGGCGAATTTCCCAGCTGACCCGCGCTAACATTAACGCGCTTATTGACCGCGCTGAAGACCCGCAAAAGATGCTGGACCAGCTGGTACGCGACTACTCCAACTCTATTGTGGAGGCCCGCCAGGCTGTAGCCCAGTCCATCGGTAACCTACGCATGGCCGAAAAGGACCAGGCCAAGTACACCGCTGAGGCTACTGACTGGGGCAACAAGGCCCTAGCCGCCTCCCGTAAGGCCGATGAGCTACGCAACGCTGGTGACGCCGCTGCGGCTGACAAGTTCGACAACCTGGCCAAGATTGCGCTAACCAAGCAGATCACCGCCGAGCAGCAAGTTAGCTCCGCCCAGCCTTCCATTGACTCCCAGCGTCAGGTGGTTGAGCAGCTAAAGACTGGCCTGACCCAGATGGAAGCCAAGCTTGGTGACCTCAAGTCCAAGCGTGATGAGCTGGTGGCACGTCAGCGTACCGCCCAGGCTCAGGTCAAGGTGCAAAGCGCCCTCAACCAGATCAACACCACCGACCCCACCTCTTCGCTGGGTCGTTTCGAGGACCGCGTGCGTCGCGTCGAGGCCCAGGCTGCCGGCCAGGCTGAGCTGGCAGGCACCTCCCTGGAGTCCCAGTTTGCCGCCCTAGAGTCCTCCTCCGCCCAGATGGAGGCTGAGGCACGTCTGGCCGCCCTGAAGTCTGGTAACCGCCCCTCTGGCGCCCCGCAGATCACCGCCGGCACTTCCGACGTCGACATTGACGCCGCCTTTGCTGCCCTGAAGGCTGAAAGCCAGCCCACTGGCGACACCTCCTCCTACTGAGACGCTTTCGTGCAAAGGTGACTGTTCTTAGCTATCGCCTTGGCACTAAAGTGCCTCTAGCCATAAAAACCGCAGTTTGCCGCTAAATTGTTGCCCTACTAGGCACGGCCTTAGCTAAAACAACGCGCATGTACGCGCCCGATTCAAGTCATTGACCAAAATCGGGCGCGTATTTTTTCATTTTAAGAAACAAATTCAAGACTTTTGAATTAGTATGAGGATATGGGCACTCCAACTTATCTTCTAGTCGACGGCGAAAACATCGATGCAACACTAGGCACAAGTGTTTTAGGACGCCGCCCAGACCCAGATGAGCGGCCACGCTGGGATCGTGTATTGCACTACTGCAACTCTATTTGGGATCAAGACACACTAACTCGCGGACTCTTTTTCTTAAATGCTTCTTCCGGACATATGCCAATGGGCTTTGTACAAGCCTTACTAGCAATGGACTATCGCCCGGTTCCGCTTTCTGCATCGGCTGAAGAAAAAGTCGTAGACATTGGCATCCAGCGCACCCTGGACGCTATCGCAGAGCGTGGTGCCCCCGCCCGCGTGCTGCTTGCTAGCCACGACGGCGATTACATCCCACAGATTGAGCGCCTACTGCAGGCAGGGGTACAGGTAGGTGTATTCTGCTTCAGAGAGTTCCTGAACACACAGTTGGCTGCTCTGGAACTCGAAGGATTGGAACTATTCGATCTGGAACTTGATGTGCGTGCATTTACCAGCCCATTGCCGCGCGTGCGCATCATCCCGCTAGAAGAATTCGATCCGCAGCAATTCATCTAATCCGCTAAGTGGCTAACCTTACTGTCCGTTTAGTGGACGGGCTTTAAGGAAATCTTCAGGCCAATGCCTCATACTTTAAGCATGTCCCCGAATCAGACCACTCCCGAAGCTCAGCTACTAGTAGTTGACGATGAACCCAATATCCGCGATTTACTAGCTTCTTCGCTACGCTTTGCCGGTTTTGACGTGTCAACTGCTCAAGATGGTAATGGCGCTATGCACGCCGTCGAGACTCAAAGGCCTGATTTAATAATTCTTGACGTGATGATGCCCGATATGGACGGATTCACTGTTGCCAGGCGAATGCGTGAACGAAATATCAAAGTACCTATTTTGTTCTTAACTGCTCGCGACGATATGGAAGCAAAGATCCAGGGATTAACCGTAGGCGGAGACGACTACGTAACTAAACCTTTTGGCCTTGAAGAAGTAGTGGCACGTATTCGCGCTATTTTGCGTCGTACCCAAAACGTGGAGCCTGAGCGTACCCATATTTTGCAGCTGGCGGACCTAATCCTAGACGAGGATGCCTACGAGGTGCGCCGCGCCGGCCAGGAGATCGAGCTATCCCCCACCGAGTTCAAGCTACTGCGCTACCTAATGGTTAACTCTGGCCGTGTAGTGTCTAAGAGCCAGATTCTTGACCACGTATGGGAATATGACTGGAATGGCGACGCCGCTATCGTCGAGTCATACATTTCCTATCTACGCCGTAAGATCGACCAGCTCAAGGGCCCCGACGGCGGCAAGGTAACTCCGCTGATTCAGACCCGACGTGGAGTGGGCTATATGATGCGCGAACCCAAGGACTCCTAATGCGTGAGGGGCAACCGCTTCCCTCGGTCCCACCAGTCAAACTAAACGCGGCCGAGCCCACCCAACCACCGCCTAAACGCAGTTTGTTCCAAAGATTTTGGAGCAAACTACCGTTAACTAATCAGCTGGCAATAATAACCACCTTGCTGCTGATGTTATCGGTGGCGGTGACTTCGATATCCACCACGCTGCTACTGGAAAACACCCTGCAAGAACAAGTAGATTCGCAACTGGTAGATACCGGCGCCACCCGCACAGTTGGTAACCAAGCCCTGACTCTAATTAAAAATGGTCAAGCCAACCCCATTCCCTCCACTTACTACATTTACGGCAAATGGTTTGACGGCACTTCTGGTCAGCTGGTTTCTAGCTCTACCGCCGAGCATTACGGCATCCCAAACATTAAAGGCATAGATTTTTCCCGCAAGGCTGTAGCCTCATATAAACCCAATCCCTTCACCATTGAATCAAATATCGACGGCGCCAAATGGCGTGCCATCATCCTGCCAATTTCTTCCGCTGACGGTAAGGAATACATCGGTGGGGTGCTAATTGCGCTACCCCTTAAAGACACCGCAGACGCCGTCAACCACACCCGCCTCCTGCTGGGCCTAACCGGCGTGGCCATGCTGTGCCTGACGGCCACAGTAGCCACCCTGTTTGTGGGCCACGCACTGGGGCCACTGCGTGAAATTGAGTCGGTGGCAGGCAAAATCGCCAAGGGTGAGCTCTCTGCCCGCATTAATGTCACCCAGTCAAGCAACACAGAAATTGGCTCCCTGCAGCGTTCACTTAACTCCATGCTCACCCAAAACGAGCATGCTTTTGAGGCGCGCACCCACTCCCAAGAGCGGATGCAGCGTTTTATCTCTGATGCCTCCCATGAGCTACGTACCCCGCTGGCTACTGTGCGTGGCTGGGGTGAGCTGTACCAAATGGGCGGGGTGCCCCCGGAGCAAACCGATGAGGTTATGGGCCGTATTGAGTCTGAGGCTAAGCGCATGGCGCGCCTGGTTGAAGATCTGCTGCAGCTGGCACGCATGGATGAGGGACGCCCGCTGGAGGTAACCCATTTCAATGTTTCGCAGCTGGCCCGTGAAGCTATCTCTGACTTGATTGTGCTGGCCCCTGACCGTGACACCCAGGTGCTCACGCTGGAGGGTGAGGAGCTGGAAGAAGAGCTCTTTATCGACGGCGACCGTGAGCGGCTAAGTCAGGTGCTCACTAACCTGCTTTCTAATGTTTTGGCTTACTCGCCTGACGGCTCCCCGGTAGAGATTGCGGTGGGCACTAACGGCACCCATACCATCATTGAGGTGCGCGACCACGGCCCGGGTATTGACCCGGCTGACGCCAAGAAGGTGTTTGACCGTTTCTACCGCACTGAGTCCTCACGTAACCGCAATACTGGCGGTTCTGGCCTGGGCCTGGCGATTGTAGCCACCATTATTAAGATGCACCGGGGTAAAGTCTCCATGCTAAACACTCCCGGTGGGGGCGCTACTGTGCGTATAATTTTGCCTAACGAATATGCCGTAGTAGAGTAACGTTTACAGTATGTTCTTAGATTTATTTCATAGAATTTTGCAGCCAGGAACGGTAGCCTAGCTGATTGTTTTTAATATGCCTGCTTATTGGCTGGCATTACCTTACCGAGCTGGGAGGCTTGTCCTATGGGCGTCACAGACGTACCGCAGTGGCTACTTCCTGCCTATGTGCAAGCTATGAGCCATGCTGGGGCTAGCGCCTCGCGTGAGCAGCTTCACGACATGGGCACCAACCTGATTATGCTGTGGTCCACTCCAGACCGCGCATTTCACAACTTACGCCACCTAATTGATCTGCTTACACGTGTAGATGAGCTAAGCGAGGAGACCCGTAACCCGGATCTGGTTCGCCTGGCTGCCTGGTATCACGGCGCTATTTTTAGTGTTTCTGCTGACCAGGCCATGCATCGTAACGGCGGTGAGGATGAGGCTGCATCTGCTGCTTTAGCCTATGAGGAACTGGTGGCAGCAGGCGTGTCAGAGAAGAATGCTAACCGCGTCGCTGAGCTGATTATGAATCTGCGTCGCCATGATCTGCCTACTTCCGATATTGATGCGGCGGCTTTGTCTGATGCAGACTTGGGCTGTTTGGCTATTGAGCCCCAGCGTTATCGCGAATATTCGCGCCTTATCTATTCCGAATATGCGCATTTGCCGTTGCTGTCTTATTTGCGTACCCGCACCACGATTGTGCGTAAGCTGCTAGCGCGCGATCGTCTGTTTGCCTCTCCCCTGGGTCAGCGTTGGGAACTCCCAGCCCGCGAAAATCTTGAGGCTGAGCTGCGTCGACTAAGCAGTAAGCTTTCTATTTTGGAGGCGGACAACGACGCCGTCGTCGATTTAGACCGTCTTGTCACCCCCGCTAGTGCCCCCTCCCCTGAATCTGTGGATTTAAGTGCGGCTAATGCAGCCACTGTGGCGGACTCGACGGCTGAGGCGGAGATGGAGGCTGAACCCTATGTGCCGCCTGCTTCAGCTAAGCCTAAGGCGGCGCCAACTGTGGAGATTAAGCCGGCTAGTGCAGGGGCTAGTGAGCGCCATAGTGAGGCCACCACTATGGAGTCTTGTATTGCCGATATTGACCACTTACTTAAGTGTAAGAAGAAGCCGGCTCAGGCAGTTACCCGCCAGGAGGCTGCTGAGGTAGCTCGCCAAACCATGCAGGAAGTAGTTGAGCGTCGCGCTAAGTTGGCGGCTCAGGCCCGAGCCCAGCGCACTGGCGAAATTCCGGTGGTAACCGACATTAGTCCGGACGGAGAGTTTTAACAGGCCAGTTTTGTGCACAGGTGAATAAGTTTTTGTGCCCTAGAGCCTTAGCCACAGCCTGCAAGCAAACTAGTGGCGCCTAAACCTAACTTTGAGGTAGCAGCATAGCGCTGCTACCTCAACATAGTTAGGAGCCCTATCATGATCATTAGCGCCAACACTGACGAGTTGGAGTCAAACTCTGCTCGCGCCAGCCGCCTATGCGGCTCTATCCGTGCCGATGCCCAAGCCCTAGACAGTGCCCTTAAGGCCTTGCAAGCCAGCTGGAAGGGGCAGGCCGCCACCCAGGCGGCGGCCTGTGAGCACGAGTGGGCTCAGGCCCAAAACCAGGTCAACACCTGCCTAGAGCACATCAGCTTGGCTTTGGGTAACGCAGCCACCACCTACTCCAGCACTGAGGCGCAGGTACGTACCCAGTTCATGATGCGTTAGTAGTGTGAAACTACGGTGGTGCCCTCCGGGGCCCAGTCGTAGATCCACTTGGCGTCTTCCACCTTCATGTTTACGCAGCCGTGGGAGCCGTTGTAACCGGCGTCGTAACCAAAGCGGTCACGCCAGTAGGCACCATGCAAGGCATAACCACCCTCAAAGTAGGTAACCCAAGGTACATCCGGGGTTTCGTACTTAGAGCCGTCTGAGTTACTGCCTTCCATGGTCTGGTACTCATATTTAAGGTGTACCTTGAAGGTGCCTTCAATTGTGGGAGTGTCGGGTGCGCCGGAAACCATACCTACCGGCCCCCACACTATTTTGGTGCCCACATAGGCGGTAACCGTGTGGTTGGTTAGATCAACATCAACCCATTTCTCGTTACTGGCGGGCTGATAGGCGGTTACGTCTTTACCTTCAGGCTGGTGGCGGTCTTGCCACACGTAGCCTTCGGCGTAGTCAAAGGAGCCAGAGTAGTCTTCACCGGCGCTTAGCGCGCTGGTCATTTCGCTGGTTACCTGGCCAATGTTGGAGGCCGTGTAGGCCACGTCCCCTACGGTGGTTACGGCAACCTGGTTACCTTTAGCGTCCACAGTGCGCAGGCTGGGGGCAGCTGCCTTAGTTTCGGTGCCTTTGGCTACCTTGGTTACCCAGGCTTTGATCTTGTCTTGGTCGTAGACCACGCTTACACCTGAGCTGGTGCGTTTGAAGCTGAGCCAGGAAGCTTTGTCGGCGTTGGTGGCGCTAAAGTTGTCAATGCCGTCAGTTAGGCTGACGCTGGGGGTAAGTAGGTTAGCGGCGCCGGCGGCGGCAGCCGTGGCCTCGGCAGTGGAAATGTCAGGCTTATGGGTGGTTACCGGGGCGGTGATGGAGACAGTCTTACCTAGCGCAACTTTTTCGTGCACCAGTTTGGCCAGGGCGGCAGAATCTACTCGCTCGCCGGTTTGGGCGGCGGTGGCGCTTAGGCTTTCACCGTCACCAGCTAGCACCACCTGGGCATCTTTAGCCGGGTTTTTGAGCTGAGCATTTAGCTTGGTGGCTACCTCGTTTACTGCCGAGGTTTTCAGTGAGAATTTGGCCTGCAGCGAGTGCTCATCTAATAGTGCGCCGTAACGCTTAGTCGCGTCACGACTGGGAGCCATAGCTTGCTTTACCAGCTCTTTAGTGTTGAGGCTTAGACCTAACTGACTGGCGGTATAGGTAGAGGTTTTACCGTCAGTGGTGATAACAAATTTAGTTTCAGCCGCCGCGCGTTCCAGCTTAGCTGTTAGAGCTTTGGTATTAAGTCCACTAATATCCACGCCTGAGACAGTGGTAGAGGGCACTACTCGCGAGGCGTAGGAGTTAGCGTAGGCAACTGCTCCAGCGCTAGCACCAACTAGCGAGGTAACTGATAGCAGGGCAACTACCACCCTGCGCTTACACTGTAACTTCAACACACCCCTATGCTAGCCAGTGTCAGCCAGCGGCGGGCCGTCCAAACATGACGGTTACCTAACACTTTGTTAGAACTTGGTTTTATAAGCGCAAACCAAGCCTGTTAAAAACCCTAAACCATAGCTATAAAAAGGCCTGGGCCTTGTGCATTGCACAAGGCCCAGGTTGCTATAGCTAATGCTTAGCGGCTCAGTACATGCCGCCCATGTCGTCGGCGCCGGGAGCAGCCGGAGCCGGGGGCTCGGGCTTGTCGGCCACAACAGCCTCGGTGGTCAGGAACAGACCAGCGATGGAGGCAGCGTTCTGCAGAGCAGAGCGGGTCACCTTAACCGGGTCGGCGATGCCGGCAGCCAGCAGGTTGACGTACTCGCCGGTAGCGGCGTTTAGGCCTTCACCGGTGGGCAGGTTGCGTACGCGCTCAACCACGACGCCGCCCTCTAGGCCAGCGTTAACGGCGATCTGCTTGAGGGGAGCCTCAACGGCAACCTTAACGATGTTGGCGCCGGTAGCCTCGTCGCCCTCTAGCTCGATGGAGTCGAGTACCTCAGCAGCCTGGATCAGAGCCACGCCACCACCGGCGACGATGCCCTCTTCCACGGCAGCCTTAGCGTTACGCACGGCGTCCTCGATACGGTGCTTACGCTCCTTGAGCTCCACCTCAGTGGCGGCACCGGACTTAAGGACGGCCACGCCACCGGCCAGCTTGGCCAGGCGCTCGGAGAGCTTCTCACGGTCGTACTCAGAGTCGGAGTTCTCGATCTCGTTGCGGATCTGGGAGACGCGAGCCTCGATGGCTTCCTTGTCGCCAGCGCCTTCGATCAGGGTGGTCTCGTCCTTGGTGACAACCACCTTGCGGGCGCTGCCCAGGTCTTCCAGGGTGGTGTTCTCAAGCTTGAGGCCAACGGTCTCGCTGATCACGGTACCACCGGTGAGGATAGCCATATCCTGCAGCATGGCCTTACGACGGTCACCGAAGCCGGGGGCCTTGACGGCCACGGACTTGAAGGTGCCGCGCAGGCGGTTAACTACCAAGGTGGCCAGGGCTTCAGCCTCGACGTCCTCGGCGATGATGGTCAGGGGCTTGCCGCTCTGCATGACCTTCTCTAGCAGCGGCAGCAGGTCCTTGACGTTGGAAATCTTGGACTCAACCAGCAGGACGTAGCTGTCTTCCAGCACGGCTTCCTGACGGTCGGCGTCGGTGACGAAGTAGGGGGAAATGTAGCCCTTGTCGAAGCGCATACCCTCGGTAACTTCGAGGGACAGGCCGAAGGTGTTGGACTCCTCGACGGTGATAACACCCTCGTGACCAACCTTCTCCATGGCCTCGGCAATCAGGTTACCGATCTGCTGGTCAGCAGCAGAAATGGAGGCGGTGTTGGCGATCTGCTCGGTGGTCTCAACCTCGGTGGCGTCGCTGAGTAGGCGCTCAACAACAGCCTCAACGGCCTTGTCGATACCGCGACGCAGAGCGATGGGGTTGGCGCCAGCCACTACGTTGCGCAGACCCTCGTGAACCAGGGCCTGAGCCAGAACGGTAGCGGTGGTGGTACCGTCACCGGCGACGTCGTCGGTCTTCTTAGCAACTTCCTTGACCAGCTCAGCACCGATCTTCTCGAAAGGCTCTTCGAGCTCGATCTCCTTGGCGATGGTGACGCCGTCGTTGGTGATGGTGGGGGCGCCCCACTTCTTGTCTAGGACAACGTTGCGACCCTTGGGGCCTAGGGTCACCTTAACGGTGTCCGCTAGGGTGTTTAGGCCGCGCTCCATGCCACGACGGGCCTCTTCATCGAAAGCGATGATCTTGGACATTTATTTCTCCAAAGTTGGATGCCGGGTGGTGCCCGCGACGGACGAGTATGGCCGCACTGTTCATGTCTCAGCGCAACCAGACCCTCACCTTCCGGCCGGTCTTATCACTCTCATGCTCGGAGTGCTAACTAATATGTTGGCACTCTCGCCCTGCGAGTGCAAGACGCTAGGCCGTTAGCAAACACACCCACCCTCCAGCCAGGGCGGATAGTGCTAGCACCTAACTGCCATAAATAGCGCTTTTAGCTGCGCAAAACCACCACAATAGGGTTGGAACTAGCCTGCTCAGCAGACAGTTCAACATTGGAGATTCCCAGTTCTTTAGCCACTGCCTTAGCCACTGGCTCTTGATCCTCACTGGCGTAGTAAACCGTGGAGTCAGTGGGGGTTGCTTCAGAGTAAACCCCGGGCGAAACGGTTACAGCGGTAAACCCGGCCCCTTCTAGGGTGGATCCGGCCCGGGCAGCCAGCCCGGCAGTGTTAGTGCCGTTGTGTACGGTGATGCCCACGGTGTGGTCAATGGACTGGGTGGGGGTAGGGGTGGGGGTGGGTGCCTGGGTGGTTACCACCGTAGCGTTGGATTTAGGGGCAGCTGAGGCCGACGCCTTGGCTTTAGCCGTTGTTTTGTTGCTGGCCATCTTGGTGGCAATTGAGGTGGCCACACTGGAGTTGGTGCCGCCAGCTACTTTAAATAGGGCCAGGGCACCCCAGGCCAGGGCGGGCACAATCACCACAATTAGTAGTAAGGGTAGCCAGTTACGCCAGGCCGGCAGCGGGCGGCGATGCACCCCTGCGGGTAGGACGCTGTCATTGGGCTCGTCGAATTCGTCGGCTGGGTACTCGTATTCCACGCTAACAGGCTACCGGTTTAAAGCCAGTTTTGAGCACAACACACATTGGAGCCGGTTAGGCTTATGGCATGAGTGCTAAGCCGTTGAGCCAGCTTGTTGACCCCTCTTGGCTGCCCGCCCTAGAACCGGTGGAGCCTATAATTCATGAAATTGGCGAGCGCTTGCGCGCCGAAGTGTCTGCTGGGCGCGGCTATCTACCGGCGGGCGCTAATGTGCTGCGGGCTTTTAGCCAACCTCTGCCGGCAGTGAAAGTGCTGATTGTGGGCCAAGACCCCTATCCGACGCCGGGACATGCGGTGGGTTTGAGCTTTTCGGTGGCGCCGGGAGTTAAGCCCCCCAAGTCGCTACAAAACATTTTTAAGGAGCTGCACGCTGATTTGGGGTTACCGATTCCCACTAGCGGGGATTTGACGCCGTGGAGCCAGCGCGGGGTGCTGCTATTAAACCGAGTGCTTACGGTTAGCCCTGGCCAGGCGGCTTCACATCAAGGCTGGGGTTGGGAAAAGGTTACCGAGGCGGCCATTAAAGCCTTGGTGGCACGCGATAGCGCGCTGGTGGCGATTTTGTGGGGCCGCCAGGCTCAGTCGCTGACCCCAATGCTGGGCAACACCCCGATTATTGCTAGCGCCCACCCCTCACCGCTGAGTGCTTCACGCGGGTTTTTTGGCTCTAAGCCTTTTTCAAGGACTAACGCTTTGCTTAAGCAGCAAGGCGTTAGTGCGATTGATTGGTCTTTGGATTAATTAGAAGGTCAACATCACCTTGGTGGCGCGGCGCTGGTCCATGGCGGCGTAGCCCTCGGCTGCCTGCTCAATGGGTAGCACCAGGTCGAACACCTTGCCGGGGTGGATTTTGCGCTCAAAGATCAGCTTGATCAGCTGCGGCAGGTAGCGGCGCACGGGTGCAGGGCCACCAAAAAGGTGTACTTCCTTGCCAAATAGCTGATCTACGCTGATGGTGCCGCCGTGAGGTACGCCCACAAAGCCCACATAGCCGCCGTAGCGGGTAGAAGCTAGGGCCTGCTGCATAGCTTGCTCAGTGCCTACAGCTTCAGCAGTGCCGTGGGCCCCGTAACCTCCGGTTAACTCTTTAACCTTGGCGGCGCCTTCTTCTCCGCGTTCAGCCACGACGTCGGTAGCCCCAAATTCACGAGCCAGTTTGGCGCGCGCTTCGTGGCGAGACATGGCAATTACGCGCTTCGCACCCAGCTGGGTGGCACCAATAACCGCCCCTAGCCCGACGGCGCCGTCGCCAACTACCGCAATAGTCTTGCCCGGCCCCGCCCCTGCAGCATCAGCCGCAAACCAGCCAGTACCTAACACATCGGAGGCAGCCAGCAGGTCAGGGATGAGTTCCGGGTCAGGCTTGGACGGGGTAGCCACCAGCGTGCCATCAGCGAAGGGCACCCGCAAGTACTCAGCCTGAGCCCCACGCACATAGGCTTCACCAGCCTCTATGGCGCGCTGGCAGCGAGAGGGGTAGCCGGCCTGGCAGATTTCACACTCGCCGCAGGAGGCACAGAAGGAGCCCACCACAAAATCACCGGGCTTAACACTGGTGACGGCGGCGCCCACCTCAACTACTTCACCCACATATTCGTGGCCCATAGCCTCATGGTCTACCGGACGGATACCGCGATAGGGCCACAGATCTGAGCCACAGATGCAGCTGGCAGCTAGTTTGATGACGGCGTCAGTGGGCTTTTGGATAACTGGCAGGGGGCGCTGTTCGACCACTACCTCACCAGGGGCGTTCATGATGACTGCGCGCATAAAGCATCCTTAAATCAAAGAATTGTGCCTTATTAACAGGATACATAGGGGCAGGTTTAAAAAGCGCCAGGGTTTCTCAGACGGCGATACAGAACTTCAGGGGTGCCTTCAGGGTGCCAACACGGCTATACGCAGCCTTATAAGACCAAAAATATAGCTTTACAGCCGAATAAGTGGAGCCGCTTATCGGACTCGAACCGATGACCTGCTGTTTACAAGACAGCTGCTCTACCAACTGAGCTAAAGCGGCGTTACCGCCTAAGTCTGGCAAATTTTGCCAGCCATACGCAAGCGCGCCGACGTAGGCCACATTTTACCCAGCATCGTGACATAAGTATCACAAAATAGACGTATGAAATTATCAAAACGGCCCATATTGGCAGTTTTAGTGAAGTTCATGACCAAATACGGGGCTGCCTATTTCCACTTCTATGATTTTAGACAGCGTCTAACTTTCTTAATGACTATGCTATAGGCGTGCCCAAACAGCCTAAAAACAGCTCAAATCTACGCGACGCCATTTTGGTTTCTGCCACGCAGCTACTCGACGAGTTCGGCCCTGCCGGCTTAAGTATGCGCGAGGTAGCCCGCCGCGCTGGCTGCACCCACCAGGCTCCCTATCACTACTTCACTAATCGTGAAGCCATCATTACCGCTTTAGTGACAGGCGGATTCACGTCTTTGTCCGAGGTTTTGGCTAGCGCTCGCGATGAAGGTGACGCGGTTGCCATCGGTTATGCCTACGTGCGCTTTGCTTTAGAAAACCCCGGCGTTTTCCGCATCATGTTCCGCTCTGACATGTACACACCAGAAAGCGACGTCAACTTTGTTTCCGCCGTAGCTAGCTCACGCAAACAGCTAAGCGCGCTATGCGAAAACATTTACCCCCAGGCCAGCGAAGAACAGCAAATGGCCCTATGGGCCTATGTGCATGGCCTAGCCACCTTGCTCCTAGATGGACCGCCTAGCTTGCAGTTCGCTAACGACAGCCAGCGCCTGACCTACGCCAAGCGCGTACTGGAACAGGGCCTGCGCTAAAACTGCGCTACCCCCTCCCCCAGCAGGAGCCAAGCGCCGCACCAAATCCCCCACCAGGACCCAAGCGCCCCACCAAACTAGGCGCTAAAACGCCTGGGTGCACAGCCCAGCAACGTCTAAAAAACGCTTACAAAGCCAGCGTGGCCGGCCGTCAATGACGGCCGGCCACTACTTTTAGCAGCTACAGCTTCTGGAGCTCCGGTGCTTTCAAAGCTTGGCTAGCTAAGCGCCTACAAAGTCGGCTGTTTAAGCCGCAGCGACTCAGCTAACTAAGCTAGCTCAGCGACGTAGCTCGCGGTAGGCCTTGATCAGGGCCTGAGTGGAGGCGTCCTGGGCGGCTAGAGCTTCGGCGTCGCCAGAGACAGCCGGGGCAATCTGCAGAGCCAGCTTCTTACCTAGCTCCACACCCCACTGGTCGAAGGAGTCGATACCCCAAACGATGCCCTGCACGAAAGTGATGTGCTCGTAGAGGGCGATCAGCTGACCAACCACTGCCGGGCTCAGCTCGGGGCCCAGGATGGAGGTGGTGGGACGGTTGCCGGGGAAGACGCGGGCGGGCACGATCTCCTCGGGGGTACCCTCGGCGCGCACCTCAGCCTCGGTCTTACCGAAAGCTAGAGCGGCAGTCTGGGCCAAGAAGTTAGACAGGAACAGCTCGTGTACGTCCTGTTCGCCGTCGCGTACCGGGTGAGCCGGGTTAGCCATGGCGATGAAGTCAGCCGGGATCAGCTGGGTGCCCTGGTGGATCAGCTGGTAGAAGGCGTGCTGGCCGTTGGTGCCCGGCTCGCCCCAGAAGATCTCGCCGGTGGCGGAGGTGACCGGGGTGCCATCCCAGCGCACGCGCTTACCGTTGGACTCCATGGTTAGCTGCTGCAGATAGGCAGCGAAGCGGTGTAGGTGCTGGTCGTAGGGCAGCACCGCGTGGGAGGCAGCACCGAAGAAGTTCACATACCAGATGTTGAGCAGGCCCATTAGCAGCGGCACGTTCTTGGCCGGCTCGGTGTTGCGGAAGTGCTCGTCGACGGCGCGGAAACCGGCCAGGAAATTGCTGAAGTTCTCCGGGCCCACGGCCACGGCCAAAACGGTACCCACGGCGGAGTCAACGGAGTAACGGCCACCAACCCAGTTCCAGAAACCGAAAGCGTTCTTGGGGTCAATGCCGAACTCGGCTACCTTGTCCAGGGCGGTAGACACGGCCACGAAGTGCTTAGCGATAGCACCCTCGGTGGAGATGCCCTTGGCCTCTAGGGAGGCTAGGAACCAGTCACGGGCCATGCGGGCATTGGTCAAAGTCTCCAGGGTGGTGAAGGTCTTGGAGGCAATGATGAACAGGGTGGTTTCGGGGTCTAGGTCTGCGACGGTCTCGGCGCAGTCAGTGGGGTCAATGTTGGAGATGAAGCGGCACTCCAGGCCGGGCTGGCGGTAGGGAGCCAGGGCTTCGTAAACCATGACCGGGCCTAGGTCAGAGCCACCAATACCGATGTTTACCACGGTGGAGATGGGCTTGCCGGTGACACCGCGCCAAACGCCAGAGCGGACCTCTTCAGCGAAGCCGTAAACCTTGGCCAGGGTGGCGTGTACGTCGGCTACCACGTTCTGACCGTCAACCTCTAGGGTGTCACCCTCGGCGCGACGCAGGGCGGTGTGTAGCACGGCTCGGTCTTCAGTGATGTTGATGTGCTCGCCGTTGAACATGGCTTCGCGGCGCTCGGCCAGGTCCACCTGCTCAGCTAGCTCTAGCAGAGCCGCGAGAACGTCGTCGTTAATAAGGTTCTTAGACAGGTCCACGTGCAGGTCGGCCAGCTGGTAGCTGTAACGCTCAGCGCGGGCCGGGTCCTGGGCGAACCACTCACGTAGGTTAGGAGCTAGCTCCTGATGTAGTTGCTCTAGCTTGCCCCATGCCGGGGTCTGGGTTGCATCAACAGGTTTGCGCATAACTCTCACTCTACCTGCCTAAGACAGCACTAAAAAGGTACCGTCGCCCTTAAATATAAGGACGACGGTCAGGTGTTGGTTTAGCTTTGGCGCTGTGGGTAGCAGTTACTCACCACGACGGCGGCCAGGTAGATCGCCTGGGCACGTGATCAGCTGCCACCCTAGTGAGCTGCGTTGGTGGGGGCCGGGGTGATTGTGGCTCCGGGTAGCAGCAGCTTTTGCAGCGAGCCTTGCTCTTGCAGCTGGGCTAGGTTGGCGTTAACCCCGTTGATAAAGACGGTGGGGGTACCGGCCAGCTTCTGGTTGGTGAAGCTGGTGGTGCCTAGCTTGGTCCAGTTTTCGTAGGCATTGGTCTGGGCTGAGTTGGTGGCGTCAGTGATGGTGTCTGCCTTTAGTCCCACGGCGTTAGCGGCGCTGACGATGGCGTCAATGCCGGGGTACTGCTGGGCGCCGCTTTTAATGGCGCTTTCTAGCTGTGCAAAGATCGCGGTGTGCATGGCCCAAGCCTTGGCGGGTTCGCGGTCTAGTACCGTACCCATGAAGGAGTCGGCTAGGTCAGACCAGGGGGAACCCAGGATCTTGCAGGGGCGTAGCACTACCGTGGCCTTGCCGGTGTCAATGATGCTCTTGAGCTCGGCGGCGTGCACGGATTCAAATTCGGCGCAGTGTGAGCAGGCGTAGTCAAAGACAATTTCGATTACATTCTTAGTGCCGGTGTTCATAGTGCCTGGCACCGGGCCCTTACCGAAGGGTAGTGAGCCGTCAACTAGTACGAGTTTGGGCACGCCTTTACGGTTGGCCAGCTTGCTCTTTAGAGTGGTTTCGTCGAGCTTGGTGTAGTCGACGGCGCTTGTGGACTTGCCATTAGCGCCACCACCTTCTCCTTTCTGTGAGCGTTCGTAGAACACTAGGCCTGCTGCCCCACCTACGATCGTCACGCAGCCAGCTCCCAAAATGGAGCGGCGGGCGATTTTGCCACGACGCTCTTTGCGTTCTTGTTCTGCGCGCAGCTGCTTGGCGCGCTCACGTGCGGCGCGAGCACTACTGGAAGACACCACTGGGGAACTCCTCATATATCTGGAGCCGACGCTAACGCGCCACCTCACGGTAGTTTAAAAATTAACTTCTTGGACTAGCTTACGCGCTCAAAGCTACTAATTTCCTGTGAAGATAGCAGCCTTGCGATACCACTTCAGTGATTACAGACACATAACAACTGCAATTCTGAACAAACTCTACCCAGCAGCTATTACATATGACACACTTGGTCATGGTTGGGGGATGAACCTCAACCACAAGAAATACGAGATTTGTGTCAGTGCGGACACGCATGGACACCTTTCACGACGGATCGTCCGGCACGTACCTGCCGGTGAAGGGAATGCAAGTCATGGCATCAGTAACTTTTGACCATGCAACCAGGATCTACCCTGGCAACGACCGCCCCTCTGTTGACGCCCTAAACTTGGAGATCGCTGACGGCGAATTCCTGGTACTTGTGGGTCCGTCTGGCTGCGGTAAGTCTACTTCTTTGCGCATGCTCGCAGGTCTGGAGGATGTGAACGCTGGTCGCATCCTAATCGGCGACCGCGACGTCACCGACGTCCAGCCCAAGGACCGCGACATCGCTATGGTGTTCCAGAACTACGCGCTCTACCCCCACATGTCGGTACACGACAACATGGGCTTTGCGCTTAAGATCGCGGGCACCCCGAAGGAAGAGATTGACCGCCGCGTTAAAGAGGCCGCCAAGATCCTGGGTCTAACCGAATACTTGGAGCGCAAGCCCAAGGCTCTATCCGGTGGTCAGCGTCAGCGTGTGGCCATGGGCCGCGCCATTGTGCGTAAGCCCAAGGTATTCCTCATGGATGAACCGCTGTCTAACCTGGACGCGAAGCTACGCGTACAGACCCGTACCCAGATCGCCTCGCTGCAGCGTGAGCTGGGTGTCACCACGGTCTACGTAACCCACGACCAGACTGAAGCTCTAACCATGGGTGACCGTATCGCCGTACTTAAGGATGGCCTGCTCCAGCAGGTGGGCTCTCCGCGCGAAATGTACGACAAGCCTGCCAACGAGTTCGTGGCCGGATTCATTGGCTCCCCCGCCATGAACCTGGGCACCTTCGACCTCGAAGGCGACATTGCCAAGCTGGGTAGCGCCAAGATTCGTCTGCCGCGTGTCACCCTTAAGGCTCTAGCTGCCGAAGACGCCAAGACCCTGACCATCGGCTTCCGTCCCGAAGCCCTCGACGTGGTCAAGGAAGGCGACGCGGACTCTATCCCGGTACGCATCTCCTTCGTGGAGGAGCTGGGCAGTGACGCTTACGTCTACGGCGAGCTGGTGGGGGCTGACAAGTCCGCCCACAAGCTTGGCAGTGGCGAGGACTCCAGCCAGATGATTGTCCGCGTACCTCCGCGCACCGCCCCCGCCAACGGCGAGGTCATCTACGTGCGCATCCGCCCCGGCCAGGAGCACCTGTTCTCCTCTGCCACGGGTAAGCGTCTGCCGGCCTGAGTGCCTGCAGGATTTGGTAACTGAACAGCGCTAGTATTAGCGCGGTAACAGACACCAAATGCCTAATACATTAAGGTGGGGTGGCTGCCACTACGTAGCTACCCCGCCTTATTTATCTGCAAAGGGTGATTATGGCCCAGGCCATTAACATCAAATCTATGAGCATGGATCCCGCGATCCTCGACCTACCTTGGAATATCCCGCTAGAGCAGTGGCCACCAGAGGTTCTGGCCGCTCTTCCGCGTGGTATTTCCCGCCACATCGTGCGTTTTGTAAACCTTAACTCCAATGTAATTGCAGTTAAGGAAATCAGTTCTTTTGTAGCAGACCGCGAATACGAAATGCTGCGTGACCTGCTGCGTTTAGGGGCGCCCTGTGTACGTCCAATCGCAGTTATTACTGGCCGCACTGATGCCAATGGCGAAGAGCTCAACTCAGTACTGATCACCGAGCATCTGTCTTACTCGCTGCCTTACCGCGCCCTATTTAGCCAGTACATGCGCCCTGAAACCGCCACGCGCCTAATTGACGCGCTGGCAGTGCTGCTAGTGCGCTTGCACTTGCTGGGGTTCTTCTGGGGAGACGTGTCTCTATCCAACACGCTCTTTAGGCGCGACGCCGGGGCTTTCGCAGCCTACCTGGTTGACGCCGAAACCGGTGAGCTTCACCCCGAGGGCCTCACCTCTGGTAAGCGCATGTATGACATTGAGCTGGCCCGCACCAACATCATTGGTGAACTGATGGACTTGCAGGCTGGTGGTCTACTTGAGGAAGACGTTGACACTATCAACGTCGGTGACCGTATCGTCTCACGCTACCTAGAACTGTGGGATGTGCTCACCGGTGAAGAGTCCTTCTCCATGTCTGAACGCTGGCGTGTAGCTAACCGCATTGAGCGTCTAAACTCCCTAGGTTTCGACGTCGGCGAGCTATCAATGACCACGGACCTGGACGGCACTCACCTGTCTATCCAGCCTAAGGTGGTTGACGCCGGACACTACCACCGCCAGATCATGCGCCTAACCGGCCTGGATGTGCAAGAAGGTCAGGCCCGACGTATGCTCAACGACCTGGAGGCCTACCGCAGCCTGTGGAACCATAAGGATGAGCCGCTGGAAATCGCTGCCCACGCCTGGTTGGCAGACGTATTTGAGCCCACTATTGCGGCCGTGCCCGCTGAGATGCGCCGCAAGCTGGAGCCTGCGGAAATTTTCCACGAGGTGCTTGAGCACCGCTGGTATATGTCTGAGGAAGCTGGCTACGACGTCTCTATGCAGGACGCCGTGGCTGACTATGTGGCCAATGTGCTGGCTAACCGCCCTGACGAACACGCCGTGATCAGCGGTAATGAGGAGCTGCGTCCCGGTGTCCTAGACGACATCGACTACGCCACCGGCACCAGCGAGGACGACGACGCCGAATTCGCCGCCCGCGACCAGGAAGCGGTTGAGGAGTACAGCGTCAACCCGATGGGCTTTACCGCCAATTTGAAGTTCAAGGGCGAGTAAGTGCCGGGCGGCACCCAACCCGGGCGCTGCCACCATGGACACTGTTCACACTGGGCACTGTCCACACTGTCCACACTGTCCACACTGGACACCGGACGCTGTCCACACCGGGCATAACCAAATTGCCTGACACAACCAATACAACTAGGCCGGCTAGTGGAAAACCACTAGCCGGCCTAAAACACGCTCAGTATTAGCGCCACTCACCGCGCTGGCGGCGCACAGCAGGATGCAACCATCAGCACAACACTGTCTACATGCAGCAGCTATCAGCGTGTATTACTGGGCAGCGGCGGCGCGACGGGCCTCACGCTCAGCCACAACTGCGCGCCGGCGTAGCTCGCGCGCGCGAGTCCACGAGGCCAGGGCAAACTCTGCCGCACTGTCTACCACCAGGCCCGCACCCATAACTAGCAGGGTGCCGCTCAGGCCCCCACCTTTACGTAGACGGCGAGTTAGGGCGGTGCCCACTAGCGCCCCACCGGCACCTGCCTCTAGCAGGTGAGCAGCCCTAAACAGCCAGGGCTGGTCGGTGACGGTGCGAGTGTAGCCCTGCCAGAAGCTGGGGCCAGATACGGCAGAGTCGTCTAGCATCATGGAGACGCTACGGCCTACTGCGTTGCTCAGGCCGCGCGGTTCGTGCACTACTACATCCTCTATGGCACTGGTGGCGATTTCGCCGCGCAACCAGGGACCAAGCCACTGCGGCAAGCCCAGGGCCTCTAGCACCGGGCCGGCGCCGTCGACACCATTGCCGCTGTCTTCAGCCAGGGCCTTGTCCAAAGCCTCAACGTCAGCATTCGGGGTGACCACGCTGAGCTCAGCGGCGTGGGTGGGGGCAGCCAGAGCGGCGGCTAGCTCCTCCTTGCGAGCCTTGGCGATGCGTCCCTTGGGCCACACCACCCATTCACGACGGCGCAGCACAGTGACTACCTCAGAGTCGTCGTCTAGGTCTCCACTGGTGACTGCTGCCAGGCTCAGCTCACCCTTGTAGGAGCGCAGCACCAGGCTCGGCAGCTGCTCTTCATCCCAACCTAGGTCACCGATTTCGAGCCCGTCACCGGCGTAAAGCACCAGGCGACGGTCAATTTCGGGCAGGTTCACTACCGCCAGGGTGCGCTCTAGCAGGGTGGATTGCAGCGGCACCGTATAGGAGCTCATCGGGGTGAGCACCGCTACGCGCAGGGCGGCGTAGTCAGGTTCGTAATCCTCATCGGAGCCGGCTGAGGCGTCGTAACGGGCCGGGCCAATTAGTACATCGGCTTCTAGCTCTGTAGCTAGCTTGTAGACCAGGTCAGATAGGTCTAGGCCGGGGGCTAGCTCGCCATTTTTGACGGTAGCCACCTGGTTTTGGTCGCTAACTAGTACGCTGATCGAGCGGTGCTGGGGCAGCACCGGCTCACCGAGTAGTGCCAGCACGCCTAAGTTGGCTAGCACCTTATCGATGGTCTGATCGTCTGCCTTAACCGAGCTTATAAAGCCGCTTCGACGGATGAAGTTAGGGGCGTTATCAGCCATGATGCCTCCCAGATTGTCGACATTTAGGTTCTTATTGTCTCAAGTTTGCTTTAAAAAGCTAGAGATTTTAGGCCATTTGGATAACTGCGCCGCTGCGTGGGGGCAGCACTAGATGTCCGGTCACCTGGTTCGCCCCGACTAGGTCGTAGCCCACCACGCCGGCTATTTCGGCGCTGGTGGCGGCGAAGTTGAGTAGGAATAGGCAGTTGCCGCGCTGGTGGGCGCTAACCCCGGCCGGTAGTGGGTGGGCAAATACTGGACGCAGTCGCGCGTAGGCGCCAGCCAGTTTGAGTAGGTGTGCGCGCGCTGCGGGGGTTAGGTCGCAGCTGATGTACCAGGCGGCCCCGGCGCCTTGGGGGCGGCGGGTGATGGCGCCTTGCCCGGCTAGGCGGCCGTTGGCGTAGGAGGCCAGGATTTCGACGTCGTCGTTGATGGCCAGGTTTTCACTCCAGCCGTAAGCTACCAGCGGGGCGTTTTCACTGCGGGCTAGTAGCCGTGCCAGGGGCCCGTGGGCATCTAGGGTAAATTGCAGGTGGCGGTTTAGGCCTTTGGCTACGGCTTGGGCTAGGGGCTGGGAGGAGTCAGGCTCGCCTTCCCAGTTCCAGGCGGAGACGGGGGCGTCTAGCACCGGGATTTGGTCTAGCACCCGCACGCCTGTCAATTCAGCCAGGCTCATGGTGGCGGGGGGTTCTGTCTGGTCTCCCCGGGCAGAGCAGCCTAGGCACTCGCCGTTGACACTGGGGTAGTCTGCGCTGGGGCCCTGGCTTAGATAGCCGCCGACGACGCCGTGCCCACTTTGGTCCACGACGCCGGTGCGGGCGGTAATTACTACCTGGGCGCCGCGACGGACGGCTTGGTTTAGTCTCTGAGCTAGCTGAGGGTGGGTCATGAAGATTTCTGGAACCACGATTAGGCTGTAATCATCCAGCTCAGCATCCACCTGGACAATGTCTACCGCATAGCCGGCCTCGAAACAGGTGCCGTGCCAAGCCTGGGCGGCGCGTAGCGCACTACCGGCAGGGGCGCTTAACGGCGAGATTTGGATGCCGTGAGTGGCCTCATCGGGGCCAATGGCAGCATTTTGGGCCCACATCGAGGGCCAGTCCAGCATGATGGCCACCTGGGCCTGGCTACGCTGGCCTACCACTGGAACCAGGCGCTTGAGTACTTGACCTAGTTCCACAGTTTGGCGCCACTGCATTGACTCGGTGCCACTGTGGGGCACCATGGCACCATGGAAAGTTTCCGCCCCTGCAACGGACTGGCGCCACTGGAACTGCATGACGCCGTCGGCCCCATGGGCAACGTGCGCCAAGGACCAAAGCAAGTACTCCCCCGGAGCTTTTACCGCGTTGCGTGCACGCCACTGCACCGCACCGGGCGCCTGCTCCATAAGCAACCAGGGGCGCCCGCCACCCAGGCCACGCATCAGATCCCCGGTGAAAGCCAGCTGGTGGGCGGCACGTGGATCAGCCGGGTCTGGGTAGGAGTCGTTAGCTACCAGGTCAATGTCTTTAGCCCAGTCAAAGTAGTCTAGGGCCTCAAAGGCATCCATAAAGTTGGTAGTTACCGGCACGGCCCGGCCTGCTTTAGCTAGCCCGGCACGGATCAGGGCGGCTTCAGATAGGTAACCGGATTTTAGGTTGTCACTGCTAAAGCGGCGCCAATCAAGCATCTGGTTGGGATTAGCAAAACTGGGGGTGATACGCGGAGGGATCACCTGCTCCCAGTCGGTATAGAACTGGGACCAAAAATTGGTGCCCCAAGCCCGGTTTAAGGCGTCCAAACAGCAGTAACGCTTTTTAAGCCAGTCACGCCAAGCCTTGGCACAGCGCTGACAAAAACATTCACGAATGTGGCAGCCATACTCGTTTGAAACATGCCAAGCCACCACTGCCGGGTGGGCGGCAAAACGCTCCACTAGGCGCGCTGTGAGCGCATTAGCGGCCACCCTGAACCGGTATGAGCTGGGGCAATACTGTTGACGCGAGCCCCAAGAGTAGACAGATCCATCAGCGCGCACCGGCAAAGTGTCAGGGTAGTGACGCCCCAGCCAGGCCGGCGGGGAGGCGGTGGCGGTGGCCAGGTCTACGCTGATACCTGCCTGCCACAGGCGGTCGATGAGCTGCTCTAGCCAGTCCAGGCGGTAGTTGCCCTCACTGGGTTCTAGTCGCGTCCAGGAAAAAATTCCCAAGCTCACCAAGTTCACCTGGGCTTGGCGCATTAGCTCCAGGTCACGCTCAAAAGTGGCGTCGTCGAACTGCTCAGGGTTGTAATCTGCGCCGTAAGCCAGCGCACCGCCTAGATCCAACTTAGAGGCGTCCATTGCCTTAGCTCCTTATAGCAATTGGCAGGTCGGGCGCCATGCCCGACCCGCGTCAACCAATAGCTATTATCAGGGATTAATCGCCCTGAATGGTGCGACGCACCCGATCTACCTCATATAGGGCAATACCGGTGGCCACGGCCGCGTTGAGACTTTCGACGGCGGCACGGATGTTAATCGAAGCGATTTCGTCGCAGGTCTGGCTCACCAGGCGCGATAAGCCCTTGCCTTCAGCCCCAGTTACCAGCACTAGCGGCTGGTCAGCCAGGTTTAGGTTATCGACGCTAACACTACCGTTACCGTCTAGACCCACCACAAAACAGCCGCGTGCTTTGAAGGCTTCTAGCGTACGCACCAGGTTGGTTTCTTTAGCTACCGGCACGCGCGCGGCGGCGCCAGCACTAACCTTCCACACGGTGGCGTTAACGTCTGCACTGCGACGTTGCGGGATGATGACGCCGTCGGCCCCAAATGCACCCGCGCTACGCAGCACCGCCCCCAGGTTGTGGGGGTCAGTTACCTGGTCTAGCGCCACAAATAGGGGTTTGCGGCCGGTGGCGCTGACGCGATCTAGTAGCTCTAGGGCATCAGCGTAGTCGTAGGAGGCGATTTCCATGGCCACACCCTGATGCACGGCACCCTGGGTGAGGGCTTCTAATTCCAGCTTGGTGACCTCAAATACAGGCGCACCCTCTAGGGTGGCGCGACGTACCACAGCCCCTAGACGGTCATCATTTTCAGCTGAAACCGCCATAAATACGCGCGTGACGGGCACACGGGCGCGGGCAGCTTCAGCGCAGGCGTTACGGCCACAAATAATTTCGTGGTCTGCGGGCACGTCAAAGCGGTTGCGGATCTTTTCTAGCTGGCGTTCACGGGTGGGCTGGGCGGCAGCGGCCTTAGCCTCAGCGCGCAGCTTAGCCTTGTGTTTGGGGTGGTAGGGGCGGTCTTCTGCCTTGGGGGTGGGGCCGCGCCCTTCTAGGGCCTTGCGGCGGTGCCCACCAGTGCCAACCTGGGGGCCTTTTTTACTACCAGGACGACGGCGAGCGCCGTGGGGACGGTCATTTCCAGGCATGGGATTCCTTATCTATCAGCCCAGGTGCCAGCGGGCACCGGTAGGTGAATCTTCAACCACTACCCCGGCACTAGCCAAGGCGTCACGGATAGCGTCAGCGCGGCCCCAGTCTTTTTCTTTGCGGGCACTAGCGCGTTGCTCTAGCAGGTTTTCCACCAGGTTACCCAGGGCGGCTAGGGCCGCATTGTCTGCGTTTTCCTCGCTGGCGCCAGCGCGGGCCCAAACTGGTGAAAGTGGGTCTAGCCCCAAAATATCAAGCATCACCCGTAGCTGATTGGCGGCTTCAGCTACCTGCGTAGCTTCACTCTGACCGGCTTCAGCCTCACTTAGGGCCATGTTTAGACGCTTGAGGGCAGCGTGGATTTGGGTCATGGCCCCAGCTAGGTTGAGGTCGTCATCCATAGCGGCGCGGAACTCGCTAGTGACAGCTACCTGCGTTAAATCAACTTCAGCTAGCTCAGGAGCTAGTTTCACAGCGCGCGCCAGGGCCCCGCTAAAGCGGTCCCACAGGGCTTGGGCGTCTTCTAGGGTGTCGGGGCTGAACTCCACCGTGGAGCGGTGGTGGGTGGTGCCAATAACTAGGCGCAGAGCCTGCGGCGAGTACTGTTTGAGCAGCTCGGAAACAACCAGGGAGTTACCTAGAGACTTGCTCATTTTTTCGCCTTTAATGGTCACCCAGGCGTTGTGTACCCAGATGCGCACAAAAGGCCAGCCGGCGCCGTGGGATTGGGCCTGCTCATTCTCATGGTGGGGGAAGCGCAGGTCAATGCCGCCGCCGTGGATGTCGAAAGTGTCGCCCAGGTAGCGTCGGCTCATGGCCGAGCATTCTAGGTGCCAGCCGGGGCGGCCGCGTCCCCAGGGGGTGTCCCAGGAGGCGTCGGCAGGTTCGCTGGGTTTAGCGGCTTTCCACAGGGCAAAGTCGCGCGGGTCGCGTTTGTCAGCCTCGACGGCGTCGTCAATCTGGGATTCATCCTCAGTTGAACGCAGCTGGTCTAGGCTTTGGTTGGTTAGCGAGCCGTAGTCGGGCAGGGAACGCACCGAGAAATAGACGTTGCCGGGGCTACCCACATAGGCGTGACCGGCGTCGATCAGGCGCTGGACCAGGTCGATCATGTCTGGTACGTGCCCGGTGGCGTGGGGCTCATAAGTGGGGTCTTTAACCCCTAGGGCCTGGTAGGCGGCAGAAAATTCGCGCTCATAGCGGTAGGCCCAAGCCCACCAGGGGGCGCCGGCCTGCGCGGATTTAGCCAGGATTTTGTCGTCGATGTCGGTTACGTTGCGTACTAGCACTACTTCCTGGCCGCAGTACTCTAGCCAGCGGGTTAGTACATCAAAAGCAATGGCTGAGCGCATATGCCCACTATGGGGGCTGCCCTGCACAGTAGCACCACACAGGTAGATCGTGACCTTACCGGGGGTAACCGTAGGGGCTAGCGACACAAGGGCGTGGCTGGCCGAATCATACAGTTTCAGGGATGGTTCACTCTTGAGGGTACTCACCCTATAAGGCTACCCGAAACCCTAAAGTAATAGTTTTAGGCGGGCGTATTGGTGTAAACCAGGGCGCTGGCAATTGCCATTAGGCCCTCACCACGCCCCAGGAAACCTAGGTGGTCGGTGGTGGTGGCGCTCATTTGCACATCCGCCCCGGCAGCTTGGCTCAGTGCCGCATTGGCCTGGGCAATTCGGCCCGCTACACGCGGACGTTGGCCGATTAGCTGCACGCTAACATTACCGATCTCGTAGCCGGCAGCGCGCACGCGGCGGGCAGCTTCGCCTAGTAAGGTGGCGCCGGATGCGCCTTTAAACTCGGGGCGGTCCACCCCGAAATTACTGCCTAAATCGCCTAGCCCGGCGGCTGCGAACAGGGCGTCGGCACAGGCGTGGGCGACGACGTCGCCGTCAGAATGCCCAGCTAAGCCGGTCACCCCCGGCCATTCCAGACAGGCCAGGTGCATGGGCACCCCCGAGCCTTCAGGCGCAAAAGCGTGCACATCCATGCCGATACCGGTGCGAGGTAGCAAAAATTGCGCCATGGCTACTCCTTAAAGGTTAGCTAGATTTTGGCTTACGCATACTTGCGCTAGTGCCAAATCAATGGGGGTGGTGACCTTAAAACTGAGGGCGTCTCCGGGCACAACCACCACCGGATAGCCGGCCTGCTCAGCTAGGCCTGCGTCATCTGAGGCGGCGCTGGATTCACTGGCTGCCGCCTGGGCGCCGAGCTGGTGGGAGCGCAAAATGGTTTCGCGTTCAAAGCCTTGCGGGGTTTGCACGGCCCGTAGTCGACGACGGTCTACAGTTTCAAGCACCGGCTCTACTTGGGTGGGGGCAGAGAGCGGCACATTTACGGGTGTTGCCGTGGCACCTGCGGCTGGCGTAGCCGCGATCTCACCCTGAGGGCGGGCGGGGCCTACCGCTTTGATCGTGTCAGTGACCGGCAGGGCCGGAATAACTGCCGGGTTACCTGCACGTACGGCGTCGATCACGCGGGCAATAGCGGCGGGCGGGGTTAAGCAACGGGCGGCGTCGTGAATTAAAACCACATCTGCCTGCGGCGCTAACTCAACCGCAGCAGCCAAACCGTTAGCCACACTGGCCTGGCGTGAAACATCCGAGCCGGCCACCACCACTAAATTATCAAAATCAGCCAGTTCAGCCTGGAAAACCTCTAGATAGTCAGCCGGGGCGGTAACTACCACCGCATCTACCTGCAGGCAGGCAAACAATCCGGCTGCTGCGCGACGCACCAAGCTCTGGCCAGCTAACTGCACCAAAGCCTTGGGGCCCTGGCAACCCAGGCGGGTGCCCGAGCCTGCCGCAGTTAAAACCGCAACGCAAGCACTCATTGGGATATAAACGCGCTTATCACTCAGCTAGGACTTGATCCAGAGTCTGCTCAGCGGCGGCTTCTTCGACCTTCTGCGCCAATGCCAGCTCTGAAACCAAAATCTGCCGTGCCTTGGCAAGCATGCGCTTTTCACCGGCGCTCAAGCCTCGATCAGTATCGCGACGCGAGAGGTCACGCACCACTTCAGCAACCTTAAGCACGTCCCCGGAAGCAATTTTTTCCTGATTTGCCTTATAGCGACGCGACCAGTTGGTTGGCTCTTCTACCTGCCCAGTGCGTAGCACTTCAAAAACGTTTTCCAGACCGGCCTGGTCAACTACGTCTCTAACGCCAATTTCTTCAACGTTTTCGGCAGGGACCATAATGGTTAGATCGCCCTGCGCCACCTCAAGCGTGAGGTACACCCGCGTTTCCCCGCGAACCTTGCGGTCCTGAATTTTAATAATTCGGGCCGCACCATGGTGGGGGTAGACCACTGTCTCGCCAACTTTAAAGGTCATAAACACACTCCGGGCTAATGCAACTGGCTTATATTCTACCAGCCGGCACATTAATTTTACGCTCGCCCGTGCAACATGTAGCCCACTCCACGTCTAAACTTATATTCATAACATAACCAATCGCTATAGGGCAGTGTGTCTAGTTGCTAACGCATCAGCTGAGGCTGGTTACCAAAACCGAAACTGGCGCCGGTTACAAACCGAAATAAGACGACCGTGGGGCGAGTGCTTTTCACACTCGCCCCACAGATATGTAGCTATCTGCAGCTATTACTAGCTAGTTAGCAACCAAAAAGTTAACTAGTTATAAAACTAGCTCACTTGCCCTGGTTAGCAACAGCGGCGATCTTGGCCTCAGCCTCGGGATCTAGGTAGCGACCACCCTTCTTGATGGGCTTGAGGGTCTCTTCGTCGAGCTCATAAACCAGCGGAATACCGGTGGGGATGTTGACGCCGGCGATGTCCTCGTCGGAGATCTCGTCCAGGTGCTTGACGATGGCGCGCAGGGAGTTGCCGTGGGCGGCGATCATGACGGTCTTGCCGGTCTTGATTTCGGGAACGATGGTGGATTCCCAGTAAGGCAGCAGGCGGGCGATGACGTCCTTGAGGCACTCGGTGGCGGGTACCGGCTCGCCGGCGTAACGCGGGTCAGTGTCTTGGCTGAACTCGCTACCAGCCTCGATGGCCGGCGGCGGCACATCGTAGGAACGACGCCAGAGCATGAACTGCTCGTCGCCGTACTCGTCGCGGATTTCCTTCTTGTTCTTGCCCTGCAGAGCGCCGTAGTGACGCTCGTTTAGACGCCAGTTGCGCTCAACCGGGATCCAGTGGCGGTCAGCGGAGTCTAGAGCTAGGTTCGCGGTCATGATGGCGCGGCGCAGCATGGAGGTAAATAGCTTGTCCGGTAGAACACCGGCCTCCTTTAGCAGCTCACCACCATGCACGGCCTCGGCCTTGCCTTTGTCCGAGAGGGCCACGTCAACCCAACCGGTGAATAGGTTCTTTGCATTCCATTCGCTCTCGCCGTGGCGGAGCAGTACGAGGGTGTAAGCCATGAAAGCTATTTTGCCAGCACTTGCACGCTTTTGCGAGAGCTAAAGCACCTAAACAAGACCTTAGGCACAGCCCGATGGGCCGCAAACACCGGCTAGCGCCCCTATACGCCGTTGTCGCTACCCGTCGTCACTGACCGGCGGTGCCAACGCTGGCCCACAGCGTCAATGCAGACCCGGCGCCGTCGTCGTCGGCAATAAAGCCCCAGGTAGGCGAGAGCCACGCAGCAATCACTTCCCCTGCCGCTACGAGCTAGGACTAAGCCAACAGATGCCATGCCACTAAGAGGCAAATAAATGAAAGTGCCCGCACAGTAAAAACTGTACGAGCACTTCGAGCTATAAAACCTAGACGTCAGCGCAACCAATATCGCAGCAGTTTATTTACCGCCGTTTTATTGGCACTTACCTGACAGGTGCCTATAAAACACCTGCTTGAATTTAATTATTCAGTTAAGCGTAGTTGAGCTGACACTAAATTAATCAGCGACCCTGCTCAGCTAGGTAAGCCTGGCGGATCTCAGCGGAGACGCGACCACGGTCAGAAACCTGGAAACCGTGCTCCTTGGCCCATTCGCGCATACGGCGGGACTCGCTGTTAGAAACAGCCGGGGTGGTGGTGCGACGACGGCCGTTGCGGGCACGGCGCGCATAGTTAATCCACTCCTGTAGGTCAGCGCGTAGACGGCTAGCGTTTTCGGAGTTTAGGTCGATGACGTAGTTAACGCCGTCTAGAGCGAAGTTAACGGTCTCTGCAGCACTAGAGCCGTCAATGTCGTCGATGAGAATGGTCTCCACACGCTGTGCCATGGATTTTCCTTCCGAGTATTTATGGTTGCGGACTTGTGTCCGTGATTTATTAAATTGTTACGGAAGTTATTTAACCTTGATTGCTCTCACTTTGCAAGCTACCACTATCAAGTGATCTATATTTTTGAACACAGCCAGCGTCAGCTAACTTGCAGCAAGGTTTCAGTTTGCTTGCACGACAAAGTAGACTCAGAGGCTTTTATCCACCGGCGAGCACCTAAAATCGCAACTATCCACCATTTTGATCCTGATATATGAGACAGAAGAATGCGGATCGACATATAGCTTCCAAGTTCTCACTCGGAGGCTAACTACGATGCATCGCATCGGAGCCATTACTTTGAAAGAGTGTGCACAAAGCTCGCATGACGTCTAGGAAAAATCTAAGCCAAGCTGACCGCCTATGGATTTGCTGTGAAATATTCTCGCACTTCATACCAAGTTTTAGACGCGCGTTAAGAATTTATTTGCATGTTAGCAAGCCTGTTAGCGTACACCTGTTTCGGGCCAACCCAGCAACGCTACCAGCAAGCCGCACTAGCAATTTCCATACGTAAACCAGCCTAGAGGGCGACAATTTAGCTACTGCGCAGCCCCCAAAGCCCGCTACAACACAATGAAACGTAACGCAAGCCACATTAAATATATTTTCTAGCCTGCACGTGATCTACCGCATACGTTTTATGTCTATCCGCAAGTAGCGCCGAGCGCGATTAATCAGTTATGATTTTCGACCGTAGCCGCTTTGCGGTTTACTAGGAGGATTCGCCTAGTGGCCTATGGCGCACGCTTGGAAAGCGTGTTGGGTGCAAGCCCTCGGGGGTTCGAATCCCCCATCCTCCGCCACCAATCCGGGACCGTCAGGTTCCGGATTTTTTATGCCTTATTTACCCCGCACCCTGCTTTTTATCGACGCCGCCCCCACGCCAGCCACGTTCTAGCGCCACCCCACATAGGGGTTATAGGACAAAACGTGTTGGTTTTGTGGTGACTTTTCGGCTTTTTGGTGCGGAAAAATCGGTATTGAAGTTGGTGGGAGCCAACTTGAAGGATGGACAAAAC
>ERZ772770.2-NODE-2-length-71403-cov-4.05665_pt1 | contig 71403 bp, 53 predicted proteins | sample MGYA00511361_ERZ772770 | MGnify/ENA primary metagenome ERZ772770 (study PRJEB29015, sample SAMEA2738026) | human oral metagenome | biome: human oral; feature: human-associated habitat; material: saliva | place: China | collected 2251 ... | reverse complement strand
GCACCTGGGCCTGATCTGGTACCCGCTAACCACCCAGATTGAATCCCACGACTGGCAGGCTGAGCTGTACAGCGACGTGGCCCGCTACAACCGTATTGCCCACAACCTGGCCACCGACGTGTGGACCTACATTTCTTTGGGCTACTTCCACCAGCGTCTAAGCGCCCAGGGCTCTACCGGCTCCTCCACCATGCCGCACAAGGTCAACCCGATTCGTTTCGAAAACGGTGAAGCCAACTTTGAGATTTCCTGTGCGCTACTAGATTCCCTAGCGGCCACCCTGGTAACCAGCCGCCTACAGCGCGACCTGACCGACTCCACCACCCAGCGTAATGTGGGCGTGGCCCTGGGCCACTCGCTGCTGGCTATCTCTAATGTGCGCGGGGGCCTGGGCGGCCTGGATGTGGATGAGCGCCGCCTGGCTGAAGACCTAGACGCCACCTGGGAGGTGCTGGGTGAACCGGTGCAGCAGGCTATGCGCGCGGCCGCCGTCGCTGGCGCCACCGGCATGGCTGACCCCTACGAGCGCCTAAAGGAACTGACCCGTGGCAAGCGGGTTACCGGCCAGGCTATGCGTGACTTTATCGCTGGGTTGGGTATGCCTGCCGACGTCGAAGCTCGCCTGCTGGCGCTAACCCCGGGCACCTACGTGGGCTTGGCTGAAAGTTTGGTGCGCCACCTAGAGGATTAACTAGGAATAATTCGGGGCATATCCCGGTTGGGCTAGTCGTGCTTGGGGGACAGTTTTAAAGCTGTCTACAGGCCGGCTAGCCCATATTCATAGCTGCCAGCTGCGTTGTGGCTGGGTAGGCAACACATTTAGGAGAAGAAAATGGCTGAAAACATCGACCGCACCACCGTCCTCAAGGTTTCAGGCCTGACCTGCTCTAACTGCGTGCGTCACGTGAGTGAAGAGCTAGAAGAGGTTGAGGGTGTCAAGAACGTTTCAGTAATCCTGAACAAGGGTGGCGTCTCTGACGTAATGGTGGTTTCTGACGTGCACCTAGACGACCAGGCCCTGGCCGACGCCGTTGACGAAGCCGGCAACTACACCCTGGAAGCCATCGAACGCGACGAGTGAGGCGGGCGTCTTAAATAATGACTGATATCCAAGAAACCACCTCAACTAGCACCAGTCACGGCAGCGTAGATTTGAGCGTGGGTGGGATGACGTGTGCCTCCTGCGTGGCGCGCGTGGAGAAAAAACTGAACAAAGTGGCTGGCGTTAACGCCTCAGTTAACCTGGCTACCGAATCAGCCCACGTTGAGCTAAGCGCCCCAGTAGACCCACAGCAGCTGGTGGCCGTGGTGGAAAAAGCTGGTTACAGCGCCACCGTGACCAAGGTGGAGGACGGCGCCGTCGAGGCTATGCGCAAGCAGGAAGCCCGCCACCTGGCCCACGCCGCTGACCTGCGCCGTCGCCTGATCGTGGCGGCCACGCTATCAGTGCCACTGATGGTGATCTCTATGGTGAGCGCCGCCCAGTTCTATGGCTGGCAGTGGGTTGTGGCCGCACTGGCCCTGCCGGTGGTGACTTGGTGCGCTTGGCCTTTCCACAAGGCTGCTTTCACTAACTTGCGCCACGGCTCCACCACCATGGACACCCTGGTTTCCCTGGGGGTTATTACCGCCACCTTGTGGAGCCTGTGGGCGCTGATTTTTGGCGGTGCCGGCATGCTGGGGATGCGCATGAGCATGGAGTTCATTCCGCGCGCCCAAAGCGAGCATGCCCATATGTATTTTGAGTCTGCCGCCTGGATCGTGACTTTCCTACTCACAGGGCGTTTAGCGGAGGCGCGGGTGCGTCACCGCTCGGGTGACTCGCTGCGTAAGCTTTTGCAGCTGGGCGCCAAAACTGCCGCGCGGGTTAACGCTGACGGCTCGGTTACGGAAATTCCGATTGACCGCCTGCAGGTGGGCGATCGTTTCCGGGTGCGTCCGGGTGAAAAAATTGCCACCGACGGCGTGGTGGTTGAGGGGCACAGCGCCATTGATGCTTCCTTGCTGACCGGTGAATCTTTGCCGGTGGATGTAAGTGCAGGTGACGAGGTTACCGGCGCCACCGTGAACACTTCGGGCACGCTAGTTGTGCGCGCCACCCGGGTGGGTGCGGGCACCACATTGTCGCGTATCGCCCAGGTGGTTACTGCCGCCCAGGCGGAAAAGGCGCCGGTGCAGCGCCTGGCTGACCGGGTCAGCTCAGTGTTTGTGCCCACGGTTTTAGCTCTGGCTGCTTTAACTTTCCTAGGTTGGCTGGCTACCGGCCATAACGCCCAGGCCGCGATTACAGCGGCAGTGGCGGTGCTGGTAATTGCCTGCCCCTGCGCTTTGGGTTTGGCTACGCCTACCGCCCTGCTGGTGGGTACTGGCCGCGCCGCCCAGTTGGGTGTGGTTATTCGTGGCCCGGAGGTGCTTGAATCTACCCGCCGCATTGACACGGTAGTGCTGGATAAGACCGGTACGGTCACCACGGGGGTAATGCACCTGGCTCAGGCGGTATTTTTCGACGACGCCGCCGAGGTAAGTGATGCTGGCGGCGCTGGTGCTGAGGCCGGCGGCGCTAGCGACGGCGCCACGGTTGTGGACTTGGGAGAGGGTGCCACCCTAAGCCCAGCCCAGCTGCAAACCTTGGCCCTGGCCCAGGCGCTAGAGATTCCCTCTGAACACCCAGTAGCCCGCGCTATTGTGGCAGGCACGCAGCTAGACGGCGTCCAGGCGCCCCAGATCAGCGAGTTCACTAACCATGCTGGTCGTGGGGTCAGCGCCACGGTAGCCCACGCAGCAGGCCAGAGCTACGCCGTCGTCGGTAAAGCTACCTGGCTGAGCCAGCAGGGCGTAAGCCTAAGCGAGCAGGCTGGAGCACAGGTACGCGCCCTAGAAGACACCGGCGCCACCGTGGTGCTAGTGGCCTCGGGGCCGGATGCAAAATCGCTGCGCCTGCGCGCCGCCCTAGCCGTGCGTGACGAGCCCAAACCCACAACCGCCAAAGCCATCAGTGAGCTCAAAGCTATGGGGCTGCGTCCCATCCTGCTCACCGGTGACAATGAGCGCGCCGCCAAGTTCATCGCCGCCCAGGTGGGTATTGATGACGTAATCGCTCAGGTACTGCCCGAGGATAAACGCGACGTGGTGGCTCGCCTGCAAGGTGAGGGGGCTAATGTGGCCATGGTGGGTGACGGTGTTAACGACGCCGCCGCTCTAGCCCAGGCGGGCGCTGCCGGTTTGGGCATGGCCATGGGTACTGGCTCGGATGTGGCCATTGAGGCCGCCGACATCACGCTAGTGCGCGCCGACCTGGAGGCAGTTGTGGCTGCTATCAAGGTTTCGCGCGCTACGCTGCGCATCATTAAGCAGAACCTGTTCTGGGCTTTCGCCTACAACGTGGCCGCAATCCCGCTGGCTATGGCGGGTTTGCTCAACCCCATGATCGCCGGGGCCACTATGGCTATGAGCAGCGTGATCGTGGTTTCTAACTCGCTGCGCCTGCGCCGCGTGAAGTGATCTGACAGTGTGAAGTGACATAGAATAGTCTGGCTACTTCGAATTAAAGCGCACACTTTGGGCTGCTAGCCCGGGTGTGCGCTTTGTTATGCACACTAGATAGTGTCTTGGAAGGTGCAGCGGACAAAATAAAATATCCCTAATGAGCTATCTCTATTTAGCGGGGATATGTGGGGATATAAGGCCCAGTTTCATAGACTAGCCCCATGACCCAAGCGCCAGATCAATCTGCGGCCGGTAGCCCCACCGCCACCCCGGATAGCCGGGTAGCTACCGCCGTCGAAAAACCCAGCGCCCCGGCTGAGGCCGCCAACTCGGCCCGCCCAGTTGGTTTTCCCCGAGTAGGCATCACCTCCCAGGCGGAACCGCAACCAACTTTGGTGGAAACCAGCACCCTAACCTTGGTTGACACCCTAGAGCGGCGCGAACACCGCACCCGCGACCTACTATTTGCCGGTGTCTGCGCGCTAGGTCTAGTAACGGTTTTTCTACTGGCTGTGTTCGCCCAGGAAACCACCACCGCTGTCATTTATGACGTACAGACCGTCTTTTCCCAGCTGCTGCGCCGGGTGCTGGTGTTCCCGCTGCAAGCCTTTGAAGGTATCGTCACTTTAGCTCTGCCCCTAGCGTTGATGGGGCGCGCTTTGCTGCATAAGGACTGGTGGCGCTCAGGCCAAGCCCTGATCGCCTTGGTCTGCGCTTATCTACTTTCTGTGCTGTTCATGTACCTGTTGCAGCTGCCGGTGTTTGACCAGGTGCGCAACGGCATGATCTCCTACCGCAACCTAAACACCTACGAGATTCTCTCACCCACCTATGCTGCCTTGGCTGCAGTTATTTTGGCTTCCGGTAAACACCAATCCAAACTGGTAAAAACTTCCTGGTGGCTGCTGGGAATTGTGGTGGGTGTTTCGGTGCTACGCTCAGCTATTACCCTGCTGGCAGCGGTGGCCTCAGTGCTGTTGGGTCTTATCGCCAGCTACTTAGTGCTTTACATTATGGGCGTGGCCAGCGAAAACGCCACTGGGGTGGCTCTGGCGCGCGGCCTGCGCCGCTGCGGTGTGGACGCTGTCAAGGTGGTGCGTCTAAACCCGCGCCAAGCCCCCCTGCAAGCCTGGCAGGTACGTACCGACTCCCAGCTTGGTTACACCGAGAAAGTACGTGAAAACCCGATCGTTTCCACCCAAGACGACGGCGCCGTCGTCGAAACTGAAACCCCCCAAACCCTGGCCCCAGCCGGCAATGACGAAAAACTTACCCCTTTACCCGACTACAACTGCGCCCACGAGCTGGAGCTAGCTGAAGAACTGTGGCAGTGTCAAAGCGAAAACATTCACCGCATCTACGCAGTGTGGGACCAAGACGGCAAACGCTATGACCTGACCGTGATGGACACTGACACGCACGTGGTGGGTTTTCTATCCACTGCTTGGGACACCCTACGCACGCGTGGCCTGGCCCCAGCGAAAAACTATTCGGTGCGCGCCAGTGCAGAAAACACGGTGATGATGAACCAGATGGCGCGCAGCCGGGCGGTGCGGGCCCCGCAAATTCTGGGCGTGGCCGAGGCAGAAGAATCAATGCTGCTGGTCACTGAACATATTGTTTCCCCGCGCGCATTTGGGCAGCTAGGCGACCAAATCTCTGACGAGACTTTGCTGGATTTGTGGACCCAGCTGCGTCGCGCTCACACGGTTGGTCTAGCCCACCGCGCCATCAGTGATCAAAGTGTGCTGGTGGACGCCAGCGAGCATATTTGGCTAACCGACTGGGATGACGGCGAACTGGCCTCCTCTGAGCTATCGCGCCGCATGGACCTAGCCCAAACCCTGGCCCTGGTGGCGCTAAATGTGGGGGTGGAGCGGGCCATTGCCTCCGCCTCACGGGTGTTGGATCAAGATCAGGTGGCTTCTATCGCGCCGATGCTGCAAAAGGTGGTACTGCCGCGCTCTACCCGCGCTGCCATGGGCCGACGCGGCAAGATTTTGCAGGAGCTGCGTGACGCACTGGTAGCGCTGGTGCCCACGGCCCAGGCTGAACCCACCAAGATTAACCGCTTCTCTGCCCGCACTATTTTCATGGCGATTGTGGGTGTGGTGGCGCTGTGGACGGTGCTGGGCCAGATGAACTTCGCCCAGATTTCTGCAGCGGTTGAGCAAGCTAATTTCTGGTGGTTCTTGGCGGCCCTGGTGTTCTCACTGGCCACCTATGTGGGCGCCGGCATGACGCTGGTGGCTTTCACTCCCAACAAACTGGGCTTGATTCGGGCTACCGAGGTGCATTTTGCTTCCTCTGTGGTGGCGCTGGTGGCCCCGGCCGGTGTGGGTGGGGCGGCTATGAACCTACGTTTCCTTAACCGCAAGGGGGTGCCGACGGCGGTGGGTGTGGCCACCGTGGCATTGGTGCAGGTTTCCCAGTTTGTGGTGACTGTGGTGCTGCTGGGTATTTTGGCAGCTACCACCGGTACTTCTTCGGGCTTGTCGTTGCCTTCTGGCTGGGTGCTGGTGGCGGTAGTGGTGGCGGTAGTGGTGGCTGCGGCAGCTTTGGCGGTGCCGCAGCTGCGCAACTGGATTTGGGTGCATATTGAGCCCACTGTTAAGCAGGTGTGGCCGCGTCTGGTGTGGTTGGCTTCCAACCCCACTCGCATGGGTGTGGGCGTGTTAGGTACCGTGATTTTGTCGTTGGCCTACATTTTGTCTTTCGGGGCGTCGCTGTGGGCCTTTGGCTATTCGCTGCCTTTCGCGGTGCTGGCGATTACTTACCTGGCTTCTAACACGGTTGGTTCTGTGGTGCCTTCGCCTGGTGGTTTGGGGCCGGTGGAATTGGCTCTCACCGGTGGTCTGGTTACTGCCGGGGTGCCTAGCGGTGTGGCTGTGTCTGCAGTGCTGGTTTACCGTCTGGTTACCTTCTGGATCCCGATCCCGCTGGGTTACCTGTCCTTGCAGCGCCTGCAAAAGCGTGGGGATCTATAAGGCCTGCTGGTTGCGTTTTTCGACAGTGTCCCCGGGGGCCCATCGACGGCGCCGTTTGCGTTAGACGACGGCGCTTGGAGCTTATGTGGCTAGCGTGCGCTGGCGGGTTAGCTGTGCCGCCCACTGGCTTGCAAAGTGGCGCTACTTATAGACTTACCAGGAGGTAAATGGCAAAAACCAGGCAGGAAATAATAGTGGAGATCCAGGAGATTACCCAGCCGCGATAGCCAGCCCGCTTAGATTCGACGATCGCAAAAATCCCCAAAACCATGGTTACGAGAACTACCCCGGGAATCGGGGATAGTAGTAGCGAGGCTAGGGCGATGAAGCAGATTGCTGGAGTTTTTTGTCGCGGAGCGTTGTAGCCCGCAAAAGCAAATACTTCGCGCGGATTTACTTCTTGCGTACCTGGAAATACAAAATCGTCGGGAACAATCTGGCCCGGGTGGCTGATTTGATTAGCGTCGGCATTGTTATTGGGGGGCTGGTGTGTAAATACGCCGGATACGCTCATGTCTTAAGTGTGCCCAGCTGGGCCACGCTGTGCAACATCAACCCAGCTGCCAACTATCAAAGTTGGATCTGTCGGCACACAAACTGGGCGTGCTGACCCTCGAAGCTGGGCGTGCCGGCGCACAAACTGTGCATGCTGACAGCTCGAAGCTGGGCGTGCCGGCACACAAACTGGGCGTGCTGCCCCTCGAAGCTGGGCGTGCCGGCACACAAACTGGGCGTGCTGCCCCTCGAAGCTGGGCGTGCCGGCGCACAAACTGGGCGTGCTGACAGCTCAAAGCGGCGTGCCGGCACACAAGGTGGGTATGCCGGCACGCAAGGTAGGCCTAGCCGGCCACAGCCGTTTTGACTATTCCAGATAGACGTAGGGTCACTTATGTTTCACGTGAAACATAAGTGACCCTAGTGCTATTAGCTAGCGGTCAGTTATTCCTGCTCGTCAGCCTTAGGAGCCTGCTTGTGGCGCTTGGAATAGGCCGGGCCTTCCAGTTCCACACCGGCAGGCGCCGAGGCGGGGGAGGGGCTTTCCAGGTTGGTGCCACGCAGCTTCGAGATTGCGCGCATCAGGTGGTAGATGATGATGGCGCCGAAGGAGCCTAGAGCAATACCGGAGAAGGACATGTCGCCCACTACCCAGGTGTAGTCAGCGATAGCCACAACCATGGCTACAGCAGCAGTGTTGAGGTTTACCGGGTCAGAGAAGTCAACCTTGTTCTGCACCCAAATACGCACACCCAGCATACCGATCATGCCGTACAGGACCGTGGCGGCGCCGCCCAGCACACCGGCGGGGATGGTAGCGATAACCGCGCCGAACTTAGGTAGCAGGCTCAGCGCCAGGGCAGAAATGCCGGCCACCACATAGGCGGCGCTGGAGTAGACGCGGGTAGCAGCCATAACACCGATGTTCTCGGCGTAAGTGGTGGTACCAGAACCGCCACCGCTACCAGCGAGCATGGTGGAAACGCCGTCGGCAAACAGAGCGCGGCCGGTGATGTTGTCCAGGTTTTCGCCGGTCATAGCGGATACAGACTTAACGTGACCCACGTTCTCAGCCACCAGCACCAGCACCACGGGCACAAACACACCCAGGTACTTAATGTCGAAGCTGGGAGCCTGGAAGGTGGGTAGGCCTACGACGGCGGCCTTGTTGATAGCGGAGAAGTCCACTTCACCCAGGGCCACGGCGGTGGCGTAACCAATCAGCACACCAATCAAAATGGACAGACGCCCAATGATGCCCTTAAACAGCACCGTGATCAGCAGGATAGACACAATGGTGACGGTGGCGGTGATAGGAGCCTGCTTAACGTTGTTCCAAGCCGAAGGGGCCAGGTTGAAACCGATCAGGGACACAATCGCACCGGTAACCACCGGAGGCATCAGCTTGTCGATCCAGCTGGCACCCACAAAGTGCACCAGCAGACCAATAACCGCCAGGGTTAGACCCACCGCAATAATGCCTCCCTGAGCTAGGGAGGCCTTGTGTGGGTCAATCAAACCGCCATTAGAAGCGTTGTAGCCAGTGACTGCACCAATAGGGGCAATCAGGGCAAAAGAACTACCTAGATAGGAAGGCAAACGTCCGGCAGTAATTCCTAGGAACAGCAAGGTACCCAGGCCGGAGAAGAACAAAGTAGTAGTAGGGGAGAAGCCGGTGAGCAGCGGCACCAGGAAGGTAGCGCCGAACATAGCTACCACGTGCTGCACACCAATCCCGATGGTGCGCGGCCAGGTTAGACGTTCGTGGGGGGCGACGACGTCTCCCGGCTTTACTGAGCGGCCGTCACCGTGCAGGGTCCAAAAACCTGCCTTAGACATTTACTGTCTCCTGTCGCAATGGAAAAAGGGGTCCATGCGGCAGAGCCCGTGCGTCTGGCGCGTTCGAGCGTCGTCGTCCGAGCGCTGCCAGACCACCAGTCTAGACCTAATTTCGCCGCAAGCTAATGCTGTGGCAGTAGTAGTTAGGACACACTCAGCGCCAGGGCCGCTGCGGCCCCCGCCATCAACCAAGGCCCAAAAGCGATACGTCCCTTAAGTTTCAACCTGCCGCTAAGCAGCAAAGCCAGTGCCACCAGACCACCAAAGAAAAAACCCAAATACAAGCCCATTAGCAGGGTACTCCAGCCGTGCAAAGCCAACAGCGGCCCCAGCACCACATACAAATTCGCGTCGCCCATGCCAATCCCCGGGGCTCGCCCCCACAGCTGCGGCAGCAAACTCAATGCAGCCAGGGCAATATACACCAGGGCGCCTCCACCCAAAGCCCGCAGTAAGTCGCCAGCGCGTAGGGGAGCGGCGACGTCGTCGATACCAGCAGGCGCTGCTTGCGGGCCCAGCCAGGCTAAAACCATTCCCAAAAGCAGCACTGCGCCGGCAACCGAAAGCAGGCGGGTGGGTAGGTGTTGCACGCGCCAGTCCACCAGGGCGGCAGGGATCAGTGCGGCTAGTACCGGCACGGACAGGGGCAGTGACGACGTCGCAGCCGCGCCAGTTAGCGCCTGAGGTAGTGACAGCGCCCCCACCAAAAGTACGCCACCTAGTAGCACGCTAACCGCCATGCCTCGATTGGTTAAAGCGGCTACTAGCAGTGGGTCTTTAGCTGGCCAAGCTTCGCAGGAGGCGTCACCCACAGCCTTTATATAAGCGCGGGCCCAGGGCGCCAGCTTGAAGTAGGTTAATGCGCTAACAATTCCTAGCTGTAAAAAGGTGAATACGAGCGCAAGCAAAAGGTCACTTCTTGCCCTCGGATGCGGCCGCAGTGGGCTGAGAACAACCGGCAGGAGCGGTGATGGGGGAGCCAGACTTAATGGCAGCCATTTCCGCAGCAGACTTGATGCCGTGGTTGTACTGGGCGCCCAAAACTACGTTAACAGTGGTGTCAGAAGAAGAGGCGCGCGGGTCCTGCTGGACCACTACCGTGCCGCTAAATACCTGGGCCACGGTGTAAGCATTGGTGATACCCGCTGGTCCGGCGGTGAGCAGCACATTGCCGTCATAGGCACCCTCGGCCCAGTCACCGGTGCTAAGCACAGTTAAACCAGTGTCTTTCAGGTTAGTTTCGGCGCTACCTGCCAAACCGGCCTTCTTGGTGCCGTTGTAGATATTGACGCTAATGTCAGTGATTTCGCCAGTAACCGCTTGGGCGGCAGGGCATACCGGGATGCGTTTAACTAGCGTGGGGGTGGGGACGGCTTGGAAGCCAGGGTCTGGTACTTTGACTAGCCCAGTGCCTACGACCAAACCGAGGGCCGTAGCAATAACCATTAGAACTAGACAGGTACCGATAATGACGCTTTGGCGCTGAGCCATGCGGGCGCGGTAGTTCGCTTTTGTTTCAACCTGAGGCACCCTTCCAGGGTAGCTGATTAGGGCAGGTTGAGGGGGCCTAGTCATTACAATTTCACCAGGTAAATCCTTGATGTCTTAAACCTGAGAAAGCCTGAAAATTAGCTGGGCGCAGGGAGTGTAAACGAGCCAAAAAACGGTACCTAAAGTGCGGTTTAGGGTAGCTGGCGCAAAATAATATTAATGGGCTATAGGTCTGACAACTTCGTGTCAAACTGTCACGAAAATTGGGTCAACTTCAGCGAAAATAGCACTGATCTGCACAAACGCTAGCACCTTAAACTTTGGCAAAACTGAGTACAAATGCCCAAAATCTCTAGTGGATCACATCACAGGTGTGGTAAATTAGTCAATAATCAGCCCTTTGACGGCTACCTGATCCCCAAACGAGGAGACGCAATATGGAAGACAGCATCATTGCGCGCATCCCACTCTTCGAGCGTATGTCGCCTGAGGAGCGAGAAGAGCTACGTGGCATGATGTCGCAGACAACTCTGCGCCGTGGTGAGGTTCTATTCAATGAAGGTGACTCCGGCGACCGCCTATGCATCCTGCTCACCGGTAAGGTGAAGCTAGGTCACACCTCTGTTGACGGCCGTGAGAACCTACTAGCGGTCCTAGGTCCCGGCGAAGTAGTCGGCGAGCTAACCCTATTTGACCCGGGCCCGCGCTCTACCACTGCTACCGCCGTGGCCACCACTGAGCTGCTGGCTCTAGAGCACAACCAGCTAATGGGCTTTATTGACTCCCACCCCACGCTGGCCAAGGATATGCTGCGTGCCCTCGCGGTGCGTTTGCGTCGCACCAACATCGCCCTAGCTGACCTGGTCTTCTCCGATGTTCCTGGGCGTGTAGCCAAGGCCCTGCTGGACCTGGCTGAGCGCTTTGGTGCACCCACTGAAGACGGCATCCATGTCCCCCACGACCTAACCCAGGAAGAGCTAGCTCAGCTAGTTGGAGCTTCGCGCGAGACCATTAACAAGTCTCTGGCCGAGTTCGTTTCCCGTGGCTGGATCCGCCTGGAGGGGCGCGCTGTAACCCTTATCGACGTCGAGCGCCTCAAGCGCCGCGCCCGCTGATAAACGCGCATAAATAGCGCTCACAAGCTTTAGTGCCCGGTCGTAATTAAACGGCCGGGCACTGATTTATGTAGTGGCGCTAGCGCTTAAGGTGGCCACTAGTTGGTGGGGCGCTTGAGGTAGGCGATTAGGTTTTCGGTACCTGCCGGGCCGGGAACGATTTGGACTAGTTCCCAACCGTCGGCACCCCACTGATCCAAGATTTGCTTAGTTGCGTGCGTGATTAGCGGCACGGTTGCGTATTCCCAAGTAGTCATGATTACACCCTACCTGTTAGCTGGGTGAAAAGGGTGGGGTTGTGGGCGCTTTGAAGTGGTCTGATCTTAGGCTGCGGCGCGCGTGGTGGCGGCGTGAGAGGTAGCCTCGCTCAGGCTGGGCTTGCGCCGTAGTAGGGAGGTGCGGGCAGGCTTGCGTAGTTGGCGGATTTCCTCCGCCAGGGCGTCGTCGCTGGAAAGCCAGGCAGCCCAGTCAGTGATGTGGGGCATATTGCGGATCAAAGCGCGGCGTTCACGCTCAGTTAAGCCGCCCCAAACTCCAAAGCTAGAGTCGCCATTGAGGGCTTCGGCCAGGCACTGCAAACGCACCGGGCATGAGTAACACAATTCGCGCGCTTCCCGCTGCTCGGCCCCCTTCCCAAACAGCAGAGTGGTGTCTATACCGGCACACGCTGCCAATTGGGTCCAGGAATGAATTTCGTTATTCATTTTGGAACTACTTTCATTTGTCCAGGCGAGCACTTCTTTGTTACTCAGCTCACCCCCAGACTCTACGCCTGTTTGTCCGCGGATTCAAATTCTCGCTGCACGTTATTTCAAAATTTTCCAAATTGGCACAAAAACAGGGTGAAACCAGGTATTAGTCCTAACAAAAATTTTGGCCTGCATGTCAAAAGTGTTACCAAGCCGCTCTGTCTCATTGCTTGCACCATGACGTAGGCTAGGGACTATGTCGAAGTCTGCTAGCTCGAGAGTCTCCCTCTCCTCTCCCCGGGAGCTACTTGCCGCACTGCTCTCATTCTTTATGTTGGCCGTTGGTGGTGGCGTGTTCGCTGCCGGTTTCGCGTTGCCCTTTGTAGGGGCGGCTTCAGTTCTTACAGATGCCTCAGTGCAGCTGTTTGACGAGCTACCTAGCGACTTCAACGTGCTTCAGCCCTCCCAGATTTCCTATCTAAAGGGCTCAGCTGGTCAAACCATCGCACAGTTCTACGCGGAAAACCGCATTGTGGTGCCGCTAGCCAAGATTTCCAAGAATGCCCAAAACGCTATCGTGTCCGTTGAGGACAAGCGTTTCTACAAGCACAAGGGTGTGGACCTGTCGGGTATGTTGCGTGCGGTAGCTACCAACGCAGCCGGTGGCTCCACCCAGGGTGCCTCTACCTTGACTCAGCAGTACGTTAAAAACGTGCTTATTGAGGCGGGTTTGCAGGCTAGCGACCCGGAGGCTGTGGAGGCTGCCCGCGCTGCCACTCCGGCCCGTAAACTGCGTGAAGCTAAATACGCTTTGACACTGGAAAAGCGCTACACCAAAGCGCAGATCCTGGAGGGTTACCTCAACATTGCAGCCTTCGGTCCTTCTACCTACGGTATTGAGGCTGCCAGCCGCCACTACTTCTCTCACGGTGCCGACAGTCTGAGCGTAGGTGAAGCTGCGCTGCTGGCTGGTATGACCAACTGGCCTACCCGCTACGACCCCATCACCAACCCTGATGCGGCTAAGACCCGCCGTGACTGGGTGCTCCAGAAGATGCTTGAGGAAAAGTTCATCACTCAGGAGCAGTACAAGGAAGCCACCAGTCAGAGCATCGACTCCATGCTGAAGGTAACCAACGCCGTCGGCGGCTGTGGCTCAGGCTCTAGCGGCGTAACCAAGAGTGCCGCCTACTTCTGTGAATACGTGGTGCGTGAGATCCTCACTAACGACGCCTACGGTAAGGATGAGGCTACTCGCCGTCAGCTGCTGCTACGCGGTGGTCTGCAGATCACCACCACCTTGGACATGGCCAAGCAGCAGGCTGCTTACGACACCATGGCTAACTGGCTGCCCACCGGCGATGAGTCCAACGTTAAGGGTGCGCTGGTATCTATCGAGCCGGGCACCGGCAAGATCATCACCATGGTGCAAAACACCAACTATGGTGAACCTAGCAATGATGACCCCACCGCCACTAAGCTGTCCTACGCGGCCGACTCCAAACACGGCGGCTCTAACACTGGTGGTTTCCAGCCTGGTTCATCCTTCAAGCCGATTGTTTTGGCCCAGTGGTATCAACGAGGCATGTCTGGCTACACGGTGCTAGGCGGCGCCCCCCGCACCTTTACCACCGCTGACTTCCACGCCAGCTGTGATCCAGGTTTCTCCATTGAAAACTGGAACGTGGATAACGCTAATGCTTCAGAAAACGTTAACCACACGGTTATTAACGCTACTGCCCTGTCGGTAAACGTTAGCTACGTATACATGCTTAGCCGTATGGACCTGTGCGCGGTCACCGGTCTGGCTAAGGATCTGGGTATAACCACGGTTGATGGCGGGGAAATCGACCACAACCCCTCCATGGTGCTGGGTACCATGAACATAGCTCCGATCACCATGGCCAATGTTTACGCCACCTTCGCGGCTCACGGCACCTACTGCCCGCCCACCGCCATCACTAAGGTAACCAAGGATGACGGCACTGAGATCAAGGTCCCCTCAACTGCCTGCCGTCAGGTTATGGACCCCACTCACGCCGACCAGGTGGCATTGACCCTGACTTATGTAATGAAGGGGAACGGTACTGGCGCAGCGGCTGCCCTTAACCGGCCTAGCGCCGGTAAGACCGGTACTACCGAAAAGATGGATAACGCCTGGTTCGTGGGCTTTGTGCCGCAGCTGTCCACCGCCGTGTGGGTAGGCCACTCTGAGGGTAACTTCCACATGGACGGCCAGGTTATTGGTGGTCGCTACTACTCCACCATGTACGGTTCTGACCTGCCCGCCCCACTGTGGCGCGACTACATGAACTCGGCTCTTTCGGGCACTGAAGTTCAGCAGTTCAACCAGGTCAGCCTGGGTGGCAACAGCGCCGTCGGCAACACTGGGGCCACCCCTCAGGGCAACACCGGCAACAACAACAATAACAACAACAACAATAACAACAACGGCAATAACAATGGCGGTACTAACAACAACGGTACCGGCAATAACGGCAACTACAACAACGGCACCAACGGTAACTACAACAACTCCCAGGGTGGCAACACCACCAACAACGGTTTGAGTGCCGACAATTCCACCGGTACCCCCCAGGACCGTCGCAACAGCGGGAACGGCCAGTGAGTGCGCTTAAACAGCTAGCCTGCGCCGTCGGCACTGTCGGCGGCGTGGGGGTGGCAACCCTAGGGTGGAGCCTAATCGAGGCTCGCTGGCCGGTGCTGCGTCGCATTGAGGTGCCCGTACTGGCCCCTGGCTCGGCGCCCATCAAGCTGCTGCACATCGCCGACCTGCACCTAACAGGCGCCACCAAAGCCCGGGTGGCGTGGGTGCGGGCACTAGCAGATATTGAGCCAGACCTGGTTATTAACACTGGCGACAATCTATCTACCCTAGGTGGCGTAAGCGCCCTAGGTGAGGCCCTGGAGCCGCTACTGGCCTTCCCAGGCGCCTTTGTGCTCGGTGATCACGACCGTCACGGCACGGTTTTCCGTTCACCCACCCGCTACCTGCGCCGAGATCCGCGTAGCAATGATGATCCGGTTGCTGACTTGCCTGTACTGCCCTGGGAGGAAGTACGTGACATGCAGCTAGCTGGCGGCTGGAAAGACCTGGATAACTGTCGCGATATGGTGGAAGCGGCCGGTCAGCTCATCGAGCTAGTGGGTGTGGCTGATGCTCACGCCGACGATGACGCCTTCCCGGAGCCTGTAGCTGCGGGGGAGAGCGCTGCGGGGGGCACTAGCGCCGCCGTCGTGAAAATTGGCGTAACCCACGCTCCCTACCAGCGCGTGCTAGACCAGATGGTGACCGACGGCGCCCAGCTAATTTTGGCTGGACACACCCACGGAGGCCAGCTGTGCCTACCCGGCTATGGGGCGCTAGTGTCAAACTGCGACCTACCCCCAGCCCAGGCCAGCGGCCTAAGCACCTGGCCTGCCAGCTTCAAAGCCATCCACAAGGGCACTGCCCCAGCTAGCGAGGATGGCCAGGCCTACCTGCACGTATCGGCAGGTTTGGGGACTAGCCCCTTCACGCCGGTACGTACCGCCTGCCGCCCTGAAGCCACCCTGCTGACCCTCACGGCCCGCTAAGTCTGCCCTCACGGCCCGCTAAATAGCTGTTTGTAACGCGCTACACATCCCAAGTTTGGGTTGCGATTGGCTTTAAGGTTGCTAAACACGCTATGATAGGCAGGCACCACGGGGTGTGGCGCAGCTTGGTAGCGCGCTTCGTTCGGGACGAAGAGGCCGCAGGTTCAAATCCTGTCACCCCGACTCATAAACTGCGTCTCAGGAGTAAAGCTCCTGGGGCGTTTTGTTTTTAACCATTGTCATAGTGTGCGTTGCTGATGGTTACTGGTAGCATGCAATGTATGCACACTGAATCGGCACCCGCAACCGCGCGTTTACCATTCCTTGTGGCTGTTTGCCGTCCCACCAGAGACATTGTCACTGATGAGTTAAACACGCTGCGAATGTACGGGCGCCTAGGTGATGAGGATCTAGAGATCATGGATCTGCTAGATACCGATGCATGTGAGCCGGAAACCCTAAACCTGCAACGCGACTATAGCGGGGTAATCATTACGGGTTCTCCCTTCGGCTTTCATGACGAGGATAAATCCCCCGAGCATCAGCGTGTGGAGCGGCGCGTACGTGCGCTAGCTAAGCGCCTGATCGACCAAGACTTCCCCACCTTGGGTATCTGCTTTGGCTTGCAGGCGCTGAGCCTAGCTAGCGGCGGCAAACTAGTAGACGGCTTCGGAGAGGACCTACAGGCCTCCCGTATCAGCCTTACCGACGACGGCCACCGCGACCCACTTACCGCCCACGCAGGCCCAGTTTTTTACTCCTACACTGGTCACTCGCAGGCGGTAGGGCTATTGCCCAAGGGGGCCTCCATTCTCGCCACCGGGGACTTTTGCCACGTGCAAATGCTGCGCTGGGGTAAAAACGTTTACGGCACCCAGTTCCACCCCGAAATCACCCGTAAAGGCGTGCGTATCCGCATCAACACCTACGGGGACACCTACTACCCTGCCGACCAGAAGGCCGCCGTCATAGCGCGTTGCGACAGCGCTGATGTACTTAGCGCTAACCAGCTAATTACCCGCTTTGTTGAGCGCTACCAGCGCACCGCCTAAGCACACACTGCGCCTAAGCTGGCCCAAAACAAACGGCGCCATATAAGCCCTCAAGCAGGGGCGGCGTCGTAGAGGAGAAAAAATGGCCATCGACTTTGCCAAGTCGGACCGTAGCAGCATTGGCGTGGAGTGGGAGCTTCAGCTAATTGACTGCGACGACGAAAACCTACGCCAATGCGGTGACTGGGTAATTGACCAGCTCCACCGCACCCACCCCGACACCCCGCTGGTGCATGGGGAGATGCTACGTAACACGGTGGAGCTAGTTTCGCGCAAACAGTTCTCCGTGGCCGCCTGCGCCGCCGACCTACAAGAAGGCATAGAGCTGCTACGCCCGGTGCTAGAGCCGCTACGCATCGACCTGGCCAGCGCCGGCTCACACCCCTTTGCTGACCCAATTTTCCAGCGCGTGTCAGACTCAGGTCGCTACGCCGAGCTAGTTAACCGCACCCAGTTCTGGGGCCGGCAAATGCTGCTATTTGGCACCCACGTGCATGTGGGTATTGAGGACCGTGACAAGGTCATGCCGATCTTGAACTACCTGGCCACCAAACTGCCGCATATGCAGATCCTCAGCGCCTCCTCCCCGTTCTGGGCGGGTGTAGACACCGCCTACTGCGACAACCGCGCCATGGTGTTCCAGCAGCTACCCACAGCGGGCGTACCGCGCCTATTTGAGCGCTGGCAGGACCTGGAGCACTACACCGACGACATGCTCAAAACCGGCGTGATTGACCACTTTGACGAGATCCGCTGGGATATCCGCCCCTCACCGCGCCTGGGCACAATTGAGGTGCGCGTGGCCGACGCCGCCACTAACTTAACCGAGGTGCGTGCCATTGCCGCCCTGGTACATGCCCTGGTAGAAACCGCCTCACGACGCCTAGACAAGGGTGAAACCCTAGAAACCATTTCGCCCTGGTTCCTGGACGAAAACAAGTGGCGCGCCGCCCGCTACGGCATGGAAGCGATTTTGATCGAAAACATCCACGGCGACGAGGCGCTCATTACCGACACCCTGCCGCTGCTGCTTAAAGAGCTAGAGCCTGCCGCTGCAGACCTGGGCTGCCTAGATGACCTGGCCATCTTGGACGACATCAGTCGCAACGGGGTGGGTTATCAGCGTCAGCGCCTAGTGGCCGCTAAGTTTGGCACTCTGGATGCGGTAGTGGCCCATATGCGCGCCGAAATGGCTGCCGGTAAACCCATCACCCCCGCCAACTTCGAGTACGACAACGAGGCTATTTTTGGTGCTACACAGCACCACCACATGGTTACCCGCTAGCGCGCTAGCGCTTGCTACGCGGTGGCGCTAATGCCCTGCTGCGCGGGCGGTGCCCTGGCCGGACTCTAACCGGCCCGCTGGCCGTTAATCAGGTGTCCCTCAGACGGCGCTAACGCGCTAACACGCACAAAACGTAACTGGCCCCCGGACCTTAAGTCCGGGGGCCAACGCTGCCCGCTAACAGGTTTTGGTGCTAGTTAACAGGCTGCTTCTTAGCTAAAGGCTACTTTTTAGTGTTGGCACGATCCATCACTAGGCGCTCGCGGCGTCCAGCGCGACGGGTAGAGTGCGAAACCACGCCCAGCATGATCAGGAACAGGCCCATGATCACCAGGCGGCCGCTGACGCCGTCGTTAAGAACGGCTTCAGATAAGATCCGGCCAAAGCGGGACTGCAAAGCCATATTGGCTAGGAAATCACCCAGGTACTGCTTGGTAATCGAAGGCACCACCACAAAGGGCAAGCCAATCAGCAAGGTAGTAATACCGGTGACGAAGGTACCCAGGGAAGAGCGGGTCGCCGTCGCCATCACCACGATCAGCAGCACCGCCGCCATGCCCAGCTCAATGATGCCGGCGGTAGAGAAGACCTTAGGCCAGCCATCAGCCAAAGCACCGGTGAGGGCATTAGCAGCGGTGTGCATCAAGAACCAGGCGATCGGGAACAGCACTAGCGCCAGCAGGGTGCCACCCCAGTGAGCGGCAGCACGCGAGGCGGGCTTACCAACCACTGTGGAGCCAGCTAGCAGTACGTCGTCGTCAACCTCATTGCCCGCATCGGACTGGTTAGCCGAATCGCTGAAAGCAGCAGTGCGGGTGGAGGCGAAGATCGCGCTAGAGGGGCTGGGGGCCACCGGAGCCAGGTCCGCAGAGTCAGCCGTGGCCAGGTGGTCTAGGCGCTCAACCCCTACCGGGGAGGTGCTGGTAACTACCGGCTTAACAACCTCCTCCAGCTCCATGTCGGCGGCGTCCATAATGGTGGTTTCAGTGTGGTCACTGGCCACCACCTCATCGTCACCAAAGTCAGCTTCGGCGCCAGTGGCTTCAGGCTGCTCAGGGGCCGGGGGAGCCGGCGGCTCGGGTGCATCTGCAGTTGGGGTGGGTTCGCTGAGCTCGTTGCTGGCTGTGTCCGTGGCGCCGGCAGCCGGGGTGACCGGGACAGCTGGCGCCGGGGTGACTGGCACGGCTGGGGCTGGGGTAGCCGGAGACGGTAGGGTAATGCCCACGCTAGAGGCGGCAGAGGCGGCAGAAACCGCAGAATCAATAGAGAAAGTGGACTCTGCCGACAAAGCCGAGCTCACCGTGTGCGGCGGGGTAGGAATGCTGATAGCAGAGGGAGCATCAAAGTCGGTAGGCAGCGGGATAGCGGCGGCCTCAACTTCATGCGCGTCATTTGGCTCCTGGACGCTGTCTACAGTCTCCTGGTCTGCCTGGTCTGCCTGGTTGGCCTGGGTGGCGCTTTCCGGGGCAGAGGCGGCAGAAGCCGGGGAGGGCGCAGTGGAGCTGTGCTCTAGGCTAGAGGGGGCGCTAGCGGCGCTCACGCTAGAGCTGGTTTCTGCAGCCGAAACGGTTTCTGAGGCAGAGCTAGTTTCCGCAGCAGAGCTAGTTTCTGCGGCAGAGGCGATCTCAGCAGCCGAGGCGGCGCTGGCAGAAGCTGCACTAGCCGAGAAGGCACTGGCGGCAGAGAAAGAATCTGGGATCAGATCCTCACGCACCACCGGCACCTGGATGGTTTCGTCGTCGCTGTCCTCATCAACCGGCACAGGCTGAGGGACGGCAGTAAACAGGCTACGACGACGCACCGCGCCCGCCTGCGGGTTAGTAGTGCCAGCAGAGGTGGCGGAGGCCGGGCCGGTGGCGGAGGTGGCAACGTTCTGGGCGCCAGAAGCGCTGTCAGCAGAGCCAGCAGCGTCAGAGCTAGCGGCGCTAGAAACAGCCGGCTTGGCGACATTGGCCGACTCAGGGATGTTAGCCGAGGTGGCACTAGCGGGAGACTGGGCAGTCACCGAGGCGGCAGCAGCGCTGGCCGCAGTTAGTGCACTAGCGCCGGTAGCCGCAGTGGCGCTGGTGGCAGCCGTGGTGGCGGTAGCGCGGCGGGCAGCAGAGTCAAAAGTGCCAGAAGTGTGGGCGTTTTCAGCGTTGGTGTAGCGGCGGGCGGCAGCCGGTGGGGTGTTGGCCAGCATGGCGGGCACACCATTATTAGCCAAAGAGCTAGCGGGCACATGCACCGAAGGGGTGGTGCCCAAAACCGGGCCGTTAACCGGCGCGCTGGGAGCTGACTTGGGGGCCTGGCTGGGTGGCATAGCCGGGGCAGATGCGGCGCTAGGGGCACCGGACTGGGCAGAGCCAGCGCTAGGGGCGCCGTCGGCAGTAGCGCCAGAATGCGCACTTAACGGGGCTGAACCAGCTGAATCCGGGGTGGGTGCAGAAACCGCAGCTCCAGCGGCCTCAGGCGCAGCCGCAGAAGCAGCCGAAGGTACAGCGGCACTAGAGGCACTGACCGCAGAGTGGGCGCTACCGGCAGAGCGAGCACTAAAAGCAGAGGAGGCACTGCCAACCGAGTAGGCGCTGGGGGCACTCAAAGCCGAGGCCGCGAGGGCCTCAGCGGCAGAACTGGCGGTGTAACCGGCTACCGCAGCGGCGGCGCTGGCGGCGCTAGCAGCTAAAAGTGAAGAAACTGCAGGTTCGTCATCGAAAAGATGCGCATTATTACGCATCGTAGGGCGCAGCTGGGCCTCGCCTTCGTCGTCGTCCCAGATGCTTGCGTTGGGCCGATTAGTACTCACAGCGTCTCCTTGGGCAAAAGCTATAGCGCAAGCAAAGGTATCCCTTATTTTTTGCGTTAACTACCAGGCACGCCGTAAAACCGTGCGAATTGCCTGAATATGTGTCTAAAATAATGTTTTTCCTAAAATATTTAGGTCTGGATTAATGGGTTAAGCAGTTGCTTTATTAGTTTCCATAGCTAACTGCGTAGCCATTTGGGTGCGCCCGGCCTGGCGGGCCCAGTGTGAGCCGCGTGCCAGCGGTGACATAACTGCCGCCAAGAAAATCCACACCACCGGGTCAATCACGACGTATTTACTAGGGTCAGTAAACAGCGGGTGTTTGATGCCCAACCACACTCCCACCCATAGCACCAGGTAGAAAGCCAAAATGGTGCCAGAAGTGGCGGCTGCCCCGGCGGTGGAAGTGCCGGTTAACGCCCCCACACTCAGCAGCAATAGAGCCCCGGCTACCAGCGCAAACAGCACCTTGCCGTGGCTGAAAGTGTGGGCGTTGGCGGCGAAAACATCCGCGCCAGCAACCACCCCGGAGCTAAAACCGGTAGCTACCAGCGCAAAAACCGTCAGCAAAGGGGTGATTACCAGCGAAAGCATGTGGTCAGATTTACGCGAAGGCGGCGGCAGCGGCACCTGCCCGGGCTGCTTGTCTAGCTTGGCCATTTGCTGGGCGTAAACCGCCTCACGTCGCCCAGCACGGCGAGCACGGCGCATACCCATGGCCCCACCAAATAGCACCATGGCGCAAACAAATGAGGTCAGCCCCAGGGTGAAGTACTTTTGCAGCCACAGCAGCACCAAGGCGCCACCTAGCAAAAACACCCCGGCAGCCACTGCCCCCAGTGAGGAGTTGCGGGCATAGTAGCGCTCAACCCAGCGGCAAACCACAAAAGCCGCTACCGCCAACGGCAAGGCCAGCAGGTACTGCTCAGCTTGGTAGCTGAAGCCAAAGTTAGGGCCCTGGTATTTGACTACGAAGGCGGCTAGGGCCATCACCCACGCCCCTTGTGCCAAGCCAAAAATGCTCGCGATTATGTGACTCCTGCGCCTGCCATGAGGGGCTGAGTCGGCAACTTGCTGCGTAGTGGGGTGGGTGGCCTCGGTACTCACACTTAGAGCCTAGCGCGTAGGCTTTGATTTGTGAGCACTAATGCCCTTATTGACGCCTGTTTGGCACTGGCCCGTGAAGAACGTGTAGCGGCTGCAAGTGAGGCTTTATATGAGGCCTCGGCCCAGTTGCGCTGGCAGGAGGCGCTGCGTAAACGTTGGCGTGAGGCCCGCGCGGAGGCTAGTGTGCGCGGGGCGGTTAGTGGCGCGGCCATTGAGGGGGCGGTGGTTAGCGCCCAGGCTTTGCGTGAACAAATTGCCGCCGGGCTTGAGGGGGCGGGGGCGCATGCTTCCAGTAAAGACCCTGCTTGGGATGCGGCCACCGGCTTGTGGCGAGCTCACAGTCGCCTGGTGGGCTATATGCCTGATTTGGTGGGGCGTACTCGTCCAGTGGTGCCGGCGACGGCGCAGCTTATGGCAACTTTGCACCGTGACGTTGTGGGGCCGCTAGCTGTTGGGGGGTTAATCAGTGAGGCGGTGGTGGGCTGCCCACGTGAAAGCGCAGGGCTGGTTGAAAACGTAAAGACAGCGTTTGCAGACGGGCAGCTGCTTGAAGGTAGGGGCCTGCTTGAAGGCGGGGGCTTGCTTGAAGGCGGGGGCTTGCTTGAAGGCGGGCCGGGACCGAACCTGGGGGGCCAGGAGCTGCGTGAGCGCCTAGAGCAGATCGTGGCTTTAGTTGACACCCCGAACCTGCCGGCACTGGTGCGGCTGGCGCTGGTGCACGCCGAAATGCTTACGGTGCGCCCCTTCGCTTTAGCTAATGGGGCGCTGGGGAGGCTGCTGGTGCGGCATTTGAGCGTGCGCGACGGGCTAGACCCCACCGGGGTAAGTGTCAGCGACTACTATGCGGGACGCGTACCTGGAGCCTACGCTGAAGCCGCCCAGGCTTATGCCAGTGCCAGTTTGGAGGGCGTGGTGGCCTGGATTATTTGGCAGGCTGAGGCGCTGCTGGAGGGGATGCGTCAAGGCAGTGAGCTCTCACGCGCCGTCCAGGCCGGCACTACGCAGCGCTAACTGGCTTAAAACGCTTCGCCGGCCAAACAAAAGCCCGCCAGCGGCGTCGTCGTAACTGAACGAGCGCCAACTGGCGGGCTAAAGGGCTCGGATGCTTAGTGGGCAGACCCCTCGCATTAGTGAGCCGGTTTAGTGGGCTAGGCCTTCGCGTTAGCGGGCTGGTTTAGGGGGTCAGGCCTGGGACTAACGCGCTGGGCCCGGAATTAGCGGGCCGAGCAAGAGTTGGGGCTGAGCCCATCCAAAACCAGCATGGTGAACACCAGCGACTGCTTGAGGTGCTCGCTGGCGCCGGCAGTGTGCGACTTGGCGTCGTTGGGGGTGAAAGTCACCCGCGCACCGCGAGCGCACCAGTCGCTGGCCAGGGTGGAGCCCACCTGGTAGTCGATGACGTCGTCGCCGCGCCCGTGGGTGAGCAGTACGGGCATGGTGGGCTTTAGGTTACCGATGCGTTGCTGGGCCAGCATGGTGCGGTAGGGCTCTTGCGCCATGAGCTGGTCCACGTTGGTGCCGTCGCTGGTCAGCTGGGATAGGCGGGTGCCGCTGTAGAAGCTGCCCCCCATGACGCAGGTGTTGGTGGCGCGCTGCATTACCTTCTGGCCGTGGGGCGATAGCGGCAGGCTGACGCCGTAGCTGGTGGTTAGACCTTTGAGGGCGTAGAGCTCGAATAGGGCGGATTTGCCGCCGTCGAGTTTGGCGGGTAGGGCGCTGAGGTTGGCCGGGACTGCACCTGCGGCTGCACCCTTGATGTTCAGTTCGGGGGCGTAGGTGCCGGCTAGTTCGGCGGCGCTGGCTGCGGCCCCGCCACCTTGGGAGTAGCCGTTAATTACGATGGGGTTGTTTTTGCCCAGGTCCCAGCCTTTTAGCTGGGTGGCGGCGCGGGCTGAGTCCAGCACGGCGTGGCCTTGGGAGACGCGGTCCATGTAGGTGTGGGCGCCGGGGGTGCCTAGGCCTTCGTAGTCGGTGACTACTACGGCGTAGCCTTTTGCCAGGAAGGATTTGAAGAACAGCTGCTCATAGTCGCCGATGGAGTTGGCGATGTTCCAGGAGGGGGCGCAGTCGTCGCTGATGCCCTGCGTGCCCGGGGCGTAGGCGATGATGGGGCGCTGGCCTTTACCGCTCCAGGCGCGTTTGGGCTCAATCACGATGCCGCTGACGGCAATGTCTTTACCGGTGCGGTTTTTGGATGAGTAGAGGATGCGTTGGGCTTTGTAGGGCCCAATTTTGCTGATCCCCAGGGTGTTGATGCCGCTGACGGCGGCTTCTTGGCGCAGTAGCTTGCCCGGGGTGCCGTCTAGGGTAGCGGAGTTGTAGTAGAAGGGGCGGGCGACGTCGCCGTTGGGGTCTTTGCTGAAAACTCCAGCCTGTGCGGGGCTGGTGGGGGCTAGGGCGGCGGTGCCTAGCATCAGGGTGGTTAGTGTGGCCAGGGCTGGGCGTAGCCAGCGGGTGGCGGTTTTGGGGGCAGTGTTGGGGCTGCCTGCGCGGCGCGAGCTGGGCTGCTTCAGGCGCAATTGGGTTTTAAACACGCGGTTACCTCGGCATTAGGGAGTTCCAGGAGTTGTGTTATGAAGTGTAAAAGCGCAAGCTGAAAATTTCCCGAGTTGATCCACAGGTGGATAACTTTTTGACCCCATGCTTTTTATTCACAGCCTGGCGGCGCCCTGGGGCTGGCTGGGGGCATGGTGTTGCGCATGGTTTTAAGTGTCGAGTTAAGCGCGCCGGCCCCTAGAGCCCCTGACATTGGTAACAGCGGCGCTGGCGGTGGCGTTGGGGCAACAAGTGCTTATCAGTCCAGCCCGCCCGGCGCTGGTGGGGCGGTAGGCCCCTTGGTGTTGGGGTTTGGTTCCCTTGAGTATTTAGAGCAGCTGCGTTGCCACCTGCAGATCGCTGCCGTGGATGCTTTCATCCAGGTACCCATGCAAGCTGCGGGCCAGGGTAGCGGCGGGGTTAATGGGGTTGATGCGCTGCATATGGCCGGCCAGTTCGCCTACCTTAGCCAAAACTGCCTACAAAGCTGCCTGGGAGTGTGCCAGCCGGGTTTAGCCGGCCAGGCCCGGGGCCTACTGGACCAGTTGGAGGGGCGCGCCGACGGCGTTGAGCTAGTAGAACTGAACCTACCCATGCAGGTGGAGCGGCTATACCGACTGCTGCTAAGTAAACAGGCTAGCCAGCTTGGCCAGGTGGTGTTTGTGTGTGGGGCGGTGGGCGGCATTGGGGCCACCTATAGCGCCGCGCTACTGGCGTGGGCTGGGCGTGAGCTAATCCGTGGTGGTGAGGCGCCAGCGCTAGCTCGGCTCCAGGGACAAGGGGCACAGCCGGATGGGCCAGGCTTTGGCTCGCCGGCCCCACAGGCTACGGTGGATGCGGCCCTGGTGGACGCCAACCCCTACGGTGGCCTGGACCTATATCTGGGAAGTGCCTACTGTCAGGGCGCTAGCTGGGGGCAGCTGCCTAAAAATCAGTCGCCGCTATGGCCGCAAAGACTAGTGCGGGGGCTGGGGAAATATCGCGGTGTGAAGGTGCTAGCTGGCAGTGGTGGCCAAGGCGGGCCTAAAAACTGGCAGCAAATGAGCCAAGCTATCTACTCCCTACGCACCACCTGCCAGTTAACAGTGGTGGATCTGCCGGCGCTGCAACTGGCGCACCTGCCCTGGGATGAGCTCGAAGCTGTGCGCGTGCTGCTGGTAAGCGACCTGACCCGCCGCGCGGCCCTAGCTGCACACGGCTGGCTGCAAGAAGTACGCCCAGGTTTAGGCGCCCTAGCCCTGCGAGAGCAGGGAGCAGACCTGACTAGCCAGGAAATAGCCCGGCTGGTGGGCGCCCCGGTGGTGTGTGCCCTGCCTAATCGGCGCGAGTTAAGCCAGCGCCTACAGCTGGGTTTAGATCCACTGAGGCTAAAGCGGGCAGAGAAAAAAGTGGGGGCGCGCCTCGCTAACTGGGCACTCAACCCTAACTTTTGGGCACAAAAAGGGAAAAAATGACTAACGTCGATGTTTTCAGCGAAAACCCTTGCCGGGGGAACCCTCCCAAAGGAAACCTGCCCAGCCCAAAGCCTCCCCAAGGCAGCCTGCCTGGCCGATACCTTCCCCACGAAAACGCCCCTAGCTGGGAAAACTGGGGTGGGCGGCTACGGCGCGCCATTGCCAGTGGCCAAGGCTGGGCCCAAGCCATGGCCGCTAGCCCCGTGGCAGACACCCAAACCATGGCGGATATGGCCATTGGGGTTTATGAGGACATCGCTGGGGCTGGTCCCTTACAACGCTACCTAGACGACGACGTCGTCACTGACGTGCTGCTTAACGGCTGCCAACTGTGGGTAGATAGAGGAAAAGGGCTGCTACGCGCCCCACTACCGCTAGGCTGGAGCGAGGCAGACACCCGCGCTTTAGCGGTACGCCTGGCCGCCAGCTGCGCTAAACGCCTAGACCAAGCCAGCCCAGTAGTGGACGGTACCTTGGGCGACGGCAGTCGACTACACGCAGTACTAGAGCCAGTCAGCGCCTGTGGCACCCTTATTTCCCTGCGTGCCTTCCGCTCCAAAGCCTTCACCATTGAGCAGCTGCGTCAGGCGGGCATGTTTAACCTGCAGATGCAAAAAGTGCTGGAACTACTGGTTAAAAAACGAGCAAACTGCCTGATTAGTGGGGCTACCGGCACCGGCAAAACCACGCTGCTAGCCACCCTAGTGGCCCTAGTTGAGCCCCAACAGCGGCTGCTGTGCATTGAAGAAAGCCGCGAGCTGCGCATCAACCACCCACACGTGGTTTACCTGCAAGAACGCCGCCCCAATGTGGAGGGTGCCGGCGGGGTGAATATGAGTGAACTGGTGCGAATCGCCTTAAGAATGCGGCCAGACAGGCTCATTTTGGGCGAATGTCGCGGCGGTGAAGTAGCCGACGTGCTCACCGCCCTCAACACCGGCCATGAGGGAGGTTGGGCCACACTCCACGCCAACAGCGCAGTGGATGTGCCCGCCAGGCTAGCCGCCCTGGGAGCCCTGGCCGGTTTAACCCCCCAAGCCCTAAACCTGCAGGCAGCCAGCGCCCTAGACGCAGTAATACACCTAGAACGCCAGCAAGGTACGCGGCGAGTGCGCAGCCTAGCGGTGCTATGGCGCCAAGGCGGCGAACTAATCTGCCAAGATGCCCTGACCTGGAATGATGATGGGCAGCTAGGGTCAGGTGCCGGCCTAGAACTACTGCGACGGCGCCTTGGGCCAGCGCTAGACCAGGCCCTAGGTAGCTAACCATGGCCTGGCAGCTACTAGAAACACTAGCCAAACTAGGCGCCGCCAGCTGTAAAGCCATCAATGCACTGACTGTACTAGCCACGAGCGCCCTAGAAACCGCCCTGACAGTAGCGTTTAGCGCCATCGCAGCAGTAATCCAAACCCACCCGCTTTTACTAGCCAGCTTGCTGGCCCTAGTGGCCTGGTGCTGGTGGGCACCCCTACGCCGGCCTCACCCCATGCAACTGCCGGCCCTACCTAAACGTAAACCGCCAGTGGCACTAAATATGCTGCTAGTGCAGGTGTCGGTGCGACTTACCGGCGGACAGATGCCCGCCCAAGCCTGGAGCCAAGCCCTAGCCGAGGCCGGGGCGCCCAGCCAGCTCAATGAGGCGGGCGAAAGCCTCTACCTGCATAGCTTGATTACGGCCAAAACCCCCTGGTGGCTGGGGCAAAGTAGACGCCAACAGGCGGGGGTCAATGCGCTCGCGGCTAGATCGGCTCTGGCGGGGCAGCGTTTAGCTCAGTGCCTAGGCGCGCCCTTGGCGCAGGTGTTAAGGCAGGTGGCTGGCATGATCACGCAGGCCACGCGTGGCGCGCAGCAACGTTATGCGGCTTTGGCGGCGCCGGTGGCCACGGCCCGCATGTTGGCTGCTTTGCCGCTGGTGGGGGTGGCTTTAGGGGCGCTTTTAGGGGTGCGGGTGTGGCAGTTTTGGCTCGACGGCGCCCTGGGCACCATTACGGCTCTGGGTGGGCTAGGGTTTTTGTGTGTGGGGCGCCTGGTTACTTCCCGCATGGTGGGGCGTGCTCAGGAGGAAGTTAACCAGTTCGATGACGCCTTACTGCTGGACCTGTGCGGCGCGGCGCTGCATAGTGGCGCCAGTATCCCCAGGTGCCTGGAGGCGCTGGGGTTTGCCTGCGAAATCAAGGATTTTGGGTTTGTGGCGCGGGCGCTGGAAATTGGGGCGAGTTGGGATGAAGCTTGGAGCCTGGCTGCGCCAAATCGAGCTGGCTATAAGGCACTGAGTCAATGTTTAGCGCCGGCCTGGCTAGTTGGGGCCAATCCGCTACCGATGCTTGAAGCTTGGGCGCAAACTCTGCGTGATCAGCGTGAAAGCCAGGCTAGCGCGGATGCTAACCGGTTGGCGGTACGGCTGGTGTTGCCGTTGGGGCTGTGTCATTTGCCGGCCTTTATTTTGTTGGCCATTGTGCCGGCCGTGGTTTATTTGGGCCGCAGCGTGCTTGCTGGCGCCTAATGCTGCGTTCTGCCTAAATTTTGGGGCGACGCCGCTTAGCTTGCTGCCTGCTGGCCAAGATTGGCGCGCCGGCTAAAACTGCCGTGCCTCCGGCCGCTGACGCCCGGGCCCACAGCCCCGAATCTGCGTGAATCTTGCCGCTGTGGCTTTTGATCCGCAGCCCGCCTGCTCTCTTTTGCCTGTTCTCTTTGCAGCTGCCGCTGTGCCTACAAGTGACGCTGCCAGCTGTTGATGCCTCTGCTGGCGGCGTCATCGCTGACGCCTTTTTGAGCACAGGTGGGGAACAAATTTCCTCCTAGACCACCTATCCACAGAGTGCAAGCAGGCGTTAGACAAGGCGCCACAAACTGTTTACGGGCCGACCAACAAGGCAGCCCATCGAGCCAAAACTGCCCCAAATTAGGGCAAAAGGAGGAAACCATGGAGCAGGCACATGAGCAGCCGCCTGCGTCTCCAACGCCTGGCAGCCAGCCAGTCAAGGAGGCCAAGGAGGCTACGGAGGTAAAGGAGGCTACGGAGACCAAGTGCGTTAAGCCTGAAGATGACGCCCAGGGCGATAAGCGCCTAGATCTTGAAGCCGGTATGGCCACAGCCGAGTACGCCATTGGCACGGTGGCAGCCGCAGCCTTTGCGGGGCTGCTACTGGCGATTATTCGCTCTGGTGGGCTACGCCCAATGATCGAGTCGCTACTATCTAGCGCGCTGAGCGTGTCCTGATGGGCCTGGGCGGATTAAACGGCCGCCTACAGCTTCTGCCAAGGTGGCGGCGCAAGCCTTTAAATACTTGCGCCGCCACCACTCCCCAGGGTTTAGGTGTGCGCTGTGGGCGCAGGCGAAGCTGCGCCCACGCCTGCGCCGGCAGGGCTAGTCGCAGCTGCCAGGGCATGGTTACAGCTGAACTAGCCTTAACTCTGCCGGCAGTTATAGCCGTACTAGCACTAGTGCTGGGCTTGGCCGCTGTAGGTGTTAGGCAGGTGCGGGCAGTAGGTGCAGCCAATGCGGCGGCCAGGGCGCAGCTGGCCGGTGAGGACCCCTATGCGGCAGCGGCTAGGGCTTATAGTGCGGCCCAAATCAGTGTTAGTGGAGAATGTGCGCAGGCCAGCGTGTCACTGCCACCCATCCTAAACATGCTGGGTTGGACCATTCGAGCCACCGCCTGCGCCCCACGGGATCAGCCATGAACCAGCCTGCTAAAAGCAAAGCCCGCAGCTGGGAGCAGGGCTCGGGCACGGTACTTTCACTGGCTTTAATCGCTTTAGCGTTGCTGCTTTCTGGGGTGATCGCCCTGGTGGCGGCGGCCTATAGTGGCGCCGCTAAAGCTCAAAGCGCGGCTGACCTGGCCGCCCTGGCTGGTGCTCAAGCACTTAATGATCCACTAGCTGCCGGTGGGGCGCAGCCTTGCCAACAAGCCGGCAGGGTTGCTGGCGATAATCAAGCTAGCCTCAAGCAATGCCTAATCGAGGGTCAAGACCTGATAGTGCGGGTATCAAGGCCGCTAAATCTGGGGCCTTGGCATCTAGTTGCTAACGCCGCCGCTAAGGCTGGCCCAGACCCAAACCAACAGCCCTAACGACATAAACGCTGGCTGTAAGTGGCCACCTAAACATACAGGATGACGTACAGGATGGATGTTTGTAGGTGATTGAGTGTATGGACAAAACTCTGATATGCTAACAAATACAGGTGTTACGCAACATATTTTATTTTTTGGGTGCCAATCTCTCTTGATTGATGCCAGATACGAGACTGTGTTTGTTGCGATGTCGACGAGAAATCAAAAGCTTCCGCATAAATAATACGAATGGAGTGGAATTTTGGTCTGGTCAATTATTGTTGGCGGCTTTATAGGTTTTGTCGCAGGTGTGATTACTAGAAAAGGCGGCTCGATGGGGATACTCTCCAACGTTGTCGCAGGTTTAATAGGCTCTGTTGTGGGTCAAAGACTGTTTGGTACCTGGGGTCCGGCCCTGGCTGGTAAGGCTCTAATTCCCTCTATCTTGGGTGCAGTAATTGTTATCGCTATAGTCGTATTATTCTTTGGGAAAAAATCCTAGCAATTTTCTCCAAAAAATATTATCCTAAAAGCTAACTACCATCTAAAAAGGAGTACGATTATGTCGATCAAGGACAGTATCAACCACGCCAAGGCTGAAGCCAAGGAAGTTGTGGGTAAGGTTACCGGCGACAAGAAGACGGAAGCTGAAGGCGCTGCGGAAAAGTTCGCTGACAAGGTTAAGGACGCCGTTGAGGACGTCAAGGACTCTGTAGAGGGCGCAATCGAAGGCGTTAAGAACGCCGTACACAAGGACGAGAAGTAATTTTCTAACTCCTTACGCCGCTATAACCATTATTTTTCGGCACAAATGCCTGCCCGGTAAAATACTGGCATAACATAGCAATCAGAAAGCAGTAAGTTGTATAGCTTGCTGCTTTCTATTTTTAGGCATCTGCCAGGTATAAGGTACGCGCCAAGCTAACCCGTTTAGTTAGCGCGGCAGTATCAATATTGGTGGTTGAAAGCGGGGGCAGGTCGCGCACAAAATCACGTAGATTCTGCGCTGCCTGGACAGCCGCCAGCTGGGCCTGTTGGGCCTGGCCAGCGCTAGATTTGCGCCATACAGAAGCCAACACGTCAAAACCAAACCGGGAAATTTCTCGCGATAACTCATGCCAACCTACCAGGCTGGCGGCATCGTCGGCCCTGGCCCCAGCCAAAACCGTACCGGACTGAGACAGTTCAAAAGCTAGGTTGCGTCGGTGCGCAGAGGCCGGCAAAGTATCCACCTCGGCGCGAGCGGCGTCGTCGAGAACAGCCGTAATAGCCCGCAAAACCGCACGATATTGGCGCCGCACCAACAAAACCGGGGCATGGCGGCCTACCAGCCAAATCGCCACCAAGGCCGTAGCTGCCCCCACCAAAGTCTCTAGCAGGCGGTCAGCAAACAGCAGTGAAGTGGAGTAGTGGGCAGTGGGTGGCAGCATCTGCATCGAGTAGGTGGTGATAAAGAAAACCGCCACCGCATAGTTGCGCTGCGCCGTCAGGTTCATTCCCAGCAGGCAGATAAAAATAATTACCAGCTTGGTCCACGGCTCCAGCCCCAGCGTCATTATTGCCAAAGCACTAATCAACCCCAGGCCGGTGCCAACTATGCGATGCAGTGCCCGCACCGACATGTCCATGCGACTAGTGCCGTTTTGTAGCACGATCAGGGCACTAAGTACCGCCCAAGAAGTGTGTGCAGTTGGCGAAAAAAACATGGAGGTGGTGGCCAGTAGTACCGCGATCAGTGCCCGCACGGCCGTTAACCAGGGGCGAGAGCCCTTATGGAAAGCCCGCCGCAGCAGGTAGCTTGGGCGAGGTCGGCCCAGGGGGGTGCGTAAAAAATGTGAGCCGGTGGCCTGATTTTGGGCGGGAAAAGACTCGCTTTGCAGCCCCAACACCAGGCGCCTATGTAGGCGACGCAGGCGCGAATGCAGCTGACGTGAGGCGGCAGTGTGGGGGCGCTCGTTGGCAGTGTGGGCACTACGCAGGGTGTACCAGGCCTCATTCACCGCGCTATAGGCGGCTGAGCGTTGCGGTCCACGCTCGTATTGGGGTTTGTTAAAGCTGGCTTCATATTCGGCGACGGCGGCCTCGGCGGTAGCGATAGCCTCACGAGCAGGGGAGTTGGGGTGCCAGGCAATCAAAGCAATCGAGGTTAAAGCAGCAAATAAGAACGCCAAGGAGTTAACCGAAACGATTGTTTCTAGTGCGCTTGAATGGGTGGAGGCCATGTAAGTCCCATAGGCCCCGGCGAACACCGTGTTTGTAGGCCCTGGTGGCCCCACCATTAGGGCATGCCACACCCATACGGTCGAAAAAGTCATGGCCGTAATTAACGGGGGCACAAGCCAAGGGTAAGGGGCTGCGTACCAACCTAAGAAGAAAAACCCTAGGGAGACCAGGGCGTTAATGACCATAGAGACGGTGCGTCGTCGTAGTGGCTCCTCACGCCCAACATTGGCGCACTGGGCCCCGAGCAAACCCAAAGTAGCCTGGGAAGGCCCCAGAATTAGGGCGCAACCAAGTAGTCCGACGCATACAGTGGCAGTCCAACGCGCGGCGCGGTGCCAGCTAGGGCCGGAATTAATGGCGGTTAGTGAAGACCAAAACCAGCGGTGCCCACGCCCTAACTTTCGGCGTGAGTCTAGCCAAGCAGCTGACAGTGAGTTTGGTGGTGAGGGGGAGTCTTTGGCTGGGCCCACGAGCTCAGGATAGGACATAAAGTTTAAAGTGGGCCAGATCACATCAAATAGTGGGAATGATTCGCCCCCTAGCAAAGTTGAGCTAGGTGGACTCAAGAAGAGAGTTGACAGCCAGTGGCTCAACTTGAATACTTGAGTAAAGACATTACAGACAGAACAAACTAAGGAGCACACACTATGGCACGCGCTGTGGGTATTGACCTAGGAACCACCAACTCTGCTATCTCCGTCCTTGAGGGCGGGGAGCCCACCATCATCCCTAACGCTGAAGGTGGCCGTACCACCCCTTCAGTAGTAGCTTTCTCTAAGGCCACCGGCCCTGACGCCAAGCCCGAGATTCTGGTTGGCAACATCGCCAAGCGTCAGGCTGTAACCAACGTTGACCGCACTATCTCCTCCGTCAAGCGCCACATGGGCACTGACTGGAAGGTGAACATTGACGGCAAGGACTACAACGCCCAGCAGATTTCGGCCTTCATCCTGGCCAAGCTAAAGGCCGACGCCGAGGCTTACCTGGGTGAGCCCGTCACCAACGCGGTTATCACCGTCCCCGCCTACTTCAACGACGCTCAGCGTCAGGCCACCAAGGATGCCGGTACCATTGCCGGCCTCAAGGTTGACCGTATCGTCAACGAGCCCACCGCAGCCGCCCTGGCTTACGGCCTCGAAAAGGGTAAGGAAGACGAGCTCATCTTGGTATTCGACCTTGGTGGCGGTACCTTCGACGTCTCCCTGCTTGAGGTTGGTAAGGACGACGACGGCTTCTCCACCATTCAGGTGCGCGCCACCGCCGGTGACAACCGCCTCGGTGGTGACGACTGGGATGACCGTATCGTCAAGTGGCTGATCGACCGCGTAAAGTCCAACACCGGTGTAGACCTGTCCAAGGACAAGATCGCCATGCAGCGTCTACGTGACGCCGCTGAACAGGCCAAGAAGGAACTGTCCAGCGCCATGAGCACCACCATCAACCAGCAGTACCTGTCCATGGGCCCCGACGGCACTCCGATCCACCTGGACGAGAAGCTAACCCGCGCCCAGTTCGAGGAAATGACCGCTGACCTGCTAGAGCGCACCAAGCTGCCGTTCCACAAGGTAATTGAGGACGCCGGCGTCAAGCTCAGCGACATTGACCACGTGGTGCTGGTGGGTGGCTCCACCCGTATGCCCGCCGTCAGCGACGTTGTCCGCCAGCTAACCGGCGGCAAGGAGCCCAACAAGGGCGTTAACCCCGACGAGGTTGTGGCCGTTGGTGCCGCCCTGCAGGCCGGTGTTATCCAGGGTGACCGCAAGGACGTGCTGCTGATCGACGTGACCCCGCTGTCCTTGGGTATCGAAACCAAGGGTGGCATCATGACCAAGCTGATCGAGCGCAACACCGCCATCCCGGCTCAGCGCAGCGAGATCTTCTCCACCGCTGAAGACAACCAGCCTTCCGTGCTGATCCAGGTCTACCAGGGTGAGCGTGAGTTCGCTCGCGACAACAAGCCGCTAGGCACCTTCGAGCTGACCGGTATCGCCCCGGCCCCGCACGGTGTGCCCCAGATTGAGGTTTCCTTCGACATCGACGCCAACGGCATCGTGCACGTGTCCGCTAAGGACAAGGGCACTGGCAAGGAGCAGTCCATGACCATCTCCGGCGGCAGCGCCCTGCCCAAGGAGGACATCGACCGCATGATCAAGGAAGCCGAAGCTCACGCCGCCGAGGACAAGAAGCGTCGCGAAGAAGCTGAGACCCGCAACGCCGCTGAGCAGCAGGCCTACGCCATCGAGAAGCTACTGCGCGAGAACAAGGACAAGCTGCCCGAGGACGTTCACTCTGAGGTTTCCGCAGCTGTTGCCGACCTGAAGAAGTCCCTTGAGGGCGACGACATCAACGCCGTACGCACCGCTCAGGACAAGCTCAACGAGGTAGGCCAGAAGATCGGTCAGGCCCTGTACGCCTCCGAGCAGGCCGGCCCTGCCGCTGGCAGTGGCTTCCCCGGCGCCTCCGCTGGCTCACAGCCTAAGGCCGACGACGACATCGTTGACGCCGAAATCGTTGATGACGAGGACAACAAGTGAGCACTGAGCCCTCAAACGAGGACCTACAGGCCCTAGCTGACCAGGTTAACGAGGCCTTCGCTGAGGCTGACGTAACCGACGCCGTCGACGCCGCCAACCAGGCCGCCCAGGACGCGGCCGACGCGGCCCAAGACGCAGCCGACGCCGCCCAGGAGGCGGCCGAGGCTGGTCAGGTCAGTGCTCAGGAGCTACAGGTCAAGCTAGACGAGGCCACCGACCAGCTGGCCCGTGCTCACGCTGACCTGTACAACCTGCAGCAGGAGTACAACGCCTATGTGCGTCGCTCTCGCGAACAGGCTGCCTCTCACCGCGAAGCCGGTGCCCAGCAGGTCACTGAAGCACTAATCCCGGTCTTGGATGAGATCGAACTAGCCCGCCAACACGGGGACCTGGTTGGTTCCTTTGAAGCGGTGGGCAGCAAAATTGAGAACATCTTGAAAGACAAGTTCTCACTTACCCGCTTTGGCCAGGCCGGGGACGTATTCGACCCCAACCTGCATGAAGCCCTGATGGCAGTGGATTCCGCTGAAGTCACCGAACCTACGGTGAACCTGGTGATCCAGCCCGGTTACATGCTCGGCGAGCGCGTGGTCCGCCACGCTCGCGTGCAGGTCGCCAACCCGGCCTAAGCACCATGCAAATAACGACGGCGCAGGTGAGCTTTTACCTGCGCCGTCGCTATAAAAAATAAAGTCGCTAAAGAAAAAAGCGACAACCAAAACAGAAACTATTAATGACTTTCCCCTTATTTAGGAGGTGGGGACCACATTATGGCCAGTCAAGACTGGATGACTAAGGATTTTTACGCGGTACTAGGTGTTGCTAAAGACGCTGACGCCACCGCCATTAAGAAGGCTTACCGCAAGCTAGCCAAGCAGTACCACCCGGATCGTAACGCTGACAATCCCGAGGCTGCGAAGAAGTTCAAAGAGGTCAGCGAGGCCTACGCGGTGCTCTCTAATGAGCAAGACCGCAAGCAGTATGACGCCATCCGCTCTATGGCTGGTGGCGGTGCTCGCTTCACCTCCGGTTCAGGTGGGGCCAATGCGGGCTTTAACGACCTGTTTGGCTCCATGTTTGGCGGCGGCGCGAGCTCAGGCGGTTTCGCTGGCGGCACGGCTGGCGCAGACATCAACATTGATGACCTGATGAACATGTTCGGCGGCTACTCCTCGCCTACGCGCGGTCGCGACGGACGCCCTGGGCCTTTCAACTTCAGCTTCTCACGCCCCAAGCGCGGCCAGGATGTGGTTACCGACGCCACGCTGGAATTCCGCGACGCCGTCAACGGCACCATGGTGGAAATTACTGCTGACGGGCGGGCTGTTAAGGTGCGTATCCCGGCGGGGGTTAAGGACGGGCAAAAGATCCGTCTGCGCGGTAAAGGCCGCCCCGGCACCGACGGCGGCGACGCCGGCGACATGGTGGTTAACATCAAGGTTCGCCCCCACCCGGTGTTCAAGCAGGACGGTAAAGATCTGCGCCTGAGCGTACCGATCTCCTTGAAGGAAGCTGCCCTGGGCGGCGTCGTTGAGGTACCTAACTTTGACGGCAGTTTCAGCAAGATTAAGGTCAAGCCGGGCACGTCGTCGGGAAGCGTGGTGCGACTGCGCGGAAAGGGTGCCCACACCCCCAAGGGCAACACTGACCTGCTGGTCACCTTGGAAGTTGCGGTGCCCAAGCAGCTATCTGCTGAGGCCCGTAAGGCTCTGGAAGAATTCGACGCCGCCATGGGTGACGCCGACCCGCGCGCTAAGCTCAAAGAAGCGGTATCCAAGTGAAACGCCGTGGCCAGGGGATCGGCTTACTAGAGTCTGACGCCCGCCACCGGGCCGTATATGCGGTGTCCGTGGCCGCGCAAATGGCCGGGATGCACCCGCAAACGCTGCGCCAATATGACCGCCTGGGCTTAGTTAGTCCCAGGCGGGCGCGTGGGCGCGGGCGGCGTTACTCATATAGCGACGTCGAAAAACTGCGCTATATCCAAACCCTCAGTCAAGCCGGAATTAACTTAGAGGGGATCCGCCGGATTTTGCTGCTCGAAGAGCAAAACGCTGCCCTGCAAGCAGAAAATCGCATTTTGCGGTGGCGTATTAACGCAGGTGCGCGCGTTTTTGCGGCGGGCAGTGATGGTGAAGTACAAGTCACTGTGCAACGCGGATCCAGACGAAACTAAGGTTTTCGAGTTAGGCTAAGGGGGAGTCCATCAGGGCTAACCCATAACTGGGTATTAAAAGCCCCAAGAAAATCTAACTGGAGGCAGACTTTTATGACCGACTACAACCAGGTTCCCCAACCCCAGCAGCCCTACGGTGCCCCGGCTCCCGCTACTGACATCCCTGCCCCCGCAGGTGCTTACTACGGCGCCCCCTCTGCTCAGACCGCTGCCGGTGGCGTACAGCTAGACGCCTACGGTAACCCGATTGTGGCTGCCAGTGCTCCGGCTGTTGGCTACGACCCCAACGCTTACGCCGCTCAGCAGGGCTACGGCGCTTACCCGCCGGCTGCCCCGGCCCAGCCCAGCCCGATTGGTGCGCTGTTCGACTTTGGTTTCAAGCAGTCCTTTGCCCTAACCGGCGCCAAGCTGGCTAACCTGACCATCACCGTCACCGCCATCTTCACCTGGCTGATCTGTGCGGGTGCTGCTGCTAACACCAAGAGTGTGGCGGTATTCTTCAGCACCGCCATTTATGGTGGTGGCTATGGCAGCACTGACTCGAATGGCTTTGTGGCCTTCCTGATTTCTTTGCTGCTGGGCTTCTTGCCCACCGTAACCGCGATTGTGCTCGGCCGCCTGTTCGTGGAGAACGTGGTTGCTAACGTCAAGCAGGAGCAGGTTGCTAGCGAGACCCTAGAGCTGCTGCGTCAGGCCAAGTGAGCGATTACCAAACTGAGGACGGCCAGCCCAAATACGGGGTTCGTTTGAACCCGCAGGAGCTGGCCGTTCTGCGTGAAAAGCAGGCTCGCGAGGCTGAGCGTGAGCGTGAGGCTAAGGCGCGGCGTCTGGCTGAGCGTCGGGCTAAACGACGCGCCGCTAAGCGCGATTTTGCTGCCGCTGAGGCGGAGTATGTTAGGCGGGCCCGTGAACGCGAAGCCGAGCGTGAGCGCGAAGCCGAGCATGAGGGCCACTTTGAACATGAAAGCCTGGCCGGACCCGAGGGACTGAGCAATCATGAGGCCGGGCATGGCCATGAGGGCCAGGCCGGGCGTGAAGGCCACGCTGACCATGAGGATCAGGCCGGGCGTGAGGGGCGCTCTGACCACGTTTATGACCGCTATGACAACATAACCGGAAGCTATAGTTACTGGTCTGACGATAAGGATCGCGCTGACCGTGAGGATCGTAAGTCTTCTTGTGATGAGAGGACGGACGCTCCAGGTCACTCGGCTGTCCGTGAGGGCTATAACGTTACTAACGACGACGACGAACCGGCTGGGCACTACCGCCTGGCTCCCGGAGGGCGTTTTGTCTACCGGGCTGTACCCCGTAAGAAGAAGCAACGCGGCCGCTGGCGCCTGTTTATTATCGGCGTGTTCATGATGCTGGTGGTGCCCATGGCGACCCTGGCTGGTTCTGTGTTGTACCTGACGGGAGGCCCTGGTTTCTTTAAGGCGGGGCAGGCGGTGCCCGAGTCTGGGCAGGTGGCCCTAGAAGCCAAGACTAACTATATGGTCTACCCTTTGACCACAATGGACGTTGATAGCTGTAGCGTGAGCGATCCAGCTGGCAAAGCGGTGGCCTATAAGGAAGGCAGTTCGCAGTTCCCGCCGGGAAGTTTTACCTCAACCACTGCTGGCACCTATGTGATTAAGTGTCAAAACACTAAGGACACCAAGGTGGTGGGGCCGCCTATGCACATAGAGCGCTTAGATACTTTGTCTATTGTGACTAACCTGGGCTTTGGCGTGGCCATAGCTGGCGTCTGGGTGACTATTGTGGGCTGGCGTAGAGCCCGCGCCCAAGGGCGCAAATAGACGCCAAATAGATACGCCTGCGCCCGCCAAAATTTGGCGGGCGCAGTTTTGTTGGTATTGGCTGCTGCATTAGTACAGGGGCTCTGTGCTAGTGCGAGGTCAATTTGGTTAGGCAGCGGCTAGCGCTTGGGCTAGCTTTATCAGCGCCCGGGGTCGAAATCGTTGTGGAAACCGATCGTGGCCAGCTCTACGCTCTGGTCTGGTAGCAACCAGTAGTACAAGCGCGGCGCCCCAGGGCTGTTCTGCTTGACGTAAACCTTGTGTGAGATAGCGTCATCCTGCTGACGGGTTACTGCCGGGCAGTTGTTGTTGGGTCCATCGCGGTTAATACGGTCAACTTCCACAATGCCGGACCAGTTGTTGGATCGGGGAGCGCGCGAAATACCGCAGATAATCTCGGTGCAGATACGCACCAGACGAGCATATTCGTTTGGCAGCGTCTCTTTAGCGTCCTCAAGGAACCCATTCTTAATGGTGTAATCCTTAAGTGGGTAATTTTCACGTAGTTTGCTGTCGATAGTATTCCAGCAAATCTCAATATCGAGCTTAAACCTAGCGTAATCGCTAAGCTTTAGGTCAGGGTGGGTAAACCAATCTTTAGTGAGCTTAGAGTTTGGCTCAGCTACAGGATTACCGGATTTCTTAAGGCGGTTAACTTGTTGCCTTAATTTACGCATCTCACTTTGTGCGTTATCGCGTTCTTTTTCTGCCTCAAGGCGTTCCTGATCAGCAACCCTGACTTGGCCTTGGAAGTAGTCCCTCTGACTTGCAGTTCTTTCTAGTTCTGACTGCATTTGGACTAGCTCGATCTTAATGCTGTTGAGCCGCCCTTGCACCTGATCTAACTGCTGGTTTAGGTGCTCGTTTTCCATAATTAGAGCCTCATCAGATGCTTGGCTGGTAGCTAACTCCTTGGCGTCAAATAGCTCCTGTTTTACTTCTGCTAGTTCCTGTTCAATCTGCCATTTTTGGGCGTCCAGCTCGTCAATGTAGTCCATGTCGAGCTTGTGAGCTTCGGTCTCTTCCTCAAGTTCTGCGATCCGCTGCTTAAGCTCCTGGGTCTGCTGTTCAAGCAGTTGGTCCTGTTGCTCGAGCTCCTGGGCTTGCTGAATCAACTGCGCAGCCTGACCAACAATGGTCTGCTTAGCAATTTCCAGGCTGATGTCGGGTTCGCTAGTAACGCTGGGTAGATCCTGGCTGAAAGTGGTTGAGGCGTTACTTGTGGCAATGTTTAGCCTAGGCCGCATCTGCAGCCATTTTGAGAAAGCCTTTTTGTCTAACACGGATACACCTTCCTTGATGATGTGAGTATGTAAGTACCTCCACTTAGCTAATAATTGGAAAGCTTCTTAGGGGAGGTCTGATCAGTCTATACCTTTAGGTTGCTACGCGAGGCGATTTTGCTCAGGTTTCGCGCACAGTAAACAAACTAATTTAAGGTAAATATTTAAACCCATAACGAAGAACTAATTTAAAAATCTAAAGTTAATCTTGAGGTGTAGAATTGTTCTGGTGTGACTGGTGTTAAGTAATTAGGTCTGTAAATAGTCGATATGAAGCCTTAGCTAGAGGTGGTTAGAGTGTTCTTATGTGAGGCAGATGGTGAAACTTGATGATTGAAACACCTATCGTTTAGAGGTTCGTCGATGCCGATATTACAAGTTATAATGGTTAATGAGCGATACTCTGTTGTATCGGAGGGGGTGGGGGGTGTACCATGCTACATGGACCTGTATACGGGTTCATTTTTAAGTTGATATACCGGTTTAAAGGGAAGTGGGTCGATGAATGATCTCACTGTATGAAATATTAACCCTATTTGTTTTCATGGAAAAATGAAGTTAATCTAGCATTTGTCTATCTTATACGAAGGTATGATTAAAAATGTCTCGAGATAATGTTTCTTCTGAACAAAATAAGGCCTCTAATGAAGAGGGGGCTAATGAGGAGACGGAACGGTGGAAGGAGATTAAAGATAACCTCTCCACAACATATGGAAAAGCTGATAAAGAAGGGAGGTTTGAGCAATTTAGAGAATGTAAGCTTGAGATTATAGATTGGAAAGAAACCGCAGAAAAGGTTGCATCTCATGATGAAAGCATTATCGGGGACATATTAAGTAACTTATAATATAGTGATCTGACTAAAAAGCTTATATCTTAAGGTTCGGTGTTAATTATTAAGTGGCGCTATCGATTTAAGTTCTTTTAAATTAGTTTATTTTTCGGGAGTTCATAAGATGATGTTATTGCACGATGAAGCCGATCTGCGCGATCTCTGGTATGAAGTAAATGATTCAAAATCCATTGTTATATATTGTGGTGCAGGAGTTACTGCTGATCGGACTGGAGTGGGCTGGCTAGGGTTGATTAACCGTGTGGCTGATAAACTGATGGAATGTTCAGATTCTAGGCTTATTAAAAACCTTGAGACGTGTTCTGCTTTCGATGGTCGTAAGGATGATGAAAAGCCTCAGTTGGCCCGTAAGGCGGTAAAGGAATATCTTAATGATGAAGATGTTCCTTTGGAAGTAAAAGCTACTATGGTTGAAGCATTAGCGAAAAACAATATAGAAAATAATGACGCCATTCAGAAAGTTTTTGCTGAAGCGTTGTATAGAGATTCGGGATGGCATCGTGGTAGAACATTACAAAAACTAGTTGATTTTATTGTTATATCCGCATGCATGGGTAAAAGCATTTCGATAATTACTACAAATTACGATACTTACATTGAGCGTGCGATATGGGAACGGCTGGAATTTCTCAATAAACCTAACCTGTCTGAAGACTCGGAATCTAAAAAGCCGCTGCCTAAATGGAGCCAGGTCGAGTACAAAGAGGTGCCAAAAGTCCTGTTCCAGGGTGACAAAGAAGGCTCTAGTATTGAAGTCAATTATATTCACGGTAGTATTACCGAAAACGGAGGCTTGCGCGGCTCTCTAGTGTTCTCGGAACGAAACTATGCAGACGGTCATGATAGGACTGTTAAAAAGCTTATCAAGTGGTTCGAAAAAGGGCCAACAATTATAGTTGGCGCCAGCCTTAATGATGTACCGTTAGTTAGAAGTTTATTAGAATTTAAGAGAACCATTAAGGAGCGAGGCGAGGGTTCGCATGCTGGAATATATGCAATTTTGAGAAGAATAGCTATTGATAGCGAAGATATCTCTGATCAATTTCAATTATCCAGAGCTGAGGTTTTAGGGATCAAATTATTGATGTTTGATTCTTATAATGATATTCCTGATATTTTTTCAAATCTAATTGCACTATGTGCCCAAGGGATAGATGGGTATGGCGGTAAATTGCCGTGTGAGCTAGCTCTGGAAGATTGGATTGGCCAGACAGCAAAATTTTCTAGAAAAATTTCTGAGTATGGCTATGAAATGTCTTCTATTGTTATTGATGAAATTTTTAAAAAACTTATTGGTGAAGAAGAGAAAATAAAAATAGAGTTTTGGTTTGTAGGATATGCGGAAGGATCGTCCAATGAGAAAGTTTTACGGGTTTGGACTAATTCTGTAGGGCCTACGTTTACGACTGGGCTTCGAAGAGAAGAGGGCATCCTTAGGGATAATGAGAAAAAGGTTGCCTCTGTGAAAGCCTATTGTTCTGGTATACCTGAAATTATTTCCATTGATGAGCTTAATGTTGGAATCGATGAAAAGAAGAATAGAGATGCGTCGGCTGGGCGCTGGAAGACATTCTTGGCTGTTCCACTATCTGTTCCTTCCAAAAAATATAACGTAGATATAGTGGTTGGCGTTGTTACACTTGCATCAACCTACAAAATGTCAGACTCTAATTTTTACGATAGTAAGTCATCCGAGTCAGCTCCTTCTAGCGGTCTAGATAGTAAGATTAATAATAAAAGATTAATTGTTGATTACATGAGGGTTATGGGTAGAAATTTAGCAGAGACTATCTTAAATTGGAATGATTATGTTAATTTAGAATCAATCCGCAGTACACATACCACAATCAGAGGGGCGCGAAAATAAATTGTCCGTTAGTTAAGACATTCGATATTTTGGTCTAACTAGATTAGCTAAGGCTGAACGTGTCCGATTTATGGGCGTGTAAGACTACATCATGATTGATCATGAGGCCTTTGCCTATGGGGCATGTCAAGATTTGTTTCGTGCTTTGTGAAAATTTCTACGCTCTATCGCTAAGATCTTAGGTAAAAGCTACAGAGGTCTGTACAGTTTTGTGGGGCCCTGGTACCATCAAGGGTGCGTGGCCTCCACCTTCAATTGAACCTGTTGTTTGATACTTACCCTGGTGTGACGGTCTTTGCGCGCTTTTGTAACACGGAGGGAGGGAATTGCCGCACGCACCTCTGGTGTATTTTGGGTTTTTTACCAATTCCTAGATAATGTGTGATTTAACTTGGCTGATATAAGCTTGGGTGTATTGTGTCTGTTTGCAAATGTAAGCATGACACTATGTGTGGCGAGAAAATTTAAAATGACTCAGGGTACTATGCCTTTGCGGGACAACGCTTTGTCTTATTTTCGGAGCGGCTATAACTCAGAAGAGCTTGGTAAGCTTCGGGAAAAGACTAAAGTGTATATGGATATTGAATTCCCTAATTGGAGTCAAATTGTGGGTAAGTTGGAACGTCCAAAACCGAGTGATGTTCAAGACTTTGCCAAAAAGACAGCTAACTCTGCTGATGAGCCTGCAGCCTAATTTTGTCGTAGATTATCTTACTTTAATTAGGTTGAGGTATTGAATTGCGTAGTGATACTGAGGATAGTCTACGTAAACTTTATGGAAGTGTAGCTGATTCAAACCATATTGTCATATATTGCGGCTCCGGCGTCATTAAAAACGAGATTGGTGGCGTTTCGAGAGACAGGTTAGTTACACTTGTTGCGCAAAAAACAATGTTAGGCTTTGCTGAACAATATGGCTCTGAAAAAGTTAGTGCTGCCTGCACGAACTTCTTTACAAGTAAGGACCATGCTCCTGAATTCAAGGCTACAATAGCAGCTTCTTATGCTGAAGAAAAAGATGACATAATTAGTCCCATTGGAAAGACATTGTATCATAATTCTTGGTCAGAAGGGAGGTTGTTGTCTAAACTAGCAAAATTTGTAGTTAAGCTATCAATTGACTTTAAAAAGTCGGTATCCATAGTCACGTCAAACTATGATACTTATATTGAAGATTCAATAATTAACGAATTATATCTTCGCCATGATCAAAAAAAAACTTCCCCCGAGGACTTTGGTATCGACCTGAGATTGGTTGGATACGCTTATGAGGAGGGGGATGAAGAAGTTCCTTGTTATGACTATGCTTTTGCGCGAAATGAAAAGTTACCTAAAATAGAGGTCCATCATCTGCATGGTAGAATATGTAGTAAGAATTATTCTTATGCTCTTGGTGATTTATTTAAAGAAGATAAAGATGCAAAAAATGAAGATAAAGATGTAAAAAAAGAAGATACTGACTTGCGAAAAAGCGATGAGTTTATAAGAAATGGTAAGTTGGTATTTTCGGAAAAAGATTATGAAGAAAGTCATGATCGTAGTCTTAAAGTATTAACTAAGTTGTTTTCGCAGGGTACGACCATTATTGTTGGCTCTAGTCTAACTGATACTCCACTTGTGAGAAGCATTTTAAAGATTAAGAGTGAGAGTGAGGAGCAGCATGGAAAAAATGGTGGTAGGGTTGTGTCGTCTGGGTGTGCTATATATGCTTTCATGAAGTGCGGTGCTGATGGATATGAGAAATTTCAGCTTGAACGCGCTGAAGCTTTAGGTATTGAGCCGCTATTTTATGAGTTCCATGACGAAATTCCTGAAGTTTTTTCTAATTTAACTGCACTGCTTGTTCATGGAAACAAAGATGGTAGCTATAGTGAAGTGTTGCCTTATGATCGGGCATTGAAAGAATGGGTAGAGCTGACGAATCGCCAAAAACAATTGAGGAAATTGGTTGAGGATGGCTATGAAATGTCTGCTAAGATTGCTCGAAATGTTATTGTTAAAGATTATGCGCGAAAAAACGAGTTGGTCAAGATTGAATGTTGGTTCCTAGATCTTGAGGGAGATGTAAGTAAAAAGAAAAAGGTTTTACGAGTTTGGACTAATTCTGTCGGTCCAACATTTGCTACTGATCTTCGAAGAACTGAAGATGTTAGCTCGCTGAATGCGGAAAAAGTTGCATCTGTGCAAGCCTTTTGTGAAGGTGCTCCAAAAATTATTCCTATTGATCAACTTAAGCTTGGACTAGTTAAGTTGAAAGATGATAAAAATATTTCAGCGACGCGCTGGAAAACTTTTATGTCTGTGCCGATCGTAATTCCTTTTGAAGAATATGGTTTTGATGTGACAGTTGGTGTTGTTACCTTGGCATCAACATATAAATATAGTGACTTCGAAAATAGGAATTTTTTTAATAGTAAAGAGGCATTGGCTGTGCTGAAGGCTAGCGAGGACGAATCGTTCATGTCGATTTATGATGATATTGAAGAGCGGATGACTATTTGTAATTACCTGAAAGCTTTGGGAATTTATTTGGCGGGTATGATTTATCCCAAAAGTAAAGAGAATTAAGTAGCCAATATTTGCAGTAGACGCAGTTGCAGGTTGCGAAGAAGGCATTCGGGCAGTGATCGCAGTTCACTTGGGTTTGCCGCTGCGCCGGAGGCGCATTTGCTGGATCTTGCAGGTGACGAGAGTCCCTAAGAGAGGCCATAAGTAGGTCGAGAGCGGGCGGCGTCGTCGCTAGAATTTAGTCATGGCTAAGAGCAACAAGAAGCAAGACCTCACCTGGAAGCTGACCGCAGCGGCGGCCACCTTCGCCTCCGGCTACGTGGCTGACAAGGTAGTTTCCCTAAGCTGGCGGGCAGTGACCGGCCGCCCGGCCCCCAACGACCAGACCAAACTAGCTACCTATGCGGTGGCTGAACTGGCTGCATTCGCCATTATTTCTGGCGCGGTGCTAACCCTTACTCGCGAGCTCACCCTGCGTAGCGCCGCCGTTTGGTTCGAGGGGCACAACCAGCCCAAGCGGATCGAAGCCTGACACTCGCTGGCCGGGCTGGCAACAAGGCCTGTTTGGCTGGCCCGGCAGCTGCTTTGCCCGGCAAGCCCCGCCTGTACAGTGAGCCCTTAGGTTGGCAGAGCCTAAGCGCGCGGCCCTTGCCACACCAGGGGGCGGGCTTAGCTAACAGTGCACGTAACTAGCTGCCGGTAGGCTATAGGCATGAGTGTTTGTGGGCCTGGCATGTTGGCATACCGCCTAACGCAATCCGGCGCAGCAATTGGGCTGCGTTTTACAGCACCCTTAACCGGGCTGCGTTTTGTTCGCCAATACTGGCAGGGGCTGGGCGCATGAACCATATTTCTGTAATTCAGTGGATCTGCGGCGCACTAGCCGTCATCGCCACCCTGGTGGGCCTGGGTTTCTTCACCCGCGCCTGCCTAACTATCGCTAACCGCTTCCGCCTGGGTGCCCCGCTAGACCCTCAGCGCCTGCGCCCGGTGGGTAAGCGCCTTAAAACTTTGCTGGTTAAAGTCCTATGCCACCAGGACTTTAAAGGCCGCCCCTGGATTCGCCTAGCCCACTGGCTAGTGATGGTTTCCTTCCCGATCCTGTTCTTTACGCTGGTCACCGGCTATGCGCAGATTTTTAGCCCCGACTGGGCGCTGCCGCTAATCGGGCATTTTCCGCCCTGGGAATGGCTTGTTGAATTTATTGCTTTAGCCTCCACGATCGCCATTATTGGCTTGATTGTGGTGCGCAGCGTTAACACTGCCCATGGCCGCAAGTCGCGTTTTACCGGCTCAACCCGCTGGCAGGCGCGGTTTGTGGAGGCCACTATTGTGGCCGTAGTGGGCTGCGTAGATTTGCTGCGCGTGGCCGAATCGGCTTGGCTTAGTGCCGCCCAGCACGAGCAGTCGGCTAGCTGGGTGCATTTCCCGATTTTTGGTTGGTTAGGCCGCCCGCTGGGTCAGGGTGCCAATCCAGATACGCTGGCCAATGTCATTGCGGTGTTGGCGCTGGTTAAGATCCTGTGCTCCATGACCTGGTTTGTGATTGTGGGCCTGCAGCCGTCTATGGGCGTGGCCTGGCACCGTTTCCTGGCTTTTATCACTATCTACGCTCGCAAGCACGACGACGGCACCTCCGCTTTGGGTCCGCTTGACCCCATGATTGTGGATGGCAAACCCTTAACTCTCGATTTACTCGATGAGCTTGAAGAGTCCGACGCTGAACCTACCTTTGGGGTTAGCCGGATCGAGCAGTTCCATTGGAAAGCTCTAGCGGACTTTTCTGCCTGCACTGAATGCGGCCGCTGCCAGGATCTATGCCCGGCCTGGAATACCGGTAAGCCGCTTTCACCCAAGCTTTTCACCCTGGCTTTGCGTGACCACCACGCCGCCGTGGCCCCCTTCATTGCCGCTGCCCAGCAGCTAGGGGTGGAACCTGAAGAGGTCAGCGACGAGCAGCTCGCTCAGCGCCCAGTGCACCTGGGGGTGCGTGACGGTTTGAGCGTAAACACCTCCCTGGGCCTGGCCGAAAACAGTGCCCACACCCAAGACATTTTGGGGGCGCTGCTGCAGGCCAAAGCGGCGCCGTCGGAAACTGGCGTGGCCACCAAACCCGCCCCACTGGTTGGTGAAGTCATCGGCGAGGCTGCGCTGTGGGCCTGCACCACCTGCGGGGCTTGCGTGGATCAGTGCCCGGTGGACATTGAGCATATTGACCGCGTGATTGACCTACGTCGCAACCAGGTGCTGATGGAGTCGGCTTTCCCCAAGGAACTTGGGCAAATGTTCCGCAAGCTTGAATCTAAAGGCAACCCCTGGGGCCTGCCCCCGCGCAAGCGCCTGGAGTGGGCTAAGGGCCTGGAATTTGATGTGCCCGTGGTGGGCGTGGATGTGGAAGACGCCAGTGAAGTGGACTACCTGTTCTGGGTGGGCTGCGCTGGTGCCTATGAGGATCGCGCCAAGAAAACTACCCGCGCGGTGGCTGAGCTGCTGCATATTGCCGGGGTTTCTTTCGCGGTTTTGGGCGACGGCGAATCCTGCACTGGTGACCCCGCCCGCCGCGCCGGTAATGAGATCCTGTTCCAAACTTTGGCTGCGCAAAACATTGAAACCTTAAACGAGGTTGGCGCCAAGCGCATTGTGGTTACCTGCGCCCACTGCTTCAACACTATTTCACGTGAATACCCGCAGGTGGGCGGCAATTATCAGGTGCTGCACCACACCCAGCTGCTAAATCAGTTGGTGCGTGAAGGTCGCCTAAAGCCGGTGGCCCCCACAGCGGCGACGGCGTCCGTGCAGGAAGCGGCCACGGCGTCGGTAGCGGCGTCGGAAACTGTCCCGGAGCAGCAGGAACCATCCGCAGCGGCAAGCACCCAGGCGGACTCTGCGGCGTCGTCGGCAGAAGCGACGGCGTCGGCAAAACCTGCTGCAGTGCAGGGCCTGCAACTGACCCCCAAAGTCACCTACCACGACGCCTGCTACCTGGGACGACACAACCGGATCTACTCTCCGCCGCGTGAACTCCTGGCCGCAACCGGGGCTGAACAGGTGGAAATGCCACGCAACCACGAACGTGCCTTCTGCTGTGGTGGCGGTGGCGCGCGCGCCTTCATGGAAGAAACCATCGGCACCCGCATCGCAGCCACCCGCGCCCGCGAAGCCCTAGACACTGGGGCCAAAATCGTGGCCACTGCCTGCCCCTTCTGCACCACCATGCTTTCCGACGGCGTGGCCAGCCAAGGCGCTGAAGACGTGCGGGTTATGGACGTGGCCCAGCTGATGCTAGAGGCCGTAAAACGCGGCAATAACTAGTACCATGTAAATGCAAACCCCAGGGGAGCACCACAGCGGTGCTGAGAGTGCGCTTGGCGCAGACCCTCGAACCTGATCCGGGTAATACCGGCGTAAGGGAGTCGGGCTCTCTTCCCCTCCAGCTCAAGCAGGAGGAAGTAATGCTAACTGGTCACGTTCTAACCCGTCGTGGAGTAATTGGTGGCGCCTTCGCCCTGGCCGGCGCGGCCACACTGGCGGCATGTGGGCAAGACACCAAGGCTGACGCCAAAAAAGTCACGGTGGTAACCCACAGTTCTTTCCAGGTTTCTGACAACCTCAAGAAAGAATTTGAGAAAACTAGCGGTTTCAAGCTGGAAATTGTGGACGGCGGTGACGGTGGCGAGCTGGTTAACAAGCTGATCCTGTCCAAGGACGCCCCTCAGGGTGACGTGTGTTTCGGCGTGGATAACACCTACGCCTCCCGCCTGCTATCTCAAGGCGTGATCGACAAAGACCGCACCGTGGACACTATCCCGGAAAGCGCCGAAAAATACCTGGTAGACAACAACCGTGCGCTGGTGCCCATCGACATGGGTGACGTGGCCATCAACATCGACAAAACCTACTTCACCAGCCACAACCTGGCTGCGCCCAAGACTTTCGAGGACCTGGCTAAGCCTGAATACGCCAAGCTGCTGGTGGCCATCAACCCCACCACCTCCACCCCTGGCCTGGCCTGGATGCTGGCAACGGTAGGCCACTTCGGCGCCGACAAGTTCAGCGACTACTGGAAGACCCTGGTTAAAGGTGGCACCAAGATCGCCTCAGGTTGGACCGAGGCCTACAACACCGATTTCAGTGCTGGTGAAGGTAAGGGTGCCTACCCGATCGTGGTTTCTTATGCCTCCTCGCCCTCCTACACGGTCAACAAGGACGGCGCCTCCACCACCACCGCAGCCCTGTTAGACACCGCTTTCCGTCAGGTGGAATACGCCGGCGTGCTCAAGGGGGCCGCCAACCCGGCAGGTGGTCAGGCCTTCATTAACTGGATGCTGTCTAAAAATGTGCAGGCAGACATTCCCAAGAAGATGTACATGTACCCGGTGGACTCATCCGTGCAGCTGCCCGAGGCGCTGGCCAAGTTCGGCCCGCTGGCTGAAAAGCCGGTAGAGGTTGCCCCCAACAAGATTGCGGCGGAGCGTGAACAGTGGCTCAAGCTATGGGCCAGCGCCGTCGGCAAGTGAGCGCCGGGCCGCGCATAACCTTCAGCCAAAAACTGGCTTGGAGCCTGGCAATAGCTTTACCGCTAGGCTTCCTGGGACTGTTTTTTGCCTGGCCAGTGGCCAGTTTGGTGATGCGCGGCCTGCTTGATAATGGCCGCCTTGACCTGGCGGGGGTGGGCGAAGTGTTCCTGCGCGAACGCACCAGCCGCGTGGTGGGCCAAACCCTGTACCAGGCCGCCTGGGCCACGGGAATTAGTGCACTTGCCGCCCTGCCCGGGGCGCACCTGCTTTACCGCCGTCGTTTTGTGGGGGTGGGGCTGCTAAAAGCGCTGGTGATTGTGCCTTTCGTGCTGCCGAGCGTGGCTGTGGGGGTGGCCTTCCATTCGCTGTTAACCAAGGGCGGCTGGCTAGAATCACTGGGCTTAGATGGCACCTCACAGGCGGTTATTGCCGCCATGGTGTTTTTCAACTACGGCTTTATGGTGCGTCAGGTGGGTAGCTTCTGGGCCCAACTGGACCCGCGTCCTGCCCAGGCGGCAGCCAGTTTGGGGGCCGGGCCGGCGCGAGTGTTTTTCACCATCACCTTGCCGCGCCTGGCCCCCATGATTGCAGCGGCAGCCTCAGTTACCTTCCTGTACTGCTGCACCGCCTATGGGGTGGTGCTGGTGCTGGGCGGGCGCGGGGTGAGCACGATTGAAACTGAAATCTATGTGCTCACCGCCCAGTTTCTTGATTTGCGTGGCGCAGCAGTGCTTTCGGTTGCGCAGATTGTGCTGGTGGCAGCTTGTTTGCTGGTTGCTGAGCGGGCCCGACGCCGCTTTGGGGCGCGCAGCGACTGGGTGGGGCAGGTGCCTGCTAGCGCCCTTACCTGGCGTGACCTGCCGGCTATTGCGGTCACGACGGCGCTCATTGGTGGCCTGCTGGTGGCTCCGATTGCTTCCCTGGCGGTGCGTTCATTTAAACGTAGCGGTCAGTGGACCCTGGCCAACTACCTGGATCTGTTTAACCCACAAGCCACCCCAGCTTTGCTGGTGAGTGTGGAGCAAGCTGCCTGGTTCTCGCTGCGCACAGCCCTAACCGCTGGGGCTATCGCCATGGTGGTTGGGGTGTGTATTGCCGTAGTGGTTTCACGCCAACCGCGCTCCACTTGGGCTAAGCGTGGCCTGGTGTGGCTAGATGGTTTCTTCATGCTGCCACTGGGGGTTAGTGCGGTAACTGTGGGTTTTGGTTTCCTAATCACCCTGGCGCGCCCGCCGCTGGCCTTAACTAAATCTTGGTGGATTGTGCCTCTAGCCCAAGCTGTGGTGGCAGTGCCGCTGGTGGTGCGCACTTTGGTGCCGGCGCTGCGGGGAATTGATCCACGTCAACGCGAGGCTGCTGCCTCCCTGGGGGCTGGGCCGGGGAGGGTGATCGCCAGCGTGGATGGGCCGGTGCTGTGGCGTAGCGGTGGTTTAGCCGCAGGCTTTGCCCTGGCCACAAGCCTGGGCGAGTTTGGGGCCACCTCATTCCTGGCTCGCCCGCAAAGCCCCACCCTGCCAGTGGTGGTGGCCCAGCTAATTGGCCGCCCGGGTGCTGTAAACCAGGGTATGGCGATTGCTGGTGCGGTGGTATTGGCTCTAGGTAGTGCCTCAATCATGTTGATCTGCGAGTATCTGCAAGGCCGCGCCACTACCCGCAGGCCAGGCAGTCGCAAGCCAGACACCCGCAAGCCAGACACCCGCAAGCCAGGCGTGGGCACAAATAATTCCGTCAGCGCCAAGGGGATGGTCGGCCAAAAGACTGCCGGCAGCCACAGGTCAGGCGTGGGCAGGAAGCGCACCACCAGCGCAATTAATAAGGATTGATTATGAATCTAAAAGGTATTTTTTCGCGGCGCAGCTCTGGCCAACTAGAGTCCGACCAGCCCGATACTACACAGGGACGTCAACAAGCCTTACCGCGCGCATCCCAAGACCCGGTATCTGGGTCCTCACCTGCTGCTTTGGTGCCTGCGGGCTCGGCGCCGTCGGCCTCCGATACTTTTGCCTCCACTTCCACTAGCGCGCAGCTAGAAATAAAAAACCTGCGGGTGCGCTACCCCGGGCGCGACGTCGACGCCGTCGCCAATGTGAGCCTAAACCTAGCCCCCGGCCAAACCCTAGCCCTACTAGGAGACAGTGGCAGCGGCAAATCCACACTGCTGCGCGCGGTGGGCGGGCTGGTGGACGTTAGTGGCGGTGACATCTGCTATGCGGGTGAATCAGTGTTGCAAATGCCGGTGCATAAGCGCGGATTTGTGTTGATGTTCCAAGATGGCCAGCTGTTCAACAACCTGAGTGTGGCCGAAAACGTGGCTTACGGGGTGGGGCGCCACTCTGAAAAGATAGTGGCCCAAATGCTTGAACTGGTGGGCATGAGTGCTTACGCAAACTCGCCAGTAACCGAGCTTTCAGGCGGGCAAGCCCAACGCGTGGCCCTGGCGCGCGCCCTGGCCCCCAACCCGCGCCTGTTGCTGCTAGATGAGCCGCTCTCAGCGCTTGACCGTTCGCTACGTGAAGGACTGGCACGCGACATTCGCAGTATTTTGCATGAGCGTGGCACCAGCGCCATTTACGTCACCCACGATCAAGACGAAGCCATGCGAGTGGCTGACCTGGTGGGCATTATGGCTGGTGGGCGCCTGCTTCGCCTGGATAGTCCTGAGGGGTTGTGGGCTGATCCTGCCAGCGTGCAGGTGGCCTGCTTTTTGGGTTTTGGTCCCTTCTTGGATGCCGACGCCGTCGCGGACCTGGGGCTGCCGCTAAAGCTAGAGCCCGGGCAGATCCTCGCCCCTGCACCAGGGGCCTGGTCGCTAGCCCCCGCTGACGCAAGCCTGGGGGAGGGGATTGTGGAGGCAGGTGTCGAATCAGTGACCATGAGTCAAGGCAGCTACCTGGTACAAGCCAGTTTGGAGGCGGCCGCAGCAGATCCGCTCACACTACGCACTAGTGAGCCTCTAGAAGTAGAGCAGTGGATCAATGTGCGCCTAGATTTAAGCCGCTGCCCACTCATTGACATGCGCAAACGGGCCTAAATACGGGAACGCGCCGGAGCGGACAATAGGAAAGGGGTGAGGCACAGTCCGCTCCGACGCAAGTCGGGGATGGCCTGCAATTTAATGGATGGCAAGCCTCATCCAGTTGAAGGCCGCAGAGCAGCTTTGCTTGACCTAGATACACACCTGGGGAAAGATGCGTATCCGCGAATCAAAGCCTGTCGCCACCGTAAGGGCACGATGTTGACAACCTAAGCTGATCTGATGTCTTAACTCCTATCAACACCAAGAACTATATCTGAGCCAAAGAAAAGCAGCAAAACTTGTATGATCTCTATAAAAAGCGCGAAATTTCGCGTAAAAATGACCTTTCCTTAAAATATCCTGAGAAAATTGTGCACATACTCTCAAAGTCGGATTTGGTCAGCTTTACATATGCAAACGACGCAGGCAATACCCAAGAAAATCTTGAGGCATTGCCTGCGTCGTCGTAGAAAGGAAGAAGGTTTCTTTTAGAAGATACCGTCAGCGTTCTGGCCGCGAACTACGCCGATGGGGCGCATCTCTGAGCAGAAGTTACCTACTTCGGTGCTCCAGAAGGAGTCTCCCTCGCTCCAGCGCAAAGTGCCGCCGGGCAGGTTGAAGGAGTCGCCGTTGTTGCGCCACACGGCCTTACCAGCCTGAGCGTGGTGGTCGTAGAGGTGGAAGTAGGACTTGGGCTGAGCCTTGATGGCGTTGGCGTAGTAAGCGCTTTCGCCGGCCAGGGACACGCCCTTAACAGCCTCGATCTCCTGCAGGCTCGGGTAGAGCACCGGCGCCTGACTTAGGGTGGCGCGAATCTTGATGCCACCCCAGGTGGTGCCGGTAGAGAAGGCCATGTCTGCGATGTTGTCACCACCGCGACGACGAGCTGCAGGCACGTACCCCTTACGGTTTAGCCCCTTGGCGGTCCAAGTCCAAGTGCGGGCGGCCTGCTCGTCGACGACGTCGTTGCGGTTTACGCGGCTGGTCTTGCCCCAGGAGGTGGACGCTAGTAGCGGACCGTTGGGGCGAGCGGCGGTGCCGTCAGCACGTACTGCAGAGAAGGTGATCATCCACGGGCTGGCTACAGTTAAGGCGTAGTCGCTGAGGTTGATCAGGTTGAAGCTGGGTACCTTACTAAAGCCGTTGGCCAGGCCGTCGCTAGGCTCGGTCCAGTAGGCGGTCAGGCCATCCCAGGCGACAGCAGAGAGAACCTCGTCGATAACCTTGCGGGCTTCGGTAGAGGAAACCTTCTTCTTGTCTGGGGAAGGAGCCGCAAAGGCACCTGCCGACAGTGACACGGCCGCTGTAGCGGTGGCGGTGCCAATGATTAGTTCGCGACGCGAAACCATAATTCGTCCTTAAAGTATGGGGCTTCTTGGATCAGAAACGACCGTCGGTGGACTCGTAGCCACGGCTACCGCGCGGAGGCAGGGTGTCAGAGACCCAGTTACCAACCGTGCAGCTCCACCAAGACTCGCCCACGTTCCAAGAGTGGGTGCCGCCGGGAATTGTGTAGCTGCGCCCGTTGGTCTTCCACAGAACACCGGTAGAGCTGCTCAGCAGCGGGCCGCCGTAAATCATCTTTACGGTGGCGGTCTCGTTCTTGATCTTGATGTATTCCTCGCAGCGCTTGAGGTCGATGTGGTGAATCTCTTCGATCGACTCACGCTTGATGGTCACCTTAGGCAGGGACATCAGGGTGGCCTGAACGATAATGCCGCCGCCCTCGGTTATACCGGTGCTGAAGGAGAAGTCAGCCTGGTTGTCACGGTCTACGGCCCACTCGGCGGAGCGAATGGGGGTGCCGGCGTGACCACCCTGAACCTGGTTGAAGGTCCAGTTCCAGGAGATACCCTTCTGGTTGCCCATGTCGCCGGTGTAAACATTGACGTTGCGGGTGTAGTTGTCAATGTAGCCCCAGCTGGTGGTGGGCTTGGCCGGGCCGTTGGGCACGTGGCCAGAGCGAGAGGTGCGGATGGCCTCGAAGCGAATCTTCAGCGGGTTCTTAACGCTAGCGTTAACCTCGTAACGGCTGAGGTTGATGACGTTGAAGCTAGGCACCTTGTTGCAGCCGTTACCAAGGTTCCAGCTAGGCTCGGTCCAATAGGCCATCAGGCAAATGCAGTTGAATGCCTCGTCGATGATGCGCTTCTTCTCAGGGGTGCAAGCACTGGTTGCAGCCGCAACCGCAGGGCTAGCGATCGCAATGGCTGGTACCGACCAGGCAGCACCCTTGGCGATGTTACGCCGTGAAATTTCCTGTGCCACGTCTACTACTCCGATAACTCTTCTTGGGAACTCAAGTGGTGTCAGAATAGGTCTTAATTTGGCCAGAATTAAAGCCCAGTGACAGGCGTTATAAAAGCTTAATTTTATTAGTTGTTATCTTTTATATTACCTGGGAATATACTGAAAGTGCAGGTCAGAGGCACTTTTGAGGGCAGGGTCTGAGGTCGGTGTGACAATATGTTAACCAAGCGTGATCATTCCTTAAGTGACACTCAAGAATACTCTCAGGAAACTTTAAGGAAAAAGCCTCGAATTTAAGTTAAGAAGTTATATTAAAACCATATCAGTTGTTAACCTAAAGTGTGATAGCCGTACCCTCCCAGTAGGCTTTGTGCGCATGACTGCACGTCACAACCAGTTTGTTAGGCATTGTTTCAAAGGGGGTGGTTAGGCCTTGTCAAGGGGGTAATTTTCTGGGCTATTTAACACGGCGCTAACGCTGAAAATATACGCATAGTTGCAGGTGGGGACCGGTTTGCGAACTGGTTGATGCTGGTTGGCTTTGGTGTTTTGTGGGTGTGAGCAGTGGCTTTTGGGTTTGAAGTTTAGAGCTGGGATGGCTTGAATGGGAGGGCTGCCGAGCTGCTCCCTACCATTAAAACGTGTTAAACCCGAATTCTCTCCTGTTGCTTCCTTGAAGGTCTGATGACTTGCTTTTGCTGATATTTGGACTCGACGGCACCCATAGGGTCTACCTGCCCCGATGCTGGGTTGTGGGGGTTGGCAGACAAGATATGGAGACGCTGGCACGCGGCGTCGAGAAAGGCTAACGAGCGGCGGCGTCGTTGTTGCACCTATATATAAGGAGGCGTGACACAAAAAGGGGTCGGTGCGAAAGGAGACTCGGGGCTGTGCAGCCAAGAGAAATAGAAAAGGGGCCGACGCACCACGAACGTCGACCCCAAATGCCCGGTAAATAGGCGTTAGTGCTGAGCGCGGCGCGTCAGCCAGCGGTCAAAACCGGCGAAAATCAAGATGCACACCAGTGCAAAAACCAGCGTGAAACCAATAGCCATCAGTGAGACCGCGTAGCCAAGCACCTCCACGTTCAAAAATCCATAAGGATAAGTGTGGGTGACGGCGCCGCGAATCAGAATGAAAGGCACCCACACCACCGGAATCACTAGAGAGCGCAAAACCACGCAGCGATCAATGCCCCCACGTGGGCCGATGACAAACCAAGCCAGCACCATGGCGAGGGGGACGATGATGTGCTGAATCGGGTTAGTTAGGTAATCCCAACCCGAGAGCTGCTTGTAAGGGCCAATAAAACCGGCGTAAACAATGCCGGTCACGGTGATCATCATGGTGGCGCACAGCTGCAAGGCTCGCCACCAGTTATTGGCCGGGCCCTGATGGCGCGCCAGGTACGTGGCCACCACCGCCACTAGGATGTTTGACCATTCCGTGAAGTAGCTAAAGGTTTCAAACAGTCGGGTAGGGGCGCCGGACCAGCCCGGGGCGCTGGCGCCAAACATGCCGGGGTCCACATTGCCGCGCGCGTAGCCGTCGCAGGCAGTAATAATTACGGTGGCGCCAAATCCAAACCAAGTTATTGCTGCAATTACGCCGTAAAACAGACGTGCATTTCGACCCAGCGTCGAGGCAGGGGTGTAAGCCGGGGCTGGGGTATAAGTCTTACTCACGCACTTCAGGGTATACAAACCCAAACACAGGCAAAATCATCCCTTCCCTATAAAAATTCCATGGGGTTTTATAGGGAACGGACGAAATGTCAGTATTTGTGAGGCATAGGGTTGGCCTGTGAGACAAATGTCTGGGGTCTGAGACCAGGGCGGTCGGTGCTGGTGCTAGCTGCTGTGAGAGGCGCGAACGGCGAGCGTCCCCTGTGCGGCGACGGCGCCAATGCAAGTGGGCCGCCAATGCGGCGTCGTCATTAATGTGGGCGCCACCCTCAACGCAGCGGCACCCTCAACGCAGCGGCACCCCAATAACACCGCTATCCCTAATAATGAACCCGCGTTCGCCCCCGAGGCGATGCTGCATAGACTGAAGTCATGCTTGAGCTCCGCGAAATCTCGAAATCCTATGTCACCAGCGCATTGACGCAGGTGGCGCTGGATGACGTGAGCGTAACTTTCCGTGACAACGAGTTTGTGGCGGTCCTGGGCGCCTCGGGCTCGGGCAAAACCACCATGCTGAACGTGATCGGCGGGCTGGACCACTTCGATTCAGGCGATCTGGTGATCGACGGCGTTTCCACCGCCCACTACAAAAACCGTGACTGGGACGCCTACCGCAATGCGCGCGTGGGTTTCGTGTTTCAAAGCTACAACCTGATCCCGCACCAAAGCGTGGTGGCCAATGTGGAGCTGGCACTTACGCTTTCGGGGGTTTCGCGTGGGCAACGACGACGCCGCGCCTTGGCTGCCCTGAAAACTGTGGGTTTGGCGGAGCACTCGCACAAGCGGCCCTCCCAGCTGTCGGGTGGGCAGATGCAGCGCGTGGCCATTGCACGTGCGCTGATCAATGACCCTGAAATTGTGTTAGCCGACGAGCCCACCGGCGCATTGGACTCCACCACGTCGGTGCAGGTGATGGACCTGCTGCAGGAGGTGGCCCGCCAGCGCCTAGTAATTATGGTCACCCACAACCCCGAGCTGGCCCACCAATATGCCACGCGCATCATGGAACTGGCTGATGGGCGCATCATTGCCGACTCAGATCCGGTTGTGGGGGAGCTGGAGGATGCGGGCGCTCCTGTCCTGGCTGGCGCTGTTGAAGATGACGGCGTGGCTGGGGCTGAGGGAGCGGCTGGGGCTGCGCGTGAAGCTGCGGCCCTGAATGATGACACTGCGCAGATACCCGCCGTAAGTGCTGGTGAGCAGGCTTATGGCAGCGGTGCTGAGGGTGACGACGCGACTGAGGGTGCCGTCGACGGCGTTGGCGTGGCCGAGGGAGATGCTGAGGACGCTGGCGGCTTGGCCGAGGGGGCTGGCGGCGTCGTTGGACCTGAGGAAGGCCAACGCGCGGGCAGGCATAGGACAGGCGCGGGCGCAAAACGGTGGGGACGCAACAAAAACCGCGCGGATACCAGCCGCCCCGGGCACAGGCCGCGACGAGTCTCCATGGGGCCGCTGACTGCGCTGGGGCTCAGTTTTACCAACCTGATGACCAAAAAGGGGCGCACAGCCATGACCTCATTTGCGGGGTCGATTGGCATTATTGGTATTGCGCTGGTGCTGGCGTTGGCGAGCGGGGCGAATAATTACATTATTACCACCCAGGAACGCGCTATGGCCTCTTATCCGCTCACTATTGAGCGGGTGGGAATGGATTTAACTGGCGTATTATCTTCATCGGCGTCAGGTGAAGCGGCGCCAAATGACGGCAAAATTCATACCGCCTCGCAGTTATCTAATGTGACTGCGTCAATGAAAACCAATGATTTAACTTCGCTGCAAAACTATTTAAAGGGTAATGGTGGCAATATAAATAAGTATGTGCGCACCATTGAATATAATTACGGTATTAATCCGCGTATCTATCTACCAAAAAGCTCTAAAGGGCCGGTGCAGGTAAATCCGGATGTGACCTTTACTGAAGGCTCCACTAATTTTGGAGCTTTCCAATCTATGACTTCTACAAATATTTTCAAACAGTTAGCTAATGATCGTTCACTGTATGAAAATAGCTATGATGTGGTTAGTGGGCGTTGGCCGACGGCGGCAAATGAGCTGGTGGTGGCGCTAGATTCTAATGGGCGCTTGCCTGAGCGGCTTGAATATACGCTAGGTTTGCGCGACTATGGGCAGTTGCAAAATGCTATGGCTAAACTGCGTCAAAATGAGGGTGTGAAACTAAAAAACTCTGCTGCTACATGGGCGCCTCAGCAAATTATGGGCGCTAAATTCAAGCTAGTTAACGTGCCCGATCTTTACAAATATGATGCTAAATATAAGGTTTGGAGTGCTCGTGATAATGATGCTGCTGCGCTCAAACAAATTGTAGCTGCCGGCACTGACCTAAAGGTTGTAGGTATAGTTAAACCAGCTTCTAGTGGCGGCGGATTTGGGCAGTCGAGTGTACTTTCTCCGGGTATTTATTACACCGGGGCGCTAACCCAGCAGGTAATTGCCAAGGCGGCGGCGTCACCAATTGTTAAGCAGCAGTTATCTGACCCTAAACGCAACGTATTTACCGGAAAGACTTTCGAAGAGGAAGCTAAAGAGCAGGCCAACCCGCAAATTGATTTGTCTTCGCTGATCACTATTGATCAAGATAAATTGACTGCAGCGTTTAAGTTTGATCCGTCGTCTATTAATGCGGGGCTGAATAATTTAGACTTCTCTGGGATGGATTTAAGCGGGGCTGTGGGAAATGTACAGCTGGACTTAAGTAGCCTGGATTTAAGTCAGATGCCTGCGATTGATTTAAATGGTTTAGATGCCTCTAAGCTGGATTACTCAGCTCTGCAGAAACAGTTTCCGCAACTGGCCAACATCGATCTAGCTAAAGTGGTGCAAGCCGCGCTGGCTAATGGGGCTATTAAGCCCGGTGGTGGCGAGGCGTTAAGCAATATCCTCACCCAGGTGGTGGGTGGTTTTATACCCTGGTATGCCCAGCATGGAGGCGACGACGGCGGTGGCGGCTCGGACACGCCAGGCCAAGCCGATCCTGCCAAGATTGCTGCGGCGGTGACAAAGTATCTGCAAACCGAACAGGTGCAAAAGCTCTTGGCGCCAATCTTTAGCGGCGACACCATAATTGACCGGGCTAAACTTACCTCGAACCTTACCCAGGCTCTAGGCAATGATCCGGCAGTGCAACAAATTGCTGAAAATGTTTCTGCTGACCTGGCCGCTCAGATCTCCAGTAAAGTGGCTAGTGCGCTTAGCTCAACGGTTAGTACTGCGCTAAGTAAAGCAGTTGGGCAGTTGCTGCAAAGCTCACTTAACCAGCTGATGACCACCTTGCAAACCCAATTGACTGCTCAGGTGCAAAACGCCATGGGGCAGATTATGGGCAACCTTTCCAGTGCCATGCGGGTAGATGCGAATAAACTTAAAGACGCATTTAAGTTTAATATGAAGCCGGAAGAAATTGCGGCATTATTGACTCAGCTACTTAATCCTAAGGCCACTACGGCTCGCGCTAATTTAACTACTTTGGGTTATGCGCGCGCTGATCAGCCGGAACGTATTGATATTTATCCGAAGTCTTTCGCAGATAAAGATCATGTTAAATCTATCCTCGCTAGTTACAATGCGGAGGCTAAAGCTGCCAAACAAACTGGCAAAGTGATTGTTTATTCAGATCTGGTAGGGATGCTGATGAGTTCAATCACCAACATCATTAATATTGTGACCGCATTGCTAGTGGCATTTGTGTCTATTTCGCTGGTAGTGTCGTCGATTATGATTGGTATTATCACGTTTATTTCCGTATTGGAGCGACGTAAAGAGATTGGGATTTTACGTTCAATTGGCGCGTCTAAAGCCGATATCCGCCGCGTGTTTAATGCGGAAACCCTGATTGTGGGCGCTCTGGCAGGTTTGCTGGGTGTGGGCGTGAGTGTGTTGGTGACTATTCCAGCCAATATTTATGTGGCAGACCGCTTTGGGGTGCAAGATATTGCCACGCTGCCGGTTGCTGCCGGAGTGATTTTGGTGCTCATTTCTATGGGCTTGACCTTCTTGGCTGGTTTACTGCCGGCCTCCAAGGCTGCGCGTGAAGATCCTGTAGAGGCCCTGCGCGGAGAATAAATACAGACAAATACAGGCAAGCACAGACAAATACAGGCAAGCACAGACAAATACAGGCAAATACAGGCAAAATCATCCCTTCCCTATAAAAATTTCATGGGGTTTTATAGGGAAGGGATGAAATGTCAGTATCTGTGAGTAGGTGTATAAGTTGTTGACCAAGGGGTGGGTTGTGAGTCGAGGCTCTATGGCGTGGATCAGGATTCGCGGCGCGAGCCAAAGACTTGCGGCGTGAGTCAGTAACCTAGATGTGCACTTTGGACCTGACCTTCCCAGCAATCTGACCTGCCCAAACGATCTGGCTCGGTAGACTCTTGTGGCCATGCGCGCTGTGGGACAGTAGGCTCATTCCCTGGACACTGTAAATGCCTGCGTCACCTGCCACTTTGAGTGTGAAACTCCCTAAATTTTCTCAATGTCTAGGCAATTTTAAGGTGAATTGGATATTTTTGAACCAGTCAAATTCTCAGATCAAGGTGGTCTAAAGTGCTTAAAAACAGCAGATTCGGTAAGCGAATTTTGCGCCGTACCAACACTTTCCTGCTAACTGCGGCTGTGGCTGCAGCGACTCTTGGAGGTGGCGCGGTTGCAGCTCCGGTGGTGACGACGTCGTCCGTAGCGGCCCCGGTAGCAGCGGCGTCGTCTGCACTGCAGCTACCCCAAGCTGGCGTCGTCGGCAAGATGGGCGCCCCTGGCACCGGCGTTATCGACTCCAGCAACGGCTGGGTGGACAAAACCTGCACTGTTAAAGGCGGGGACTGGGTTTATCAGGGCGGCGACTCCTGGTGGTACCGCAATTCAGACGGCTCCTACCCAAGCAAATGTGTAGCTACAATTAAAGGCGTTAAATATCTATTTGATGCAAATGGTTGGGCTGCCAGTGGCTGGGGTGCTTCAAAGAAAACCGATAAATTAGGCAACAAATACTGGTATCACTTCACCACTAATGGTTTAAGTAAAGGCTGGCATATTGAGGGCTGGGCGCGCTTTTACCTAGACGGTGGCGACGGTCATATGTATGTCAACTGGAATACCATTGGCGGGAAATCTTATTACTTCACTCCCGGTGGCGCAATGGTTACCGGTTGGTATAAGGCCTATCCGGGTTGGTATCACTTTGGGGACGACGGCGTATTAACCACTGGTTGGTTTAAGTCCGGTAATGCTTGGTATTACCTAGACCCGGGTAAAGGCTCCACTAATTTGAGTGGTGCATATAAGGGTTTAATGCTTACGGATTACCAAACTATTGATGGTAAGCGTTACTATTTCGACGCTTCAGGTAAGTGGGATCCCAGTAAATAATTAGTATTTACTGTTATTTACTCGCTGATATTGTCTAATATTTGCGTCGGGACGCATTGGGTTGAGCCTCGGCCTGCATCCCCTGGTCTGCATGCGCCGTCGCTAATATGCGGGCGCCGTCGTAAATACTGAGATTTCATCCCTTCCCTATAAAACCCCATGGAATTTTTATAGGGAAGGGATGATTTTGCCTGTATTTGTCTGATTTTGCCTGCCATCCTCCGGCTGCCTGCCAGCGGCTGTAATTCAGACAGCAGCTAGTTCTTCGCGCAGGCGCTGCTTTACAGCCAGCGGCGCCCAGGAAATCTCAATCGCGTTAGCCACCAGGGTGCGCAGGAAGTCCTCATCAACCCCATCATGGTCAGCCACGCGCTGGAAGTTATCGCCGATGTAGCCGCCAAAGTAGGCCGGGTCGTCAGAGTTGATAGTCACCAAAACGCCGTCGGCAACTAGCTGCTTAACCAACTCAACCTTGTCAGACTCAGAAATCCACAGGTTCGAAATCGGGCAGCTGGTCAACCCAATACGGTGCTCCACCAGGTACTTAACCAGCTCCGGGTTCTCCACCACGTTGGTGCCGTGGTCCACGCGCTGCACCTGAATGTCCTCAATGACCTGGCGGATGTGCTCAATAGAGTCTTTAATGTCGACGTCGCAGTGCATAGTCAGCTGGTAGCCCTCGCGGCGAGCGCGGGCAAAGACTGCGGCAAACTTGGCCGGCTCGTGGTCGGTTTCGTCAGAGTCCAGGCCCACGCCCACGATCCATTGCTTGTAAGGCAGCGACTCCAGCAGCGTAGCCATGGCGTATTCTGGCTGGAAGTCGCGCAGGAAACACATGATGAACTGGCTAAATACGCCCAGGGTTTGCTCGGCCTCAAGCTGGGCGCGGCGCAGACCAGAAATCACGGTGTGGAAGCTGACCCCACGGCAGGTGTGTGCCTGGGGGTCAAAGAAAATTTCTGCGTAACGCAGTCCCTGGCTTGCGGCCTTGCGGTAGTAGGCCATGGCCAGGTCATAGAAGTCTTCGCTGGTGAGCAGCACGTTCATGCCGTCGTAGTAGGCGTCTAGGAAGGAAGCTAGATCGTCGAAAGTGTAGGAGTCCTTAACTTCCTGCTCGCTACTAAAAGGTAGCTTGATGCCGTTGCGCTGGGCTAGCTTGAATTTCAGCTCCGGCTCTAGCGTGCCCTCAATGTGTACGTGCAGCTCAATCTTGGGTAGAGCCTGCACGAGCGCCTCGTGTGCCATGACGTCTCCTTCGAAAACTAGGAATTTAGTAAATTCTAGTTGTCTTAGGGCGTCCGTGAGGCGCAAATTACGCGCTCAGTGTGCCCTGATGTAGCCCCTTCTTATGGTGCAGTGCTCCCGACGCCGGCCCGCACTCTCGACGACGCCGCCCTGCGCTCCCGACGCCGCCGGCCGTAGTCGTGGCCTGCCCTTGCGGCCCGCCAAAGTCCCGACGCCGGTCCGTCTGGCTCGTCCCGCCTTCGCCCCGGCCGCCGCCTCGTCCCAGGTGGGCGCCCCGTGCCCCCGGCGGCCGCCGTCGCCCCGGCCCAGGGGAACGCCCCGTCTATCGTCAGCGTATCCCTGAGAACGCCCAGCTCAGACCCCCAGGAATTCCTTGATTGCCGGCAGCTCACGCTGAGCCTGGGCGTAACCCACCTGGTAGGCCTCTTCGAGCACTTCATAGCGCATTTCGAGCTTGGAAATTTCGGTGACTTCCGGGCAGTAGACATAGGCGCGTCCCTCAGCTTCCAGTCTGAAAGCAGTTTTGCGGGCGGCGTTGTAGCGGGCGCTGCGGGCGGTGACGGCGTCGGCAATGGAAGGCAGACGTGGGAAAGCGGCGCGCATACTGGCGTGGGTGCCCAGGCGTGTGGCCGGCTTGATGAAGTCGCGCGGGCGAGTGAGCACAATCAGGATTTTGCGGTAACCGTCGCGCATAGGGGCGTCCAGTGGAATACCGCCGTTGGGGCCAAGTGCGCCGTCGACATAAGTGTCGCCGTCGATCTCTACCGGCGGCATCAGTACCGGCAAGGTGGATGAAGCGCGTGCAAGTAAGCCCACGTCAGAGACGCTATGCATGTCTTCTTTGGTAAACCAAACGGCCTGACCGCGTGTGGCGTTAAAAGAGCCAACACGTATCTGCGCTGGGTTGGCCATGAAAGTGTCGTAGTCGAAGGGGAAATCGCCGTCAGCCTCGGCAATATCGTGGTAGAGATATTCCACATTGAAAATGCCGCGCCCGGCTAGCCAGTGCTTGTAACCGCCAAATTCGGGGCTGAGGGCCACATCCACAAAGGAGTCATGGGCGCGGGCGGCGTCACGTGAAACATAGTTAACAGTGTGCGAGCTACCTGCGGAAATACCGGAAACATGCGGAAAATCTAGACCCGCTTCGATCAGGGTGGCCACCAGTCCGGCAGTGTACACCCCGCGCATACCGCCGCCTTCAAAAACTAGCGCTGTGTCAGGAAGATGTGTCAATGCGGTACTCACCGCGTCAGCCTATGTCAGAGACCTATGGCTAGGTAAGGCTCGACAGACGTGAGCCGCCCCGCTACTGGTGTGACCCAGTTGGCAGGGCGGCTTGTGTTGGGTTGGTTTTAGTGCCGACGACGGCGCCCGGCTGGTCCAGTCAGGCAGCTAGCACGGCCTTAAATCTGAGCTAGGGCCTGATCAAGGTCGGCGATCAGATCGTTTACGTCCTCCAGACCTACGGCCAGGCGCAGCAGAGTTCCGGGCACGCCTCCAACCCCGCCAGTGCGGGTCGAGTGGGTCATGATTGCCGGGTGTTCGATTAGCGACTCGGGCGCGCCCAGCGACGCAGCCAGCGCAAACAGGCGGGTCAGGCCGGTTAGGTGGATGGCGTCGTCCTCATTGGCCAGCTCGAAAGAAAGCACCCCGCCGCTACCCAGCGGGTTTTGGCGCTGAGCCAACTCGTGCGCCGGGTGGCTGGGCAGGCCCGGGTAGTAGACGGCAGTTACCTTGGGGTGGGCCTGCAAGAACTCGGCCACCGCCTGGGTGTTGGTGCAGTGGCGTTCCACGCGCACTGCCAGGGTCTTTAGGCCACGGTGGGCTAGGAAAGCGTCGCGCGGGGACTCAATGGCCCCCAAAGTCATCTGCAGACGGGTCAGCTCCTCGGCGGCGTCGCGAGAATCAAAGAAGGGGGTGACATGTTCAGGTAGCTGCAAACCGTCGCGCAGCACCACCGCGCCACCAACCACATCCGAGTGCCCACCAATGTACTTAGTGGTGGAGTGCACCACCACGTCCGCGCCCAGCTCCAGTGGGCGCTGCAGCAGCGGGGTGGCGAAGGTGTTGTCAACCACCAAAAGTGCCCCCACCTCGTGACATAGCTCGGCGACGGCGGCAATGTCGGTAACCGTTAGGAAGGGGTTAGAGGGGGTCTCCACCCACACCAGCTGAGGGCGCTGGGCGCGAATTTCGCGTGCGGCCACATCCAGATCGGTGAGGTCCACAGCCGCTGAAGTGAAGCCCTCGGCGGGCTTAATGACACTGAAAAGCTTGTGAGTGCCGCCGTAAACATCGGTGGAGTGAATGATGTGATCGCCGGGGCGGGTTAGCAGGCGCACCACGGTATCCTCGGCGCTCATGCCTGAGGGGAAGGCGAATCCATGGGTGGCGCCTTCCAGGGCGGCTAGGGCGCCGGCGAAAGCGTTGGTGGTGGGGTTGCCACAACGACCATACTCAAAGCCCTGCTTGAGATCGCCGGGAGCATTTTGTACGTGAGTGCTGGTCACATGCATAGGGGGAACCACGTCACCGGTGATCGGATCTGGCTCAAAACCCAAGTGAATCGCGCGAGTGGAGAAAGCGGCTGCGTTGTTTTCCATGTATTGAGTTTAATTCCGTGCTTCACCCTTGTTAATAACTACGCCACACGCATAAGGGCATAGGTCACATTAAAAGTGCTTACTTTCACCGCTGACCTCCTTTCACCGCTGACCTCTATGAGTGGTGTATGTGGTTGGTGAGCATGGATAATTAGACTTGAAGTCTTGTTAGCTGCGAGTTTTCCCCAGATACATGCGCAGCCGATACATAGCCAACTGAAAGGTGACGTGGGTTTGCGGGTAGCTTTCAAAATTTTCAGGCGCGATATTGGGCGTATTTTACGTGTGCCTTTCGCTGTGATCGTAGTGGTGGGCGTGTGTTTCCTACCCGCAATGTATGCCTGGTTCAATATCGCCGGCTTCTGGGACCCCTACGCCAACACCTCCCACCTGCGCGTCGCCGTCGTAAATGAAGATAAGGGCGCCACCACCGACGCTACCGGCAAGATCGACGCCGGCGCCCAAGTAGCCGCCCAAATTAAAGACAATCACGACCTGGGCTGGTACTTCACCACGCGGCAGGGGGCTATCGACGACGTAAAAACCGGTAGGTCCTATGCGGCTATCATCATCCCTGCTAACTTCTCCACCAGCTTGGTCAGCTTTATGGACCCGCAGCATTACAGGCAGCCCAAGCTGGAGTATTACGTCAACCAAAAACTCAATGCGGTGGCCCCGCAAATCACTAACGCTGGCGCCACTACATTGGATCGAAAAATTAACTCCGCTTTTGTCTCGCAAGTATCCAAGGTGGTAACCACCAAGTTGGGAGACTTTTCTAAGCACGTGCGCGCCCAAACCGCCACCGCTAACGCAAGCACAGATAAATCCCTGGCCCAGGGGGCCCAAAAACTAGCTGCCGCCGCAGCTTCAGTGCAAAGCCAAAGCCAGCAAATTGACCAGGCGCGCACCAAAATTGCCAGCGCCCAAAACTCACTGACCGCGCTGCAAACCCAGGTCACAAACCTGAGCCAGATCGCCACAAATACTGGCACGCTACTGTCCACCACGGCCACAACCATCACCGACTTTTCTTCCAAAGCCCCGGGCATACTCGATAAATCAGCTAGCCTCACGGTTCAAGCCACCGGCAAACTGTCAGTAAATGCAGCCAACCTTAACGGGGCGGTGCAATCCGCACAGGGGCGAGTTGACGGCGTCGTGAGTGAGCTAGAGTCAATCAACCAAACCCAAGCTCAAATCCTGACCCAACTACAAAACGCCGGGTTGGGGAATGTGCCCGGGGGCTCTGATGCGCTGGCAATTTTGACGCAGCAAAACACCAATGCCGCCACCAGCCTAAGCAATCTGCGCACAGTGGGCAGCTCAATTTCGGCCACTTCCACCTCGCTTAGCGACGCCGCCAGTGCGCTAAACACTGCGGCTAACGCCTCCACCACTGCCTTTGGCTCCGCGCGAGAAAGTATTTTTTCCTCTTCGCTGCCGCAGGTCAGTAGCTCGCTGTACAACATGGACCGCCTCTCGGGCACACTGGCGGTTACTGTCAGTAACCAAAACCAGCAGATCACGCAGCTAAAATCCATGCTCACCCAGCTGGATAAAAACCTGGCCGCCACGCAAAACGCCCTGAACCAAAGCGCCACCACTTTGACGCAGCTGCAAAGCGATCTGGAATCCACCCGCGCTGACCTTGGGGCAATCAGCGGCACCTCAGCCTTGCGTCAGCTCACCGACAAGCTTGACGTGAGCGCGGACAAGGTTGCTAACTTCATGCTTTCACCCACGCTGCTAAGCACTCACAAGGTTTACCCGGTGGCTAACTACGGCTCGGCTATGGCCCCAGTGTTCACCAACCTGACCTTATGGGTGGGTGCGTTTATGCTGGTGGTCCTGATCAAGCTGAACGTAGACAGCGAGGGAATCGGGGCTATCACGCATACGCAGGCGTATATGGGCCGCTGGCTGTTAATGGCCGCAATTAGTGCAGTGCAAGCCATTGTGGTCACCACCGGCGACCTGATCCTAGGTGTACAGCACGAAAGTGTGGCGCTGTTCTACCTGGCAACAATCCTTATTGGCTGGGCTTACCTGTCTATTATCTATGCACTTAGTGTGTCCTTTCAGCATATTGGTAAGGGCATTTGTGTTGTTATGGTAATTTTACAGATTCCTGGCTCTTCCGGTCTATACCCAATTGAAATGGTGCCTAGTTTCTTTGGCTGGGTTTACCCGGTGCTGCCCTTTAAATATGGGGTGGCAGCTGTGCGAGAGGTTATTGGTGGCTTCTACGCCCACCATTTCTTGGCTGACCTGGGGGTTTTGGCGCTAATGGCGGCTGGGTCTTTTGCTGTGGGGATCGGCTTGCGGCCCTTCTTGGTTAACATCAACCGCCTGACCGCTGCGGCCATTGCTGAGGGCGGCCTGTTTAACGCCGAGGAGACCCGCGATTCGCGCCGTTGGCGCACCACTCAGATTCTCCATGCCCTGGCCGACCGTGACGATTACCGCTGGGAAACCGACCATCAGCGCCGCCGCTTTGAGCGCCTGTATCCGCGTATGCGCGTAGCAGCGATTGTGCTGGGCGTGGTGGTGCCGGCGGTTACCGCCCTGACTAGCAGTTTTAGCACCACCAACCAGAAAATCACCTACGTGGCGGTGTGGATGGCGTGGCTGGTGGCCATGATCGGCTTCCTGGTTTATATGGAGTATCGCCGCGACCGTCTGGAGCGCCAGGCGGCTTTGCTGGAAATGAGTGACGGCGAGATTAAGACCATGCTGCATGGGCATATGGGGCGACGCCGTCAGGGGCGCTCTCGCTCGCCGCTGGCGTTGGTTGAAATTAGTGTTGATAGTGGCGGCATTACTGGTGGCAGCCTTGACGGTTCCAGCAGTGGTGCCGACGCCGCAGCGGCAGCGGGGCGCAGTCAGGCTGAAACTACGCAGATTCCGGTTGTAGACGAAGGAGAAGGCCGATGAAGCACGCAGATGAAAAGCGCAGTGCGGCGTCGGCCTCGCGCTCTGACATTAAGACGCCTGACAGTGTCAAGCATGATGGTGGGACTCGGGCTCGCGCCGCCGTCCCAACCCGCGCTGCCGCCTCAACCCGCGCCGCCACCCGCGCGCAGGGGCGCTCTACCGTCCCAATCCGCACGGCCACCCAAACCCGGACTAGCCGAAAAGCCCAGGCCAAGCCACTTGCTGGGGCCTGGCAGCTATATCGCGACGATCTGCGCCGCGCCCGTATAAATGTGATCAGCCTGGTGATTATCCTCGGGCTAGTGGTAATTCCGGCGGTGTTTGCCTGGTTTAACGTGGCCGCATCCTGGAACCCGTTCGGCAATACGCGCAACCTGACTGTCGCCGTCGCCAATGCCGACACTGGCTACAAAAGCGACCTGGTCCCCATGAAAATTAATGCGGGCGAGCAGGTAGTCTCCGCGCTGCGCGCCAACAAGCAACTCAATTGGGAGGTGACCACGCCCGCCCAGGCGCTGGAGGGTACCAAATCGGGTAAGTACTATGCGGCCATCGTGATTCCCGAGGGCTTTAGCAAAAATATGCTCAGTTTCTTCTCTTCCAGCGCCCAAAGTACACAGCTGAACTACTACATCAACGAAAAACGTAACGGTATTGCCCCTAAGATTGCCGGCTCTGGGGCGCAGGCGGTTTCCACCCAGGTGAATGCCGTGTTCACCGAAACTGTGGGGGAGGTGGTGTTGAACCTAGCCCAGACGGTGTCTACCCAGCTATCAACCCCAGAGGCTACTAACGCTCTAAATACTGTGGTGGGGCGTGTGCAGACACTGTCTACCCGCTTCGATAGTGCTGCTAACCTGCTCACTTCCTATAGTGGCTTGGTCGACGGCGCTAACGGGCTGGTAACCAGTTCTGTTGGTTTGGTGGGGCAAGGTAGCAAAGACGCCCAGCAGCTACGCACTCAGCTAGGGCAGGTGGCGAGCGAAACTGGGAACATTAAGACCGCCGTCGCCAATGCGAACCAAGCTTTACAGGGGGCCTTCAACGCCTCCACCACGGCGCTAAGTTCAGTCAGCGCCGCCGCAGACCAGGTAAACACCTCCTCCGGGCAGTCCGTCTCCGCCGTCGTGACCAGCCTGAACCAGCAGGCCAGCGGGTTGCAGGCACAAGCCGCCAACTACCAGAAGGTGCGCGATAATCTGGCCACGCTGATCACCCAGCTACCTGACCCCACCCGCGCACAAGGGGTGCTGACCAGCCTCGACGGGATTATTAGCAGGCTCAACAGTGCGGCTACGTCGCTGCAGTCGGCGGCCACGCAGATTTCCAGTAAATCCGGTGACTCGCAGGCCTCCATTACCGAGGCGAAAAACCTGATTGACCAGGCCAAAACTGAGCTTGGCGGGCTCAAAACCACGGTAGACACCAATATTGCTCCCCAAGCCAACCAGCTGGCCGCAGATTTGGTGCAGGTCTCCGACGGTTTGGGGCAAGTGCGCGAGTCAGTTTCCACCTCGCTGGGAGGCGGTGGGGCAGACTCGCTGCAAGCAAAGCTGACACAAATGAAAACTAACCTCGACGGCGCCGCTAAAGACCTCAGCGCCGCCGGGGCTCAGATGAAGACACTGTCTGAAAAGCTGCGCGGGGCGATTGATAGTGGCGACTTGGCGCAGGTACAAAAAATTATTGGCGACGATCCCCAGCGTCTGGCCCAAGCCCTGACCACACCGGCTGTAGTGGAGCGACACCCGATTTACGCGGTGGAAAATTTCGGTTCTTCCATGGCGCCGCTTTACGCAACTGTGGCAATGTGGATGGGCACCATGTTGATTGGTGTGGTGGTGCGGGCGCAGCCGGTTTCTAATGTGTCTAAATTGCGGCCTTCGCAAGTATTTTTTGGGCGCTGGGGTATTTTTGCCACAATTGGCTTGGCGCAGGCGACCTTAGTGGCTGGCGGTTTATTGCTGTTTTTGGATGTGCAAGCGGTGCACCCGTGGCTATTTATGTTAACTGCGTGGTTGGCGGCAATAGTATTTTCGCTGATTAATTATTCGTTTGTGAGCGCGTTTGGAAACGTTGGCAAGGCGATTAGTATTCTGTTTTTGGTGATGCAGGTTTCCGGTGCAGGTGGGTCTTTCCCGCTGGCTATTTTGCCGGGATTCTTGTCTGAATTAAGTCCATATTTACCGGCAAAGCCGGTAATTGACGCGCTGCGTTGTGGAGTGGCTGGATATAGTGGCAATGAATATCTGGGGCATATTGGGCATTTGCTGTTATTTATAATTCCGGCATTAATAATTGGTTTGGTGTTGCGGCCAATTTTGGCGCGGCGCAACCAGGCCAACAGTGAGGCAGTGGAGTCCACCAAAGTCCTGGGCTAATATGCAAGTGCAGGCAAAATATGTATGCAGGTAGAGATGTCTGCAGACAGAAAATGCATGCAAATACAGGCAGTACAAATACAGGCAGTACAAATACAGGCAAAATCATCTCTTCCCTATAAAAAATTCATGGGGTTTTATAGGGAACGGACGAAATGTCAGTATT
>ERZ772770.1-NODE-1-length-105499-cov-9.06321_pt1 | contig 105499 bp, 91 predicted proteins | sample MGYA00511361_ERZ772770 | MGnify/ENA primary metagenome ERZ772770 (study PRJEB29015, sample SAMEA2738026) | human oral metagenome | biome: human oral; feature: human-associated habitat; material: saliva | place: China | collected 2251 ... | reverse complement strand
TGCGGATCATATGGCGATAACCGGGCTGACCGCCTGTGCTTTATGCGCGCCTCTCTGCTGGCCCGGTTGGTTTATTGCGGATCATATGGCGATAACCGGGCTGACCGCCTGTGCTTTATGCGCGCCTCTCGCTCCCCCCCTTTTTTTATGTAGGCAAGAGGGGGTAAGACAGCAAGGTGGGAGAGGAAAGAGAGGAAAGAGAGGAAAGGACGACAAGAACAGCAAGAGTGAGCGCGCAAGACAGCAAGCTAGAACAAGTAAACAAGAGAGAGAGAGAGAGAGAGAGGTGCGTTCTCTATGAAGATCCCTCACCAGTTCACTACGTTGTCCGCCAAGCTATCCGCAGTGGCGGCAATGTCTGTCATGGTTGTGTCGATGGGCGCAACCGCAGCTACGGCAGCAACAGCAACATCCGCGAGCGCAGACAGTGTAGGCGGTACTGTCGGTACTGTCAGTACAGACAGCCTGCCCACCCCCGTGGCAAGTGGCTACCAACTCACGTTCCATGATGAGTTTGATGGCGACAAGCTCGATACGTCCAAATGGGGCTATCAGTACGGTTGCTTCGATCCGGGTCAGCGATCGCAAGCCACGTACACTGACAGCCCAGATAACGTTTCTGTGCACGATGGCTATCTGAATCTAACTGCGCGGTACTCGCCCACGAAGACTAAGTGGGACGGTTCGCAGATCCCGCGTACTTGTAAGAACGGCAGCACTGTGTACGATGCGCCGTTTACGTCGGGCATGATCACCACGAAGAAGTCCGATGGTGCTGTGCTGTATGCTGCGCCTGCTAGTGGTTTCTATGTCGAAGCGCGCATCAAGCTTCCAACTGCGCGCTCATCGTGGTCGTCTTTCTGGACTACTGGTAGCAAGAAGGAGCTGGGTGGCTGGCCGGGTATCGGCGAGGCTGATATTTTCGAGTCCAAGGGTTACGACCCGGAGTACTTGATGAGCAACACGCACACGCCTCAGGCTGGCAACCCGAAGAAGTCCGAGCAGCACCAGGGCATGATGCACGGTGACACGGCCACGTCTCAGAGTGAGTTCCATACTTACGGTATGCTCAAGACTAGCGACGCGATTGAGTTCTACTTCGATGGCCAGATGACACACCGTGTGAAGATGAGCGATATCAAGGGTCCGAACCCGTTCGTCGACCCTGATAACAACTACATCCTGAAGTTGAACCAGATGGTGGGCGGTAACTACTTGACCAATGCCAAAGATTGGTCTGACAAGACCTACGTCGACGCGACCAAGTTCGCTGATGACTACAAGGGTGGTGCTGATGGTACAGACTTCGCTGGTTCGACCATGTATGTTGACTACGTGCGTGTGTATGAGCCGAAGACCGAGTCTGATCAGCCTGCTCAGCCTGTTGATCCGACTCCGGTCCCCTCTCCTGAGCAACCCTCTCAGCCCGCCGAGCCGACCCCGGCACCTGCACCCGAGACTCCAGCCCAGCCTGAGAACCCGGCTCAGCCCGAGCAGCCTGCGCCCTCTCCGACTCCTGCGCCTGCGCCTGAGCCAATGCAGCCTGCTCAGCCTGTTCCGGCTAAGCCACAACCAGCACAGCCTGCCCCTGCTGTTCCTCCTGCCCCGGCTGTCCCTTCCCAGCCAGCAGACCAGGCCCAGCCTTCTCAGCCTGCACAGTCTGAACAGACTCAGCCTGCGCCTGAGCAGCAGCCTACCCAGCCCAAGAAACAGCAGAAGCCTCACCCTGATCGTTTGGCGAACACGGGTATGACCTCGTGGTATCGCCCGATCGTTGTCGCGTGGAACAACTTCTGCTCGTGGATCACCAGCTGGTGGTTCTGGTGACGGATTGATCCGGTGATCGCTGAGCCACGAGCTTTGCGAGTGAGAGCCTTGAAAAAAGAAAGCCCCTGCGGGCGTCAACGCTGCGTCATTAAGACTGAGCAGCGAAGACCCGCAGGGGCTTTCAGGGTTTAGAGAGAGGAAAGTGGGGTTAGGGATGGGGTTAGGGAGGCTAAGTGAGCTTAGAGAGGCTAGGTGGGTTTAGCTGCGTGGGCAGACAGAGCGAACAGAGCTCAGCCCACGAAGTAAGCGATGGTGTTGGCGGTCAGGAATATTGCACACCACACGACGAGCGTGACACCAAACAGCCTGAGGCCAGGGGTGGTGTCAGCGTAGATCCACCCATAGAGGTTGGTGAGCTTGTTCTTCAGCATGGTTCGGTTCCTTTGTGTATCGAGAAAGGTGTGAGACAGAGAGTTCTGTCAATTCAGGATTCGGGGCATCGATAGATGCCCTATTAACAAGAGGGAGAGGTATCCTTGTTGTGGCATCAAGCCAAGCAACAAGAATCCAAGAGTTAAGGAGAATGAATCATGAAGGTCAGGCAGCCAAGGGTTGGTTATATCAATCCGAAGACACTCGAAGTTGAGCCCTTTAACGATGGTGGTAGAGACGCTGGTGCTTTGGAATCAGTCGAGAACATTAGCTCCACTTTGGTCGGAACGGTTGTTAACTGTATGACTAGTTTTAAGTTGGGAACTCCGGCGGAAAAGGTTTTTCCAGTGTTGTGGGCCAAGTATAATATCAGAGGTCTAGATGACAATTCCATTATCAATGCCGTTCATTCGTTTAATGGTCGTATTAACCCTGATAAGGTGACGATCCAGAATGTGAGAACAATGGTCGAACGTTCGGTTAATTTCTCCAAAAACCTCGAACGTGAGGCACCTGGTTCTTTTCATGCTTTTATGATGTCGGGGTCTCGTCCAACGCAGGAGGATGTACGTGAAGTGCTCAGGTGTTATTGTGCGGAGATTCGTTCGGCTCGCGCGCATCGATCCCAGAATATTCGCTACCTGGCTATCTACAACCCACGTTTGAATGAAGTCTATCGGGTTAGGGTCGATCATATCTCTGGGGATGCGATTACTGCTGTTGAGAAAGCGCTCTGATTAGATACACCGAAAACATAGCCCCTCTGAGACAGCGCTCTTGCCTGTTTATTAACAAGCAAGGATACGTCCCAGAGGGGCTATCTGTGTTGTTGCGGTTCTGTGTCTCGTCACAGATCACAGATCAACGGGTCGGAAGTCGTTTGCGAACAGGTGCTTGGCGCACTGCAACGGCGAGCACTTATCGAAGTACCCCCAATGCTTCAGCCCGCTCATGATCTGACACGCGGCTCGCAACACAACTGGCTCCCTGTAATCCCACGACTTTTCATCGCAGATGGTTTCCGGTGTGCGGTCTTCGAATGGGGTGGGCCGCACATCCAAGCAGTCGATCTGGTTGAGATTCACGCCGTACACTGTCGGGCACATCTGGATGTAACCCGGCATGATAAGCGACGGGAAATCCCACGATGTGTCGCGTCGCTCCACATCAGCCTCGCCAGCCTTTTGGCGTGCCCACTTGTCCTTGGTGAGACCAGGCAAGTCGATCTGATCCACAGGTGCTGTGACGGCCATCTTACCCAGCTTGTCTGCGTTGTCAGCAGACTGGGCAGAGTTAACAGTGCATGCCATAGGACGGCACTCGGCGGGCGAGTGCACAGTGTTCCTCTTCGCTGCGTACGTGAGAGCGCATTCGATAGCCCATTCACCGAGGACGCGGGGAATGACAATGCAGCCGCCATCATCGTCGCCATAGCCCCATCCCCAGAAGAGCGCGCCCTGAACGGGCTCGTCCCGGTACGCAGCCGACTCGTAGATGAGCCTGTCGCGCTTCGACGGGATGAGCACAGAGCCTTCCCAGTAGCGATCACCGTCTGTATCCTCATCGAATGCTTCGACGAGAATGCCGTTGTATCCGAGGTCGTAGACCTCGGCGTGCCGGTGGTAGTACCTGACATCTTCGAGTGCCTTGATGAGCTTGCTACCCTCGTCCGTCATGGACAGAGCTTGAATCATGTAGTGCGAGGCTTCGTGGTTGACGTGGTTCAGCATGGTTGTGTTCTTTCTTAAGAGAGATGAGAGTGTGAGCTAGAGAAGCTCTATCAATTCTGTTATCGGGACATCGAAGATGTCCTATATATAAATATATAAGGGACAGAAGATATAGATGGTTGAAAAAATAGCTCCCATACCCCGCCGCGTTCTCTTTTGAGCGTGTGTCGCCACACTGCTCTAAGAGAGGGTAGGGGTATGGGAGCTATCGTGGTTTAGCTGCCCGGCCGCCCGGCTACTGTTCGGCTGCTCAGTCTTCGTACTCGTAGTCCAGGTATTCCCTGTAGCTACGGTAGCTACTACCCTTGAGGGCGTTCTTGAATTCCTGACGCTTGCGGCGCTTGGTGGCACGCTTGGCTGCTGCCCGGGCTCGGCCCGGGGCATCGCCACAGCAGACGCAGTCGCGTCCGCCAGGGCCATAAGGGCACGTACACCCAATCATGAACTCATGAGTGGGGCTGGCCAGAGCCAGCATGTCATCCGCGTTGTTGACGAGAGTGTTGTTCAGGCGCTTGTTACGACGAGGCATCGCCATAACCTTCTTTCTGTTTGTTTATGGGGTTGTTGTGGGTGGGGGAGTGAGAAGAGAGTGAAAGGGTAGGGATGGGATCGTCAGATCGCGTAGCGGTTGAACCTGGCGGTCTTATTGGACGTAGCAGGGTAGAACCTGAGCAGGCGCTCTGTATTCTCGTCCCAGTGCTTTAGCAGCGTGTCGAGCTCGCCCATGGTCTGCCAGAGCTCACCTTCAGTGTCGCGATCGAGACTCATCCCCACGGTTCCATAAAAGACGTTGCCGCACTTCTTACGAAGATTCATGATCTCCTGCTTGGTCGGATGTACACTCAGTGTCTTGCACGCGAGATCCGTGAGCTTGTCCCACATCATGATGGGCCGCTCACAGCGAATCCCGTCGTGCTTGTCCTGAATCGCCATGTCCTGCACGATAGGCGTGAGATCGTCGATCATCTGATCGAACACATCATCGTCGTTAGCCTTGCCATCGGCAATGAGCTTGTCTTCGACCTGAGGGTAGATGTAGCCGCGCATGATCACATCTGCGCGGTGATCTCGCTTCATCCAGTCAGGGATGGCGGCGACCTCAGGAAGGTGCAGCACAAGGTAGGAAGTCCAACGCATGGTCATGGTGGCGCTTCTTTCTGTTGAGAGTGTGGGTATGTGGGTGTAGATCAGATACTGTATCGATTGAATCGTTCGGGCTTGTATGGGTGGAAACAGAGAGGGTAATCCTTGCCCAGTTCCCAGAAGAGAGTGGAGATAGAAAGAGAGATCTATCATTTCTGCGATCGGGACATCGAAGATGTCCTATAGATACAGAGAAAGAGAACAGCAGAGAGAACACACCCCTTCACTGAGTGCGCTTAGTTGCGACTACGAACACGCTTGCATATTGCCTCAGTGGCGATGTAGCTCAGGAGCGTTGAGAATGCGAATGTGGCGGCTGACATGGCGGTGTAGTGCCATGTGCGTGCGGCGACGACGGGCATGTGCCCTGCGTTGCATCTGGTTGGATGCGGTTCTGGGTTTGGTGGGTTTTGTGACAGGTTGGTTGCTGCGTGCATGAGTGCGGCGTTCATTTGTGCTGCCTTTCTATTGCTGAGGTCTGTTGCTGATGCTGCGGGGGGGTGAGCTAGAGTCCCCCCCCCCCCTTCCTTCCTTCCTTCTTCAGTGTCTTACCACGTGAGGCGGAACATGATCGGGTCTGGGTACAACCGATCGAGTTTCAGGATCGTCCCAACGAACTGGGCCGTGCGCTCCAAGAACGCCTTGTAGTCCTTGAAGTTAACCTGCCCAAACATCTCAAGTGGGACTGGGAGATTCATCTCGATTCCGCGCAGAATCACGTCCCCCGACTTGTCGTCGTCCGAGTACGCAGCGTTGCTCAGAGCGTTCAGCATGGCGTGGCAGCTAGAGACGAGATCATCGAGCTGCCCGAAGTTGCTGATCCGGTAACCCTGGTACAGGTCGATCCGCTCAGGGTTGTCGTTGTATTCTGCGGCAGTCTTGTTGAAGAAACGAGACAGGATCTCAGCCTCTACCTCGTTCCACTGCACGAGCAGTTCCTCGTAAGGCATCTGCTCGATCACGTTGCGCATATCGCCCAGCTTCATCGACGCAGTGAGATGCGCAGCCATAGACGGGTACATGTGCGTGAGTGCAAGACTGCGCAGTTCCATCTGCGTGTCGGGAGGGACATCCGAGATGTCTCGGAGGTAAACAAGCTGTGCGCCATTCATGGTGGCGGGCGTTCCTTTCTTTCTTGCGGTTACAACTGAATCACGAGCTGCGGACCCGGGTAGCTTGGATCATAGGCTCGATGGATGTCATCGATGAGGTGCCTGACACCCCATTTGACATGAATTTTTGATGTGCGATTTCCATATGCGTGAGTTTTCCTTCTTGTTAGTCAGTGGTGTTATCGGGCGCTGTGTTCTTGATCAGATCCATGAGGTGACCCAGACCAAAACGTAGGAAGAGCATTTCGTTACTCTGTGGTATGCCATAGGTGTGCATCTCGTCGATGACGCTCTTGTCGATGTACTTGCTCTTGACAACGAGCTGGACACCGAGCTGGATGGCGAGCGCGCGTAGCACAGCGATGACAACGCCGCCAGTAGCTGCGTACTGATCGAACATCTGAGGAAAGTCGTTTTCGACAGTCTTCATCATCGACAGGCTCAAATCCACCGGAATGTACCGAATGTGGTACTCCGTGTGGAGATGACCAAGTAGTGCAGACACCGTGAGCGCAGTTTCGATGCGCTTGTTGTTCCCATCAATTGGATCGATTGAATCGATCGGCTCAGTCACGTTGGTAACTGTGATCGTTAGCCGTGTGTAATCGGGGATGCCCAATTCCGAGCTCTGGATGAACTCAGTGCACACGTTGTGAGTCTTGTCGTTCCAGTCGAGCTCAACGGCGTTCAGTACGTCAAGGTAGAGTTCTTCGCCGTTAGGAGCAGAGTTGAGTGTTGCCAGTAACATCTCGGTGGTCTCACGCGAGAGTGCGTCGATCTGTGTTGGAAGATCGCAATGGCGATCGTTCATATGTCGAAGTCGCATATTTGCGCTCCTTTTTCTGTTAGGTGTGTTATTCGATGAATGTGATTCTCGTGGCCCAGGAGCGGATCAGATCTGCGCTGACCACGGCACCGTCGGTGATTCGACGCCACTGCTTGTCGAATCCTTTGATGAGATGTGCGATGTATGATCCGGTGTCATCGATATGCATGATTTCAATGGCTGTGCCGATCGGTAGTTCATCGATGTTCATGTGTGCCACGGTTCTTAGCTTTCCGGTACGTAGATGATCATGAGCTCGGCAGCGTGCTCGAATACGGCTCGTTATCCTGCATCTTCTTGTCGGCGATCGCATCGAGCTCGTCATCGGAGTACGCATGCGGGTATGCGTCGCGCATTGCCTGCTTGTGCATCGCTCGCTGGATGGACTCAGGGATACCGTTCAGGTTACGACGGTAGTAGAACATCATGCTCAGACTCATGATTGGGCCTCCTTTGCGTGAAAAGTTATGATCGGAACATCGAAGATGTCCTATAGGCATAGAGACAAGATGAAGAGAAGAGATGGAACAACATACCCCTTTACTGGGTGAGAACTCAGCAAAGGGGTATGAGTGTGGTTGTCAGTCTTGCATCATTCCTTGCACCATCTTGGTCAGCTGGTGAGCGATGGCACAAAGGCCGTTCCCATCGAGCGGGTAGACTTCGCCACGCGAGCCCTCCCCTTCACCGAAGAAGTTGCTCTCGTAGAGGTAGATCTCACGGGCTGTGAGATCAATGATGGGGAACTTCGGATAGTTACTATCCGTCAGCACCGGCTTGATCTGCTCATCGTTCGTGAAGAGAGGTGCATCGTGCGCCGCAACGAATGACACCGGCTTGATGCCCGAGCCGGTCTCTTCGTCATCTTCTGCCGTGAACGCACGTGCGAGGATGCGTACGAAATAAGACTCGTTTGTGATTCGCTGCAAGCCGTACTTGTAGCATGCTCGTAGGGCGTCAAGAACAGCGTTCATACCGCCCCAATGCGAGTAGAGAGTGACACCTGTCACCAAGTCAAGGGCGTGAGGCAAGAGCTGCTTGTCGGGGCTGATCGGCTCGTTACGTCGCCAGACAGGCGTCTGGTTGATGACATGCTCGATCTGAACACGATCGGTGATGATTACCATGTTGGAACGGTTGCCCATGATGGGCTCCTTTCAGGATTAGAAGAATGGGAAGAGGAGAGAGAGAGCGGGGAATGGAAGAGTGGAGAGTGATTAGCTGTAGTTGCCACGGATAGTAGGAACAACGACGGTCTCTGTTCCGTTTGCCTTGCTTTCGTCGCACTGCGTCTTAAGGGCATCCCAGTCAACACGACGATGTTCCATCATCGCAGTGATGAAACGGTGGAGATGCCGCGAGGTTGTCTGCGAGTGGTCGAATGCGTCGTTGCGGACGCGCACAACCGAACGAACCGAAGGGATCGCCTTGTCTGCTGAATCGTTAGAGACGTAGAGCGAAACGAGTGCGACGACCGTCCTGTACGAGTAGACCTCGTACTCGTGCTCTCCGATGAGATTGGTACGGCAGACGATGGTGAAGTTTGTCGCCACCGGAATAATCCCATCTGGTTGATCAGTGATGAGCTCTCGTGCGGCCTTGTCGATCTCTGTAAAAATGGTTTTCTTCATGGTGTGTTCTTTTTCCTTTATATGATCGCTATTGATATGTGCTGTTTACTTGCGCTTTTTGTCGGTCTCGGCAGGGATGAGGATGGCGACGGAGACGATGAAGTTCCAGACCATCGCCACAAAAAGAGCCTTGTAGTCGTCGTCAATGATTGCTCCAACCAGAACGCTTACCAACATCGCGTTGATAATCGCTATGGTGAGGCGAATAACGGTTGAAATGTTGCACATGTTGCTACCTTTTGGTTGATGTTGGTTGATGTTGGTTGATGTGGGGAGACGAAGAAAGAAAAGAGAGAGCCACTACGCTCCCCTTTTTCTCCTTTTCAGTCGTTTGCGCAGGCATCGCAGTACACGGCCTCGGTGAGGCCCAGGTACTTGATGCTCTTGTCGGTCATGTTGGTCCAGACGGTGCAGCCGCATTCGGTGCAAAAGATGGACATGGTGGTCTCCTTGTATGTGAGCTTCTGTTCCTAACTGGTCACAATCCGCGCTACACAAACGCAGCACAGACACAGAACCAGAGAAGATGATCAATCTGTTTATCGGCGCTGCTTGCAGCGCCTTGGCCAACCCCTTCAAGAGATGATAAAAGAGACAGTAAAGGACCGTAGAGAGGTGTGCGCTATACTGGTAATCGAGTCAATTTGTCGCGTTACTGCGTATATATGTGCTACTGTAGGCGCTGCCTTCTCAGGCTCAGACTGTGCGATCGTCCCAGTCAACCGTGCATCATACGTTGATCTGCTGCGAGAAGGCGAATAGTAACGCCTGTGGTCAGGCGTTGCGTAACAGCAGGTCTGTTTTTGACTCAACAACAACAGAAAGCGAGGTACGATGACTTCTCGTACGACTAAGCACAAGGGTCGCAAGGCCGTGGCGACCGCTGCGCTGGTGGCGTTCACTGGTGCAGCTCTTTTGGGCACAGGTGTGAACCCTGCGCTCGCGGATGGCCCTAATGGTGGTTCTGGTGGCACTCCTGGTGGCAACCTGGGCGCTGCTGGCAGTCTTGATATCCGCTATGCATTCTTCGACGATGCTGTTCCTAACCCTCAGGGCGGCGCTGCTTCGGTTTCCCAGGGCTGGGGTCAGGACAGTATTGACTGGTTCACGGGCAAGGCCGGTATCACCGGTACTCCTATGGCGGCTAAGCTTCAAACGGCATGTACCGATGCCTTGAATGAGGCTATTGCCCGTGGTCAGGCTGCGGGTGGTAAGGATGTTCAGGCCCGTGTGGTCGGCATCATGTATGCCATTAATAATGGTGTCAACGGTGGTGGCGCTGCTCGTGGTAAGCAGCATTTCTACGATAAGGTGGATGAGTGGAGTAATGCAGGTTACCCCGGTCTTTCCAACCGTTCGATGGAACTTGGCAGCTTCATTAGTGATCTGGCTCGAACCGGTGCTGATAAGGGTTCGGCTGCTGCTGACGACGGGACTGTCTCGACCTCCTGTGTGGCTGTGAACAGCGAAGAGCCCGAGGGTATCTCTACGCCGCCTACCTATGACCTGACGGTGACTACTGATCACGCGTCGACGGTCACGGAGGCGGGTAGCACGACTCCTGTATACGACACGATTCACGCATCGCGTGGTGACTCGACGTTTGCCGAGAACATCGACGCTGAGGTCGTTTTGACCTACGAAGGCCCAGAAGGTGAGGCCAAGTCCGTCACGAAGACTGTGTCGATCGCCAACAACGGTGACACGAAGTCGCCTGAGTTCACTCCGGCTGACTTTGGCTGGACCTCTTGGCCCGCAACGGGCAATGGTGAGGACGGCAAGACGTTCTGGTTCGATGTTCACGTGGCCAAGCAGGGTCACATGAACGCGGCGGTTGACACTGCCGATCGTGAGGCTTCTGAATCGTGGACGGTGAAGCCCAAGAACCCCGTCAAGGTGCTCACCAACGGTGAGACCGGATCTGGCCTGACTGAGAAGGACGTGTTGGCTGCCAACATGTTCTATAACGCCAACATTACGGCGCACAGTAATGGCTATGCGTCGCAGCTGACGATCACCGACACGGTGAACACTGCTGATGTCTTTATCGGTGGTAAGGATGCAGACGACGCAGGTCGTGTGCAAGTGCTTGGTCCGAACGGTCAGCGCATTAAGGCTGACGTGACGATCGATCGTTCCATTGAGGGTAAAGTCGTTATCACTGGCACTGTGAAGGACATCGTCGACCAGGGTAACTACACTCTCGTGGTCCCGACCTACACGTTGGCGACGGGTGCGGATTATAAGATCCCGGATGACTCGAAGGTCTGCTACACGGCTGCGCAGGATCACTGCCTCGTCGGTAACTCTGCTGAGACCAGAAAGGTGACGCCGGACCCCGATAAGGTCTGGACCGCTGATGAGACTGAGGCGCGTACGACTGCTGATCCCGAGCGTACGAACCAGAAGGGTGTTGATAACAAGACGTTCCTGCCCGGTGATAAGGTCAGCGCCGTTGTCAACGACCACATCACTACGTACCTCCAGTACGCGCTGGAAGAGTACAGCATTACTGACGACTGGTCGGACGGTCTGACCTACGTCACGATGGACGGTGCTCCGAAGGTCTACTTCCAGGGTCAGGATGTCACGGATCTCTTTGAGATCACGAACGATACTGCGAAGGGTGTGACCACTGCGAAGGCGAAGCCTGAGTTCCTGGCCAAGACGGCGCGTCTGACTGAGCCTGGCGAGGTGAAGCTCGTCATCTCCGGTCAGTTCCGTCGTGACTACGACACTGACGGCGAGAACAAGCAGCTCATTAATAAGGGCTCTGTCACGTGGAACAACGAGATGAAGGTCACCAATGAGCCGCCGATCTTCACGGTGACCCCCAAGCCCGCGATCGACGTGGAGAAGTTCACGCTGGACGAGGGCCTGGAGGCTGGTGACCGCGACGAGGCCGATAACGCTCTGACGCTGAAGTCTGCCCAGGGTAAGGGTGCCGAGACTCAGATTGGCTTCCTGGTGAAGAACACCGGTGAGGCTGACCTGGTGAACGTCTCTCTGACCGATGCGACGCATGAGGGCACCACCGGTAACGTCACCGGTATCGTTTGTGAGATCCCTGCTGAGCAGGCTGTTGCTGATCCGGCGAATGCCGGTGTGACCGGTGGCGCGACTGCGCAGACTGTGAAGGTTGCTGGCGATAAGATTGGCCACCTGTTGGTCGGTCAGTCTGTGTCCTGTGTTGGCACCCTGACAGGCGTTGAAGAGGGCACGCTGCACAGTGACACTGCCACTGTGACCGGCGAGTCCATCCACAATGGCAAGAAGGTCTCTGACTCTGACGACTGGCACGCGAAGGTGAACTCTCCTGAGCAGCCTGCTCCGAAGGGCGCTGTGACCGGTAAGGCCGCTGGTGCGAACACTGGTCTGCTGGGCGTTCTCGGCGCTCTGATGGCTGCGATCGGTCTGGGTGGCGGTGCTACCTGGTTCGCTCGTCGCAAGGCGCATGTTGCTGCGAAGCACTGATGTGCTAGTATGATCACTGACTCTCAAGAAGGTGATCAGTACGTAACCCCCGTGGTAGCTCCACACTACTGCGGGGGTTACGTGTATCTACAGCATCCGCGCTGTGATAGAATGGCTCGTGTACCAGTAGAATCGACCAAGAAAGAGGTCTCACTTATGACTGCCCCTGTGATTATGATGCCTGATGTTGACGCTGTTCCTGCCCTGATCGATCGTCGCGATGTGCCCACGTCGTTGGTTGGTTTCGTCGGTCTGAAACGATCGGGCAAAGACACTGCTGCGCAGGGTCTGATTACCCGAGGCTGGAAGCGCATGGCGTTTGCCGATCCGCTCAAAGAGATGAGCATGAACCTGCGCGGTGTGTGGGTGCAGATCCCAGATGGTATCCATCTTGCTCGGGCTGTCGGTGGTACGCCGCGCTATGGTGGCGGTTTCGCTAAATATCACGAGGTAGTCGATGCTTTGGGTATGGAGAAGGCGAAGGATCTCGTTCCTGATGTGCGCACTGTGCTCCAAACGCTGGGCACAGATTGCGTGCGTGGTACGTTGGGCGAGAGGACGTGGACGGATCTGACCGGTCAGCGCGTACAGGAAGAGCTCGCGCGCGGTGAAGCTGTGGTGCTCACCGACGTCCGGTTCGATGAAGAGTTTGCTCTCACGCATGATCTCGGAGGCATCGTGATTGGCGTGTGGCGAGGGGATCAGAACTCGTTGGATCAGGCGCTGGCAGACGCATCTGTCGGGGTGCCGTGTTCTTCGGGGGCTGAGCACATCTCAGAGACCAACGCATATGGATTGCTCCAACGTGCCGATGCCGTGATCTGTAATTGCGGATCTGTCAGCGACCTGCAACGCGCGGTGTGCGACGTGGTTGATTAAGCTCATACATGGGCTTGTGGCGCTTATCTGGTCATGATGTGACCCGGTAAGCGCCGTTTTGCTTGATGTATGAGTCGAATTGGTGTATGATGAGCCATAGATGACCAGATAAAACCATCTGGTGTATTGCGGTCCATCGTTAGCCCAGATAAGAACCTGAAATGGAGGAACCTGTTTATGCCGCGACGTTTTAATGGGTCTATTCCTAGGCCCCAGTCTCGTCGTTTTAGGGTCTCTGTACCCGATGCTGACGAATCTGTTCTTGAATGGATCGGAGCGCAGTCCGATCTCAGTGCCTCGGTACGCGCACTGATCCGAGACGCGATCGAGCGCAACGGATACCGAGATGCGACGTGTTATCCCGTCCAGCAGCAACCGCGTCGGGGGCGTCCGCCGAAACAAGCAGAGCAAGTAGATCAGGCCGAGCAGTCGGAGCAGTTTGTGACTATTGACGGGCATCAGATTGCCGCTCAGTCGATCGGTATCTTGATGCCAAAGGCGGAGCTGGATCGCGAACTTCTGATGGTCCCTGCGTCGCATGATGGTGAGCTAGATGAGACAGTCGAAGCTCTGCCTGAGTCTGATGTTGCTGATGAGTCTGTTGAATTTGATGACTCTGACAACATGGCGGATGCTAATACCGGCTCTGCACACGAAAACGCTATTGAAGATATGCTCGGCGCGCTGCGCTGATTCCAGACAGATAAGAGAAAGTGAGTACACATACTATGGCTTCTTCTGCAATCCCTACGTCCTTGAACACGATGACGCTTCTTGGCGGCATCGATGTCGGCAACGGCTACGTCAAGGGTTTGGTGCGTGGTGGGCGCACTGACAAGGCTGGTAAGCCTGTCATCGACACGATCGATTTACCCAGCGGTGTGGCGCTGATGACCAGGCCGAACTCTCTGCCGAAGGCTGATGTCGAGGCGACGGAGGTATGTGCCGACGACTTCTACAATGACCTTGATGTGTCGTTCTCGTCCCCGATGGTGAGCAACACGTATCGCCATCTGTTCGGCAAGCGCTCTCTCACTGCGAACGGCGCGTTCGATGAGTTTAACGTCGTAGGCCGACGCTCGAAGGCTGAGCAGGAACTGTCCAAAGTGCTGATCCTTGGGTGCTTTGCTGCGAAGGCGCTGCGTGACTACGTGGCTGTTGCGAAGGCTCTGCCTGCATCGGAGCTCATCGTCGACGCGCGCGTCGCTGTCGCGCTGCCGATCGATGAGTACATGCGTCATCGCACGGGTTACAGCGCCGAGTTTATGAGCGCAACGCATCTTGTCACTGTCCACAATTTTGAGACGCCTGTGACGGTGCGGATTACGTTCCGCGATGTTGTCGTGATGGCCGAGGGTGCATCCGCGCAGTGGGCCATCACGGAGAAGGGCGTGCCGCTCATGCAAGCCATGCTTGCCGACGTGCGTTCGCGCGGTCTTGCATTGGAAGGCGTGAGCGCGGAAGATATTCTCGCGGCTCGTAACACGATTGGTATCGACATCGGTGAGGGAACGATTAACTTCCCGGTGTTTACCAACGGCAAGTTCAACGCAGACGCCTCTGTGACGTTCGGTGAAGGCTACGGCACTGTGCTGACCCGTGCGTTGGAGTCCATGGATGCCGAAGGCTTCCATACGGGTTTCACCAGTCGGAAGCAGCTGGCGGATTTCCTCCAGCGTGAGCCCTCGTCGTTGAAGCGCAACTTTTACAACAAGGTGCGCGCCTACGTCGATCGTGAGATCGAGTTTTTCGCCCGAGCTGCGTCTGACCAGTTTGGTCGTGTACTCAGTGTCGTTGGTGCCACAACCGAGGTTGTGTTCGTCTTTGGCGGTGGCTCTGGCCCTGTGAAGAACGCTCTGTATCCGCTCTTGCTCAGCAAGGTCGCAGAGATGAATACAGAGGACGCAATGCCGGTTCTCTACCTGGATGCGTCGTACTCGCGCTCTTTGAACCGTGAGGGTCTGTACTCGATTGCTCAGGCGTCTGCTGGCAGGGCTGGGGCTTCTAGTAAGGTCAGTAAGCGTTCGTCTAACAAGAACAGTAAGAATGACAAGGGTGGTGAGTGAGTAGATGTCTACAAGCCCGTGGGATGACGCTTTGCGTCGTTATGCGACGGCAACGCACCATGTAGACGGGGCAGACACTGTGATCGATTCTGATGTGGCGGCAACTGGTGATGAGCCTGTTGCCGCCACCGGCGCTGTTCTGCCTAGTTTCGATAGCATCGTGGGTGGTGACGGGATGGATCTCAGCAAGACTGAGTCTTTGGTCGTTCCGTCGACGCTCGACGAGGTGTTGCACGATGCTGGCGTTGAGCAAAACAAGAACACCACTAAGCGATCGCGTGGCAAGCTGCGCCGTGTCATGACAGTTATCGTGTGGCTTCTTATCATGAGTCTGATCTGTAGCGGTTTCTATCTGATCTATCGCGCACATGATGAGGCTCAGGTCGAGGAAGAGCTTCCGGTGCCTACTCAGACGTATCAGGATGAGGAAATCTCTACTGAGCCTGTCGAGGCTACTGATGATGTGCTCACCCACGAGTGGGATGTTGTGAATGCCGACTCTGATCAAGGGTCGAACACGTGGGAGGTGAACACCGAGGATTACCGGATTAGCACGATGTCGGTTGCTCGTATGGCTCCTGGATCTGTGTTCATCCCGGAGTCTGGCATCTACTTGGAGCTTCAGCCGTCTGACACGTTTGAAGCGTCGAACTATGGCGATCTTCAGACCATCCATGTGCCGACCAACGTGCACCGAGGTGTGTGGTACTCAGCTGGAGCACCTCTCACTGCATCTGATACTGGAGTTCTCACCGGTGTTCGTCCTGATTCCTCCTCATCTCAGTCTTCCGACTCCGTGATGTCTGGAACACGCAGTGGTTCTGAAGGCCAGGAGAGCCAAGTACGACAGCAGGTGAGTGCACAGGGAACAACGTTGATCGCTTCTCATGTGGCGTGGACAAAGCGTCACCGTGGGGCTCTGTATACGATGGCTACCGATGTCAAGCAGAACCAGCTCATCTGGGTGAAAGGCTTCGACGGGTCGCTCGCCACGTGGCGTGTGAACGGCATGTGGTTTGCTGAGCACCAGGCGTTTCCGGAGGACTACTTTAGCGCTACTGGACCTCGCCGGTTGGTGCTCACTACGTGCGGTGGCCGAGTAAACGACTACGGTTACTATCAGCAGAACGTGTTCTTGGTGGCAGAGCCTGTAGCTCTGGAATCAGCAACACAGCAGTGATGTAGTCACTGCGTAAAGCAATCCCCCGTAGCAACGGTGTGCAACCGTGCTACAGGGGATTGGTGTTGTTTGCGATATTCTCTTGTGTGTTCGGTTGTGATTATGATTGTGATTGTTGATCAGAATAACACGTCTTTACTCAGAAAGGCGGGTTACCCTGATCGAACCCGCCACCGAACGGATCAGATGCATCGAGCGCATCGTCCGCGAAGACGGGGGTCTGGGGGGCAGGAGTAACAGCAGCAGTAACAGCAGCAGTAACAGCAGCAGGAGCAGACTGTACAGCCTGAGCAGCGCGGTTCTGTGCGTCCTGCTGGGCGGCACGCTTGGCGAGACGCTCGGTGGTCACCTTGCGGTTCTCCAGCATCTGAACGTCGGAGACGATCAACTTTGTCACGTAACGACGCTTGCCGTTTCGATCGACATAGGAGTCGGTCGTAACGCGGTACGACACCTCCACAAGGTCGCCCTTGTGAATCATGTCAAAGACGCCGTTTCCACGGTCGTTGGGGATGAAGCGTTCTACGGACACCGCGTCGGTGCCGCGCTCGCCACCCGCATTCACGAAATCTTGATCCACCAGAACGGTGAATCGAACCGTACGGGATCCGTCCTGGTTGTTAAAGAGGTGCGGGTCGGACGCCAGGCGTCCAATAGCGACACCGAAGTTCTTGGGGTTAATACGTGCCATTTGTGTTTCTCCTTCTTATGGCTAGAGTTAGATCGTCTTATGATCTCTAACGATCTTTATCAATAATTATCTGAGTACATCTGTGATGTACGAAAAATACTCTTAGTCTTCAGAAAAGACTGTTTCCGTTCTTCTTATTCTCCAAAGAGCCTGTGTGTGCGGATCTCGATGATCAGCTTCATGGTTGGTCGATAGACACTATCGATGACAACGACGGGCGCATCATATGCTTGTAGAAGCTTGAAAAGAATGCCGTTGCCCATGTGGACGAACTTGCAATAGCTCTCTGAGAGCTCTTGGATGACGGCTTCCCATCGGGTCATGTTGCCGTCAAGGAGCATGAGCTCCCAGTCAGCAAATAGTCGGCTGATGATTCCTGAGTAAGCAACTTGTCACCCCCACTCCTCTCGACAAGAGTGACGAAACACGGGTGACCCATAGTCAACACCAGAAAGGAAAAACTGTGTTGACTAGCTCCCGAACTAGGATTCGAACCTAGGTTACCGGAACCAAAATCCGGTGTGCTGCCACTACACTATTCGGGATGAAGCCAAGTGCGTTACTTGGCTGGGTTAGTCTTGGATAAGCGATTAATTGAAGACACGGTGGCCAGGATCAATGATCTCGTAACCATATTGACTACATATTGTATTGAAGGTGTCTTCATTGTAGTAGTTACCCTTGTTGTCTAACCAATAATAGGTTAGTTCGCCAAGTATGAGAAAGAACGATTTGTTCAACCGTTCGATACGCACCAGGGCACCGCTGCTGAGTCTTTTCAGGTAAATAATCTGTGGAATGAACACAAGTGCATCCTTAATAACACTTAGAAGTGAATCGTATGGGATCAAAGATGATTTCGACAGGCCAATACAGACCTTCAATAACATCGTTCAAGAATCGGTAAGCGCTCTTTGTTTCGCCTTCGGTGTTTGTCCACACACTATGGAAAAGATAGTTCGCTCAATGGATTGCTTTTCATAGCAAAGTTCCTTTTACCCTTCTAGTAGTACTTCGACACAACCCCCATCATCAATCATCTTGCACAAGAACTCGTGGACACTGTAAGAGACAGACTCTTCATCAGTCCATGCTCCTTCAAGGTCCATCATTCCGAAAGGGCAGCTATAAAAGTAAGTGTGGTCGTTAAACCTCACGACAGTGCCAGCATCGAGAAGCCCACAGTAAGGACGGTTTGAGAGAGCAGTGGTGTCTTTGTCTTTGACAGGAATTTCAACATCGCGCATCTTCCACGTTAGTTCACAGTACAGTTCGTTCAGTTCATTGAGCAGGTCTGTGTTTGTAGTCATTTTTCAGAACCCCCAATCTTTACTTGTTTTCCTTCATGATGGACTTCATGATCTCTTCGACAGCGCACGTACTGCAACAATTATTGTCGCCCATGCCCTTTTCGATAGCGTCTTCTAGTGCGGTTTTGAGCCAGGCTTCGGAGACGGTAAATGTCCCATCTTCGTTACGCTTGATGCCGATGTTATCAACCATTGGTCTATCCTTCTATTTTTTGTTTGTAGTGTGTATAAAGAAAGCGCCGGAATCATTACGAATTTGAGACCGGCGCTTTCTTTAGTCAGTTGGTCTCGTACATGATGTCGACTCCGAAAGCGAGCGCGGCCTGGTGCTCTAGGGTGCATCCACGCGTCGTGTCCCATCCGTCGCACATGTAGATCACGTGCGCCTTCGAGAGACGCATCAGCGCGAGGCCCATGTGCCACAGTGCAGGGTTGACGACATCGTTGTTAACGTCGTACTTGAAGTCTTCTTCATAGACAGTATCGATGGGCTCGTAACCAGCTGCCCGGACGGCAGTTTCAGCCTTTTCTCGCTGCAACTTGACCTTATCGGGATCGACGCCCTTCATGGGCTGGGAAATGATTGCGTGTTTGGTAGGCATGGTGATGATCCTTTCGCCTGTATCGTCGGAATGGCGGGATTCGAACCCGCGACCCCCTGCTCCCAAAGCAGGTGCGCTACCAAGCTGCGCCACATTCCGTACTGTGTTGTTTCGTGTTGGCAGGTTTGCTCTCCAGGCCCCAGATCACCTCTGTTAGTAGATAGGCCCGAAGAGCAAACCAGATGCGGTAAGTCATTAGAAAGGTGATTTCTAATGGGTCCGCTACCGTCCTCAAGATTATCTCCCTGGACGGGGTTATGTGGGGGATGCTGTTCTGCTATCTATCATCGTAGTAGAACTTGACCAACAGAAACTCACACACAAACGCCCAATGGCGCAATTGTTGGTCCTCGGAGTGCTACCCCGTACGCGATCCCCCGATCGCGGTGTCCAGTGCATCCGCTTGATCAGAGCGGCAGGAACTGAGTCCTAATCATCCAGCATTGCCCGGACACATGGTGGTCCCCTCGGTGGGATTCGAACCCACAAGCCAAAGGCGGCGCATTTTGAGTGCGCTGTGTTTGCCACTTTCACCACGAGGGGGCGGTGAATATTTAGTTAGTACCAGTGTACATTACCTCCCCCGGTACATCTGTGATGTACAGGGGTACAAACAAACAGACATACACAGGGGAGGGGGGCAATGCGATCATTGTCTACTGATCGTCAGTTGCAATGTCGGTGTTCTGTGCAACATGTGTAGCCTCGTAGGCATCAATGACGCTCTGGTTCAACATGCCTCGTTTGGCAACGGTAATACCGTTCTCCAGTGCCCATGCACGGATCTGAGCGCTCTTCTGACGCTTGATACGAGACGCCTCGCTGGAGCTGCGCGACTTGCGCGAAGCCTTCTTCTTGGTGGCGCGCGCACGTCGAGCGTGCTCGATGTAAGGTGCGAGAGCCTCGTTGAATGCAGCTGCGTTGGCCTCAGAGAGATCGATGCTGTAGTTCTTGCCACCCACGCTGAACTCGATGGTGGTGGTAGCAGGCGAACCGTCGATGTCGTCGACGAGTTCGACGCTCGTGTGTTCCTTGCGCATTGTTGTTTCCTCTTCTTTCTGTACCTGTTGTCTCGGTGAAAGATGAGGGAGACCCCCCGAGAAGCAATTCTCTGTGTGGGGCCTCCCTCATCTCTTTGCTGCTATGTCAGCGACTGTCAGTTGTTGTTCTGTCGACGACGGACCAGCAGCAGAATGCCACCGGCAGTCACGAGCGAGGCAACACCTGCAATGAGCATCCCGGTGTTGTAAGCCCCGGTCTTGGCCAGACCCGTGATAGCGCCCTTTGGGGAGCTCGGGGAGCCCGGCGTAGGTTGGGCAGGGGTGTTCGTCACAGGCGTAGGCGGCTTAGGCTGAGAGGGGGTCGGAGTCTCCTTGGGCTCGGGCTTCGGCGCAGGCGGGGTCACGCTTGGCTCAGAAGGCTTCGGCTTGGGGGCTGGAGTCGTAGGAGGCTCAGTCGGAGGCTTCGAGGGCTCGGGAGTAGGCTTCGGCTTCTCAGGAGTCACAGGAGGTTCCACCGGAGGCTCCGAGGGCTTCGGATCCGGCGTAGGCGTCGGAGGCTTCGAGGGCTCGGGAGTAGGTGGGTTAGACGGCTCCGGAGTAGGGGCCGGGGGCTCAGACGGCTTTGGCTCCGGCGTGTTGGGCGGAGTCGTCGGAGGCTCAGAAGGAGTAGGCGGTGTAGACGGCTCCGGAGTCGGTTCCGGGGTGGGAGTCACAGGAGGCGGCGTTACCGGCTTCTCGTCCTCCCCCGTTTCGGCACCGGAGGAGCCCTTTGCCTTCCAGGTGACGGTGGTGGTAACCTCCTCGTCGTTCACGACAGCCGTATTAGTCATCGTCTTTTCGGGCGTAACGACGGTCACGCCGATGCGAGCCAGGTGATCCCCCGTGAGGTCACTCGGGATTGTGAAGGTGACCGACTTGCCATCCTCACTCTTAGTGATTGCGGGCTTGTTGAGCAGAGGGTTGGTCCAGTCGCCGTTGTCGACGGGAGTCAGCGTGATGCCAGTCTTGAACGTGGCATCATTCCTATTCTCTGTGATCGTAACCGTCTGTCCAGGCGCACCTTGTGCCTGGATGTCGCACCAGAACTGGTAGGAACCGTCTGCACTCTTTCCGTTCGAGTAGCAGAACTTTTTGTTGCCGGGTGTGGTGGGTTCACCCACCACACCCTTGCCCAGACCGACGGTGTACTTCGTGTTATCCACGATCACGTCAGTGGTGGTCTTGCCGACGCTATCCTTGTTAAGAGTGGCTTCGAGCTTGACGAAGCCATTCTTAATGCTACCGTTGCCGCCCAGAGTCTGGGCGATGTCTTCCGTGACGGTGCAGGTGAAAGCACCGTTGGCGGCAACGCACTTACCGATGGTTTTTTCGGATCCGTCCAAGGCGGTGGCCTTCAGGTCAACGCCGTTGAATCCGTTTGGGATCTGGAGACCCTCGCCAAGAGAGACAGAGAACTGGGCACCCTTCTCGACCTTGTTACCCGCGTAGTCGATACGGATGTCAAGCGGAGCGTTGACGGAGTACTTGTCTCCGTAACGACCGTTGATCTCGGTCTTGGTGATCGTGATGCCACCGGTTGCCGATGACGTTCCAGGCTCGGTCTTGATGATGCCGTTGTTGCCATCAGCGGATGTAGAGACGGCGGCAGTGTTGCCCGCGTTGTTGGTGGCGTTGTCTGCCTCGCCCACGGCAGCATAGGCTGCGATTGGGCCAGTAAAGAGGAGCGTCGTAGCGACCACGAGGGTCAACCCGGGACGCTTAAACGTATTGCGAGTCATGGAGTGTTTTTCCTTCCTTCATGATCATGTGTCGTGACTGTGGATGATGGGTTCATCCCCAGAGAAGATCCTTACGCATCTGTGATGCGTGGGGTCGTTCTGATCTTAGTTTACTTGATAACCGAGGATATTTACAGCGGTGTGAGAGATCAATCGAAGAATGCGCAGTTTCCGCCAAACTTCTGAATAAGAGTGTCGCGGATCAGTGGTACTGGTGCATCATCAGGCACGCGGCATGTGATGACGATCTTGTTACGAGGTGCGGAGGATGTACCCAGAACTGGTATGATCGTCCCACGTAGCTGCTTGGGCACGATATTGTAGTTCTTGACGAGAACCGTGTGTACAGCGAGCGCCTTGCTTTCAATTTCGGCGCTGGATAGATATTCGTATTCGCTCGGTCGGCAATCACGTGGGAATGTGATAGGGAACTCAACGCGAAGCGTGGTGTAGCGACGTGGCCGAAAGCGCTTGATGAGAGTGATGAGAGACATGGTGATCCTATCTGTTATTTTCTTTTTTAGCCCACTGGAGTTAGGAGGATAGTGTAGAGAGAATGGTCATCAATACATAGATGCCAATGGTAAGACCAAGGATACCAATGAGGATGCGGCGTTTCGTTGGCTTTTTGTGGCGACGAATGAACTCTTTGTATTCATTTTTGCGCCGTTTGTACTCGCCGTATGCTGGTAGATATGGGTCATAGTTACTTTTACTTGACCAGTGCTTTGGTCCCATGTATCGCCAATAGCGCATACGTTCTTCATTTTCGTATGCGGGATTGGCGCGGTATTCCTTTTCGTACGCATCCGCTAGATTAGATTATATGCAATACTTTCTATGCAATACTTTCAAGTCTGCCGATGGCAGGAATTGTCCGGTTGATGTAAACTTCTTGCTGCTGGCGTTCGTACGCTTTGAGCAAATCGTCGATGTTGTTGGTGTTTGGGGATGCTATGTATACAAAAATTTCGTAATTCATTTCTGAGGTTTTTGTCTTCGTTATTCCATCGGCTTGATAAATGTTGCGATATCGACCATGATAACGATTAGGCAGACACTCATGATGATCGCATTGGTGATGAGATATTTGATGTTACGTGCTTGATTCGCAGGCTTTGTTACGGCCATGTTGCGTGTTAGCGTTCCGAGGGTGACGAATAGGAGCGCGAATAGCGTGAGTACTGCGACACAGGCGGGGATGGTTGCGTTCATTGTTATAACACCCCCCCTCTTTTATACAATGGTGAGTACAAGTATTGTTGCCATACTTGCCATACTGAGAATTGCAACAATGAGGCTCGCTCCAGCATAGATATACTTTGCCTCTAGGAAATTTTTGAAAAATACCAATAGGCTAGGGATAAAGATGGCTAGGGCTGTCATCATTACTAGCGCGTTGAGCATCTCTCTCTCTTCAGGGCCAGACGAGCCATGCGTCTGGCTTCGTATTGATGCGTTCAAGCATCCATGCGTCATCGTTTTCAACTTCGATGTTGTTACTGTCGATCCACAGGGTGAATCCATCGCAGTACGTCTTCATGTACCGGATGCCTTCGTTGTTTTCAACGATAGCGCCGATGGCAAGCCTGTTGAATGGGACAGTGAGTGTACTGAACAGCACTGGCGGATACCTGTGTTCGACCTTGTCATAGTAGTCGAGTCGGCACGATGTCCATTCGAAGTTAGGCATGTTGGCTTTGAAGCGAATTCGTGAGGGCAACTCGATAGTGACGCCATCTCCGCAATCAACGGTGGCGTATTCGCGGATTTCATCTTCGTCGCTGATCTGGTTAAGAAGCCAGACGATGTCTTCTGCCGAATAGTGGCGCATTTCGTCATAGCCTACCGCGTCGGGTACAAGATTTAGATTGTATACCCTCGCGGACAGCCACTTGGGAATCTTGATAGGAGTTTCGGTCATGGTTGTTCCTTTTGTGTGTGAGTTTGTGGTTGGTGCGCTTGTGGTGGAACGGCGGCGGTTATCCACCGCCGTTCCAGGGATGCCACAGATCAGCCGAAGTGGACGATCGTGACGTTGCCGTTGGCGTTGCGAGCGAGTTCAGCCACAGCGTTATCATCGAGTAGCTCAGCCATGGTGTTGACCCACACACTGTGACCGTGGTCGTCATGGTCGATGAGAGCGTGGAGGAACTCGTCACCCTCGATGGTGATGACGGTTCCGAAGGGAAGGTCGACTGCCTTGTAGGTACTCTGGAGCCCGTTGGGATCCTGAGCGGTGAACAGGTCTTCTGCGAGCACATCGGAGTCGGATGCGGACTCAGGCTCTTCCTGCTCGGTCTGCTCAGCAGCACCATCCTCGATGAGCGCTGCGATCTTGTCCAGGTCGATGCCGATGGCCTCAGAGAGAGCCTTTCGGGCATAAGCCTGCTCGGCATTCTTGAGCTGGTTCTGGAGGTTACGGAGAGCTTCTTCGGTGTTCGTGAAATCGAAGTCAGACATGGGTGTCCTTTCTTGTTGTGTGATTGTGTGAGGTAGTGGTCTCTTCACCTCTACCGATGCAATTCTATTGCATGGAAACAGAGCATAACTCAGAGAGAGCCCCGTTACCGGTTGCTGCACTGTGTACTCTGGGTACTGAGCAGCGTGGTAACGGGGCGTGTGTTTAGCGTCTTGCACTTAGTTGTTGTCGTAGCGACTGTAGGGGTGGCGCTTCACGTAGTCCTGGAAGCCGCTCAGCACAGCCTTCCAGGTTCGACGACTACCGAATATCCGATCGAGCCCAGCCCAGTACTCGGGATTATCGGAAGAACCGATGGTCCGAGAGCTTTGTTTGTATGGGCTGTCGCCCATCTTGTCGACACGGGTGACGATCAACGACACAGTGCCGTCTTTGTCGAAGTTCTCCCACAGTGCGATGTGGTAGTAGACGTAGTTCCAATCATCGAACCACGTCTGGCGACGCATGTAGCAGTCTTCAAAGAGGCCGACATCGGGGCCGACCTCTTCCCACTGTCGCCAGTCGATATCAAGAGGGATATGGGGCATATGTTTTCTCCTATTTAGTATTCGGCGTATTTACAGTGGCTGCAATTGCAACCCTCGTATTCATCCCAGTCGACTTCTTCCTCGTCGTCACCGTTGTATTCACCGACGTTCGTGAGGATGCCGTACCAATCATCGTAGAAACTCACTCCGAGTACCCCATGATGGTCTGAACGAGGTGGTCGTAGTCGCCGGACTTGGCTTCTGCGATGACAGCGTTGATCTCGTCGTCGGACCAGCCCTCTTGACGAGCGGCGCGCTTCCATCCGCCGATGAGAGCGAAAGCGTTGCCGTCAGAATTGGCGATGTTGAACTGGACCGTTTCTGCGTGTTTCATTGTTGTGACCTTCTTTTTGGAATTTTTGTTATGGGATTTGGTATTAGCTCCAGAATATTTATTTAGTTGGTGGTGTCGATGATAACCATGACAGGTTTCATCTCAAACTTGTCATAGAATTCCTGGACAGTCAGCTGGGTCTGCTCGCCCAGCACCAGCCATGGCCGCTGAGCAACCACGACACGTCGACACGCAGCATGTCTGCGATTAGGTCGAGGTCTCCAAACGTGAGATCCAGTAGCTGACCCGTCACCGATCGAATGACGTTGTGATCAATGTTTGGATAGATCTGGTCACTACGTGAGATAACCCGATCGATGAAAGCCTTCTGCGCGTTTTCACCTGTGATGTTGTCGATGTTGATAGCCATGGTGGGGAGAACCTTTCCGGTCTTAGTTGGTCGGTGCAGATGTAAGAGCATCGATCGTCTGAGCAACCGTGTCGCAGTGCTCGCCGTCGATGATGTAATCAGTGGCGGTGACGATGATGGTGATCGGATCTGTGCTGGCGATGTTGTTGACGTGGGCATGGAGAGTGATGACCCCGTTGTCACGGGTCACCACATCAAAGGTGATGTCTCGCGCCGCGATCACCAAGTCGAACACGAGCTCGTCTGCGCGATGATCGTGTACGTTGTAAGAACGGTCGGATCGAGTGTTCTTCTGCTTCTTGGCCATGATGGTATGGGCCTTTCTGGTAGGTATATCAGTGGGTGTATGGATCGAGTGTTCGATACGTTCCATGGGTGGGATGATTGGGGTTATATACCCACAGACGTTGGTTCCACACAACAAGGACAGGGATTCCTGCTCGCTGCGCGAGGTCGACGCAGTTCCACGTGCCTCGGGATCCGGGCCCTTTGGGTGATCGGGGAACGCGAGGCAGAGATCGGCTCCTAGCTCAACCATCTGCTTATTGCGGATGGGGCCAGCGGCTCTGCCGTACTTCTTCCAGTCGGCTCGATGGATCTCAGCCTGGAGATTGAACAGGCGTTGTCCGTGGAGAGCCGCTTCGGTGTCGGCTCCTGTTGCACCACCATGGACGATGATGGGGTTCTTCCGAGTCTTGTCAACGATGTCCTGCACGGCGATGAGCAGTGCGTGAGAGTCATACGGTGTCCACTGGTGGTTGCGAGAACCGGTGATGAGCAAACGGGGCAAACGGGGCGTATCAGACATGGTGTTACTCCAAACAGGGAAGAAAGGGAAGAGAAAGAGAGAGGTAGAGAGGGAATCAATACGATTACCGGCACACGGTAGTGTGCTCATCAAGAGACAAGCCGGTGCTCGTTGTAGTAGTCACGCATTGCGTCATGAGTGATGACTTCATCGGTGGTGACAATGGGGATACGCGACAGATGCGAGAGTGACGATGTGTGTCGTGCATAAGCGTCCACCCACGGGAGCTCGTGACATACTTTGTCGCTTAGTTCAGCATGGGCCATGTTGCCGATCGCTGCACACACATCATCGACGAGGATGCGTTGTGTATCGTTAAGGGCTGATGGGTCGCTAGAGGGCAGTTCTCCTGGTCGAATCAAGAGTTCGTCTCGATGGAGACAGTAGAGTTGCGGACACACTGGACCGACTATCCACGCATGGAAATCCTCTGGGAACAGAGGGGATCCGTGTTGAGCGAGATGTGCGGCTTGAGCGTAAAACGCAAGCTTATGGAGCTTCATCGTCACCATCGTGCTCTCGTGAGTGAGGATGTATGCGGCGACATCCACGATGGATACAGATGTAGTCATGGTTCACCTCTTCTTTCTTTTGTCTTGTGGGACTGTGTCGGAGGACGGAGATCATGATGATGCTCGTCACACGAGAGTGTGCCAAGGCTCTGTGTTATACTTAGTTATCAGGAAAAACGAAGAGCCACAACACAGGGGTGGAGCAAGCAAGAGAGGGGTTGCGATGGCCAGAGCACAGGCGAGAGAAGCAGGTGAGCCGATGGTTCGGCTCAATGTGCGTATGCCGGATAGCGTGCGCGACAAGGTGGATTACTGGGCCGAGAAAGAGGGCCTGAGTGCCAACGAGTTCATCATCGAGTGCGTCTTGGGCCATATCGCCCGTAAGAATGGCGACTATGATCTGCCTACATTGGAGCAAGCGCGTCTCTCTCAGCTTGTTGATGCTCAGGTGTCACTGGCTAGCAACGTTGCCAACCTGGAGAAGACTGTCATGTCTATGGCGTCGACGATCATCGGTCTGACACGTGGCGATAGCTATCTGTTGGATGATGAAGACGGTGAAGAGTAACAAGAGAGTGGTGGTGGGTTTATGAGTGATTTTGAATATGAGGGTTCATCTTCGTCCACGTCTGCGGTGTTTGACCCGTTGTATGCGGCTCAGAAGCAGCTGCGTGAGCGTATGAACCAGCAACCGGCGGTTATATCGGCGCGTTCTGCGCGTGTTGGTAATACAGCTACAGATGTAGCGTTGAACGCGCGTCGTCAGTCTGGTGGCGGTGCAAACGGCAACAATAATGCTGGTAACGCTTCGCCAGCAGGTGCCTCCGGTGTGGGCTCGACGCCGCCTGAACCGCAACGCAATGAGCCTGATGATCTGATCACAGAGTCTGAAGGTACTGTCAATGCCGGTGTGGATACCGGCGCTGCGCATAATGCTGACGCTACTGCGAGCCTCGATGAGAAAACAGCATCCGTAGAAGAGGCTCATCACGACAAGCAGAGCAATGAGAGCAGCGATGCCCAGCCGCAAGTTGAGCGCGTGTATGAGCCTGCGCCGATGGTGCTACGTCATCGTGATGGTAGTGAGATCCCTACGATTATCGAGGGTGATGTTCGGTTCACTTTCGATGGTGATGCGACAAGGCCGCGCGATTTACCTGCCATCATCGTGCAAGCGATTCGAGACGAGCTGACGCGCTTGGGTGCGCCAGAGCTCGGTGCTGCCCCGACGCCAAAGACGCAGAATAAAACGCTGTCATCGGGTTCGCTGATCACAGCGTTGGCGATGAGTGCGCTCGACATCGAAATTCCCGGTGTGGATGAGAACACGAGGCGAGCTGCTGAAGTGTTGCGCACGGGCCAGGGCCGCGTGGCTGCGATCGAGATGAAGGTGGAGCAGGTGCTGGATAACCAGCAGCGGGCTCAGAAGGATCTCGATGTGATGACGAAGCGTGCGCTCAGCGCTGAGAAACAGCTCTATGAGCTGGAGCTCATGCTCACGTGGCTACTCGTCGACAAGACGGAGCCGCGTCTTTTCAATCAGGCCACTGCAACCTCGATCGATCTCACGCACAAGACTGTTGTTGATGCACGTGCGAAGCTTCGGGATAAGGCCCGAGAGCTCAGCAAGGATGAGTCCGTGCAACGCGGCAATCTGAAGATTGTGGAGTAGCTACTTGGTAACCTCGGTGGCCGTATGGTTTTATATCTGATAAAATGTACTGGTATACGAGGCTTTTCGAACCTTTGAACGATTATAGGAGGTTATATGGCGGTTGGAATTCTCACTGAGAAGCCCAGTGCGGCACGCAATTTTGCGAAGGCGCTTGGTGGACAAAAGGGAACGTACAATGGTGAGGACTATGTGATTGCATTTGCGCGTGGTCATTTGTTTGAGCTGAAACAGCCGGTGGATCAGGTGGATCCATCGAAGCGTACGAAATATGCGTCGTGGGCATTGAATGATTTGCCGTGGGATGTAAATGATCTCGCTTTTGAGCGAGAGAAAAAGGACGGTGTATCGAAACTTTTGTCCGATATTCGCACAACTTTGCGTTCTTGCGATTCTCTCGTGATAGCGTGCGATCTCGATCCTTCAGGTGAAGGCGGGCTCCTTGCTTGGGAAATTATTTCTGAGCTCGGACTTGGCAATAAGCCTATTTATCGCATGTATTTTACCGATGAATCCCCAGCATCGATTCAGAAGGCGTTTGTTTCGCGTAAGCGTTTGACTTCGATGGAGGATCACGATGAATACCGGATGGCTTGGTTGCGCTCTCGCTGGGACTTCCTGTCCATGCAATGGACTCGTGTCGCATCTCAGCTCGCTGGGCAACGTACTGTGTTGCGTCAAGGTCGACTGAAGTCGGCCATGACGGTGCTCGTGGGTGATCAGCTCAAGGCTCACAAATCGTGGAAGAAGGTGCCGTTCTACGAGTCTCGTTTCCGCGATGAGAACGGTGTGATGTACTCAGACCCGGATGCTCAGCGTTGTGCTCGTGAGAGTGATGTGGATCTGAGCGGTCTTTATGCATCGAGTGTGATGGTTGACTCCAAGACGATGAAACGTTCTGGACCACCCAAGATGTTGGATCTTTCCAGTCTGTCAGCATTGCTGAGTGCCAAGGGTGTGAAGGCGGCAGATTTGCTGAAGATTTACCAAAAAATGTATGAAGACCAAGTGGTCAGTTATCCGCGAACTGCGGATCTTCACGTCACCAAGGAGCAGTTTGCGGAACTCGTGAGCAACGCTCCTGCAATCGCACGTGCTGTCGGTATCGACCCCACTCTGCTCACGCACACTGCTGCCAGGTCGACTCACGTCAAGGACTCAGGCGCACACGGTGCAAACCGTCCTGGTCCGAATGTTCCTGCGTCGCTTGCAGAGGTGGAGAACAAGTACGGCAAGACGGGTGCCATGATCTATGAGCTGTTGGCTCGTTCCGCTCTCGCTGTCCTCGCAGAGGACTACGAGTATGAGTCCCAAAAGGGCCACGTCACTGATTTCCCGTCGTACACGGGCTCGTGCTCGGTGCCGAAGAAGCCGGGGTGGAAGGCTGTTCTCGGTTCTGCGTCGATGGCAGACGACGATGACAACGAGAACAATGTGACGGGTTTGGGTACCCAGGCAACGCCATTCGTTCATGAGGGTGTGCCGCCTCGTCCTGCTGCGCCTACTGTTAAGTGGCTCATGAAGCAGCTGGAGCGACGTGATGTGGGTACGGGTGCAACCCGCACCAGCACCTTTGCTGAGGTGTCGAGCTCGAAGGCTCGGTACCCGCTTATGAGCGAAACGCGAGGCAAGATTAACCTGACGGAGCACGGTGAGATGAGTTACCGGCTGTTGCCGGGCACGCATATCGGTGATCTGACGATCACGGAACGAGTGTTCTCTGACATGAAGGCTGTGGCCAAGGGTCAGAAGAACGCAGATGATGTCCTGGCTGAGGTGGCCGGACTGATCACAGACGACATCGCCGTGATGACGGCGAATGCACAAACTATGCGAAAGGAACTTGGAATGAGCGAATTTGTGGAGAAGGAATACTTCGAGGGAACGTGGGCACCTGTTAACAAGCATGTGAAGTTCAACCGTACGTGGAGTGGTCATCGCTTCACGGATCAGGAGTGCATGGATCTCTTGTCTGGTAAGGACATCGAGATCACCGCGACTTCCAAGAAGACTGGTAACGACTTCTCTGTCGTTGGTTCTCTCGAAGAGAGTGAGTTCAAGGGTCGGAAGTTCGTTGGCTTCAAAGCCGATTTCTCCAAACCAACGGCTGCGGCAAAGAAGGGCGTTGCGCCCAAGTCGATGCTCGGTGTGAAGCTTACCGATGAGCAGCGTCAGCAGATTGAGGCTGGTAAGAAGGTTCTCATCAAAGGCATGAAGTCTAAAAAGACTGGAAAAACCTTTGATGCGTATCTGTCTTTGGAAGATAAGCCGGATGGAACGCGAGGTATTGCGTTCTCGTTCGATAAGTGATCTCATAAACGTAAGAGGGAAGAAAGGAGGAACGCGAGAATGGCGAAAGATCGTTATTCCATTCCTGTGTCGTTGGATCGTACGATTCTCGATCACGAATTGACGCTATCAGGTAATTCTATGCGTCTCAAGCCTTTGCCGATGAAAGTGATCTTTACTCACATCGGTAGCATTGTTGTGCTCATGTGGTTGCTCATGGGTACACCTTTGAAGGGTGCGAGCTTCGGATATCTTGTCTTTATTTCGGTGTGGTGGATTGCTGCCACAGCGTATTTTGCTTCGTATTCCAAGACAAAGGAAATGCGCGGCGAGATGATCACGGTCTTGTTCGATTATCTACCGAAGGCATCACGCAAGGTTTTTACTCGATCCGATTCAAGTCCTGGTCAATTTCACTCGATTGTCGGCATCAAGAATGTTGATGAGAAGACTGGTTTCATCACCTATGCGGATGGCATGGTAGGCCAAGCGTATGCGGTCGTAGGATCCGCGTCGTGTTTGTTGTTTGATCAGGATCGTGATGCGATCCTGAATCGCAACGATCGTTTTTATCGTAAATTGGAACCGGGTGTGGAATGGGTGTTCATCACCACGAAGGAACCTCAGCGTGTTCATGCCCAAGTTGCTACGCTGGAGAAGCGTAATCGTCGTTTACCTCCTGAGGCTCGGGATCGTGAACTCGTCGCTTTAATGGATGAGCAGTATCGATCTCTCAAGAGTTATGTGAGTGTTAGTTTCTTTAGCATTCACCAGTATCTCATTCTCATTGCTCGTAATGAGGAAGATCTGCGTAAGGCACACAATTTGCTTGATGCTGAGGTAGCTGACTCGTCTCTCGTGTTCAAGGAGGTAACGATGCTCACGTATGATGAGACGATCGATCTCCTCGCAACGCATTATGGGACTGTTGCCACCAAGTAGCGCGTGGTGTACGAGATCCCCCGCAACCCCGGATGGAGACATCCGGGGTTGTCGTGTATCTAATGTGGATCAATAGTCGTTACTCAGTGGGATTTTGCCTCGTTTTCGTGTAGAATAGACTGAGGAACGACCATAATCGGTTGGCAATGAATTGTTAGAACCAAGAGAAAGAAAGGGTGTTATCTGTGGCGAAGAAGGAAAATGTCGCACATGTGGCTAAGGTTGATGGGGCGTCGCCGTGGAGTATGGCAACGTCGCGTGTTCGTGCCGCTAGTGCTTCGATTGCTGCTGATGAAGCACGTGATCGGGTTGAGGCTAGGCAGCATACACTCAAAGGTATGTCTCGCAAGGAGCGTAAGGCTCTGTTTGCGAAGACGAATGGGGCGACGTTCAAGGATTACACGCACCTGCTCGCGGTGAAGCCTCGTCAGGGTTATGTGTTCCACTCGGATTACTTCGAGATTGACGGTGGGGTTGGTTGTATCCTGGGGTATTTTCATGACGAGTCCGCTCGTGATGAGCTACCCCCGTTCTGGGGCGTGAGTCTTATTCCGTATTTGCCCGCGAATGTGACGGCTATTCTGCTTCAGCAGGTCTCTCGCGTGACTGAGTCGTGGCTCAAGGTTAAGATCAAGGCATCCGAGCGACTTGATCGTCTCGACGAGCAGGAGCAGAGCGCAAATGGTACGAAGTCGACTCGTCGTAAGGCGTCAAAAGTGTCTGCTGAGGTTGAGCAAGCGATTGCTGAGATCCAAGACGGCGCTGCGTATTTGTCGGTGCACTACCGTATCCTTCTGAAGGCTCCGACTCTGGAGATCCTTGACGATGTGATCGATGATTTGCGTCGTAAGTACATTGATACGGTGGGTAATTTGTCTATCGCACCGCACCATGGCACTCAGCGACAGGAGTTGGCTACGTTGTTTGCACCCAATGCGTCTAAGAAGGGGAAGGGTTTTCATTTCACTTCCACTGAGCTGGCTGGAGCTTTCAACCTTGTCACTAACGGTCTGAACGACCGTGGTGGCGAGTTCGTCGGCTACATGGTCGGCGATGTAAATAACTCGGGCGTTCTTATGGACGTTGATCTATATAATCACCATGTGGTGGTTGCTGATGATGAGAAGTCGCGTGCTGAGATCATGAACAGGGCTCAGGTGGCCGATATGTGGGCCTCAAAGATCTCGCAGGCGGCACTGATCAATAACAAGCGTGTTGTGCACATCATTCTGGATGGTGCTGATCTGACGGGGGTTCTTGGCCCTCGTATGGACACGATCACTGCGCGCATTGATATGTCTCAGGGTGATGTGAACCCGTTTGAGGTGTTCGGTGATCGTAAGGATCAGCTCTCGCTGTTCTCGACCCATCTGGAGAAGATGGTGCTCATGACGGAGCAGGTGTATGAGCCTACTGATGCCGATCGGACCATCATTCGAGGGCAGTTGAAGGAGACTCTGGAGCAGTTTTATGTGGATCAGAATATGTGGGCGCGTAATGCGAAGGACAATCAGGATCGTTTGCGTCTTGTGGGCGTGCCCCACGATCAGGTACCTCAGCTGAAATTGTTCGTCACGTATCTGGATCAGCGTTACAAGGCTTTGGTTAGTAAGACGGCTCGTGACAATAAGATGTTGCATGCATACTCTGTACTGGCATCTGTCTTCAAGTCCATGCTGAGTGCAAACGGTGACCTGTTCAACGTCATCACGAACGATGTCATTGACGGAGCTAAGAATGCTCGTCGTGTCATCTATGACTTCTCAGCTCTGGTGGATCGTGGGGAGGGTATTGCTATGGCTCAGTTGGTTAATGTGCTGGCGTTCGCAGCTTCTACCTTGGGTGAAGGTGACACTCTCATCATTCACGGAGCTGAGCTCATTGATAAAGGTGTGAAGCCGTACATGACCGAGCAGTTCCAGCGTCTTTTTCGGCGTAACGCTCGTGTCGCTCTGTGTTACAACGGTATCAAGGCGATGTTGGAGGATTCTGATTTTAATCATTTCGACGAGGCTGATTGGACGGCTCTTGGGGCTATGAGCGACAACCTGGTTTCTGTGTATGAGAAGAAACTCGCGAAGCAGATCCCTGTCGACATGAAGAAGGTTATTACCCGTCGAGGGGAGGGTCTCACATTCTTGCGGCGAGGGACGGTGAACGTTGTTTTCAAGCGTGATCTTGCGCTTGGTGTTAATGCTCAGGTGCGTGGTGTTGCGTACGATGGGAGCGTTGCTCCCGGTCGCCACAGGGGATCTGTGATGTCCAAGCGATCTCATCGAGGTCAACAGAAGTGATGAGTAAAGGGATTAAAGAAAGTAGAAGGGAACGGTGTCACGTGAAGCGTAACGGAACAGCTAAGAGGAACAAGAAGGAGGAGGGCCCATCAATGCAGACGAATCGTGTTCGCATTTATCGAGGTGCAACCCGTGTGTTGTCATTTGTTGCAGTGATTCTTATCGCTGTCTTTGGCCTCACCATGATTGGTGGGAGCGCTTACGCTGATAACGAAAAGACTGATAAGTATGATTTTTATACTTTGTCGTCGAACGTTACTGCGTATTTCTCTGAGGCAACTAAGCCTGGTGACAGTAGCGGCCTCTCAGCGGACGAAGGCTGGGATAAGATCGCCCAAAACGCCAGCGAAGGTGGTGCTTTGCTAGGTTACGGGGATGGCGATGTTTCCAGTATCTCTGGTTGGTTGACTTCCGCTACGACCGGCGCATCTAATACGGTTGGCTACGATTCATTGAAGGTTCGTGACAATGGGTCGAGTAGTGCAAACTCTGTGTATAGCGGTGTTCTCGCATATGCACAGTATGGCTCGCTGTTGAATGCGTTGGGTCTTGATTCCACGTCGACTGGTCTGGGCCTCCATCTCCAGAATATGCTGTTTGGATCCATTATGGCGTTGCTGTACATGCTTGCCGGTGGTATTGACACTATTTTCTCTGCTGTCATCTGGATTCTCGAAACCCTCAACCCGTTTAAGCTGTTCTTCTCTGCTATCTCTGCGTCGAGCATGGAAATGGCTAATGGCATGACCGGCGGCCAGGGTGTGCCCGAATGGATGAAGAGTCTCGATGCATGGTTCAGTGGGTGGTATCAAGCGCTTGTGAACTTGTCGTGGACTGTGCTTGTTCCGCTGTTTATCGCTGTGTTCATCTTCTCGTCGCTGATGTGGAAGAAGGGTAGTGCGCTGAGTGGTTTGAAGAAGCTTGTGGTCCGTATGCTGTTCCTTGGTGTGGGTCTTCCTCTCATCGGATCGATGTACACGGCGTCGTTGTCTGTGATGAAGGATGCGACGGCGGGCGCCGGTATGGGTGCGACGCGCGTTGTGATTTCCACGTTTGCAGACTTTGAGGGTTGGGCGAAGGCGAATCGCCTTGCTGTACCAGATGGTGCCACGCTCCAGTGGGATTCGTCGAAGCAGGCTCCTACCGGTGAATCTGTGAACAAGCTGCGTCAGACTACTGTGGCCATTAACAAGTTGGCGAATAAGGGCGCTTTTAAGGATGTGGCCGATATCAATGTGTCGGATCTTGGTTCTATCTCTACAGCAGCGATGGAAGCAGATACGTCTGCCGACGGTGGTCTGCCTCAGCATACGTATGTTGCGGCCATGGGCATGTTGTTGCGCTACACGAATTCTCAGTCGTACCAGGCATCTGACTTCGAAACGGCGGCTAAAGGTCGGATTAGTCAGTTGGCATCTGGTGGTAATGAGAAGGCCAAGACCTGTGCAACAACGTGGTTCAATGTTCAGGCAGACGGTTCGACAAAGGCTGACGGTAAGTCTAGTTGCTCGGAGACTAAGGCTTCGCAGAATCCTGTTTTGAAGGTTGCTGAGGGTTCCGGTCTTAAGGCCGATACCACGAAGGGCGGTGTGGTTACGTTTACAACAGGTGCTGGTGGTGAATACGCAGGTGACTGGGTGATGTCTACCAACACAGCCGATAAGGGATTCAGGAAAGCTAACCTATCCGCATTGTCGATGTACAACTACTTGAATACATGGTTCGGTAAGAGCTCGTTGACGGTGTATTCGTCGGATAAGGCCGTGTCTTCTGCGACTCGTGAGTACCATAACTCGGTGAACCTGGTCGGTTCTGCCGGTGTGAACTGGCTGTACTGGGTGAACGGCGCTACGACTCTGCTGTGCTTCATCGTGCTTGGTCTGGGTTATGCGTTCGGTATGCTCACGGGTGCAATCAAGAATTCCATGCGCATTATCACGGCTGTCCCGTTTGCGACGTTGGGATCTCTTGCTGGTATTGCCAAGGTTGTTATCTACACTTTCACAATGATTACTGAGATCATTGGGACGATGTTCATCTACCGTCTCGTTCAGGAGATTATCCTGTCGATCCCGAGCATTTTTGAAGGCGGTCTGGAACACATGTTCAACAGCCTAGGTGGATTTGGTACCTACCTGAAGAACAGCGGTAATGTCACGCTCTTCACGTCGCTAGTCTCCACTGTGCTACTGTTGATTCTGACGTGGAAGATGATGCATTTCAGGGGCGCGTTCGTGAAGGCTCTTAATGAGGCTGTTACGAAGATTGTGGATAAGTTCCTTGATACGAATGTTGCTCCTCCCGTTGGTGGCGGAAAGCTCATGCCAGCTCTGGCTAGTGGTATTGGTGCAGGTGCTGGCTCTGCTGCTGCTAACCGTCTGATGAGCGGTCGTGGTGGTCTGGGTTCTGGCTCGGGACGCGGCGGTGTGTCGAGCGGTCTTACGACTGGTTCTGGCGGCATCATGGATGGTAACGGTAATGGTGGTCCCGGTATGGGCGGTGGATCGATGTTGTCGATCAACGGTACTGATGGTCCTGGCCCTGATGAGGTCGGTCCTGGTGCTCCTGGTGGTGATCCAAGCGCCCCTGGTGGCGGTGGCGGCGGTTTGCTGCTCAGCGATGGATCTAGTGGCGTTAATCCCAATGTCAACAACGACATTACGAACGACAACGACAGCTCCAATGCGTTGGCGACCTCTGAGTCGGATCGTCAGATTGCTCGTGAGGTTGAGGCTCGCGGTGGTCTGTCTGAACCGTCTGCATCGTCTGAGTCTTACAGCGGGGATGACGTGACTTCTTCGAGCACGGTTGTGAACAATTCGGATGATGCCATGAGCGAGACGACCAACTCGATTCAGTCGACGATGGATGCCCACGACAAGGCTGACAAGGCTCGTGTCGATCAGGCAACATCGGGTGTGAAGGCCGCGTGGCACGGCGGTAAGGCTGCTGCTAAGGCGTACGCTGGCGACGTGGCTGGTGCTGCTCAGGATGGTCAGAAGGCTTTGGGTGATGTCCAGAACGCGCAGACGAAGGGTCAGGAGGCGAAGGCTCACCGTCAGGCGGCGGAAGCCCCGCGCTCTGTGCAGTCTGTTCAGTCGACACGCCAGACGAACCAGCAGCAGCAGTCTCAACCACAGTCTCAGACGCCACAGCGCGGTGTTGTGGGTGGTCAGCGTCAGGCTCCGTTTCAGCGAGCACAGTCTGCACAGTCTGCTCCGAAACCTCAGTCGACGGTTCGGCCCCAGCCTCAGCAGGCACCGACCTCTGCGCCATCGACTTCGCGGCCTCAGGCCCCGTCTCGTGGTTCTATCCAGCGAGGCTCGGCTACAACGTCGACGGCTACGACTACGGCCGGTAAGACAGGTACTTCTGTGAAGTCTTCTGGTAAGACAGCGAAGGCTCCGAAGAGTTCTGGCGGTCCATCACTACCATCGACACCACTTGCTGGTGGGGCTATGTGAGCGACTGAGTGCTTATGAGGCACTTACAACGCCCTCGATTATGCTGGTTTTCCAGTGTGATCGAGGGCGTTTCGGTTGCTTGAAGCGTGAGACTTGTGTAGTATGTATTTAGGTCATGGGTATGCATCTAACATAGTTGTGCTCAGACCATTAGATGTATATGTACAACTACTCAAGGAAGGAGGGACTGTATGTCTCTCGATATTCTCACCACTCAGGCGCTGGATGTTCTCAATACCCAGGCGAATCGTGTACTGTTTGAGATCGCGGATAACCCCCTTTTTGCAAAGTGGGATCTTCTATCCGCAATCACCAACGCAACAGTTTTTGCCAAGCTCGTTATTGGCGCGCTAATTGTTCTGTTCGGTACTTGTGCCGTTGGTTGGGCCGTATACAAGTTCTTCGGTAAGTTGGGGAATAGCCAGTCCGCCGCACAGACTTCGTGGTTCACAATCGCGGTGCTTTTCATCGCGGGAGGCGCTGCTGTGGCTGGTGGCGGTACGTTTATCTTTGATATCGCCCAGGGCGGTAAGGACACCATTGAGCAGCTTGGCGGGGGTATGATCCTGCCTTATTTTCTGACCATGTGGCCCTAATAGTACGTACAACGCGACAATGGTCGAATGGTCACTGTGACAGCCGGGGCCGGTTCATCCGGCTCCGGCTGTTGCTATCCACATATCACATATGCAGCCCCGGATGAATACATATAAGAGGATGAAAGGATAAATCTGTTATGGCATGGAAGTTTGGTAAAGGTGGGCAAACGGCTCATGAGGCGTCGGTTGATGACTACCATGATGGTAATGGCGCAGCAGTCGTGGAAGGAGAAGCATCTCCTGGTTTCGCTGAAAAGTTCAAGACATTTCAGTCTCGTTTTAAATTTGATTCACATCATGCGATCGAACGGTTCGGTGTGGCTGTTGCTGTGTTTAGCCTGACGGGTGCAGCGTTGTTTACCGGTGCCGGCGTATCGTCGTATGCCAATGGTCAGGAGAAACTCAGCGCGACTGCGTTGTATACCCAGTCTTTCACCACGTCTCGTACGCAAGTGGACGGTAAGGTGGTAGGTGTCTACATCGATCCGTCGAAGACTCGGACGATGGTGCTTCTGAGTACCAGTGATGAGACGCTGCTGCCGTCGAGCGCAGATGACTACCAGGTGTTTCTGACGGGCACGGATACCGAACTGCATCATCACACCTTGAAGGGTAAGCCTATTACAGCCCGATACGTCGCCTTTGGTAATAACTCCAAGTACATGGGTGTTGTCTTGGATGATCCTGATAAGTTCGGTCTCCAAATTCTCAATATGACCATTCGTATTAATCGAGAGATCTCGTATAAAGATGGTGAAGGTGCGGCTGATGAGTCCGCTCAGTCGGGGGGTTCGTCGTCCTCGTCGAAGACGGGTCCTAATGCTGGAGATAAGTCTTTCCAGCGGTATGACCAGATGCGTATCGCTTTCAACCCTGTGGCCTCTGGCGCGATCGAGACAAACCTGGGCACAGCTGGTTCCGAGTTTGATGCTGGAAGCGTCTATCACGAGACGGTGACTCGTGGTGCTGAGCAGAAGCTACGTGATCAGATGGATGGTCAGTTGCTTCGGATGCAGGCTGATCTAGCTAAGATCGATCAGTACGACTCGCAGATCGCTACGGCTTCTGTGAATGATCGCGGCACGATATTGAAACTCAATGAGCCTGATGAGCCTGATGTTATTGCGGGAGATCGCGTGACGGGTCAAGATGCGAAGAGCGCTAAAGACGGCAAGTCGACGCTGTTTCTGTCCTCCAAGACTGTCGTGCCTGGTGGTTATGATTTCGACTGGCGACATGGCAGTGTGAACGAGGGTTACTTGGATCAGGTTGTGCCTGAGGGTATGAGCTACGTTGACTTTATGAAGTCGCAAGCTTCTCTTTCTGCCGGTTCGCCGGATTGGGAGAAGGTGGAGTTCACGCTGAACAATGGCACGCCGCTCACGTCGTACACGAACCGTGACACGTTCATGAAGCCTCTGCTAGATCTACGAAGCAACCTGATCAATGCGTGGCAAACCTATTACGATCACAAGAAGGAGTATCAGGTCACGTCATACAACGATCTGCTTAACCTGGAGATTGAGCTGCGTAATGTTCGTACAAACACCTCTCAGAACGTAAGTGGGAATGTGCTGACTCTTTACTGAGTTGAGTAAATAACATCGGATAATGAGATGAAGGAACGAAAGGATAAGTAATGACTGTTTCTAAGCTTCCGCCGCTTGATGGCGGGGCAGGTGGTATTCAGCCAGCTCAGACACAGCCGGTTCAGCCTCAGTCGATTAACGAAGCGCCTCGCAACGATGGTATCGACGGTGTTGGTATGGGCGTGAATGGCACCGATGTTATGGGCCCTGGTGGATCTGAACCAGGTGGCCAGCCAGGTGACGGTATCCGAAACGGTGCCAGTAAAGCTGCTACTGGTGCGGCTGTCGGTGCTGGTGCGCCTATTGCAGCCCAAGCGGCTGCGCTGACGATCTTCCTGAATTGGCTCAAGATGCTCATGATGTCGATCATGGCAGCAGCTCAGTCGCTGTTCTCAGCGATCGTTGGAGCTATTGTTGCAGCCGCGAAGGCCGTCGTTGGTTTCTTTACGAGCGCTGGTGCGGCTGTTGCAAGCGCAATGGGTGGTGCTGTGTCGGCTGCGACTGCAACCATTGCTACGTTTGCCGCAACGGCTGTTGGTGCAATTGCTGTTGTTGCAGGCGGTGTCGCAGTAGTGCGAGATGGCGAGATGATCGCTCGTAGTGATGGTGTGATCGAGCCATGTACTGTTGCGGTAGATAAGGCAACGAAGGCAGCGGATGACGCTGTTGCTGATGTGTCTGCTAAAACCGAAGAGAACGCTAAGACTGTTTACTCTGTGTTGTCTGCATGGGGTATGTCGGATGAGAATATCTCAGGTGTTCTTGGTAACTGGTCTCATGAGTCGGGTATCGATCCCACGGGTGTTGAAACCATTTTCGACGAGAAGTTCACGATCGGTCCTCGTAAGAAGGATGCAGAGTCGAAGGGCTTCAAGATCTCGCAAGTGGATCCAGCGTATTCTGCGCGTTTCCCGGCTATTGATCTCATGGGCATTGGTTTGGGCCAGTGGACGAACGGTCGTAACGCACTGCTTACTGAGTACGCGGCATCGATCGGTAAGCCGTGGTCAACGTTGGAAACCCAGCTCGGGTTCATGATCTCGAAGGATGATCCGACTCGTGTTGCTCAAGTGAAGGCTCTCATCGATAACTCTGAGGGCGGTAGCGTCTCTGCGTCGACCTCGTACTTCCTCACGAAGTGGGAAGGTATCAACGACGGAACGCTCGGTTCTCGTGAGAGCGCTGCCGGTACCTGGTTCTCGAAGATGGGCGGCTGGGAGAAGAATAAGTCTTTGGCTGATTCGATCCTCGCTCAGTCGGGTAGTGCTCTCACCGGTGCGAACAACAGCTCGGTTGTGGCTGCTGCTGATAAGTGCAAGTCGCACAGCGGCAAGGTCGATAACTCTACTCTGGTTAATGCGGCTATCTCGTATGCGTGGCCGTACAACGACGATGGTAAGGGCAACGACGGTACTGATATCTACAAGTACCTCCACAAGGAGGTGCTTGGTGAGTCGGATAACTATTTCGCTTCGTGTGACCGTACTGTCGCAACCGCTGTTCGTTGGTCTGGAACCGATGACACGTACCCTGCTGGTGGTGTGTCGAACCAGCTAGAGTATCTTCAGGGTCAGGGTAGTTCGAAGTGGACCAAGGTCGACTACAACGGCGATAAGTCCAAGCTTCAGCCAGGTGACATTCTCCTGCGCACGACCGGTGGTGTCTCACATACTGTCATGTACGTCGGTGAGGACGCTGTAAAGGAGGTCTGGGGCGAAGGTAATTACGAGCCTCAGGGTGAGATTGTCTCGGGTTCGCTCAACGATCGCTCCCCCACAGTTGGTCAGTTCTACACTGGCTCAACCGGTCTCAATACGGATTACGTGGCGTACCGTAACACCACGAAGGAGTCTTCCTCGAAGTTTGCGTCTGTCACGGTTCCGTCCTCGATGCAGAAGGGACAAGGCGACAAGAATTCGCGTCTGACCCCTGGTCCGTGAGATCTGCGCTTCAATTGTGAATCTCCCACCCCGTACTGGATGATTGCATCTGGTACGGGGTGCTGTGGTAGAATTGATTGTGTTGATACACGAGTAGAATCGTAGTAACCAATAAACGAGAGAAAGAACAAGGAAGAACAAGAGAAAGGAAGTGATTCGCATGGCTGATCGTGATCGTGTGTCCAAGCTCAGCGAATGGGCGAAGACACCAACGCCGAAGCCACACTGGAAGAGTGGTCAGGAATTGGCTGATGAGCTGGAACAGAAGCGAGCTCAGCGAGCTGAGAAGAAGGCTCAGAGCAAGGATGGTGATGGCAAGAATCGCCGCATCGATCTGAAAGTTGCAGCGGGCCTGAGCCTTGCTGTGATGGGAATCGGTATTGCCATTGTGGGCACTCAGAGTGCTCCGGTTGATCGCAGTGCTGAGATTCAGGCACTGACTACTCAGGTCGCTCAGGCTCAGCAGGCATCCGAGGTTGTGCCCGATGTTGAGGGTGCGAAGGTGGCTGTGAACGCTCTTCAAGAGAACAGCCAGAAGGTGGCTGATCTCCAGAATCAGTACCGAGGTTGGTCGACGACCACCTCCGATGCCGATGCGAAGCGTGTGGCTGATCTACACGCTCAGCTCAGCGAGCTTGTTCCTGACAAGGCCGCTGTGCGTTGGTATGCACCTCTCGCGAAGGGTGCGTCGGGACAGACGAGCGCATTGCCCGCTGATCAGTACGAGTGGGAATCTGTTGTCACATACGGTGTGACAGATACGTCGGCATTGCCGATCGCATGGCTGTGCAAGGGTGCTGATGGCACGTTGCTTGCATGGACGACGGCAACGTATGATGCCACGTCAGGTACTTTCTCCGGTGTTCGTACCGGAGTAACAAGCGCCGGTGCTCGTTTGCTTGTGAGCGACGACACCGCTCATGAGAACGGAGTTGGCTAAGATGACGCAAGAGACTAAGAAGCCTTTTATTGCACGTTTCGGTGCATTGATCGCAGGGGGTGCGATTCTCCTGAGTGGTGTTGGTGTTGCTGCAACGCACAGCGATCATGTGGCTGATGAAAATGCGCGCAGCGCAGCTCAGGTGCAACAGTTACAGTCGCAGCTCGCTTCGCTGGAAACGTCGACGACGAACAACCAAGAGGTTGTCTCGTCTGAGGCAACCGGTATGTCCCCAGCACGTAAGCGTAGCGACGATGAGACCATGAAGACGATCATGGGGCAGGCGCTGACGTGGAAGAGCGGGGAAGAGTATATTGCTGCTCGCAAGGCGCTCATCGATCGGTGGCACCTGGACGAGGGATCCCAGTTCCTCACGGTGTTTATGCCTGGGGAAGAAGCTGGCGCATGGCGTACCGACTCGTCTGGAAAGACCTACTTCGCCTACGAGGGTGCGAACTCGTCTCTTGACAGTTTCACAACCTCTGTGACGAATGTTGACGGCACGAAGTACACGTACTTCGCTGTCGTTGGTATCAAGACCACGAGCTCAGATGGTAAGGCGACGAACACGTCGTACTCCACGATGAGCTATACGTTGGATAGTGATGGCTCGATCTCGAACATCACTGGTTGGGCCGGTGCCCCTGGTCGAGATCGTACGTATTAACACGCACTAATATGTGCGGTCCCACTGTCCCTTTTCTTTTTCCTCACTTCTCTTTTATCACTCTATGAATAACTCGAAAGGAAACCTGTTATGAATCTGTTCTCTGCTATTAACAATGCACGTACCCCGATGACGACCGATGAGAAGAGCGCGATTAAGCGTAGTGCTCGTATGGGTGTCTACGTCGTGCTTCGTGTCATTGGTCTTGTCTCGTGGGTTCTTGTCAGCATGTGGATCATGCTGTGGGGTGCTCTCAAAGTCGTGCCCAACATGGGTCGACTGGTTCAAGACGTTTTGGGTGTGACGAGCACGAATGCACCGAGCACTGAGGTATTCATCGCTTATTGGGTGGCTCCTATGCTGCTCATTACAATCGTGATTGCAGCCGGTGTGATTTGGCTGTGCGTATTGGGCCATCGTGGGCTGGGCAAGGTGTTTGCTGTTTTGCGTCGTTGGGTGGATCGAGCTGCGTTTGAATCGGTGACTCGTGATGAAGCAACATCTGATGCCACGATTGGTGGTCGTATCGGCCATGCGAAGAAGTCTACTCAAAAGGTCGAGAAGGCAGAGAAGAAGTCGCGCAAGCACTGATGTGCTGGTGTGTCCATTAATAAGTCCAAAGTCCAACGAAAGGATGACAGAATGAGTACGGTAACCGCTATGCGACGCTCCAATCCGTGGATGTCGCGCGCGTTGTCAATGCAAGGTGTTGAGTCTCGTGGGGTTGCGGGCGAAGCTGATATCAAGGTTTTCGTCGAGACTCTCTATTTCACCAACCATGGACCGCGTTCGAATTATCGACCGGTTCTTCACGTGCGAGGCCAGCTTGTTGGTCTTACGCCCTATGGATCCCCCGAGATTGCATACGGTGTTACAGAAGTCAGTTTCGACCGCAACATGGAAGGCGGCAACGTCACTGTTGACGCTTTTTATGAATTTACCGACGAGCAACTTGTCTCGTTGGTAAAGAAGGGGTTCTTTAACGAGGGGTTCGAACCTCCGAATGATCTGCTCAATCAGATCTGGATATTGCCAGCCCATTACGAGGGTGTTGTTGTTGCGCCCCGTAACGAACAAGAAGCACCTCTGGCTTTCATCGATGTGATCGATCGAGATGGTCTGATCATCGATGCTATGACATCGGGTCTTGATCTTGAGGATTACTTCCCGGACTACCTCACCAAGCTTCGTTCTCATGAGCTGGAAGATGATAAGTCCGCTGAACGTACGTTGGAGCGTACGAACCAGGTGGATGACATCTTTGCCGGTATGGAGTCTCAGTACAATGATGAGGGTACAGATGGTCGTACCAATGAGGCCGAGGGTGCGTCGATTGCTCAGGCTCTCAGCGGTGAGATGGGCGCAAAGAGTATTTTGCCGGTGATGGATTCACCGCTGTTTGATGCTCTGATGCGTAACGCTCAGGCGAAGTTCAACATCACTGAGGATGAGCTCGTGAACGAGTCTCAGGCCGAGTCTGAGATCTCGGCCATCAATAAGCCTGAGCCAGACGTTGCCGTGTCTGAGGTTGCCACGAAGAATCAGCAGGCGACGATCACGACGGACGAGCTTGCGTCGACGTTCCGAGATGTGATGGGCGACTTTATTGATTCTTCCGTTGCGAAGAATACCCCCGCATCCAAGTTGGCCGATATTGTCAACGCGGGGGATGAGATTGAGTCGCTTGAGGATCTGCACGAGGCTGTTGCTGAGGCGGAACAAAGCACAGCGCGCAAGCGCGTGTTTGCTCGCGAAGCCGTTGAGGTTGCAACAAAGGACAGTATTGACGCTCTGCCCTTTGATGACGAGCCTGGGCTCGGATGATTAAAGAATCATCAATGCCATGAGGTGAACGATACAGGGGCGGTGGGTGTAACCTGCCGCCCCTGTGCCCTCAGGGTTTATTTATGAATGAAAGAACGTAGAGAGATAGAAAGAAGGTAGTGCGTCGATGAGTCTGAAACAGAGCATTGTGGTGGTCAACGAGTTTAGTGTGCCAACACCCGGTGGTGGTAAGCATGGTGGTTCTCGTGGTGGTACGCCCGGTGCTTACGTCATGCGCTACATGGCTCGCAAAGGTGCGACTGAGCCTGTCGCTCCTATTCGTCGACGTGATACTGAGGATTTCATCTTGCGCTACATGGCGCGAGAAAGCGCTACTGAGAAAGCCGTGACGCGGCATCAAGTGAAAGATGGCGTTCTACATGTGTCTGGACAAGGCGGTATTGCTTTCGGCTATGGTCAGCCATCATTGTCCGATGAGGGTGTGCGTCGTGCCAGTGCTGACATCCAACGTCTGTTTGACGAGGGTCATACAGTGATGAAGACTGTGTTGTCTTTTAGTCCTGAATATCTTCAGGAGACGGGAGTTGTTCCCAAGGGCTTCGTGGCTAAGAACAAGGGGGACTACCGAGGTCATATCGATCAGATGCGTCTGCGCATGGCGATCATGCATGGCCTTGAGCGTATGAGTCATCGTTTCGATGATCTGCGCTACGTGGGAGTCATCCAGGTTGATACCTTGCATGTTCACTGCCACTTAGCCATGGTGGATGCTGGGCTCGGTCGACGTGTGCGTACAGAAAAGGGTGTCCAACAGAAGGGTAAGCTCACCAGCACCGATATATCGTTGTTGCGACGCGGTGTTGACTCGTGGCTTGATGAGAACCAGCACGTCGCTCATATGTCCAGTGCCGTGGGGTATGAGCGTCTCAACGTTGCTGCGTTCGTGAAGCGATGGGCTCACGAGAAGGTGCTTGATGAGTCGCTCCCTCAGTTGTTGTTGGCGTGTCTACCTGCTGACAAGACGTTGTGGCGTTATGGATCTCATCGACCGGAGATGCGACGTGCGAATAGTGTTGCAACGGAATTGGTCACTGAGTTGTTGGATCAACCTGGTTCCCCTATGACATCGGCAATGTTGGCCGTGGAAACCTATGCGAATCGTCGAGCACAACGTGAGGGTCTGAGTGATCAGGAGAAGCAAGCGCTTGTTCAGCGTGGCTATGAGACGATCATGGAACGAAGTATTAACGGTTTGTATCAGGTGCTTCAGTCTTTGCCTGTTGAGGCTGTGACTGTACGTACGCCAACGCTTGACGCGATGAGTCAGGATGTGGAGACGCTGATGGCAATCCAGGCTCAGCGCATGAAGACCCAAGCGCAGGGCGTGAGCGCTGATGATGATCTTGTTGGGTTCTCATTGCGTCTACGTTCGTATGGATCTCGTCTGCGAGAGCACGATACAAAGCGTGAGCAGTGGCGTATGCGAGCCTCTGAGTGGGAGGTGGGTCTCCAGGCGGGTACTGTGTCGCCGCAGTCTGAGATGATGCATCAGCTGTATCTGGAGGAAGAGGAATACCACGCACGTTGCGTGAGTAAGTATCGATCGTTGCTCGGGCCATTGGCAGTGGGTGTTGACGGTCAGCAGAACGACGACTCGTGGAAGGATGTGCTGGAGTCGGTGGATAAGCGACGTCAGGCAGTCGTGGGTCTTGAAGCATTGCTGGCTGACCGATCGATTCCGAAGATGAAGGATGCTGATGAGGCAGAACGTCTCGGTGTTGCTGCTCACGGCGTGAATGGTGGACGCTTGTTGGTTGCCGGTGGCAAGGCTGGTCGGACCGCACTGAAGCAACGTTTAGAACGTGCTCGTGCATCATTGGCGTCTCGAACAGCGGATCTTGTGTCGATGTTGTCCGGTAAAGGGCTTGTATTAAAAGCAATACAAGATGAATCGCGCGATGACGATCACGACGATCAGAGCGATGTTGTGACTGTCGTACCAGGTGAGCGGTGGGAGTTGTCTCAAACGAAGGGTATGGATCTGCATGACGTGCGCTTGGATACGGTTGTGGATATGGCGTTGGGTCGTCATGTTGCCGCGCGGTTTGTGACGTGGGCGCGCAGGCGTCAACGTCTTGTCGACGATGCGCAGAAGTACCTGCGTGAGTCTGGCCAGGAAGATATCGTCGAGATGGTTCTTCCACTTGATGACGTGCGTCGCATGAATCGCGTTGCTGATGATCTGGAACGCCAGATGTCAGAGAAGAAGACCGGAGATCTTGTACTCACGAGTGCTCTCAGCGATGTTGTACCGATGTCGAAACGCGTTCGCCGTAGTGCAACAGTGAGTTTCGATGAGGGTCTCGCTGGTATCGTGCGGACAAGCACGTGGAGTGAGACGCAGCGTTTGGTGCCTCAGCTGGAACAGGTGTTGGAGGGGAGCGAAGCCGCATCGATGGATTTCGTGGATTCTGTGGAATTGGGGTGAGATTCGCCTTGACATCCAGCGTTTACTTCGTCTATAATAAAAGAGCGCTACATGGAACGAGTCCATGTATGTGAGAGGGCTGATTAACCCTCGACCGACATCCTGCGGGATGATATATGAAAGGAGTGGTCACAATGGCTACTTTTCGTGGTAAGGGTTCGATGAAGGATATTGAGTTGGTCGTTGTGGAGTATCCCAACGCCAAGAGCAAGACCGGTAATCGTGTCTTCCTGGACGTGATGGTTCGACCTCATGACGGCGCTGCTCCCCAGCGAGTTCCTCACTTGGTTTCGACCAAACAGGATCTTGATGGTCGTACTGTGTACAACCATCAGACGGGTTATAGCGCGTCTCAGCGAGATACGTTCCTTTTGGCTGCGGGCGATAATGTTGTCCAGATGCCGGAACGTAACGGGCGTCCTGGTCCACGCGTTTTCGCTTTCCGAGCAGATGTCATGCCCGCTTCTGGTAAGCAGACGGGTCTGGTCATCAACTCCAAGACGGTGAAGCGATCCCAGCTCCCCCCGATCGACGAGAATATTCTCACTGAGATCTATGCATCCACGAAGGCTGCCAATGAAGCCGCTAAGGCTCTCAAGGCTGCTGAGAAGGAGGCGCAGACCGAGGTGGCTGCTGAGGTCCATGCTTCCGCTCCTGCTCAGGCTCAGGTTTCTGAGCCCGAAGTTGAAGAGGTCGCTGAGATCGACGAACCGGAGTTCTGATTCATCGAATCAATTTTCACACGACCGCCCCTGCTGGAGAAATCCAGTGGGGGCGGTTTCTTGTTGCTGTTCTGTTTCTGTTGTCATTACCAACTATGCTAGAATGACTGGTGTACCAGTCGAATCGATTGAAATGAGAAATGGAGGAACGATTTGTTCGATGACGATCGTTTGAATGACAAGTATCCGATGCTTCGAGACTTTGCGGCGAAGCTTGCACCACCTGTTCGTGACATCGTGGGTCGCGAAAAAGAGAAGATCTCGCTGATGAGTTCGTTGGCTCGGCCTGAGATGTGCAACGCAATGCTGTTGGCTTCGCCTGGTACCGGTAAGGCTCATCCGAATGATGAGTTGATTCCTGTTGCCGATGAACGCGGATATGTTCGTGTGGGTCTGCTCAAGGTGGGCGATCGTGTCTTTGATGAGCACGGCGAACCTGTGACCGTGACGGGTGTGTTCCCTCAGGGTATGAAGCGTGAGTATGTCGTGGTGACGAACCATGGCGACCGTGTGCGTTGCAACGACGAGCACTTGTGGACGGTGCGATCGGTTGGTGATGCAGAAGGTGTGCAGCAAACGATGTCGCTGCGTGAGATCACGGACGCAGGGCTTATTGGCTCTGATGGCGCACCCATCTGGCAGCTTCCGGCCTCTGGTGCGCTTGTGCGACAGAGCCGTCTTCTCCCGGTTGACCCTTATGTGTGTGGTGCGCTGTTGGGCTGGGGCGTTCGCATCGATGAGCGCGGGTATGTGACTGTTCCTCATGAGATGCCCGATGAAGTCTTTGCTGCTATCGAGGACCATATGGGGTGGGAGCGTGTGTATGGCAGTGGTGACAGTGGTGAGCGTTCGACGTTTATCAACCGTGCGACAGGTAAGCGTCTGACATCTAATGAGGTGATGACTCATCCGGTGATGACGAGTGCCATTGTTAAGCCGGAGAATCAGCGTCATATTCCGTACACGTACGTCACCAGTTCGGTGAAGGATCGAGAGGCTGTGCTACGAGCGCTGCGAGACAGTGAGTCGTACCGTCTGTCTCAAGGGGCTGCATGGGTCGTTGATGCTGATATGCGTGAGCTAGAGCGCTCCCTCGATGCAACTGGCGATATGATCGCTGAGGTGATCGAGACCGATCACGAGGTTGAGATGACGTGCATCATGGTTGACTCCGAGACACACCTGTATCAGGTGGGTCGAGGCCATGTTGTTACGCACAACACGGTGCTCGTGCAGGCATGTATGCAAGATGACCCGGATCGCATCTACCTGGAAGTTGATATGGCGAAGATGATCGAGGGCTTGTCAAATTCCGAAGAGATGGCGGCACGTCTGAAGATGTTGTTTGGCGAGGCTGAGAGTTTTTCGCAATCCAAAGATCAAGAGGTTGTCCTGTTTATCGATGAATTCCACCAGATTGTACAGTCGTCTGCTGCTGCTGTGGAAGCATTGAAGCCGTTGCTCGCAAACTTGGGGGACACCGGTGTTAAAGTCATTGGGGCAACAACATATGATGAGTTCAATACGTATATTGCGTCGAATCTTCCGCTTGTTGAGCGTTTTGCGCGTATCAATATCCCTCAGACGAATCGTGAAGTGACGATTGAGATCATCAAGGGTATGGCGGAAAAGTATGGCGTTGCCGATGAGATTTTTGATGACTCTCTGTATGAGCAGATTTTCGATTACACGGATAGGTACGTTCCCGCCTCTGTGCAACCGCGCAAGTCTATCCGTGTGCTTGATGCGATGATCGGTCGTCATCGAGCCCAGGGTGAACGCATGGATAAGGCACTGTTGGCGACTGTTCTCAAGGATGATTTGGGTATTGAAGTGGAGATCAATGTCAACGCTGCTGAGATTAAAGCCGAGCTGGATAAGCGAGTGTTTAGTCAGGACTTCGCTACCACGTCGATCGCGCGTAGACTTCAGCTATGTGTCGCGGGTCTGAATGACCCGAGTAAGCCTATGGCATCGCTGTTGTTCACTGGAGCCACAGGTACGGGCAAGCTGTGCACGGATTCAACTCGTGTACCAGTCTTTTCCGAGGATGGTTCGGTGTCGTGGAAACGTCACGGTGATCTAGTTCCAGGTGATCGCGTGTTCCAGCGCGATGGTTCGCCTCAAGAGGTTCTTGCTGTGTTCCCTCAAGGGGAACAGGACATCTATCGTGTTCATTTGTGGGATGGTCGACATCTTGATGTCGGCGGGCCGCATCTGTGGGGTGTATACACCGCTAAGATGCGCTCGAACAAGCACAAGGGTAAGGATGTTCAGCCACGTGTCATGACGACATTGGAGATGCTGGAGGCTGGTGTTGTGCGCACTTATCCGGGTGATACACGGGAGCGTGTGAAGTTCTTTATTCCGATGAATGAAGCGGTGCAGTGGCCGGAAGCTAATCTGCCACTAGATCCGTATGTGATTGGAGCGTTTATCGGGAATGGGGGTTTGACTCAGAATCCGTTGACGCTATCCTCGGATGATGTTGCTGTTGTGCGCCGTGTTGGAGAGACCCTTGGTTATGAGCCTAAGAAAGCGAGTGTTCATAATTACAGTTGGGTTTTCAAGACTGGCGAGAAGTTCGGTAAGAGCGACAAGCTGGCCCAGACAGCAGATCTATTCACAGAACTTCCTGAATTGGTGGGGGTGTACTCTGCGGAGCGTCGTATTCCGCGACAGTACATGACGGCCTCTATTGAGCAACGCTGGGAGTTGGTGCGTGGGCTCTTTGACACCGATGGAACTGTTGATGCGTCTACCTGTCGATACAACGTCAGATATTCGACATTCTCTCAGGGTCTTGCTGAGGATGTGCGTGAGCTGTTGTTCTCGCTTGGTGTATCCAACACTATGAAGGCGTATACCCGTACTAAGGACGATGGTCGTGTGTTGGTGGAGTATGTCGTTAATGTCAAGTCCAGTAATGACGATAAGGCTCGTTTCTTTTGGTTGGAGCGCAAGCGTGCGATTGCTAAAGAGGCGCAGACGGCAACTGAGGGACGTGAACGTGTGAAGCGATTTGACATGGTGGGCATCAGCAAGATCGAGAAACTCCCGTATCGAGAGTCTGCTTCGTGCATCTACGTTGATCACCCCGAGCACCTGTACCAGGCCGGTGATTTCATCGTCACGCATAACACCGAGGTGACGAAGCAACTAGCAAAGATCCTGTTTGGTGACGATCAGCGCCACCTTGTCCGGTTCGACATGTCGGAGTGGGGTCGTGACGACAGCGTTGATCTGTTCCGTGAAGAGCTCTCGCGTCAGGTGTGGGCGATGAGTCACTGTGTTCTTCTCTTTGATGAGATCGAGAAGGCGTCCCCCCTCGTTGTGCGCTTGCTGCTTCAGGTGCTTGACGACGGTCGACTCTCGGACAAGGATGGCCGACAGGTGTCGTTCCTGAACACCTACATCGTGCTGACGACGAACGCTGGTTCGGAGATTTACCGCACCATCGGTGAATACAACGTTGATGATCACGGTAGTGAGGCCAGCATGCGTGAGTACGAGAAGGTCATCGAGGAGTCCATCAAGAGCACAGATGGCGGCAAGTTCCCACCTGAGCTCCTGGGCCGTATCGATGCGATCGTGCCTTTCCAGCCGTTGTCACGAGCGACGCTACGCAAGATCATGATGAAGAAGCTGGCCAATATGGTTAGCGATGTAAAGCGTAAGCACAATATTCGCGTCCATGTGGATAAGCGCGTGGTTGACTTTCTCGTGGAGGATGAGTCTCGTAGTGACTCCGATGCCGGTGGTGCTCGTGACATGGTTCGACGTATGCAACGGTATGTGGTGACGGAAGTCGCTACGTTCATCAATGAACATCCGTATGAGCGTGAGATCGCAGTCAAGATCGATGGCACATTGCGTAGCGAGGATGTCACAATCTTGAAGTCGAGCGCTCGTGTGATTGTGCAGCCGTACGATCCAATGGCGATTTGACTTCGTTAATCACACTGTGTATGTCGAATTCGTTCGTACGTGAGCGGATTTGACGCAACGTGTGATATCCTCGTACACGAGTGCAAACCGTGTGCTTGCCGGTACCTGTTGGCATTGAAAGATGCTGGCGGGTACCGGCTCACATAACCCACGATCGAAAGGAATCTGATTCTATGTCGTTTTGGAAGAAGAACGTCTCTGGCGAAGAGACGACCCCTGTTGTTGATAAGAAGGCGCAGAAGGCTGAGGCTAAGAAGGCTAAGGATTCCTTGGCTCTTGTCATCGATGAAACGGAACCCGGCGCAGCGTTGGATCTCATTCGCGGTAATCAGCCGTGGCTGCTGCCTAATGGCGTTGGCGTCATTCTCTCGCTGCCTGTTGATGCTCCTGTTGATGAAGGGGGCATCGGAGGTCTTGGTAAGATCTCTGCCAAGGGTAACGAGGATAAGGGATCGATTCTTCAGCGAATCGCGAATGATAAGATCCAGGTTTTTGAGACCCAGGACATGTTGCGTCATAACATCCTGGGCATCATTCCGACCGAGCAGTCTCTTGGCCCGGAAGGAATGGGCGAGTACACCCTGTTTGATGGGGTTATCTTTATGCTGACCTCTGTGGATATTCGCGCAGATGGTTCTATCTCGGTGAACCCGATTCATTACAATGAATCAACTGAGAGTACCGATATTCCTGCCGGAGATAAGGATACTGTGACATTGGAGCAGGCTCAGTCGATCTCTTCTGGTGCCGTTTCCTTGGCTTCCTTTATCCCGTCTCTGTGGCGTCGACTCGGAGGTGAGGTGTCGGTTGAAAGCGCCGATGAGACTGGTGAAACCGAGGATATCAACATTGTCACCAATACGTCCGATGAGTCTGTGGATAACGTCGATAATTTGCCCGACTTTGATCCAGACGAGATCCCGGATGACGATATGTCGTTGGACGATGATCTACCCTCCGATGAAGGTATCTACGATGACGATGATGCTGTGGAGGATCCTTTTAAGGATCTCGATGCGGATTCTGAGTCTGAAACCAATGATGAAGCAACTGTAACGACCGCTACGGATGGTGTTATGCCGGTTGAGGATGATCGTGTCTTCAATCGTGAAGCGGTGCGTGACACGATGGCTCGTAGGTTCCTTGATGAGGATCTTGGTTTCACGGTCGATATGACGCCGTTTGAGGCGTTGTTTGGCCGTGAAGTGGAGAATCCGACCGGATTCTCCCTTGACCATCTCGATAACGAGAACTGGCTTGACGGTCAGATCAAGCTGCTGTCGCAGCAGGCCAATGATAAGTTGGCTGACCAACGCCGTCGTAATATTGATGAGCTGCGCGATCTTTTCTTCTCTCTTGTGTCGAACACAGGTGATGAAATCGCCGCCAAGATGAGTACGGAGGCAGGGGCTGAAAATGTCTGGGCCCAGACTCTGGCTGAGGCTAACGTCAATGCCCAGAAGTCTCGGGACGCGCTTGTCGACATTATCGGTGCTCAGCGTGCCGCTATTATCGCTAACTATGAGCAGAAGCGAGAAGAGTCCATTCATGCAGAAATGGTTGGCGCTCGGGCTCGTTATGATACGTACCATAAGCCAGCGCTCGATCGTGAGCTTTCTGAGCTAGAGCCAACGCTGCGTGCGTCGATCGATGATACGTATGCAATTCGTCGTCGTGAGATCCTGGATGCGCGCAAGGCGTCTGCGCAGGCGTCGTTCGATGCATCTATCACGAAGGTGATGGACTATCTCATCGAGAAGCGCTCGGAGCAGGTGACTCGTGAGGCTGAGCTGATGGAGCAGTTCCGTATCCAGATGGGTGAGTTCCTTGACGAGAATCGTAAGGAAGATATCGCTCGCGCCGAAGCGTTGCGTGAGCAGTTGGCTCGCCAGAACGTTATCGAGGAAAAGACTGCTGAGTTCGCAGCTCGTGAGAAGGAGTTGTACGAGCAGATCGCGCGTGAGCGTGATGAAGCTCAGAAGCGTTTGTCTGCCTCGCAGGAGGAAACTGATAAGCTCATCGCGCGTATGCGTGAGGAGAATGAGGCTGCTCTGACCCAGGCCCAGGCAGAGATCCAGCGCGCTAACGAGCGCACGGCAGAGGAAGCTGCTCGTGTGAACGTGGTGCGTGAAGAGATCTCGCGTCAGTTCGAGAGCCAGATCGCCTCTCAGGAGAACGACAAGAATCTTCTGATTGCCCAGATCAACCGCGAGAGTCTTACGGCGAAGCGTGCGAACCGTTTGTACGTTGCTCTTGCCGTGCTTGTCGCTCTTGCATTCCTTGCGGTGGGTGTTATCGCTGGTATCCTGCTGAACACTGCGATGAGCCCGAGTGTGGGTGGCGCGATGGTGATGCCGTGGACTGCTCAGGTTCACACTGTTGTTGATAGTGTGGCATCGATTGGCGGAATTGGTGCTTAGTCACAATCGCTTGTTACGCGACATAAGAGATGCGGTGGGGTGAATCCTCACCGCATCTCTTTTTGTGTCCGCTGTTTATCTGGGCCGCTTATATCTGATATGATTAGGTTGGTGAATCAGCCAAATCGAAAGATGTAGAAACAGTAGATGAAGAGAAAGGTGGTTCGTATGGTGTTTGGGCGAAAGAAGCCCGGTGGATCCGCACCTCGTGAACGTGGTAGCCAAGCGTGGGCTCAATTGGGTAAGCAAAGCGAGCTCGATTCATTGGCATATCAGGATGTTCACGGCGACCAGCAACTAGAGCGCAGCGACATTGAAGAGAAGCTATCGCCTACGTCGCGTGAGATCGCGTCTACCATCGTTGGCGTTCTCGCGTTTATTCTCGTATGGGTGTTGTTCTCGTTTGTCTCCATGGGTGTGACTATGGCGGGTAACGCTCTGTGGCGTTCATCTGTTCCTAGCTATGCTGTGGAGAATAAGGCTCTCACTGAAGAACTGAACAAGCCTATGTGGAGCGAGAAGTGTTTCTCTCCGGCTTTGGAAAACGGTGAACCGGATCCGTCTGATACTACGTGCTACGACAAGGACGATGTGCCCGAGCCGGGGTGGCATGTTGCTGCTGTGTCGGCGGAAAAAGCCGATCATGATACGAAGTTGTCTGCGCAACCGCAGGGCGTGATCGGTTGGATGCTCTCGCTTAACTGGATGAAGTTTACTGCGTCATCGATTGCAGGTTTGCTCGCATGGTCGTTGCTTCGGATGCGTTTGATGCGCAACCTCAAGGCACAGAACCTTATGAGGGATACGACTGATATCAACCAGTACAAGAACGATCAGCATGTGGCACTCCCGGAAGAAGTGCGTGAGCGTTTCGACGTTGTTCCTGATGTTGGCGCACACACAGGCGTGAGTGCGACGACGTTGATCTCTCATTCGATGGTCTCGAATAAGGGTATTAAGAAGGTTGCATTCGCACAGCGCACAGATAAGGACATTCTCGATGAGGATGGCGATGTCGCGTTGTTTGCTGGTGAGGCTCTTACCGACGAGAATGGTGACATTGTGACTGAGATGGTGCCGATGTTTGACGAGGAGTTCGGAACAGCTCTGTGGAACGCATCGGGTTTGCCAGACAACAAGAAGCTTCGTCGTCGCCTCGACCCCCGCAACGTGCCCTACAATCCAGGCAATGCAAACCGAGACAAGCTCAAGGGTTTCAACACTCTTGCTGATCTTGTGAATGGCGAGTGGGAGCTGCCCTCGTATGAACCTCAGCGTCCAGCAGGCGTGTATTACGTGGATACTGCTCCTGCGAACACCATGATTCTTGCTATGACTCGTGCTGGTAAGGGTCAGACGTATATCGAGCCGATGCTCGACATCTGGATGCGTCAGAAGCGTCCAGATAACATGGTCATCAATGATCCTAAGGGTGAGCTCTTGGTGAAGAACTATGTCCGCGCTACCATGCGTGGATTCCAAGTTGTCCAGTTTAACCTGATTAACGATATGAAGACAGATATCTACAACCCTCTTGGAATGGCGGCTGAAGCTGCTCGCGAAGGCGATCAGACAAAGTGTGCTCTCTACGTTGAGAATATTGCTGACGTGTTCTTCCCTGTGGACGGTGCAGAAGATCCTGTGTGGCCGAACGCTGCAAACAATGCATTTAAGCGTGCGGCGTACGGTCTCATTGATTATTACTTGGAGGAAGAGCATCGTTTGCGTCAATACGCGATGCGACACGGTATGGATCAGAAGGTTCTGGAACAGAAGCTCGATACTATGTGGGGTAAGGTGACGCTCTACAACTGCTATCAGTTGTTTGTGCAGCTTACTTCGAAGAAGCGTAAGTCTCCTATGACTCAGATTACCGAGCGCATCAAAAACGGCTACTACGATCAGCAATCGTCGGATCCTGATGAAGTCGACGCTCTTATCGAGCACGACAAGGCACAGGCTGAGCGTATTGAGTTCCTGTGGGAAGGCAAGCCTGAATCAGATTTGCTGACGTTGTTCTTTAACGCTACCGAGGCATTACCTCAGTCGACAATGCGCACGCTGATTGCTAATGCGAACAACGCTCTGCGCGCAATGGCAGGAGCTGAGAAGATGCTCGCATCTGTGTACGGTATCGCTATCACAGCGATGTCATTCTTCACTGATCCGACGATCTCGACGTTGACTTCCGGTACTCCGTCGCAGAACACCGATCTCGGTGGCCTGTCGTTCCCTCGTCGTTTCGGCGTGCGATTCGCTCAGAACTTCACCGAGCGTGATGGTTTGGTCAATGCCCAGGCAAAATGGGATGCTTTTGCGGATCCTGAGCTCAAGCACAATCTGGGTAAAGATTTCGAACACGAGGATACAGTGGTACGCACGGGTTGGGCCCGGTATTACTTCGATGGGAAGTTCCCCCACGATGTTGCTTACTTGCGACTACGTTTGTTCAATCCGCATACGGGTGTCTTGCTCAAGACGTTCTACTTCCAGTTTACGAAGGGCTATCAGCTTTCGTTGAACGGTCGTAGGTTCGTCAAGGATCCGATCACGGGTAACAAGATTATTCGTAATGGTGTTTTGATCGAGATGGTGAAGGATTCCAATGGGGTTCTTGTGCCAGGTAATCTGCGTTATTCGACAACCCGTTTGCTGGATGAAGCTGGTGTCCCGAAGGCCGTGAAGGAAGACGTGCCCGCGATTATCTTGTCATCGGTGCGTTACTCGGAGCAGCCGAAGGCTGTGTTCCTGGTGACGCCACCCCACTTGATGAAATACGCGAAGCTTGTGCTGATTCTTGTGAAGCAGCTGGTGGATCTGAACTTCGATAAGTCGTACATGACGAAGAGCAACCAGAAGCCGCTGTACAAGACTCGCTTCATGCTGGACGAGCTCGGTAACTTGCAGTCCGAGGGGCATGGTATTGCTGGTTTTGAGACCATGCTGTCAATTGGTTTGGGTCAGGAGCAGCAATTCACGCTGATTCTTCAGACGCTTCAGCAGGCCAGAGACGTGTATGGCGACAGTGTAGACAAGATCATCCAGGGTAACGTTGCTAATATCGTGTTCCTGAAGTCGACGGACGATACGATGATTGAGACGTTGGCTAAGATGTCGGGTACGCGTCACCGTGCGGTGCGTGATTCGAAGACGGTGACTCAGGATACCGAGCGTCTCATCGAAAGTTTGAACGTCGAGGGTAAAGTGTCGTATACGGTGAGCGCGAAGGAAGAAAGTGTCATCGGGTACAACGATCTGGCGTTCTTGCCTGAGCGTAACTCGATCATTTTCTCGGCGGGTGTTTCTCCGATATGGAACCGTAATGCAGAGATTTTGCCTATGTCGTGGCGTTTGTTCAGTAACACGATCAAACACCCAGGGCACAAGTATTCGCTTCAGACCATCCCGACCCTTTCATCTGCTCTTGAGTTCGATGTGCGATTGAATCAGCCAAACTTCATGACAATGCTGGATAAGCGCATTGAGCAGGCTGCGAATGCAGCTGAGGCGATGGAGTTGTATCAGGAGGCATATGGTCTTGATGATTACGGTATCTCGATCTTGGATCCTGACGTGTACTCTGCTGAGGTCATGGACCTTATCGCTTCCATCGAGGAAGAGCGCAGGGGTCACAACATGGAGAACGAAGAGTACGACATGGACAGCGAAGACGCTCTGCGCGCTCAGGTGGGATCGGGTTACGACATGTTCAACGAGGATGACGAGATCAACGAAGAGGTTCGAGAGGATCTTGCTGCTCGTCAAGAAATGTTGGCCGATCGGGCACGAATGCGTTATGCCGAAGGTCATATCAGTCGTGCTGACCTTGTGAGCGATAGCGGGCATGTGTTGCACCAGCTCGATGGTGACATCGTTGCTGCTTATCGTGAAGCGAAGCACGCAATGGTGGCTGATGCCAGTTTCTTCAGAACTGATGAGAATGGTTCGCTGTGCTCGTTGGATGGGAAGGTCTACATCAGCCAGGGTGTGTCGAGTGATGAGTTGCGTGCGTTGCAAGATGCATCATCCGATGAGACAAGCGGTGTGTACGGAGATGACGAATCGATTTCTGAGATCGCAGATTTGGGCTCGTGGCGAGTCCATGATGCGTTCTACAAGTTCTTGCACGGTTTGGAGTCGTGGGAGGATCTTGGCGGAGGTGCTTTCGATCGAGCTATTGCGCGAGTGTTCGAACGTCGTGAGAATGAGTGATTCTCGTAGCGTGAGAGATGCGTAAGAACCGGGTGGTAGTCCAATAGACTGCCACCCGGTTCTGCGTTGTGCGCTATGCGGATTCAGCGCGCAACGTGTTTGACCCAGCGGGTCTTGCCTGCGTCATAGATCCTGTAGAGCTTGTTGGCCAATGCTGCCTCATGCTCAGTTTGACCAGACTGATACGTGAGGTCAGGATCGTTGATGAAACGCTGCTTGGTGTACGTGGAGCGGTGAACGCGTTCCCACCGGGTCTTGCGTCCGACGTAGCTGTAGCTCGGAGCCTGATGCTTATCCACGACGAAACCCGCTGCTTGGTACATCCCACCGTCAGAGATGTCGTTGTCGCTCCATGATGTCCACGTGTCGACAGGTACAAGCGTCTCAGCGTGAGCAAGGAGCTTGGTGAAACCGCCGACAATAACACCCAGTGTTGCATAACGCTGGATGTCCCATGTTCCATCTGGCAGCGAGACACGTGAACCGTGGTTTTTGTGACCGATGCCGAGCAGAGCACGCAAAACACCGTCCTGGTCATAGAGGCCGACATTGAGGGTGCAATGAACAGGCCCTTGGAGATGATTGTCCTGCCAGAACTGCCTGGCAACGCCTCCATGGACACGTCTCGCCGTGAGGTTGCGTGCGTAGAGACGTTGACAAGCCAACGGGTTGATGTCAGGGAGGACATCAGGCAGGCGGTCAACAGCATGCAACCTGTGGGCGAGAGCGCGTAGAACGAGCTCACGTCGATGCAGCCAGTCATCTTCCCACACGTGAACAAGCTGGTAGCCTTGCTCGCGTGTTTCGCGCGTTTTGTGAGCGTGGTAGCCGTGGGGGAGAGACTTGGAGTGCGCCTCGATGGATGCGGCCTCAGAGTGCCAGAACACGCCGTTGAACTCGATAGCCACGTGGTGGTCAGGGACGACAATATCTAGCTCTTTACCCGAGGGGAGAACCGTATGGTCGTCATGAAGGATTGCACTATTGGGGACAAGCGCTTGAACCATCTCAGTGAGAAGTGTTTGAGATGGGTTGGTGTGGAGCCTGTAGCAGATTGGACACCCCGAGGGTTTCACACGGTTGCTTGGAGCAGCAAGCCATGTGTGTTCCTGGTTGACCCGGCATTGCCAGAGCACAGGCTCGCTTCCACCTTTGCTCACCACAGTTGTCAAAGACTGATCGACGAGCTGCACAGCCAGATCGGGGTGTGTGGTTGCGAGATCATTGACACCAGGGACGATTTTTCTTCCCGAGCAGTACGGACAGCCAGTCTTTTTAGCCGTACGGCTGTACGGCGTTGCCTTCCACGTGTGTTTGGGGTTTGCTGGGCACTGCCAGAGCACGGATGTGTTTGATCCTGGCTTGAGAGTGGTAGCAAGGGATTGATCAACGAGCTCAGCGGCCAGCTTGGGGTGAGTAGTCGCCAAGTCGCTCTTACCAAAGACGGGATGACGACCCGAACACTGAGGACAACGCGTTCCTTGACGTGCGACGTTGCTCAGTGGTGCGGTCCAGTGGTCGTGCTTAGGGTTGCCGCACCAGAATTCGACCTTCTTGTTGGAAGACCCAGTGAGCTTCGTCCGTAGTTTCTTATCGACTATGAGCGCAGCTGCTTTGGGATGGGTGGTCGCAACATCGTTGACACCGGGGATCACAGTCTTTCCGTTACAGACGCTGCACCCGGTCGGGTTCTTCGAATTAGTGCGGTTCATGGGGCTAGCCCACCACACGTGACGAGCGTCAACGGGACAGCGCCATTGGACTTTCTTGTCCGAACCGCGAGCGATCGATCGGAGCGATTGATCCACAAGCTGGTCAGCGAGAGCAGAGCTGAACTGTTCGAGAGTTTGAGAGGGTTTTCTTGGCATGGTGTCCGTCTCCTTTTCAGGTGGTATTTACATTATTCAGTGTATCATAGATGGGTTGCTATCCACATTCGTTTCCCTTGTGTTTCCAGTCGAAATAAGCATTTTTCTCAGGTATAATAGAGGGTGCAATACCCGATCGATCCGACTGGATCGCTTCTGAAAGGAGAATGCGTTATGCAAACGCGAAATGCCGGTCTACGGCGTTACATGTATGAGTATATGATTGCTCGCACAATCAATCGAACCTCGGAGATCACGAAGACTCCGATTCTCGTATCTCAGGGTCGACGCCTGAGGGATCTCATGGAAGAGCGTCTCAATGAACAGGGTCGTTCTTTCAACGATGGTGATCTACCTGTTGCCGATGCGTTGGGCGCTATCCAGAGCGTCATGCAGAAGAATGTACCTGGTTACAAGCCTTTGTTCCAACCTACCGATACGTCGAGTAAGGGCTACAAGGCTCTGTACAACGAGTTTACGTCGATCGTGGGTCTAAATGGTTCAGCTGGTGCAGCTGGTCCGCGCTTGCCGATCTCTCCGTATGATCCCAGGTGGGGTAGCCGCCGCACCGTGAAGCAGGCTGGGACATCTATTCTGTATGCGCTCGATGGTGACATCGTCGCATATGCAGACGGCAAGCCAAGCAACCTGGAGCGAGTGACGACCTCTGAACTCAACCTGTATCGCCTGACTGACGAAGGGAAGGCGAAGGAAGCAGGCCGTGCACTGAGTCTCGATGATATCGCGGGTCTCACCGAGCTCATGGATCGCATGTCAACGTCTGAATACAATGACGTTCGACAATGGGTACTCGATGGTGCTCGCAATCCTGAAACAGGACGCTACAACGCCCGTCAGTTCATGAGCACTGATGCGCTGGCTCGTTCCCGAGCTGTGCTCGATGTGTTGGCTGAAGAGGGTATCCCCTACACGATCGAGAAGGATCTGCGTCCTGGTCAGATTCGTGCTCGTTTGACGGGTACGAACATGACCGTGCGCCTGACCGATACACGCGACAAAGAGCAGTGGGTTGGTCGCGTTTATGACAACGGCGCGACGTTGTACTTCTCCACGACTGCTCGTCGAGACAACAAGCAGGTGGCTTATGTGCCAACTGTTGACGAGGTGTGCGACCTCGTGCGTGTCGCTCTGGGTCGACCGGTGGAGCGCAAGGATGGCAAGGGCCTCGTGGGCCGAGTGGGCGAGCGTCAGACCAGCAAGGGTAAGACGGTCCAGGAGTCGTATCTCTCCACTGGAACACTGACGAGTGCGTACAAGGACATGCCTGGTATGAACGGCGAGCAGGTTGTGATTCGTCGTCAGACGAAAGAACGTTCTGCGTCGTCTCGGTTCTTTGCTGATACGCCGGAGGGTCGTGACCAGGCATCTATTTTTATCAACGATGCTGTGCACAGCGCACGCAAGAACGTGGCCGAGCAGCTTGATGTTGACGGTCTCATTCAGCAGTTCCGCGATCATGAGGATGCCGCACGTGAGGGCACGTACATCCCCATGCTGTCTGGTGATCCTGATCTTGCAGCCGTGGGTCGTGCGTACTGGGATGTGCTTCGCGGTGCTGAGACAACTCTGCTGAAGCCCGAGGCCACTCGTGCTGAGTACGCTGAGGCGACGGGTCTGCTCGATGATATGGATCAGGAGAGCGACTTGTCCGGTGTTCACGACATGCTGGCTGGTTCCGTGGCATACACGGGAACCCCGGAAGAACGTGTTCGTGCTCATCTCCGGGATCTGCTCGATACTCAGATCGGTATTGATAAGTACATCGACTCTGATGATTTTGTGTTTGATCCTGTGCGTACCGCTCGTTATATGACGAGCGAACACGGCCAGTGGCGTAACAACGATGACCTTGTTGCTGCTATGCGTTGTGTGGGTATGCCCAAGGAGAAGATTGTTGGGGATTCATTCTACTCCAACACGTTCCGAGATCGATTGATCGCATTTGATGAATCGACAGCACTGTCGATGGACGTTGTCGATGATGAGTTCACACAGTCGATGCTTCAGGTTGTCTCTGACACGCTTGAATCGTGCGCTGTGACGCCGGGTTCCATCCGTGTTGACGCCAACGGCGTTGTGGAATGGACCGGTGCGATTATGCGCTCGCAAACAGGCAAGGAAGAGCCTGTGAGCGGCACGATCGGACAGATCTTCGCTCGCGGCGAGAACGGTGAGATCATCACCCACTTTAATTCCGGTAACGATCTCATGATCGTACCCGGTTTCGATGCACGTGTGGTTGCGCAGAAGGCTGGAGAGAACAAGTCCCTCGAAGAACGGACTCGGCTGATCGGTTACGAGCAGCGGATGAGTGATGCAATTCGTTATCGTATTCAGGCGGATGTGCTGTCGGGTCGCTCTCGCGTGGGTGAACCCGCGTCATTGAATAGCGTGTATCGGCGTTTGTCGGACACGCGCCACCGCGCGGATCATTACGAGCGCTCTCTCGAAGAGGGTATGGATCCAAAGATTCTTGGTGCCATTCTTGCCACCGAAGCGCGTCGCGTGCGTTACCCGAATGCTCTACGTGATGGGTCGACGATTGATGCTGATTTCCGTGCATCTCGTGCTCGGGAACAAGGTATCGGCGGTGATCCGGCTAATGACACGACCATGGATCCGTGGGTGCTCACCGGTGGTCGTAATATGTCGCTGCTGAGTGAAGAAGCCGATGGCTATTTCGATCCGATTATGACATCGAGTGGTGTCAACCAGGGTGTCACTCGCTATCTTGTGTCGGGAGCCCAGGTGAATCCTGATGGTTCAATCGTGCGTTCTCGCAAGGATGATCGCGCACCCCTTATGTTGACCGAGCAGGCTCAGCTTATGAGCTACGATCCGTTCGATCGTCAACAGATGACGACTTCTAATCTTATGAATGCATCGAACGTAACGAAGCCCGTGGGTACGGCGTTTATGACTGTTGGTGGTTGGACGATGGAAGATTCCATCGTTGTGTCTGCTGACTTTGCTCGTCAGTATCGCGTTCGTGGAACGAACGGTGAAATGCGTGATTTGATTGTCGGAGATAAGATCTCCGACATGCATGGCAATAAGGGCGTGATCTCCCTTATTGTCGATCGCCATGCAGACTTGTCCCCTGAAGAGATGAAAGATCTTCATGGATCGACCGACATGATGACTCTGTTCCGGGAGAATCCCGGTTTGGATGTTGTTATGGCACCGTTTAGTGCCGTGTCTCGTTTCAATGGTGGTTCGGCTCGTGAGGCAATGCAAGAGATTGCGCCGCTTCGCCTTCCCAACGGCACGGTTGTTGAAGCCGGTATGGGTAAGGTGTCGTTTATCGGTACCCACATGACCGTTGATGCGAAGACGGCTGCGTACGACGAGGCCGCGATTCGAGCTGGCCAGGGTCGTAAGGCGTCGTCGCAGCTGGCATGGGCGTTGCAGTCTCAGGGCTGCGACAAGGTGCTGGAGCAGATGTACGGTGGCAACCTGCAAGCGTTGGCACAACTGCGAGAAATGGCATTGGTGTGCGGCCTCGATATCGAACCGGATGGTACGCTTCGTGACGGTCATGACGACCTCGCTGTTGGCGGAGAGCGTCGACTTATCGAGATGGGGGATGTGCCTCTCACTGAACGTGGATCGTTCGACGTGCGTCGTGTGCGTCGCGATTTTGCCGCATTGATTGGTGATGCTGGCGGTGATATGGAGATTCCGTTCCCGCTAACGATGCCCACGGGTGCTCGTATTCCTCACGCAACCGACACGACGTGGCGTGTGCCGGTGCTCAGCTCGCATCTGCGATCGGGGCAGGATCTGGATGATGGTACGTCGACGGTTCATGACTACACGTATCGCTATCTTGCGATCCGTGAATGGTCGCTACGCTACAAGCATGCTGCTGATCGTGCGGCTTCTGGGAAGCTGTCGAGCAAGGATCTTTCCGATGCTCGTCGAACGATGGCCGAGGCAATGCATCGTGCGCAGACCGCGTACGATGGTATTACGCAAGACATCATGCGTCGCCGGTTTACCGGTAAGCGTAATGTCTTCAAGGAAGGTCTCATGGCGTCGCGTCTTCCGCACTCTGCGACGGCTGTGTGGACAGGTGATCCTCGTCTGGACATTGACCAGGTCGGTGTTGGCCCGGAGCTCGCGAAGAAGCTGCATCTGCGTGATGGTGATTATGCGCTTGTGTGGCGTGACCCGGTTCTTCGTGACGCGGGTGTCCGTTACATGCGTGTGGCGATCGATGATCGTCTCACGGGCGTGAGTGTCAACCCGAACATGGTGAAATGTTTCGATGGTGATTTCGACGGCGATTCTGTCGCCGTCGTGAAGCTGGGCAATGGTCCGGCGCATGATCAAGCGCTTGAACGCTTGACGGTCGAAGCTAACCTCATTGATCTGGGTCAGAGTATGGATGACGAGGGTCGTTACCCTCTCGCCATGCATAATGCCTTGGACGTGAAGGTGTCTCAGCACTACGACAAGCGTCATGCGGATGCGATGGATGAGGTTCATCAGCGCGCCAATGACGCCTACTACGATCTGACTGAGGGGAATGCGACTCGTGAGCAGTTCCTGGAAGCAGGTCGTGATGTTGTGGATGCAGCGTCTTACATGTATCGTGACGCGCTCCAGCATCAGTACGGTGAAGCAGTACTGTCGTTCGGCTCCGTTCAGGAACACATGAAGTCTGTCGAAGTTGCGTGTATCGAGACCGGTGCAAAAGGTTCGCCTAAGAAGATGCTGGATTACGCTCGGTACATTGGGTATGATCCAGAGAATCAGGTGGATCTGACAACCACGTGTGTCACGCGCAAGGAACAGCTCGGTACGATGTATGCAACGGCTGTGAAGTCGTTTGGTACAGGCGTGGCTGGCACATTCTCTCAACGTGGTGTGCGCGTTCTTCGTAACGAGGAGCTCAAGGCTGTGTTGGAACTGACCTACCCGGTGACGCAGAGTATTCTGCAAGCGAAACACGATCCAGTGGATGCTCGTAACCGTTACGAGTTGCTTATGGGTCCGGCTCGCAGTCTGTGGCGTGGCCAGTTGATTGCTCAGGATTCTGACTTCGGTGTGTGGAACACTGTGATGGGCGAGGATCGCAAGCCGGTTCAGGCTACCAAGGATCAGTGGGTGGAGGCGTTTACACGATTCTACGGCGATGATGGTCTAGGCGTGACTGTGAACAGCGATAACATCACCAAGGTTGCCAACGCGCTCAGCGATAGTAACGGGATGATGCTGAATCTGGAAGACGAGAAGACTGTTGAGCAGCTTGCGTCTCCAATGGATCGCTTGGCATATGGTGGTGATTTCACCACGATGCAAGCGTTGGCGGATGCTCGCGCGAACCTTTTTGAGGGTGAGTGGAACGTCAAGTTTGCACCAGCTCGTGTGCGTGAGGTGCTGGAGGCTGATGTGGAGACACAGGCTGAGGCACCGGTGATTGCCATGGAGGACACTATGGCACGCGTGGAGCGTGACGAGAAGATCGGTCGACGTAAGTCGACATCGTGGGCTGTTCCGGTGCGCTCGCATACGGGGACCAGTGCAGCTGAGCGTTACGGTCTAGTTGCTGATGAAGTTCAGCAGCGCGAGGATGATGGTTTCGAGCTGTGATCACTGTGTGACGGCGCGTTGAAGCCATGAAGAAGCAGGTCTCGCCTGACGGGTGAAGCCTGCTTCTTCGTATTTCTACGTCTTTATGTGCGGGATTTGCATCATAATCGTTGCAATAGTGCGATATACTGTTATACGAGTCGAATGCAACGCAACGAAAGGAATGATCATGTCAACGATTTGGTATGAAGGCCCAGCCGATGGCAATTGATGAGAATCTATTGTCTCTTACCGCTGCGGATGACAAGTATGTGATCCCGTTTGGCGCGGAGTCTCTTATGTATGAATACAACAAGATGCATCAACCTGATTACGGAAGTCTTTATCAGCAGCGTCAGCGTGATTCTGTACAGGCGCTGTATGGAGATCCAACAGATGATGAGATCAAGCAGCATTATGGTCTTGATCCGCATGAGTGGACGGGAAGCCTTGCTGATAGGGTGATGGCGATCGTGAACAAGAATGAGCCTGGGAAGGAAACGCATGTGAATGCGCTTCTGCGCGATAGCGCTAGGCTGCTTGTTCAGAATGCTCAGCTTTATATGAACAGTGATAATTCGTATAGGTTTGATGCGTTGATAGAGTGCGGTGGTGAGGAGCTGCGTTCTGCGATTTCTGATGCATCATGGAGTGGTGTTCTGATCAATGATGAGGCTATGGATGCCATCAAGCTTGTTGAAAAAGGGTATATGGCCTATTACGGGGGTGAGTCGTTGACTCGCTCGTATGAACAGATGCGCAAGTTGAACGATGCACGCGTTCATTATCGTGAGGCTGCGAAGGAGATGCGTACGGCTGAGCCTGCTGCTCCAGCTCCGGTAACTCCGAGCTTCGATCGATCTGCTCCGCCTCAGGGCACGCGTGTGACGACCGCTCCGCCGCCATCGTCTATCAGAGCTGCTCGGTCTGTGCAGTCTGTTCCTCCGATTCCGCAGTCGAAGCAGAGTCCTCAGAAGCAGTTTGAGCATGTTTCGGTTGCGAGTGGGAAACCGGCTCGCACCGGTGGCCCTGTGCGGGTAGGTGATGTCGCTAAGAACTGGTTGGCTTCGCATGGTCGCGACGAGAAGGGTCGACCTCTTGTTTCTGCGTCTGCGCCGTCTACGCTTCAGGTTCCGGCTCAGCGATCGGGTTCGATTCAGGCGGCGCTTCCTGGCAGCGGTATCACTGTGGGCCGATCGACGCCGCGTGTTCCACCGACTGCTCGTCGTGTGAATACCCCTGAGCCACAGGCGCAGACTCCGAGTGTCGACGACGGTTTCGAGCTGTGATTGCTGTGTGCTGAAGCCAGGACGAAGCAGGTCTCACCATTTGGTGGGGCCTGTTTCTTTATACTGTCATGCATTGTTTTATGCTGTCATCGTTGCAATAGTGCGATATACTGGTATACGAGTCAAACGCATGATTTAACGAAAGGGGATGATCATGTCAATATGGTACGAAGAGCCAACTGATGACGAGATCAAAGAGCATTATGGTCTTGATCCGCATGAAGTCTTGCCGACAAGGTAATGGTGATTATCAACAAGAATGCACTTGAGAAAGAAACGTATGTCAATGCGCTTCTTCGTGACGGTGCCAGACTGTTTGTATAGAGTGCGCATACTCAGCAGATGTCAGGTGATGAAAGGAGAATGACACAATGCGACCCCCTCGTCAACTTCCCGCCCCTCGTTATGGTAAGGGTGTTAGTAGGCCGAATACAGCTGATTTTGAAGACACCATGGTCACCACTAAGGAGCAGATTTTTGAACCGAAGTCCGAACCTGCGAATCCTCAGGCAGGCGCGTCTGTTCGACCGATCGATTGGGCACAGCAGCTGCGTCTCGATATGAGGTATAGCGCAGACAACTATTTGAGTGTGTTGTCTCAGATGGACATGCGATCCATGAAGCGAAAAGCCGACATTGCCTCGCGTATGAATGATCTGCAAGGTAAGCATAAGGCTTATGCTTCCATGATGGTGCTGAGCGCGTTGGTGCCATTGAAGGACGGTATTTCGATGTCGGCTGTGGCAGAATCTGTGGGTATGGGTGTTACGATGTGGATGCTCTCCCCTAATTTCCGTCAACAGATGAAGTCGTTTAAGCGCGATGCTCGTATGGCGATCGAAGATATGGCGGAAGCTCGTCGACGGGCGCAATCTCAGAATGTGCGTGACAAAGTTGAGCATTACCGAGAGAAGCATGGTGGAGAACTGCCAATGTCTTTGAAGTATCGTTTGGCCCGTATTGAGGCCGAAGATCGTAACGGTCGTCTTTCGTTCAATGAAACGAGTGCGGCGTTGACGTATCTCGGTTTGAGCGAAGCGATGTTTAACCAGATGCGCTCTTCCGATGTTGATCCTGCTGTGCTTCAAGAGAATTATGACTGCCTGATGGAGCGTTTTTGGGACGATGTCCAAAAGGACGGGTTGAATCAAGAGCGTGTCAATAGCGTCAGCCGTATCATCATGGGCCAGCGAATGCGGTATGAACCCCGCTGGGCGAATATGTTCGTTGAGACTGCTCATGGCGAAGTCGATATGGATATGGTGGATCATATGGATCCGCACACAGGTGAGGTTCGTCGTGTGTGGGCCGGTACTTGGTCAACACGATTGAATGAACCTGTGACTGGTGGTTCTTTTACCGCACGGCCTCCGTATAACGAGATGCAGCATGAACTCTCTTTGAGTACAGCTATGGCTCGTGAGATGGAGCGTGCGGCTCTGAATGGCAATACCAAGGATCTTAACGAAACGTTGCTGGCATATGGATCTGCTTGGTCTGTGCGTGATAAGGCAATGGATGTTCAATCAGTGCCTGGCGCGATTGGTGAGAAGATCCGTCGAGCTCGTCGTGGTCTTGAGGCTATGGAATTTGATGGTTTCGATCGCGATCAGCAGCGTGACATTTATGCCACGTCGTTCGTCCGTGCAATGGATCTGGTAGCGCAGGCTCACCCGGATATCGAGCGTCATTGGGCTCAGCAGTATGGATCCCAATGGAGGTCCGAAATGAGGGACTTCGCAGCGACGCCAGAAGAAACCTATAACAGGTGGCAGCGAGGGGAGTTTTACTCTGATGCTCGTGAGTCGCCTGGCCATGACAACGCCCATGCAGATCCGCATACGGAGCGAATGAGAGAAGATTCCAAGCGTCGACGTAGCGCGTATAAGCGCGCACGTAACAACCAGGAATATAACGATCATAAGACTTCGGCGTTCAAAGCTGAAACGGACTTTGAGCTTAATGATGTCGATGACGGATTTGAGATGGGTGGTGACAATCGCCCTTCTCGTAACGATGGTTTTGAACCGTCGTTGTGAGCCTATGCAATGCAAGAACAACATAGAAAGAGAGGAATGGACAATGAGTGGAATGAATGGTTTCCCCCGAGATGGAGGTATTCTCGGCGATCTGTTCGGTGTCAGTGAGGCTGATCGTGCTGAATGGGATAAGCAACGTCAGATGCGATTGGAGCGGCAGAAGATGAGGCAATCCGGGTTGCTAAACAAGGCGACACAAGCTGCTTACAATATCGCCGCTGCCGGGATTACATCCCAAATGCGAGCGGCTTACATTGAGGAGGCTCGTGGCACGATGGTGAAAGAGACGACAACGACGACTCGTAGCCAATCCCGGAATATCGATCCTGAGTTCGAAGCAATTCGACGAGACATCGGTGGCTACGAATTTGGTGGTTGATGCAGGTTGATAACGGTATAGCCCCGGAGGTGAAACTTCTGGGGCTATATCTATACATGTGTTAGACTGGTATACGAACATAATCAAAAGCGGCGTCAGACGTGTGTGTATGGGCGTCGTGAGACATCTGATGGAACTAGTGAAAGGGGAGAGGTTGAATCATGGCGCTCTTCAAGAATGGAATTTCAAAGGTCGACGAAGGTGGCGAGAATCGTAAGAATACTAAGAACGAAGCGGTTGATCATGATCGTATGACGAAGACGAAGCTGATACAGGCCGTGTCAAAGCGGACGGGTATTGATGCAGCGACGGTGCGAGCTGTGTATGCGGCTATCGTCGATGAGATCATCACGACGACCCGTTCTGGCCGATCGGTCATGCTGACGGGATTCGGTCGTTTCTATCGGCTGCATAAGGCTGGTCATACGGTGCAGTTCACCAAGTCGGGTACGGGTGTGGTGCCTGGTTACGATGTGCTGAAGTTTTCGGCGTCGTCGACGCTGAATCGATCGTTGACTGCATCGGATTCAGACGATGATGATACAGCGTAGGAGACAGCTGGGTGAATGACAATACCCCGAGCACGCAATGTGCTCGGGGTATTGTTGTTCGGGACTGGTCAGGTCATTTTAGGTTAAATCGACCTGACCAATTTGCCGTTTTTGACTTTCCATAGACTTGGAATGTGTATTCGCCCGCGAGTACAACTCATGCCAACGACGTATGATTCCGTGATTGGGTTTTCACCGATAAAGATCATTGGATAAGCATGTTCGAGGTTGTAGATGTAAGCGATAACATCTGGCATCTCTAACAATTCACATTCAACCCCGATAGTTTTTCGGGTAATCGCGTCAAAAACTGACAAGCTCCATCCGTTGTGCCAATATTCTTTGATGAATCTGTCCACCAAGGAATAACCTGCGTCGTCACCGGCTAAGTCGTGTCCTTTCCACAGCACGCCACCCATCGGATGGAGTGTTTCCACGTAAGTCACCGTATTTTACATCCTCTCTGCGATCTATGCGCCTTTATTGAAAGATTACCTATGATGGGCATTATCATCGTAGGTAGTGCAAGTTTACAATGGTTGTGGGGATGGGTGTTGCGTGGGTGCATTTATTTAGTGCGTCACAATTCAGTCAAGGCCGAGAGCGGTAGCGATACCGTCCTGAATGGTCTCCAGCTCATGGTCCGCCACATGGCCGATGCAGCTCGTGAGTCGGGATTTATCGACGTTTGCCACCTGATTGCACACAGCAATTGATTCTCGGCTGTTGACGTGAACCGTGGGGTTGATGGTGTTGGTACGACGCTGCTTGTTTGGGGACGTGAGATAAACGACTTGGACGACACCAGATCGCTGGTTGATACCATCGTTGCTCACGATAACAGCAGGTCGTCCAGACCAGATTTCATTGCCAACAGTTCCGCCACCGGGGACGGGTGCGGCTTCGACGAACCAAACGTCGCCTTGGCGGATAGCACGCATAAAAAGCGCTCCTTTCAAGAGGTTGAAGAAGGTGTGTAAGGGTATCGCGGATCCCCATGGCTCCTGAGAAATCTCAGGAGCCATGGGGTGATGGAGCAAAAAGCTTCGCGTGAAAGTGTTACTCTTCGCTCGTCACCGTGTCGGCTCCAGAGTTGAGACCGTTGATGATGCCAGCAATGATGTCAGGGGTGACGACATCAGTTGCATTGATGTTGTTTGGCGCAATCCGGGCAGACGGTGCAGCCTGAGCAGGCAGTGCAGGCGCGCTCTGACCGGGTAGGCTGTCCTCGATGGCGTCGAGAACATCATCTTCCTCAATGACGATTGCGTCGACGGCATAGTTTTCACCATCGTCATCAACGTCGTTACCAGAGGTGGATTTGATCAGCGAATCAACAATGAGGTTGTAATCGCTGACGATACGCGATGACAGAGTTACCCCATGAGAGAGGATAAAGAGGCTGTTCTTAGCACGCGTGAACGCAACATAGTAGAGCCGCTTCTTCTCCTCCGACATATCAGATTGGTCTTTGTAGATGACAACAACGTTGTCGAACTCAAGGCCCTTGACACCATGCACAGTAGAAACGATGAAATCAGCCTTGGTCTCAAGGTTGCGGATCTTTCGCTCTTCGTTATTACGATGCATGAGCGCATCGCGGATCGAGTTGTACCTAATCTCGTAGTCGAGGATGCACTTCTTCAAGCGATCGAAGAAGATCTCCTTGGTGATAATGTGAGACTGGTACTCGTAGACCCACCCCTGAATGGCGGCTGCCGACGTAGTCCACCATTCACTAGTCATTTTTGCAAGCGCCTTTTGAGCGTTTTGGTTGTTGGCCGGACCCCGGTTCACAACCTCCTTAGCGAACACGTAAGATGCGTTCGCTGGATCGACTGCCTCGATGTCGTCCCAGTGGTGCTCGATGAACGACGAGAAGAACGTCGACGCGCGACGGCGATCGGAGATCATCGAAATGACCGAACGCCCTGGGAATAGCTCCTCCAAGCGTTTCTGAATAGCGAAAGCCTCCCGACGTGTGAACGCCAGGAATGCAACCTGTTCCCCACGATTCACGCATTCCTGAATGTAGGAATATACGTGCTTCGAGAGAAGTACAGGCAAATCGGCGAGGAACTTTTGATCTGCCGTGTAGTGCTCGTGCACAACGCGCACCTTCTCTTGGAAGGAATCCGCCGTGACAGGCTTGAGCGAGTTGGCGCGCAAGCGAATCTGCGCAAGCTGATTCGCCTCAATTTCCGACAAGAGGTGGACATTTGCCATGTCGAGTACCTCCTGATTCGAACGGTAGTTGGTCTCCAATTTGTAAGGCGTAAATACACCGGAAGCTTCCAGTGCGTTCAATGCCTTTGGGTTGGCGGACCTAAACTCGTAGAGGGTTTGCGAAGCATCCCTAGTTCTTCTCACGATTGAAGAACTCTACGAATTGTTGATGTCGCAAGTCGAGGTGCATCAGTTTCCTCGTTTCGTGATTTGGTTGACTATATCTTCATGTTTGGTAGATTTACCAAACATGCCCATCATTTCGCAGACCACATGATGCGTGTGCGGTCGCTACTCTACTCGCTTCACCATGGGGTTACCCATGGCTTATTACTGACAATATGTCAGCGCTTTCGATAGTCGATGAACCTTCCTCCCACGGCTTGACGTTTGGGTGGCTGGCTGCGGATTGTCATTAACAACAACGGTATTACCGTCCGATGAGCGTTATCTCATCTGCTGCACTATTGGTTTCCCAATAGTCGCGGTCGTTGTCGCGAAAACATGAGTTTCCCGCAATTAGTAGGGTTTAACGTGAGCAATGCTTACCCACAATAAAGAGCGAACAGCCCAGTTTGTTCACCAGACGAAGCAGGTAGATAAACTCGAAGACAGAGTTATCTTGGACCTCATCGATGATAAGGTGACGGATGTTCAACCCAGCAGGTAGTGGCATCCTATCGATCATCTGGTAGGCCAGGATGATCTCTAGTTCCAGAGATGTCTGCTTGATGAGGTTGAGTGCGTCAATGGTCTGCTCCAGGTGTGCCTCGATGAAGTTGTTCAGCGAGGTGTGAGCGCCTTCGGAATTGCGACCCTCCAACCTGCGCAGACGTTCAGCAAACTGGAACGCGAATGGATCCCAAGGCATGTAGATACCCAAGGAGTTGGCGATTGTCTCCACAGAGCTGAGCTCGTGGATCGGGAAGTACGACATGTACAGATCGTGAATCATTCGCGCGATCGTCATGGACCGGACATTGGGGTTCTTACGGACGATGTTGTCAGCTGCTGCGTTGGTGAATGACAGCACGGTGATGTCGCTCGGGTTAACGCCACACAGGCCAAGCTGCTGGATACGAGCTAGGATGACCGTGCTCTTGCCAGCACCTGCGCCTGCCTGCGTCAGGATGAGCGGCTCAGTCGAGCACACAGCAGCAAGCTGCTGAGGCGAGAGCTGTCGCTGCACAGGAACAGTCTTGATGGTCTCTGGCGCACGCTCTAGCTGATCACGCTTGCCGCTAAGATCGTTGAGCGTGTCGTTCATCAGTAGGTTCATGTTCTGCTTGACCAGACGCGAAGCGGTCTGCGGATCGCAGAGCATGTTGATGAAGCCGTAGATTTTATGGTATGCCGACAACGGAACGTTGTACTGCTCCATGTAGCGCAGCTCGTACACCATCTGTGCAAGCTGCTCGTCGTTGTAGGGGCGCTTCTTCGACACAAGCGCATCGATGGCATCGTAGATGTCGTCGGCGATGTCGTCGCTGCTCCAACGCTGGGCACTATTTGCAATAGCGTCGTAGACGCTGTAGTTGGCGTAGAACTTTGCCAGCGTGTCAAGGAAGTTGCGCTTACGCGAGTGATTGATGCCCGTAGCATGGAAGATCTCATCCCACGGCAGATTCTCAGCGTCTTCAGCAGGAGCGTAGCTCCAATCGACGATGGCCCACGCCAGGTTGGCATTGCTCATCTTGACTGCCTTTTTGGGGAAGGTGCTGATCGTCGTGCTGAGCAAGGTGGCTCGCTCACGATAGGTCTCATCCTCAGTAAGGATGAATCCGTCGGTTGCCTCGTCGTCGAACAGGTCGATGTCATCATCGTCGACCCCAATGAACTTAGGGTCGTCAGGGTCGATGGTGACAAGGTCGTTGACGAGAAGAGTGAGCCTCTGATCGCCCAGATCATCAATGTCTTCGGTCTGTTTGGGCGGGACAACGTAGATCATCGTGCGATACGAGATCTGAAGATCCCTGACCTTGTTCTTACCACTGTTGTCCTCGCGTAGAGCAAGGCCCTGCACAGAGCAGGATGCCCACACGTCGAAATCATCAGTGTCATCAGTGAGTCGCACGGAGAACTGATCCATGTCATCGGGGACAGGTACAGTCATGCGACCGTAGCCCTGCTCGTAAACGCGCTTCACGAGAGTGCCGATCGGGATGATGCGGCTGGTTACCGCGTTAGATGTCTGTGACATCTTGTAGCGCAGGTCTGTGGTTCCCATGCTGAGACGGTCCAGCCCTGTGGGATAGCGGCCTGGGATGACAGAGTTGTTGAGTAGGCCCTGCTTTTTACCGCGACCAGTGAGGTGCGACGAAAAGTACTTCGGCGTCGCAGTCTTGATGGTGCGAGCCTTGGTGGCTTCAACAGTGGTGCTGGACTTAACTGCTTCGTCGAGGTTATCAAGGAGGATGGGCATGGAGAGCCCTCCTTTCTGTTTTGAATAAACGTTATAAGAATTGAATGAATAGATGCGCTGTTCTATGGTCGGTCAGCCCGTCAGCGTGTTTTACCAATAGGCCGACCAACCGTAGAGATGGCGCAGTGATATACGTGGGGATCTTAAGTGTTACACGAGCGTGTAGCCGACGATCGGCATATCATCGCCGGTGTCAGGATCAATGAGTGTTCCCGAATCGGGCAGATCACTCAGTGGCTGCTCATAGAGGCGCTTCTGTTCGTCGGTGTAGACGATGTGCATTGAGTCAAGATTCTTGTGGATCTTAGGTGCATAGGGCGACAGCAGACCATAGAGTGCGAGGGCGCTATCGACCTGCTTTTCCCATGCCGGGGCAAGGGTTGTCTCGATGAGACGTGCGAGGTCTTCCTTCGTCTCGATGTTCTCAAGCATGTGAGGTGTCGTGCGCAGATACTGCGCAGATACTGCGCAGCACGGCGTCGACTCTTATCGGTGATGATGGCTTTGTAATGATCGTTGGGGTCGTCTTCTCGTAGCCAATACCAGCCATTGTCAAGTGCGAACATGGGTGTACCAGTTCGCACATCGACAAGATGAAGGTCGATGAGTGGGCGAAGCCATGGGAACGCCTGGAGGATATGGTCATGAACCATGCCAGATTCGTCAGGCTCGCTATCAAAGAAGTACCCGTCGTTATCTTGGCGCTCGTAGTACACCTCACCGGTAACGATGATGCGATCGTTATCGACGCCGTATTCGGCAATGACCTTAATGCGAGTCCCGTTGGCTTCGGTGATGATGTCTTCAACGGTATGCATGTGACGCATAGAAGAATGTATGGGCACGTGTATGGCTCCTTATTAATAAATGTGTGCGAATGGTGTTGGTTTGCCCACGCCATGATGTACATTTTGTAGCAATGCGTATGGCGTGGGCAAACCGGATGCGACTCACATGAGGGCGATAGAGAGTTGTGTTAGAAGCGCGTTAGAAGAGGCGTCTTACCGCTGTCCGAGATCAGATCTTCAATAGCCCTATCGGTCAGATACTCGCCTGCTGCGGAGATCCACCCAGGAGACATGTCATCCCCACGGAGGTATCGGAAAAATACCTGACCGTCGAAATTGATGACGGATCCTCCAGGGATTTGTGAGGTCTTCGTTAGGAGATTATCTCCGGAGGGAAAAGCGATGACTGAAATCATTTTTGAATACCTTTCTTTTATGCTTTTTGATGCATTAGTTAGTTGCGGACGAGAGTAGGGAATCTTCGATGAAGCTACGAATGGCACGAATTGCAGGGCGAGCACCCTGGTCGACAAGCCAAGTTTCCTCAACGAGTCGGGCGATAGTGCCGTCATCGATGGGATCAAAGCTCATACCTGGGTTCTCAGCACAGATTCGTGCAACCTGGCGATCGTACTCATCGCGCAAGATCTCAGCGTATTCGTTGGCCCCTAGGGGCATGAACGCAATAAGGTCATCGAATCGGCCCAGCAGTTCTGCGTCGAAACTCTTTTGAAGTTCTTTTGCCAACGACTGTTTGGAAAGTGTGTTCTTCTCTTCACCAAAGCCCATTCGGGATCCAGAGAGTTTCTGCCGACCAGCATTCGTCGTTGCAATGACGATGCAACGAGACAGGTCAACAGCAGGGCCGTTGGCCATCTGGATCTCGCCGGTGTCGAGGGCAGAGAGGAAGAGCCTCTGCACCGACATGTGCGCTTTCTCGAACTCATCGAGAACAATGACACGGTATGGGTTCGACGCCAGAGTATCGAACGGACGCTCACGCGCGCTGTCAGACCCAACATAGCCAGAGGGCGAACCGATGATCCTGTTGATGGTGTGCGCATCGTGAAATTCCGCCATGTTGAGCAGAATAGGCTTCTGCCCAGTGACCATCTTGGCGATGATCTTGGCGGTCTCGGACTTGCCGACGCCGGATGCCCCGGCGAAGAGCCACGACGTTGGTCGCGTCTGTGGGAAGATGTTCAGCTCACGTCGACGCAGTGCATCGACGATACGTGGGAGGACATTTTCCTGGCCCTTCAGACGGGACAGCTCATGTTCCAGGGTCTCAACGTCAAGCTGTGGCGGCTGCGACTGTCCGGTCACAAGGCGCATGGCAATAGTATTGAGGCGCTTTGACGTTAGCGGGATCTGAACGATCTGCTGAAGCATCTGCGCGTACGATGCGTTGCCAGAAGCAAATGCTTCCTGGATCGCGGCATGGTGACTGATCACGCTATGGCTTAGTGCTCGATCGAGCAGCGTGATTGCCGTATCGGGGCGATGCCCAGTACTCATCAGTCGATCGGCGGTGGTAACGATGTCATCAAGAACATCAGGTGCAACACTCACCTTGTTTTCATAATGGGTAAGCATGCCGGGCAGGACCACATCGAGAATCGAGCGAGTTTGCTCGCTTGTAAGCTCATCGACAATGACAGATGAGAAGCGGCGTTTGAATGCCGGATCATCGTCGAGACGCTTAGCCTCGCCTGTCGTTGTTGCGGCAATAACACGCAGGTATCCTCGGGCCAACGCAGGCTTGAGGATTTGTGCAATCTTGCTGTAGGTGGGGTTGCTATCATCGGTGATAATGTGGATCTCATCAATGAAAAGCAATGCATCATTTCCCGGATCCTGAGCAAATTTAATAATTTCAGTGATTCGGTTTTCTAGTTCGCCGACGATTCCAGCGCCAGCGACAAGCGTGGCGATCGGCAACTCATAGATGGTGGTGTTCTTGAGCTGCGGAGGCACAGATGCCTCTTGGTTGGCGATGCGCCGGGCGATTTCCTCGACGATTGCCGTCTTGCCAACGCCCGCCGGGCCAACAAGGAGGGCGTTCGGCTTACGCGACGATGAGATGATGCTCATCGTCTGTGTGACGATCTCGTCACGGAAGAGTGCTGGAGCGGAGCTCTTATATTCTTCGTTGTAGTTGATGAGCATGTCATCGATGTCAGAACCACCAGTGATGGTATGGCTATGAGATGGAGCGGATGGTGCAGAGGGACCAACACTGATGATGTTGGGTACACCAGAGCTACTGCCCGATCCAGTCGGGTTGTTGGTAGTGTCGTCATCATTACCGGGTGTGAAGTTGGACAGGCCCATAGGCGTGCCTCCTTTTGAATAAATGGGAATTGAATGAATAGTTTTTGGACCTTAGTCCCTTCCCTCTCACCAATAAATGGCGAAAGGGAAGGGAGAGGCCGCACAGTGTCACTTGGTCATGCCGAGAATACGGGACCCTGTACTGGGATCGATCACCTTCATGTGGTGAGTGAAATCTATAGCGCTTTGGCGCAAAGATTCGTACCAGTTATCGGGTACAGAAATTGGCACATAGTACAAGTTTTCCGGCACATCGATGTGATACGAGCCGGGCCACCATTCAAAGTCAGTGATAACCAGATTGAGCCTGCGCTTAAGCGGCGGATTCTCGTTAACGAACTTGTAGATCTGCTCGTAATCGGTTCCACCACTCACCTTAGGTACGGCAGCGAATTGCTTCCATACCTGCGTAAGGGAGCGATTTTTAATGCGAAGGCGCACAGGCGTTGCCATAACGTGGGAGAAGCTCGTGAAGTAGAGATCTACTCCCATCTTTTGAGCAAAGTTGATTAACATTTTGATTGTATCTTCATAGTTCTCTTCAGAGATAGAACCAGAAGTATCCAGATAGATGTGAATGTCCGGCATGTATTTGCGAGATACAACCTTGCCTGGCTTGTTCGGGTCGTTCGGCTGACGCCTGTTTGCTCGAACAAAACTTGTACCCACATTCCGGATGGCATTGAGCGATTGGTTGACCTTCGACATGCGCGTGAGAATACGCATGACCGACTTGTAGATGTCAACGGGCCGAGTGGGTCGCTTGCGGAACACGACACGACCGCTACGGCCAGCCTGGTGCTGTGCATTTGACAGGCTGTTGGCAGCTTGCGCGGATGCCTTTTGCTGGGCGCGAGCAAGTGCGGTCAGCTTGCTGAGCTGGCCCGGCGTGACAAGCTTGATCGGGTTGTGCAGGGACTTCATGATGATGTCCCATTCAGCGTTAATTTTTCGCATCGATGCCCTGGCATGAGCCTCGACGTTGATGAGGACCAACGTACGGGGCAGCGCCAGTTCAGCGATACTGAACGGCAGCATGCCACACGTTTCGGGCGTGTTCGTCTGTCCGGTTTGATTCATCTGCTGCATGTGGGTCCACGTGCTGAGAGCCCACATAAGGATGCGCGCGAACGAATATTCATCGAGAGCCTGCGAATCGTTTGCTCGCAGAATCAGAGACTCGGTGAGGCCGTTGAGATCGATCTTGTCGAACTGCTGGAACATCCGGTTGTCAGCCGGAGTAATGTTCGATGAGATCTTGGTGAGTTCGCCACGCAGCCACATCTTGAAGCTGTCGAATTCGGTATCCGTACGGAACCAGAAGCCGACAGTATGGGGATGGAAAGTCCAGCCCAGGGACACCAGTAGGAGGTCCGTACCGGCGTTACCAGCAAGCACGTCTTTAGCCGTGGGTATCACGTCGCTCTGCGTGGTGTACAGAGCTTTACTCGGGTCTGGCAGCTTGCAACGCGCTGCTGCCTGAGTGATGAATGCTTCGTCGACAGGCGATGATGCCGATGGGATCCATCGAACAAGGGACTGTTCGAAGATCGCACCCATAGTGGCCTGTGCGTTTGCATCGAGAACCTCGCCAACAGCGCGAAGGAGCAGATCGTTGACTCCATCAGAGTCAAGATTGTGCCCGTCGATCGTCAGATTGACGTTACCGCCTGGTGTGAGTGGCTCGAAGATGGTCTGCGTGATCGCAGTATCGAGCGTAGCAAGCGGATCGCAATCACCCGTGAAAGGGGCAATATATGCGTATGGGTTAATGCAATTGGGCTTTTGCCCAACGAGGTTAATGGAAGCCATTAATACCCCTTTCTGAATAAACGAGGGGGGAGAATAAGCAAGTTATGTATGGCCGTGTCCGGCGTAGCTGAAGGAGAATAAAGTGCTACGCCGGACACGATGTCTATGAACTCAGTCGAGATCCATGGCGGCAATGACCGTGTTGATCTTCAACGCGAGGCCATGGTCGAGACAATTGACTGTTTCGCAGTTCTTTGAGTAGAGTGCGCCGCTTGACCACAAGACGATGAGTTCGTTGATGTGGTTCTGAGCAAGTTTGTCCAAGCGTTCGTTCAATGCCTGGATGATCGTAGTGTTGTCTTCGCGCTCGTACATGGCGAACACGAAGCATCCTGATGCATCGTTATCCGTCATGGTTGCAATGACCTGATTGATGGCGTCGATGCTAGTCTTCGATGCCTCTTTGAGCTTATCGTAGATACGGGGCTTGGCAACGCGCTGAGCGTTCTGGGTTTCGGTGGAGCCCTTGCTCAGCTCATCGCTGATAATTCCCATCAACAAGGTGGTGAACGAGGTGTTGCCTGTGAGGCCCTCGATGACCTCCTGGAGATAGGAGATGTTCCGGCCATCCCGGGTGACCGATGGCGTAGCCATAAGACTGGCGATCTTATCAAACGACAGAATGTTGAGGTACCGTGACACACCATCAATGGTGCGTGGCGTAGCGAACGGTCGGATCTCTTCGGTTCCGTCGAAAAGATCGAAGACCGACACCGTGGCGTCATCGTCTTCATCATCCTGACCGTCTACAGCAATCTGTTCATTGGTGTTCTTAACGAACACCGTTTCAGGGTGCTTTTCTAGCACCTTCTTCACCCACGGGTGAAGATTGTCGCCCAAAATCTCGATGAGGGTTGACGCGTCAGGTGCAACATTGATAATGGCGAACCTGGAAATAGATGCGTCATCAAGGGCAGTGACGTTGCCCTTGTCGTTGCCTGCGACAATGATGCGCAGGTTCTTGGGCAAATCTTCGTTGCCAATACGGCGCAACGTTACCAGGGTAAGGGTACCCGAGGTAACGTCGGAAGTAGTGCGATTAATTTCATCCAAGAACAAAATGGGTTGTTCATTCGGATTGTTCTTGGCGTAACTAATCGCCTGGGAGATGGTGTCGTGTGGGAAGAACTTCTGGGACCAGATACCAGTCTTCTCGTCCAGAACAAGCCGTGCGCCCGTGAGGTCGGCCTTATCGGCCAACAGATTGCAGGGCAAGGTAAAGCACCGGGTGTTGGTGCGCCTGGCCACGTCTTCGACGAACGACGACTTGCCGATACCTGGCTCGCCCATGAGAGCTGGAACGCGTCCAGCCTCAAGCAAGTCAATAGTGGTGTCTACGAGCATCTCGTTAAACAACATGAAAGTGTATCCTCCTGAATAAATGTGTTGTTGAATAAAGTCAGATTGGAATCAGACTGCGCCGTGAGGCAGTCTGATTCTCTATTTCTTATCTCGGGTCGTACTATGTACGACCGTCTTGCTCCAGGGATATAAGAGGGTGGAATTCTTGCGAAAACCTTGGTTTTTCAGTAAAATGCATGTGTATGGTTTCCTGTTTGTCGGAAAGGATAGGCTTATGCGCGGTTCCCATCACATTATCGCTGGATTGGCGATGCTCGGGATTGGTCGAGCAATTGTTACGGTTGGTGAAAATGTCGATTGGTCACAGGTGGTACCTCTGTCAGAGGCGATCAGCGATAGCGCTGATTCGTATGGCGTCATCGACGCTGTTCGATCGTGGGTGTCCGATGGTTTGGATGTACTGGGTGGAACCATCGCATCGTGGAGTACGTGGATTCACCAGCTATTCATCAGTGATGATGCGTATTGGTACATCAGTGTGGCAATCGGTATGCCGTTGTTTATCATCGGCACCTTGTTGGCTGATGCTGATCTGCCACACTCGTTGATGGGACGCTTCATGCCATGGGGGACCATGTGGCGTCGCCAGGGTGAGGATCGATCAGTTACGTCGCCCATTGCCCACAGAGGGTGGACACACACGCTATGGGCGTTGCTCGGAGTGGGAGCTCTGGTTGCAACGGTGGCACCGGTTCTCGTGTGGCTGCTCGCAGGTATGGTGACGCATGTTCTGCTCGATGCTGCCAGTATGGCTGGATGGGTGTGGTACTACCCGTTGATGCCGTCTACGTGGAAGGTGATCGAGAGGGATGACACGCGAATCGTTGTGTCGACTCGTAGCCGAAGTGTTGTTGCCAATCACCTGAGGTATCACGTTGGTGTGCCATGGTTGGAGCGCGGATATGTTGCACTCCTTGTTGTTGGCGGTGTTGTCGCAACGTGGTACACGTGGTGATATTTAGGATGACAAAATGTGCGTTGGGGCAATCGCCTGGTTTTCGCACAATTCGATAATGTCGTCGAGATAGCTAATAGCTTTATCTCGGATGTAGTTTTCCCATTCAATTCCATCATTGGTGATGCCTGTTTCGTCAACAAAAGAATCCCATATGCTATCTTCAATAGCGCTCGCACTAAATGTGCGTCCTTTGTAGTGAATTAGTGGATCATCTATTGAACCGCGATATTCGAAATCAATATCGCTGATTCCATACCAATTGGGTAGCATGTTAACCGTATCCTTATCGTAATGTTGATATTATGCGCGGGTAACAAGGTGGCAACAGGCCCTGGGCGGTTGTATTTAAAACTCCTTTTGTAGATCATTCATTTGTTTCTCGCGCTACAACAACGCGTGTTGCAAGGTTGAGCAGCAACGGCATACCGCTTCTTGTCTCATCATGCTTGGGTCGATGCTCCAAGTAGTGATCGAGCGTCTCGTATATTAACCATGACGCAGTTGTTTCATCGACGATAATGCTGTTCATTTTGACGCTGTTACCAGATGGCAGGCTGATCTCGTGTGGGCTGACGCGTAGCTGAAGCAAGTTGTTGTATATGTATTGTGCGTAGGCCCATTCATAGCGAGAGTGGTCGAATTCGAAGTTGTCAAGGGTTCGACCGAAGAACCTGGAGCGCGTAATCAACGTCTGGAGAACCGAGTCGTACCACTCGTGCTGGGGTCGCTCATCGATATCGATGCCGTCATAGGTAACAATTGGTGCGTTGTTGATTTCTTCGGCCACGGAACGCCAGACGCGATCCCAGAGATTCTGATCGACGGTTGTCGACACAGGGGTCGGCACAGGATTGCGAGTGTACGTGACGAAGTGGTTGGCTTGGAGAATCTCCCACCAACCGTGGGGGCCTTTGAGAACAGCTTTGTTGGCCGCAACAGGTAGCTCGTTGAACGATGCAGGCAAAGGGAGCAACAGGTGGTAGCCCTTGCCGGACAAAGAAGTCTCAGCGTAGAGAGCGCCGATCGCGAGTAGCTGATCGCGTACATCAGCGGGGCAAGTCTTTTCGATGTCAAGGATGACGCATCCTTGGGAGGGGGCGTCGACGAACATCGCGCAGTTAGATGCTGTGGGGAGCCCTGCTGTGAGTTCATCGAGAGTGACGAGTACGCGTTCATCGCGTGCCCATGCGCCACGTACGGGGCCTGGGTGTGTGCACCCAGAACAGCCATCAAGGAGATGCCTTATGTCGATCGGCATCTTGGATGTCGGGTCCGATACCGTCCAGATAGCACGAGGGCCGAGCACATGGGTGATGACCTCGTTGCCATAGAAGTTTGGGAATACGAGACGTGGATCAAACATCTCAAGTGATGGGAGTGCGGCCATACAGTGTACCCTTTCGTGCTTTTCATGTCGTAGAGATAAGGGGGGATGAAACGATGAGACGGATGCTGCCATCACTGGGTTACGCAGTGCGCGCAGCATCCGTCTCAATCATGCATCAGCGATCTTTGCGCTTTGCTCAGATGGACCAGGGCGAGTCAACCGTAGTTGCTTCGGGAGTCTCAGGCACGGCGGGCGCGACAGGCTGAGCCTCAGGCGTCGTACCAAAGGCGGAGCCGGTCTGAGCCTGTGCCTGAGCAACCGCTCCGAGAACCTGCGCCGCAAGCGGGTTAGGCGCAGCCTGTGCAGCGGCAGGAGCAACTGGAGCCACAGGTGCAACAGCCTGGGTCACAGGGGCGGGCATAGCCAGTCCCGATGTAACATCAATGACTGTGTTCTGCGGAGCTGCCTGTTGAGCCGCTGGAACGGTGGGGACAGTGGGAGCAACCACAGGGGCGACAGGGGCAGCAACCTGCTGGACGGGGGCGGCAACGGGTGCCTGGACCGTTGCAACCGGTGCGGCGGGCTGAACATCCGGGGTAACCGGAGCCACGGAAGCAACAGGTGCGACAGTCGCATTTTGTGCCGGTGCCTCGTTAACGACGACACCGGTCTGGGCAACGACAGGGCCGTCGAGGGTGATACCGAGTGCAGCAAGCGCACTCTGATCGACGGAAGTGTTGCTTTCGAACCACTCAGGCTTGCCATGGAAGATGATCGTCTTGATGCCGATGCCGTTGTTGCCCATCCCAGAGGGGTAGACGTTCAGGATGACGCTGATAAGCTGATCTCGCTTAGGCTCGGTGGGGATCGACATGGACGAGGGCGGAACGTCCTTATCCGTGATCTGCTTAGCCCTGCCGTCGACAACAGACAGGAGGATAGGGAGCTTATCTCCCTTGTTGTCAATGTTCCAACGTTTGCCGAGCTCCGGCTTGTCGGAAGACTCGAACATGCGTTCCCAGACGTAATACTCCTCAGGAGTCATCTGACCGTCTGGGCTCTGAGGAACAACCTCAGCGTTGTAGAGGGCAAGCCGAGTCAACGGCTTGTTGCGGTCCAGCTTGTAGCGGGACTTGGTGCGCGCCTGGTTGAGCTTGTCAATGTCCTCCGGCCCCATGAGGGAACGGACGCGGATGTACTCAATTTGGCCACGGACGATGATGTTCTGTCCGGGGCGAATCTGATCTGCTCGAATCTGGTGGTTGGCCATAGTAGGTCTCCTTCTGTTTGGTTATGGGTAAGTGTGGATTATCCTGCTACACCAGTATAATCTATCCTCTTTTCTCGGCATGTATGACACATATGCGTGTATAATTGGATTTGAGAAAATCTCATGATATACAACGTTAGAAAGGAGGGTGAATATGGGAGCGGATAGGAAGAGTCCCAACGCTGTCTTTGCTGTGTTGGGGGTTGTGGCTGTCGTACTTCTGGTGACGCTGATGACTGTGTGGATCCATATGGATATGGGTCGTCGTACACTAGCAGCATCGCCTCAAGTTTCTTCTCAACCACCCTCGGGGCGCGGTAGCGTCCCCGAGAAGCAACAACCTATGAATACTGGTGAGCCGGATGAGTCTGACGATCAGGATCATCAGGCACCTGCGGATCCTGTGGGTCCGGTAGCGCCACCAGTGTCGACTCCTGTTGAAGCAAACGACAATCGCGTTCGTAACATCTACATCATTGCGCCAGGAGATACCCTGTCGGGTATTTCGGCTGCAACGGGTGTGAGTGTGGATAAGCTCGCTTACGTGAATGGTATTGCAGATGTCAATCTCATTTATGCAGGTTCAGCTCTTGAGATCCCAGTGTCGTGACATACGTTTGTTGCTCAACAACGCCCAGCCATATGGCTGGGCGTTGCTCTTTTTCTTTTTAAGAATCAGCATCAGCACTCATCACTATCAGACCGCAACTGTGTGATCGCTCTGATCTGTAATCTTTTGAATGGCTCGCAGTCGTTTAGCGATTGTGTTTTCGTGGCCGATGCCAGTATCTGCCGGGTTGAGACGGAAGATCGATGCATCTGGATGGTCGATGAGATCATCGGGGAGATACGTCTGCGCCACGACATGATGCGGATAGTCGTGGGGATACTTGTATCCTACGCCATTGCCGTACAGCTTCTCAGCGTCCTGGTAGTGAGCATCTGCCAGATGCCTCGGCACAGGCAATGAGCCTGTGTTACGTACGAGTTTGATTGCTCGATCGATCGCTTGGTAAGTAGCGTTCGACTTCGGGGCCGTGGCGACCGCGAGTGCTGCTTCAGCGAGTGGGATCCTTGCTTCAGGCAATCCGATGAGTGCCACGCATTGCTGTGCAGCGACAGCAAGAGGTAGCACAGATGGATCTGCAAGGCCCACGTCTTCAGCTGCATGGATGACGATCCGTCTAGCGATGAACCTGGGGTCTTCGCCGCCTTCGATGAGCCTGGCCAGCCAATACAAGGTTGCATCAGGGTCAGATCCTCTCATCGATTTGATGAAGGCAGACACGATGTTGTAGTGCTGGTCGCCATCGCGGTCGTAACGTTGAATGGCGCGGGGCGCAAGAGATGTCAGCATGTCGATCGTTGCAGGTGCATCGCCGCGCACGGCATCGAGACTCTCCAAGAGAGTGAGCGCTTGCCGGGCATCGCCTGATGCGTTCATCGCAATGGTGCGAAGGACATCATCAGGGATGGATGTGTCCTGTGGATCATGGTTTAGCCCATCGGGGTGATGGAGTGCTCGCTGGAGGATCTTGTAGATGTCCTCATCAGTGAGCGTCGACAGGGCAACGACAACGCACCTGGATAGGAGTGCGCTGTTGACGGAGAAACTAGGATTCTCAGTCGTTGCACCAACAAGGCGGATCACGCCGTGCTCGACGCCGGGTAGCAACACGTCTTGTTGCGACTTGGAGAACCGATGGATCTCGTCGATGAAGACGATTGTCGGTGTGCCATCTGTGTCCAGGTGATGCTGCGCGTCAGTGAGAACCTTTCGAATGTCGGACACTTTGGCTGAGACGGCTGATAATTCAACGAAGTGAATTCCAGCAGTTGAAGCCATGATGCGGGCGATCGTTGTTTTCCCACTTGCTGGAGGGGCGTACATGATGGCACTGACAGGCGGCGCAGATGCATCGAGCATGTGGCGAATGATGGATCCTTCGCCTAATGCAACGTCCTGGCCAATAACGTCATCGATCGACGTTGGTCGAACTCTGACAGCTAGAGGCTGTCTCACGATGATCACCCTCCTTTCTTTGTCTTTGTGGTCTTGTGATTGATACGGGGGAGGGGTGCAACGGCCCAGATTAAACCGAGTGGCGATCCAGGCCGTTGCACGTGTGATGATGCTGCGCTGTTACGTCATGGTGTCATGATGTCTTCGACGGTTTTCTCGACAGCATCAATGAGTGACTGTTGCAGGTGTTCTTTCTTCTCTAGCGCACCAGGCAGCTTCTCATCGATCGTTCCTCGCGTGAGGATCTGATAGACGTTCACAGGATGCTGCTGTCCCACGCGGTGCAGGCGTTTGTTCGTCTGCATGTAGTGTTCCAGCGATGCTGGGAGCGTGTACCACACGAGCGTGTGACCCCCGTCTTGCAGGTTGAGCCCATGCCCGGCAGATGCCGGGTGGATGAGCATCACCTGGATCTCGCCTCTATTCCACACCTCGTACATATCACGGGTGCCATCGAAGACACGCACGTCATAGCCGTGGACGGTGAGGTAGTTGACGATGATGTCACGATCGCACGTGAAGTAATATGCGATCAAGACGGGGCTGTCTTGCTGCCTGAGTAGATGCAACAGAGCTGTTACTTTCGCATTGTGCACGATCGCGTATTGTCGCCCGTTGGGTGCAGTGAGAGACCGTGATGCAACGGGAAGCATCGAGATATCGATATGAACGCCGAATTGCTGGAGTTCTTCCTCTGTCTCTACATCCTCGGTGCCATCGAGGTAGATAGTGCCCGACGCAAGCTGCACAAGTTTGGTGCGCAGCACAGCTTTGTTGGTCGCAGAGACGGAGCTCAGCGTGCGATCGGCCTGCGGGTCGATACCGGAGGCTTGTGCGATGTCGAGGACCAATGTGTTTGCCAGCGTTCGATACGCCTGACGTGAGTTGTTGCTCATGTCGACCATGACATTGTGGAACGTCATGGGCGGGATCGGCTTGCGAGCAACTGTTGGTGCACTCATCACCAGATGATCGATGCGCCGGTAGATTGCTTCTTTTGCGCCTGGGCGCGGTTGCCAGTTGACCTGCGTACCGTTGGCAAGACGTACTTTTGATTCGAAGTACTTCATACGGTACTGGGTCATGTTTGGCCCCAGGGCCTGGCCCATGTCGAGCAGGTATACCTGCGACCAGAGATCCTCCAGACTGTTAGGCGCAGGAGTGCCTGACAGAAGGATCATGCGTGAGATCTGACCACGGGCAGCTTTGACAGCCTTGAAGCGCTGAGAAGATGCTGATTTGAAGCCCTGTGACTCATCGATGATGACAGTGGGGAATGGCCACACGGGAGTCTTGATCTTCTTACGATCGCGCGGATCAAGAGGTGGCAACCATGTAACGAGATCGTAGATGAGCTCTTGGTTGATGAACCAGAGCGTCGGCGGTGTCTTTGGGTCGAGAAGCTCAGCGTAACGATTGAGTCGTTGCTCGCGGGAGAGTTTGCGATCCTTTTCGTCGACGATCAACGATCGAGCACGAACGTTGACACCCCATTTCTCGATCTCAGAGATCCACGAGAGCCTGGCGATCTTGATCGGTGCAATGATCAAGACATGTCCTGCGGGCTGGATCTTGGAGAGCGCATGAAGCGTTGCCAGTGACTTGCCACCCGACATATCCAAGAAGACTCCTGCGTAAGGTCTCGTCTGGATGAACTGCGAAGCAGCGGCTTGCTGGTCCATCAGGATCGGAAATCCCATATGAGACCCTCCTTTCTGTCTGTGTTGTGCGTCAAATGCCTACCACTGGAGGTTTCTCCGGTAATGTGAGATCGCCCAGGAACATATGTCTTTCTGTGGTTAGGTATCGATGTATTTGCTTCTGCTTCTTGTAGGACTGTGCGGCTGCATACGTGCGAGCAGCCCATTGAAGAGCCATGCATGTTCTGACCCATTCAAGGGTGTAGTGTTCACCTGGCACGTTTTCTGGATCGAAGATGTTACAGGCATCTTCGGGATTCGGATCAGGCAAAATACAGTCGTATGCGGGATTCGAATTAGGTGAAATCTGAACGGGGTGATCAATAGAGAGATCAAGCAATTGGTTAAAAGGATGTTTTGCGTCATCAAACGAAATATCTTCACGAAGGCCATTCATGACCGGATCCAGATTATCGTGATTGGGTGTAACGCCCTCTTCGATAAACCATTGCGTGAGTGACTCTTTAACATCTTCGAAGAAAGCATCGGTGTCGATAGCCATAATGGCTGCGTTCTTTGTGTGCTCGTCCATATCAAGCTTTTCAGCCCAATAACCGATGGCAATACCTTTATCATTGCAGAAGTCGAGCAACATATCCTGGTCGCCGTAGCGACGAAGTGTGAATGCACTCATCCAATCACCGTAGATGGTGATGGACCCTGGCGCAGTGATGACATCGAACGAGCAGTTGTTAGGTCCGATTGGATCATCGGGCCAATAGTAGTGCAGGTGTCTGTATAGTTCGTGATCATGGCGGATGTCCATGACGTATTCGGATAGCTTGTGTATTATATGGTCCTTGTCAGCTTGCGTGACACGCGGTTCGTAGTAGACCATGGCATCCCCCTTCTTTCTGTTGTTTGTTAGTCCTGATTATCGGGAGTGATCGCCTTGATGAAGTCTGATCGGAAACCGAACCAGAACGTAAAGTCGCCGTAAACCGACGCCTTAATAGCTTGGTTCAAACGATGATTCTTAACGATTACGACTGGGGCACCTTTTGCTTTAAGCACTTGAGTGACAAATTCGTAGGGAGTTTCGTATTCTTGGTCAGTTAGCCTGATACTCTCATCTTGAAGATCTACTTCATGGAAATCAATACCATTCTTGCGCATTACACGCTTTGTCTGATCGCATTGAGGGCATCGATCTTTACTGAAAACAATGACATCATGGTCCATGATGGCATCGTGTTTGGTCTGTGCGATATGGGTATCGGTCATAAGAATATCCTTACTATTTATTGTTGTTGATTGATTGTTCATTTAGCATATGTAGTTCTTGAATAATGGCGTCAACGTCTTGTCGTGTATGAGCCGTGTATACGTGTGCGCCACTGCGACGCATATGCGTGATGACACGTATCTGTTGACGCCTTAGAGAGCCAATGTCGCTCTTCGTTTCAACGAAGATGGTTCGAGCGGGTGTCACCACGATCTGGTCGGGAACACCTCGCATACCGGGGGAGGTGAACTTCGCAGTCCACCATCCCCGGCGTCGACACTCGTCGACAAGGTAGCCCTCAACATAGTGTTCAGGGCGACCCATTAGCGATGACCTCCTGCTTGTGGGCAGCGTGCCATCGGATGCGTGCGCGATCCGATGGAAGAGGGTCTGACATTACTCCGCATGAACACTGGGCTCGACCCATGATATTGGTTTGATCGTCAGGGCCGACCTCAGGGAAGATCCGATCACCCCATCGGGTGAAGGGTTTCCCCTCAGCAATGAGAGTATGGCCCGGAACACGTACTTGTTTAGGCATTGTTACACTCCTTTCGTTTAGTTGAGGTGGGTGGATACCTTTAGTGTTATCGGTGTCATTTTTGCTCTGGAATCGTATTCCTCCAGTTGGACTCGTACGAGTTACAGAACATCTGGGCGTACGTGTCCAGATCCAACTGTGCAATGAGAGCTCGACGCTGATCCTCGCTCAGGCACATGAGATCCTCGTTGAGAATGATCATGTGCCACGTGGGCTCGATGCCAGTGATCTTACGGACAGAAATATCCTGATCGACCGGAGCCTGCTGGATGCTGCGCTGATGCGCAGTCATTGCATCTGGTGCATAACCGTTGGCGATCATGATCGCGTTAGCGGTTGTATCGGTGCGCACCACAGGGGCGTCGCCGCGCTTTTTGCGAGACTGGGCCACCGTGGCGTTGACTTTCCATGCACCAGCAGCACGCAACGAGACTGCGCCAGGGGTGCCAGGCTTGACGACGAACACTCGGTTGTAGTGTTGGAGCGCTCGCGGGTTACGAGCAGCCAACTCAGGGGAGTCCTCTTCGCCCACAGGGACAGGATCAGCCGCATAGTGGAACGTCAGCATGCCAGGGGAGGCTGCGATGACGTTCTGGAAGAGCAGCAATGCCTCGACGCTGTCTGCCTGGTTGGCGATCGCATCCATGATGCTTCGCGCCGTTACTGGGTCAACCGGCTTGTTGATTAGCTCAGGGTCGGATACGGCGATGGCTCGTAGGTATACAGCCATTGCTCGATCGAGGGCAGCGGGGTGCGCCAACGAGTTCGTGGGTGACGGCTTGCGCCAACATGCCAGAGATGAGCCTGATGCGCTGAGAATCTTTGCATCCTGCGGCTTCGCAGTACCGTCTGCATACGCAGGTGGTACAGACAGCTCGATACGGTTGTTCGAGTCCTTGGAGACCAGAAGGAGCTCTTCGGGTTCGATCAAGACATGGATGCGCTCAGACTGCTCATCGAGCACCCTGTTGTTTGTCTCTAGGTCGATGTCTGCTGAGTACAGACCGTCCGTATTTGTCGAGATGATGCGAGCACCCTCAAGAGTCTGAGCCTGTCCGATCATCCAGGAGAACAACTGGCCGATCAATCGCATGGAGATGATCATGTTGTTCATACGGATGGGCGAGCCTTCGAACTCTGTGTCACCTGCACCCGAAGCGCTGTTGAGCAGTAGCTTGACACCGCTTCGTTTGGAGCTAAACATGTCTCGCTCATCAGCTGTGATGGAGGGATCCTTCATCAGCTGACCGAATCGCTCTTTATCCAGGTAGAGCTTGCCGTAACGGTCTTCCCCCAACGCCTCGTTGTAGAACGCAGAGAGGTTGGTGAGCAGCAGGGGGTAGTACGACGAGAAGTCCTCGTGGACTGCCTTCGCAACGGATGTCATCGCATACTTGGGATCGAGTTTGGTCGACCCGTCGCTACGCTTGACAAAGAGCTCCTTGTTGCGTACCGGTTTGAAGAACGCACCTCGCTCTGGCTTGGGCGACGACTTACTCATCAAGACCTGTTGCCAGGGGATGACCTGACTGTTAGGCAGAGTGACACGAATGCTCTTGCGGATGGCCATGGCTTGCTCTGGCTCAGGTAGATCCTGAATCTGGAGAGTCTCAATGACTGCGTCAATGAGATCTCGCAGAGTATTTGCCTTAGCGTTGTGGTCCTTGAAAAGGACCATATTTGCCTCAGCACCATGGATGCCACCGGTTGAAAATGTCGCGAAGCACGATGTCGGCGTGCCGTCTGCTCGGAAGTAGGGGACGTTGGTGGCCCGCTTGGGAATCTCATTAAGCCTGTAGGCTCCGATAACCCCATCGCCGTCGACATTGTTACAGTCTGGATCCAGACTGTAGTCTTCTGCGTATGCTTTGGATCCGTTGAAGTTCTTGCCTCGGATGCTCGCGTAGTATTCATACACCTCATCGAAAGCAGCGCGAGCGCGGTTGTCTTCGATGTTCTCGTAGAAGAAGCTCTTGGCCAGTTCGAGAACGTCGAACTGTTCGATACCCAGTTCCTGGGCACGTTGCTTGGATGGATACATGAACGAGACTGTCTTGATGTCCTTCAGCCGTTCGTAGGGCGCGAGAACGCGCGCAACGAACTTAGCTGAGGTGGAGTCAGTGGTGAGGCGATCGCGCCGAACACGGTTTGGCCGACAGTCTGGCTTTGACTTGGAACCGTCGACAGCCTGATAGACGGTTTCGGGGTAGTCGACCATGAGCGCATGCTTGAGGTCGAAACCTCCTGAGTATGTCGGGTGATTAGCGAGGTATGCCAGGTTGACGACATCGCTCACGTTGTAAGCGATGAGCTCAATGAGGTCGTCCATTGATTCAATGATCGAGTCATGGCCGAGTCGATCGGACTCAAGAATCTGGTATCCGAGCATACCAAGCAGACGCTTGAGACCCACACGTTGCTGTTTCTCATTGAAGCGCGCGATGTCGAGGTGCCTGCCCGAATGGAGCATGGCTCGTCGGATTTTGTTTGCTGTACCATCCCAACCCTTGCCGTTAGAGATAGTTGGCGACGTAAGGTAAGACGGCATTCGACGGATGTATTCGTCAGTGAAGAGCGCGTTGTTGTGCCTGCGGATTTCACGCGCAGTTACAGCAGTGGTGCGCATGAATGCGAGTTTGCAGGTTTCCATCATCTCTTCGCAGATACGACGCTTTTCGTCATCTGTTGTTGCAAGCATGGCGCGTTCACGAGCCTGACAAACAGGTTCCTGCGTGCTTTCCATGACACTTGCCAGATAGATGCTCATGATGGTCGTGTCATAGTTGGCGGAGTTGTAGCCACAGATGAACGGGTGAATCTCCGGATCGTAGTTTGTATCCGTGTCGCACACGGGCCGATACACACGTAGGTACGTGCTCTGGGACCGTGGGTCGTTCACTGAGGCTGCATCGCTGAGTCCGATCATGCGGGCGAGCAGATGGTTGGCTTCCCATGTCACTAGGTTGTGTAACCGAAGGATGGGAGTTTCGCCCGGTTTCCACAGACGTGCCCATGCCGGATTACGCGTGAGAATGGCCGTGAGAACCGCGTTGTGGTCCAGATCGGACGTACGCAACGCATCACCGACCGGGGTACCTACGTCGACGAGATAGAACACATTGAGAGCGCGGGTTTCTCTGTCGAAGAATGCAACTGTGAAGACGTTGGTGAGTGACTCGATGTCCCAGAAGACGAATCGAGCTTTCTTGTAGGTGGTTCGCTTCATATGAGCATTTACCCCCTTTCGTTGATAAGTGTCAGAAGAGCGTCTCTAGCTGAGGTAGCTCATGTGGAATGTAGTTCTCGATGTAGTGCTTGACGGCAGCTTCGGCGTCGTCAGCGTAGATGCCCCACAGCGTGTCGTAATCAGGGTGGTCGGGGGACACCATCCACACGTCACCATTAGCCCACATGACAAAGGTGTCAATATTGCTACGAGCAGAACCGTAGCCTTCCTTGGCGGCTGCGATGACAGTGAACCAGGTGGACTGGTCGTAGCCATGACAGGCGATCATGTCAACGTCGTATGGGATATTGCGCTTGGCAAGGCTCTTCTTCCAGTCGTTCCACCACTGGGTGGTGATGTCGCTTGGGTCATCGATCTCATCTCGCTCCATTGCTTGGAGAAGGTCGTCGATCGCTGGGTTGTCATCGTAGTCATTGATATTGTCGGTTCGCGTGTTGCGATCGGCGTTGATGACAACGATGGCGACATCCTTGTTGGGGATCCACGACCTGGGATCTCCACTATCGGTGTCCTGGCGCACGGTGTAGTTGACGCCGTTTTCATCGGTGTACACGTCGTCCTGGCTGATGTAACCGGCGTGAGTGGTGTGGGTCAGATTCATGAGTAAAGCCCTTTCTGGGTGATTGAATAAATGCCACACAACCCCTGCTCAGCGATTGTGAGACAGGGGTTGTGCAGGGTTGGTTATTGGCTGTTTTAGCTGTCCTGATCGTCATCGTCTGATGCAGATCCAGGTGAAGCCGTAGCGGTGGCTCGTAGGAGTCCTCTCGTGGAGATCGGCATGTTATGGGGGATACCAATCTTTCTCATGGATCCACCGGCTGGCTGGATGTCGATCCAATCGTGAAGATCGTATTCGACAGCCAATGGCTCATCACCGACAATGCGGTTCTGAGTACGCGTGGCTGCGGGCGTGACGATCCAGTTCTTACCCTCATCGGGTGTGTCTTGTAGCACGAGTGTCAGATGCTGAACGAACTTGTTGTAGCCCAAAGGCGGGTTCGATGGCTGATCTTTGACCAACCACGCTCGGTATAGAGCGTAGAGGAATCGCCACGGAAGCAGATCCCAGACCATGCGATCGAGGAACTCTTCGACAAACGCTCTGATGGGGTCGTTTTCGATCTTGTACCGATGGAGCGCCGCTTTGACAGCGGCTGGCTCAGACAGCTCGTAGAAGTTGCCGCTGAGCACACGGTGTAGGACGTATTCCAGCACCTCAGTGCGATGCATGTAGTCCTGCTTAATGTACTTGCGCTCAGCACCCGTGAAACTCTTGTTGAACGGGATGATGAGCTGTCGACGATAGAGTGAGCCTGACTTGTCTCGGAACCGGGGCGTGTCGTTCACACACTGAACCATGAACCCCCGAAACTGATATGCGATGGGGGTCTTGTTTTTGCGGTTGATCAAGATGACATCGTTGGTGATGACAGCCTTGAGATTTGCCGCTTTGTCGACGTACTCGCCGACATCGTTCTCGTCAACAAGAACGGCATTGGTCCTAATGAGTGGTTCGAGATGGAAGTCTTTGCCGAAATCAGCAACGGGGATTGAGGTCCATGCCCGCTCACCGCATAGGTTACGCATGAGGGTGAGGAGCGTACCCTTGCCGTTGTTGCCGACTTCGGACAACAACCATGCAGTCTTGTCCCACGCAACGTTTGGCCGGATGATGGCTGACATGATTTCCCACAAGAGGTTAACGATCTCGGGATCGTCGTTGAGGTCAGCCATCCAGGATTCGATGTCCCAGTCGGTACCGTCGGCATTGTTATGGATGACGGGGTTGGCTGGGTTTTCTTTGTAGTCGATTGCTGATTTCGCCGTGAAGACGACCTCGGGGGTGAACGGCAGGAGAGTCTTCGTTTTGTAGTCGAAGATCCCGTTGTTTACAGCAATGAGATCGCGGTCAGTGTTGACCGTGATGCGAGGGGCGTTATCTTTCAGCATATCGATCACATGGTCAAGCTCTTTAGGTGAGATCGAGTAGTTGTACGCACGGGCGAGTACTCGGATCGAAACCTCATCGGTGACGTAGATGCCTGTGTCGGGACCGTGATCCATATACACGGCGAGTACATCATAATTGGGATCTGTGTTCTTATCCGATAGCATGATACGCACGATCCGATTGCGATGGAGCATGCAGTCAGCAATCACCGCTGGTGACAGGGCACTCAGTGTTTGAAAGGCTCGTGTGCCTTTGAGGTTGTAGTTCGCGTTTTCTGCGATTAACCGGTTGTTGATGCGGTTAAGCAGCTGGAACTCAACACCTTTCGCATCGAGAACCTCTTGGTTTTGGGTAGCAAAAAATAGCTCGACCTCATCAGAGATCAGTTGGTTGCGTGGTGGCAACATGGCCTGACTAGGCTTTGCCTGTGTCTGAGCAGCGGTAGCAGTGGTGGCTGTATTTGCCGTTGTATTTGTTGTCATTGGGGCCACATCCTCGTCATGTTGGATGCGGCGTCATTAGAAATGAGCAACATGTGGGACCTTCTTTCGATTGTAAGGAGCACGGGTGTTGGGACCTCTGCGTATGTGGGATGCGCAGAAGTTACTCGTACACCAGAAAAATCGTACATCATACGTGGTTATCGCGCAAGCTGCGCATAGCGATGAGCGACTATGCGGCCAGTCGCCATGTTCCGCCGCCCCTCGACGCGCGACAGCGCGTTATCCGAAGAGACTACAGGACGTGGGGTCTCGCGTGCTCTAAATGCGTCTGTGAGGCTCTGGGGCTACATCAATGCATCCAAGTGCCGGTCTGTGTCCCCCAGGGCCGTAGAGACGCGCCTGGAGGCCTTCTCGTGGATGTGGAGCTTCTTCAGCGGAGCGCATTGCTCATGGGGGTGGGTTGGTGGATGCCGTGAGAGGAGCCTGTAGCAGTTTTTCTTCTCGGTGTAGCAGATTTAGAAAAATATCTGCTACAGGGTTTTTCGGCGGTATTACACCAGAAAGTACTTATTGATAATTATTTCTAATAAAAAACTGCTACATACATAATCGTTGGTATATCAAGGAAAAACCTGGTTTGTAGCAGATGTAGCAGATATTTTCCTTGCTACGCACGCATGTGCGCACGCGCACGCGTGATACCTGGAGAAGCTGTTTCTGTCAACCCTGAGAATGTATGTATTTCATATGCTGAGATTATTACTTGACTATGTGTTTGGATGCGTGTATCACGCACGCATGCGCGCATGCGCACCTGAAGACTTGGTGCCAAAAAACTGCTACATCTGCTACAAGTGGCACTTTTCGTTGCAATGATGCGCGAAAGTGCTGTAGCAGCGATTTTTGGCCTTGTAGCAGTTTTTGCTACACGTGTTGTTTGGCTTGATATTTCAAGGGAAACAGGGTTGTAGCATGTAGCAGTTCTTGGCCCAATATCTGCTACAAAGACCTCTTTGGCTGTGTGTCAGTGATTGGCACCACAGTGTTGAGCGAGGTTATTTTCCGATATGTAACAGGGATCACAATCGGCCTAGTTGTCTTTACGTGCGTTGAGGTTGCGCACGAGTGTCTTGCTCATGTATGATGTCTTTGACAGGTTGATCCGAGTTCTTCGTTGAACGTTGTGAGGACCTGGGGCGATGTGGGACCGCACATGCGAGAACGAACGGGAGCTGGTGGGACGGCTCCCGTTCGTGCTTTATTCGGTGTCACGCCGGGAGTCGTTGTGTCAAGATAAAACAGGGGCCATCCTCACTGGATGGCCCCTGTTGCTTTCATGAAAGTGATCCGCTGTCAGCCTCCGTGCTTGTTGCTTGTTGGCGTGGGATCCGGGTCTCTTGTTTTACGCTCTCATGCGATGAGGTCTTGCCACCATGCCTTGAGGCGCTCTTTGCGTGCTCGCTGACGCGCCCACTTCGCCCGCTGCTTAGCGCGGTGCTTCGCGGGGTTCCATCGCGGGGAGTGGTAATCTGCGTATCGATCGCGTTCGGCTTGCTGCTGGGCGAGGAGCTCGGCTCGGGTGAGGCCGCCGTTGCATTGGCGCTCCATCCAGAGCTTGAACTCAATAGAGCTCGTATCTGGAAGAGCATAGACGAACTCCGCCGCGTAGACGCGAGCTCGCTTCAGGAAGACGATGCGCTCTCGGATGAGCACACCGCGTCGATCGTGGATGCGGCGCTTCGTCTCGTGGTACTGCCAGTTGGCCAGAAGGTCTTGTTTCGTCTCGCTGGGGAGACGGTTGTAGACCACGTGACGCAGGATTGCGTTTGGCGTACCGTCGAAGCCTTCGATACCTTCCCCAGGCTTCGGAGGATTCCATGGCCCGAGCTTCTTGGGTAGAGGCGGAACGACGATGTTCTGCTTATTGTCGTACATGAGTCCGTACTGAATGATCATGACAATCCTCCTTTCTGAGTAATTGAGCAACGATATATTAAAAGATTGAAATGAAACTTGTTTCTTCGTTTCAATACCCGGTTCGTACCGCGTACGAACCGGGAGGGGTGACGGGGTATTCCACCACCGTCACCCCTCCCCTTTACTCTCTCACTTGCATCAACAGATCACTGGACCTGTCGTGCTTCCTCCCTACGTGCGATCTCTCGTGGGAGATGCACCCACAGGATGAATGTGATGGGCAGTAGTGCCACTGCGATGACTGCCTGAGTAGTCTTAACAGGGACGCTAGGGAGTATCAGTGCGATGGCATTGAATAACATGTGAGCACTGATACATGCTGTGAGATTCTGCGTTCTCTCATACAGGTAACCTAGAGCGATACCCAATGGGATCGTCAGAACGATCTGGATGAGGTTGCCGTGTAGCAGCGCGAACAGTAGCGTTGTGATAGTGATCGTCGATGTGGCCGAGAATCGTGTTCGTAGGAGCGGGTACAAGAACCCTCGCATGAGTGCTTCTTCCCCGATCGGAGCAATGATGAGGCTCATAACGACGATAGCAATAGCAGGTGTCGTCTCTGTCAGTTTCTGCGTTGGTGACGGGTAGTTCAGCGTCTGTTTGACCCAGAGCGCGATGAGCGTCGCACTCAGGTTGACGACGATGATGACAATAGGCACTGCTGCGCACTCAAGTGCTGTGATGCTCTTTCGGTTGATCGTTGCGATCGTGTTCTTGTTCCTCTTGCGCCAGAAGATGACGCACGTGGCTGCGAACGCATTGGTGTAGGCGATTGCAAACACAGGTTTCTCTGTGATGTTGTATGTGAGCGCCATGACTCCCACATATGCAACGATTGTTACAATGGCGATGATTGCCACGCCAGCTCGACTCTTGCGGATTTCTAGGATCTCTAGCCAGAGCTCCTGGATCATTTCTTTTAGTGGCATGTGGCTCCTTTCTTTGCTTGTTTGTGTTCTCTTATGATTCTGGCGCGATCTCTACCTCGTGATCAACGATTCCTTGCAGGGTCGTGCGACCTGCAAAGGTGTTGAGACTGAGTGTGACTCGTAGACGGCACATGGCGTCTGCTACGTTGATGCTGTTCTTTCGTTCGCTGAGCAGTGGTGCGAGATCGGCACGGTTCCACCACAGCAATGCAACACCTTCTGGTGTGACGATTTTGAGATGCTGCTTTTGATCACCCATTGTGTGAATCGAGCACGTCACTAGGTTGATCACCATGTCGACTGGTGGGGCCGGGAAGCCATGCCCGAACGGTGCAAGTTCTTTGACTGTGTCCATGTATTGCGTGATTGCCTTGATCTCATGGAGTGGGGCATCGGCATCTGAGCTTGCGCCCAAGACGAGAGCAGCTGGATCGGAATGGACCAGAATGCCCGTTTCGGCAATGACCTCATCTCGACGCTTCGGAACCAACGTGGCTAGTGCGTCGTACAGTACCTGTGGCGATGGCGCATGGACACCACACGCGAACTCATGCCCCTGTGCGCCGATGCTTGGGTCACCCAGAGAATTCAGCTGCTCGATGACGGGGAACCACGTGGGGGAGCGCATGGATCCAGAACACGACCCGTCAGGGTGGATGCGAACAACTGCAACCGGGTGCCCATGCATGAGCATCAGGTTTTGTGCAATGAGTCCCAGCATGCCGGGCAATGCATCCGTGGGGAACACATATGGTGCCCACGGTTGATCGCTTTCGAGGATCTCACTCAGGATTTCTCGCACCTGAGTCTTGCGCTGGAGGTTGTACTCAACGAGCTGCTGAGCGGCTGCTCGTTGCTCATCGGGGGTGTCGGCAGTGAAGACAGCGAAGCCTGTCCTGTAGTCCCCGTCGACACGCCTGGTGGCATTGAATGCTGGAGCTATGGAAAACCCATATAGCTGTTCATCAACACGCTCGTGGGTTGTGCCTAGCTCTTCGAGTAGCATGCTTAGCCCTTCGAATGCTCGCATGTACACCGGATGGTGATTCTGCGATCGCAACATGGAGAGCAGCGTTGGCGTCCGATCGATGGTGATGTCGATGTCGTCGAATTCGTCGGGCTCTTCATATTTCGACTTCACCTTTTTGTAGGTCGGCGCTGGCTGCGGTGCTGCAATGAGCAACCTGGTGAACATGAGCGCTTCTCGGACGAGATCTCGGTTCTCATACACGAGGCTCATGACATCGGCCACTGTCCCAATGCCTGCGAATACCTTGAGCCAGGTAATGGCAGAGAGAGCGTGTGGCTGGTAGAGCGACGCGTATCGTTCTACGACTTGGTAGGCTACGTGCGCGCCGCATATCTCTCGGTTGGGGTAGGTTTCATCAATCCTGTTAGGGTTGATGAGGATATGGGCCAATGACTGAGATTCCTCGACGTGATGGTCTGTCACAAGAGTGATGAGACCGAGGTCGTTCGCGTGGTTAAGAGCAGCAGTGCTGTTTGTACCTGCGTCACAGGTGATGATGGCGCTTGTGTTTGGGAACTGTTGTTTCACTGCATCGATGACCGTAGGTTGGATCTCATGACCCAAGTGGTAGTCGGGCACGTGGAGATTGGTTGTGGGACCGATCTCGTTGAGACCCGCATAGAGAATCATGCCAGCACAGATGCCGTCGGTGTCAAAGTCTGGCACGATGGTGATTTCTTTGCCTGAGTCTCGTAGGATCTCCAGCGCCATGACCATTCGATCTACGTCCTTGAGCAGTGGATGCCCAGGGTTGTTGATGTCTGTGAGGTACTGATCGGTCCATCCCATCCGTTCACGGACACGATCGAACAGATCTAGACCACTGATTTCAAACATTGATTCATCGATGTCGAGAGGCTGCGGAGCCGTTTTGGATTCCATACGGTGGTGACTCCTTTCGTAGAGTTTGTTTTGATACTAAAACCCCGTAGCGGGTTAAGATCCACGCTACGGGGTTTGGTTGATGCTGTGCTATTAGACGACGGGCAGTGTCGTTGCCGCTTTGCCTTGTTTTGTCTCAGGACTGCTTTGCGGTTTGATGGGTCGCCACAGCATCCTTGAGAGGTGCCAGGGATTCTGCTACATCGGTGGCCTTCTGTTCAACGGCATTGGCCTTTTCGATGGAAGCAACAGCTTCGTCGTAAGACGTTACAGTCACCGTGGTCGACAGCGTGTGCGACTCATTTGTCACAGCCTTGAGAGTATCGTATGCGGTCTTCACAGTGCTGTTTGACTGCATCTTTGGGTCAGCTTCCACGATGGCGAGCTGCTCAGATGCGTTTTTCTGAGCAGTCGCTAGATCGGACTTGGACGACTCCATCAGATCATTGGCTTCATCGGTGGCTTTGCTGAGTCGATACGCATCACGGGTTGCGATGAACGACTGGGTTTGACCCTTAAGCGTCTTGATGGCCTCGTCGATGCTTGCGTAGTCTTGTTCGCCGGGGCACTGCGGAACATTAGCAGCGTTGTCGTTCTTGAACTTCTTAGCCTTGTCGGTGGCTTTGTCCAAATCCGCGATTGCCTTCTGACCCTCGGCAGACAGAGGGAAACCATCAGTGTGCATGAGTCGAGTACCCTCACCGGGCTCTAGGGATGCGTCGACGGAGGCGAGAGCGTCCTTGGCGTCCTGGATGGTCTGGTCGAGTTGTGCTTGCTTGTCTGTGAACACTTGCTGTTGATTCTGACAGGTAGTTGCCTGTTCGACCTGCGAATGCGGATGCAGAATGGCTGCGGTGATACCCATGAGGGCACACAGCAGGGCGATGATCGCGATGATAATCACGATGATCTTGTTGCGCTTGCTCTTGTCATTTGGGTCGGTTTCGGTGTCTGGCACCTTCAGTGCCTTCATTGTTTCCATGTTTTCCTCCTTGGTGATGATGTCTCTGACCTTATACCGTTTGTTCTTTGTTCTTTGAGCACCATCACCAAGGATCTTGGTTAGGCGTCTTCGTCGGTCTCGGTGTCTGAGTTGTTTGTGTTGATGTAGCTGGGTGTTGCAATGATTCGGATGTAGGTGTCCGGATCAAGTGCGGATTGAACAACCCTGTATTCGGGCGGCATCATAAGTGCGATGAGCGCTTCGCTGTGAGCACGCTCCCCGTGTTCGTTAACTCGCAGTAGCTCTTCTTGAGCTCGGATGATGATGTTGCTTTCATTGGGTACAAGCGCAATACCCTCTTCTGGGTTGATCGCGATGTGCTGAGCAGCGGGAACGACGATGACCATCGTGGCTGTGTCGTTTTTAATAGTGTCAATGATGCCCTCATCGTCTACGAGCGTAGCGTTGTGGCCATGCTTGTTGCACCACTTGTTGAGATGCTCACTGTTGGTGATAACAGTGAGTTCAACACGGGGAATATCGACGAGCATGTCAATGTCGTCAATTGCGTGGGGTGTGTTATCTGCCATATCTGTCATGTGGGGCAGAAGTGCGAGCTTTGTCTGCGCGATTGCTTCTGCCACCGTCTCGCCCAACTGGAATGTCTGTGTTGCCGCCTCTGTCACGATCGCCATAGTGATCGTGTTGTTGTTCTCATGATCTGTATGACTCATATGGGACTCCTGTCTCGTGCGTTTCGTTTCATTGGTTCTTATCTGGCCATGCCCTGACCACAATAAGACTTTCTTTCATTGCTCGGCTCGCCAGCGGCGAGCTAATCCAGTGGAACGAAATCATTACAGGAATGATTTACAGTTTTCAGTAGCATACTCGGTGCCACCGGTGGTGGCACTCAGTGGAACGAAGCGTGTGGAACAATCAGCCCGATACAGGGGTGGGTTGTTCCTTTTCTTCTTTCTATGCGTTCATCGTTATGTTGTTATTTTTATGCATCAACTGAGACTCTTGTGGGTCTCAGTTGTGTGTTCCCACCCTTCTTTCCTTTTTCTCCTCTTGTTTCCCTGTTCTTTTTAGTGGTGGGGGGGTGGGGATATTGAAGCATTGTTGTATGCTTCCCGAAACCTGTTTCTGGGAAACACATGTATAGACGCATGGAGTTGGTGATGCATACAGGTATTTATAGCTGTATGCATCAGCAGTATTGTTACTGGCTTCTTGTATCTTTTCTTTGTTGCTTACTTGTTTGCCTGAATGGAACCTTTAGGTTCCTGCTGTAGCTGTTGTAACATTTGTTGCATCTTGTGGGTGCGTTGTTGTACTCTTTTCGTTTTCTTTATCCTGCTGCTCTACTTATGTACAACTCTTACGTTTTTGAGCACAGCGATAAAACGTAAGAGTTGGGTGATGAGCAGCAGGGGTTGTTCAGGGTCTGAGTGATGAGACCGTGCATCGTATATGTTGATTGGGGGAATGTTACCTAATATTGCGCCCAATCGACATATACGACCAAGGTGTTTTGTGGTAGTCGGTTTTGATTCTTAGAATCGAAACCGACTATTTGTTTCCTAACGCCTTGGGTCACGGGACTCATCGGGAAGACCCGATGGCACAGATGCATAGACAATACATCTGTGCCGTGTTTCAAGCGTCGGGAACCGACGCGCAGAGGGCACCCGAGACAGCCCCAGTGGGGCTGTGGAGGGCAAGCCTGTGAAGCGATAGCGTAACAGGCGCAGTAAGAGCCCCGAGGAGCGTAGCGACGAGTGGGTGAGGGAGGGGTCGAAGCGGAGCGAGACCACGACCGAAGGGCTGTCGGCTATGCCGACCGAAGGAGTACGCGTAGCGTACGACTGAGCCAGCCCCTCTTATGCCCTTTTTTACCTGATCCACCGCCAGCGACCATTAGGGAGCGTAAGGTGGGCAAAGTGGCGTAACGAAGGGGAAAACAGGCGATACCACCGGGGGTGGTACCACGGGTCGTTGAGGCGGTACCGCCTCCGAGACGTGGTACCACGTGTGCCTGTTTTCCCTGTTAAGACGGGGTTTGGGCGGTACCACGGTCCGAGCTTGCTTGGCACCGTGGTACCACCATGCGGCTTCAGCCGCGTAACAGGGTGACGAACCGAGCGAGCGCAGGTTTGGCACACTGCTGTGACCCCCGTCTTGCCGGGCCTGGAACAGGCCCGTAAACGCCGTAAGGAGCGCGGTGTAACCGGGCTCCGTTGCATCACTGTAAGGCCCTGAAACAGCCGATGTAGCACTTCTGCTGCATCGGTGAAGTTCTTGTTTCAGGGGCGTTTGTTTCTGGGCTCTGAGAAGTAGAGGCAGCGGCTGTTGTAACAGCTGCAACGAGTGCACCAGATGCAGTTGCATCTGGTGTCTGGCAACCCTTATTTCATACCCACTAGAGGAGCCCAGAAACATGTCGGCGAAGCCTCCATTAACAGTCCATCGGATAACGCGTAACACCGGCTGATTCACATGCTGAGCAGGTGAAGCAGCCGGTGTTATAGAGTCTTTATATAGAGTTATCCGATGGTGTATTACTGCCACATGTAACAGGGCTATAACAGCTCTTTTTAGCGAGCTTTGTGAGCAAGCTCTGTTGCATGTGTGAAAACCTTGCAACATACGTGTATGTTGCGTGCCTGTTCATTTATTTCTTGTTCCCATCTGAGACAGGCTGGGACAGCCTGGTTCATAGCGTGGTTCAGATGGGGTAGCAACGCAAATAACAGACGTGATAGCAAGCGTTGTAACAGCAGTAATTCTGGCGCTGTTACAGACTGTTAATGTGCGCTCGCGGATGTTGCTGTTGCATGCCCATTATTTGCAGTATTGTTGCTTTATCGTAGAGGCTGAGAACATGATGGTTACGTGCCTCTTTAATCAGCGTTGCATCAATGTTTTTGCTATCGATCGATGCAGCATAAATAAACGTCGTGATGCATGGTTATAACAACCCTGTCACACCCTAGGCCCCGGTTGATGATTACTCTCCCGCCCTTCTTGTCCTTCTTTTTAGGGTGGGATGCGTAGCTGCAACCGGGGCTGTCACAGCGAGTAGCCGTGCGTTTCATGGCTCTTTGATGGCGCAACGTTGACCATGAATAATCATGGTGGTGCAATGATGGCCAAATAACGGTCAATAGTGACCAGTTTGAGGCCAGTGTTGTACCCGATAAGTGACGACCCATGTACCGGTCTTTATCTGGCCCAATGATGACCCTGTAACAGCCTAATGATGATCTTATTGTGGCCGGTAATGTGCCTGGTTGTTATCTGGTTCGATCCTGGCCCTGTAACAGCCTTATAGTGGCGCTTTGATGACCAGGTGACAACCTGGATCAATGATGGGTCGTTGATGAGTCAATGACAGCCTAATGATGTGCTTGTTATGACCCAGGTATGGTTCTTTCCGGGTCAGGAAAGCGCTAGTAGCCCAGTTGCTACCTTGGTAATTTCCTGGTCAGATAAGAGCTCTGAAAGCGCTAGTAGTAACAGCCAGCGACAACAGAGAACAGTACTGGCGGCGCTGGCAGCGCTGAATGAAAAACCCCCGGACACAGAGATCTGTGTCCGGGGGTGGAGAGAGATAGGAAGGGCGTGCATTATTGCTGTCTTGTTGGTCAGTGTGTGCATCGTAACGATTTGTTGCTGCAACAAAATTCGTTACAATACTGCTGGCCCGGTTGGTTTATTGCGGATCATATGGCGATAACCGGGCTGACCGCC